>Ga0335394_10003505_pt1 | contig 17821 bp, 14 predicted proteins | sample MAT03_FD_205741 | JGI IMG/M metagenome (GOLD analysis project Ga0335394, IMG submission 205741) | Freshwater microbial communities from Lake Fryxell liftoff mats and glacier meltwater in Antarctica - MAT-03 (spades assembly) (version 2) ... | reverse complement strand
GGGCTCCCTGGATCGCGTGGACAATGTCGCGGGTCTCAATCTGCTCAGTCTGCGGCTAGGGGACGTCGCCTTGGCCGCGGACGATCCGGCGGGCGCGTTGGCGGCGTACCGGACCGTGCGAAGTTTGTCCGAGGTCAAAACGCTGCAGGCGGAACGCGATCGGCGGCTTCAGGCGGCGATCTCCCGTTCGAAAGCGCTCGCGCGGATGCGTCCGGACGAAGTAGACGCAGTTCGAAGGCTGGAATACCGGCTCGGTCAAACGCGCGCGGCCCTCCACGAAGTGGAGAAGCTTCCCCGTCACGACGCGGCGGTGTTGGCGCGACTGGGGAACGCTTTCCAGCAGCGGGGAAATATCTGGGAAGCGGCCCTCGTCTACGAACGATTGCTGCAGCGGTTCGAAAAGGTCCCGGAGCGCGAGCGGGTGTCTGCAGGTCTCGTCGCGGTCTACGCCGAATCGGGTCGTCGGGAGAAAACAATGGAAGCCGCCCGCCGGTTCCTCGCGGAGTTTCCCGAAAGTGCCTTCGCCGCGCAGGCCTTGTTCGTCGCCGCCGCCAAAGCCCAGGAACGGGGGGACACGCGCACCCAACTCGAGTTTCTCGAACTCGCGCTGGCGCGCGCCCCCCAGCCGGAGCTGCGCGAGTCCCTGCAGCTCATGCAGGCCAACGCCTTATTCGCCGCCGGACGACACGAGGAGGCCCGTGCCTCGGCGACGACGTACCTGACCGCCTTTGCCGACGGGCGCTTCGTGGAGGACGCGCTTTACCTGCAGGCGATGGCGGGTCTCTTGCTCGGACCCGCGACGCGCGCACTCGACGAAATCCGGGCCTACCTCGCACGTTTTCCCGAGGGACGCTTCGTGGCCGATGCGCGTTACCGTCTGATGGCGGCGGAGTATTCGATACAACACTACGACGAGGCCCTCGCTTCGGGCGCGGCGTGGCTCGACGCCTTTCCCGAGGACCACGCGCAACGGGGCGAAGTCCTTTCGCTGCAGGGGGATGTCCTCGCGGCAAAGTCGGATCCGGCCGGCGCGATCGCCAGCTACAAGGCCGCGCTGGGCCACTCGCTCGCCGACGAAGGGCTGGGGTATGCGATGGACGAACTCACCCGCCTGCAGATGGCGCGACAGGAATTCGACGAGGCGGCCGAGCGTTGGGAGGAACTGGCGGAAAAGCGGCCCGAACATCCGTTTGCCATCAATGCCGCGTACTGGATCGGGCGAATTCGCAGCCGTCAGGGGCAACCCGAACGGGCAATGGAAAAAATGGCGGCGATCGCCCGTCGTCATCTGGCGGACCCGACCCGCGACACCGTGGAGCGTCTTCTGCTCGAGTTGGCCAAAGTCATGGTCTCCGGTTCGCGCGCGCTCGGATCGAAGGGTGCGATCGCGGGAGTGGTGCCCTCGCAAAAGGAGACGTGGACGAAGACGATTCAAACGCTTCTCTTGGTGGGCGAGCTCAAGGCCTCCGCCACGGCCCAGGCGCGCGCCTGCTTCCTCGAAGCGGAGATCGCCTCGCTCCTGAGGCAGCCCGAACGCTGCGACGCACTCTTTCAAAGGCTGACGGAGGCATTTTCTCCCGCGGCGCTTCCGCCCGGACTGCTGGGACGCGTCGGCGATCGCGCGATGCAGGTGGGCCACTTGGGGAAAGCCCATGAACTGTACAGCGAGCTGGTCACGCGTGCGCCCCGTTCCCTCTTCGCCGATTTCGGCCATGTGGGTTTGGGCGAGCTGGCGCTGTCGCGCAACGAGCCGGAGGAAGCGCTCGCTCATTTCACCGCCGCGATCGATAAAGCGGGAGCCCAGTCGAAACTCCGTGAGGCCACTCTCGGCCAGGCGCGTTGCCTGCTGGCGCTCGAACGCTGGGACTCCGCGCGCGCGCTGTTCGAACGGATTGCGGCGAATCGCGCCTGGCGCGGCGAAGCGACGGTGCAAAGCGTCTTTGCGCTGGGCGAAATTCTGGCGCGGCGCGGCGATCGCGAAGGCTTGGCGCAAGCTCAGGCACATTATCAGCGTATCTACGTAGGCTATCGAAAATTCCTGCCTTGGGTGGCGAAGGCGTATTTGCGGAGCGGAGAAACCCTCGAGCGACTCGGCCAGCATGCGGAGGCGTTGGCGACGTATCGCGAGATGCTGCGCGATGTGCGCCTCGCCGGATTGCCGGAAGTGCAGCTGGCGGAAACGCACGCGACCCGGTTGCAGGCACGCGAGGTATGACGATGACTGCCTCCCAAACCCTTTCGTCGTCGTCGGCGATCTCGCCGAGAAGAAGCAGGTCAATGACGGTCGTTGCCCTCTGCACCGTGGTGACGGGGATGGTCCTCGGACCGAGTGTCTCCGCCCAGACCTATCGTTTGCGCGACGGGCGGGTCCTTTCGGCCGAGCAGGTCACGGTGCGTGGGAATCGACTCATTCAAGCCGTCGATCGCGGAAAGCCGGGTCAGGCTGAAATTGGATTTCCGGTCGCCAGTGTGGTAGCGATGGAATGGCCCGATCCTCCCGAGCTGAGCCTCGGCCGGGCTGCGTTCGCCGCCTTGCGTTTCGAGGAGGCGCGTTCTGCGGCGGACTCCGTGGCCGGACAGTTTTCCGTTTTTGCCGAAGTACCCGGCTCGTGGTGGGGCGACGCCGAACTGCTGAGGCTTCGCTCTCTCGTCGCCCTGCAGCGCGCTGCAGAGGCCAAAGGCCCTGCGGAGGTCCTCGCGCAGCGATCGGTCGGCGGAGCGGTTGCCGTTTCCGCTCGTTTGCTCCTGGTGGAGTTTGCCCTGGGCGAGAAACGTTTCGGCGAGGCCAAGGCGGCACTGGCAGAAATCCTCAAATCGCCGCAGCCGGCCTCGATCGAAGCCCAAGCGGCCGTACTGCTCGGCGACTTGTACGCGGCAGAACTTGCGTGGGAGTCTGCGCTGGAGGCGTATTTGCAGATCCCAGCGTTCCATTCGACACGAAGGGATCTTCTGTCCAAGGCGCTCCTCGGCAGTGCACGCGCTTATCGTGGACTGGGCGATCGAGGCCGAGTCGAACGCACGTTATTGGAGCTTTCCGACGACTTCCCGAATTCCACCGAAGCGAAGCAGGCCGAGCGCGAATTCAAGCCGTAGCCTCGACAACGATCCGACGCATTCGTCTCGGGCGGATGCGGGTCGCTCTCCTCACCACCGACTTTTTTCTATGAAATCATCGATCCAATCTTGTTTCTCGCGCGCTGCCGGAAGGTTGCTGCTCCTGGTCGGCTCGGCTCCCTGTTTGCTGGCGCAAACGGTGGCAAAATCGGCACCGGCCGCGATCGAAAAGACTCTCCTGCAGGAACTGAACCTGCCGGCGATCTGGTTTTTACTGGCGTGTTCGTTGGTGGTCGTCTGGCTGGTCGTCGATCTGTATTTAAAAAGTGGGCACAAGCGACTGCTTCCGACGGGAGACCTCGAGGGGATTCGAGGCCATTTTAGGCGGGGAGATTACCAAGGTGCGATGGATTTCTGCGGCGCGCACGCGGGCCCGTTGTGCGATGCGGTGGGGGCCGCGCTCAAGTATGGGCCCGGCGGTCAGCGGGCGGCGGAGGATGCGGTGGTGGTGTCGCTCGGCGGGGCAAATACCCGGTTTCAAACCAAAATTGCCTATCTCTCCGTCATCGGGGTGATCGCCCCAATGGTGGGACTGACCGGCACCGTGCTCGGAATGATCGACGCGTTTGCGCTCATGGGGCAGGCAGGTGCCGCGGATCCCTCCAAGTTGTCGGGCGCCATCGGGCATGTGCTGCACGCCACCGCAGGCGGACTGATCGTGGCCATCCCGGCCTTCGTTTTCTACTATCTCCTGCGCAGCCGCGTCGGGCATGGGTTTCACGAAATCGGGGCGACCGTCGCGGAGCTTTTTCGAAACTTTCATTACGCCGACTTCGCGGGCCATTCGTTTCGCGGCGCGGAGCCGTGCGCAGCGAAACCCCAATGGAAAAATGAGCACTCGATTCAGGTCGCACAGGGGACCTGATTACACATTGCGATCGCCAGGAGACGCACCTCCCCGTACCAATCGGGACTCGGAGCAATTTTTTACAGGAGTTCGCAAAGCAAGCAAAGTCCGATCCTTCGGACATCCGACCTGTGCTACCTCCTCCGTCCTCCTGTAAAATCCTCCGAGGTATTCGTATTTCTTTCCCTTGCATTCCAAAACGCTTCGAAGCTCGGATCGCCCGCCTCACACCAAAACGCCTTAACTTATGTCCTCGCACGGTGGAGGGGCCGACGGAGAGCCCGAATTCCAAATCGCTCCCATGGTGGACGTTCTGCTCGTCCTCTTGATCTTCTTTATGAGCATCGCGTCGACCGCGGTCACTCGGTACGATCCTGCGATCGCGCTTCCGATCGCCGAGAACGCGTTGCGCAAAGAAGACTCGGAAGCCGAACTGGTCTTCAACATCGCCTGGCGGGCGGCCGAGCAAATTGCGGTCACAACGTTTGAGGAGCGCTCCGTCGAACCCTCCGAGACGGTCTCTATGTTGGCGCAACGGGTCAGGCTGGTACCGGCAGTGCGCGTCTTGGTGCGCTGCGATGCCCAGACGCCGGTGCGTTATGTTAACGCCGTGGTCGAAGCGGCCGCCAAGGCGGGGATCGGTGAAGTGACGTTTGCCGCGGTGCTGCGTCCCTGAAACGGAGTTTTCCCATGCGCGCTTTGTCCACCTCCGCCAACACCGACGTCGGCTTCCAGATCGCCCCGATGATCGACGTCGTTTTTGTGATTCTAATCTTCTTCATGGCGATGGCGGCGCAAATTCGACTTGAGCGAATCTTGCTCACGAAACTGCCCGGCGTCGCCGCGACCGAGGGCGCGACTGCGTTTGTCGACGAGCAGGTGATTCAAATCGGCGAGAGCGGGGAAGTCAGTTTGAACGAAGAAGGCTACGATGCCGTCGGCTCGACGGGACTTCCCGTTTTGACCGCGACGCTGCTGCGACTGAAGGCTTCGAGCGATGCGGCGCACTCCAAAGTCGTCGTGACGCTCCTCAGTCATCCGGAGTCGCCCTACGCTCGTACGATCGATGTGCTCAACGCTTTGGCGGTCGCGGGCATCGCGAACGTCACGTTTACGGCGGGGACCGACTTGCAATGAGCGCGGATCGTTCTACGGCTCGATCCGAGTCGGTCTCCGTCGCGAAAGCACCGTCTCGACGAGGGCTGGCTCGTTTGGCCGGAGGAGGTACGCCCCTCCTGGTCAGCGTGGGAATCCATGCGGTCGTCCTCGGGCTGGCGGGGGTCTACGTGGTTCAGGAAACCCTCACCGGCCCCAAGGCCGGCTTCGAAGCGGCGGCACCAGCGGAAGCGACGCAGGCCGAGCGCGAGGTGGAGCACCGGTTGCAGGTCGCCCGCAAGGGAGGTGGGTCGGCCACGAATTCGCCGGTCTCCGCTCAGCGCATCCTCTCCAGCGCGGCGAATGCGCTCGCGTTGCCGGCGATGCCGGAGCTTCCAATCACGGGAGCGAGTTTGTTCGGGGGAGGTTTCGCCGGTGTCGGCTCAGGCGTGGGCATGGGCGACGGGGTCGGGGTGGCGACGGGGCTCGGGAAGACGGGTCTGGGCGGTCGCGGATTTGTGTCCCTGAGCTTTCTCGGCATGACCGACCAGCGTATGCGCAAAGTCGTTTTCGTGGTCGATGTGAGTCGCGATCTCATGGATATCCGCAAAGGCGGATTCAAGGCGTTTGGGATCATCCGCGACGAAATGGTGAGGCTCGTCAGCCAGCTGCCGCCCGGAGCGGAATTCGGGGTGGTCCTCTTCGGTGGAGCGACCGGGGATCTCAATCTGTTCGCTCCCCAACTCGCCGCTGCGACCGTCGCGAACAAGGAGGCGTTTTTCGCCTGGATAAAGACGGTGAATGCACAGCCGGAGCGCCTGGGGACACGTTCCGCGGGAGCTTTTACCGCGTGGAGGGAGCGCCCCGCCGGCGAACTTGGGCTGGATGCGAGTCTGCTGGTTCCCAATTGGGTGAAAGCCACGCGAGCGGCCTTGGAGATGCGACCGGAGACGTTGTTTGTCATCGCGGGAAGTGCCGCGAGCGGGCTCAAACAACGATCCGACGAACGGCTGGGCGTCCTGGAACAGCGGAACGACCTGCGGAAGGACCGCCTTCGCCGGAGCGGGGTCGATCCGGAAGGCGTCGCGAAGGCGCGGAATGCCGCGCTGGCCAAAGCCCGGAAGCAGCTCAACGAAATCAATGCACAGCTGCAGGCGCAGGGAAAGAGCCCGTACATCGTGACCGAAACGAAGCGCGTTTTTCAGCCCGATTTCCAGGCCGAGTTAAAGCGCAGCGGGTTTTCGATCGAATTGGACACCGAAGGTTGGTCGGACCCCCAGGGAAAACCGATTTGGGAACTCGGCGTAAGTCCTCACGAGAAAACCGAGTTCTCTGCGGTGATCGGCTACATCGCGCGGCTGCAGGCGGGTTTGCTGCGGGAGCGCGCGACGATCAATGCCTTCCTCTTCGTCGGCCCCGAAGAGAAGCCCAAGGACCCGCTGGATAACCTGACCGCCCTGACGAAACGCAACGGCGGAAAGTTCGAACTGTTGACGGCGAAGCGCTTGGAAGAGCTGACGGAAAAAGCGAAGCGCGGGCGGTGAGCCCCCAGCGATAATTGACGCTCCCTGCCCGGAAAGTGAGCTTGTCGTTGCGGGGGTGAGTGAAGCGCGGGGAGTTTCCGATGGCGAGCCACGCTCTGGAGAGTGTCTTGCAACCGCTCGAGGTCCAACCCTCGCAACGGCACCTCGGCACCGCCATAACCTGGACTCAGATCGAAAAGCTCCCCCCTTTGCTGCAAAAACGTTTGGAGTCCGGCCTTCAGGCCGTCCGAATCCCGATTTCAGTCTTCCCGGACGGACTAAAGTCCGGACTCCAAACTCTACCGTCCGAGCTTCCCCCCGGGTTGGGAGACCGTCTCTCTCCCGTGGCCGGGATTTTCCGTTGGGAATCGTGCTTTCCGTTGCGTGCGGGGATTTTCGTTTCGCGACGTTGGCAGCGCGAGGCGCGCGATCCCGGCCTCGACGGAGCGAGGCCCTCCACGGGAGAGAGGGCGGGGTGTGGCGGGCCACGCGCGGACTTGCGGTCGCGGTGGCTCTGGCTTTGCTAGAAACATGGCCATTAAAAAATTCCTCCACACGCGGATGCGTGTGAACGATCTCGAGCTCACGTTGAAGTTTTACCGGGAGGCGCTCGGCTTTGCGGTCTCGCGGCGCAATACGTCACCTCGCGGAGCGCAGCTTGCGTTCCTGGCGGTACCGAACAGCGACGAAGAAATCGAACTGTGCCAAATGCCGCCCGGCGCGGCCAGTGTGCAGGTGCAACCCGACTTGATGCATCTGGCGTTCGAGGTCGAGGATCTCGAGAAATTTGCCGCCGACGCGAAAGCGAAAGGTTACCCGCTCAGCGACGGCCCGACCAAAACCGGAAGCGGCTCGCTGATCGCGTTTTTGGATGCGCCCGAGGGATACGAAGTCGAGCTGATCCAGAAAGCGCGATAAGCGTCATGACCGCCGGCTGCGGCCGTGGCGGCGCTCCCAGGCGAAGAGATATTGTTGGGCGAGTCCGGCGTATTCTCCAAAGTGGATACGGCCGAACTGGGTGACCGCGGCGGGCTTCCACGCGTGGAGCCCGTAGCGCTCGGCGAGCGCACGCAGGATCCACACGTCGACGGGAAATGCCTCCAACTGCCCTGCGCCGAAGAGGAGAACGCAATCGGCGACCTTTTCGCCCACGCCGGGGAGGGTGCAGAGGCGTGCTTTGGCGAGGGCGTAGGGCGCGGCCTCCGTTTCCTGCAGCCACGTGGGGTGCTGCGCGAGGAAGAGCGCCGTCCGGTGAATGAAGCGGGCACGAAAGCCCAGCAGGCACTGGCGGAGTTCCGCTTCGGGGACGGCCGCCAGTTCCTGCCAGGTGGGCAAACGATGCACCCCGGGAGCCAGCGCCTGGCCATGCCGTTCGGCGAGCAGCGCCAGCATCTGTTTGATCTGGACGATTTGCTTCGTGGCGCTGCAGAGAAAGCCCAGCAGCGTTTCCCCAAAAGGCTGGCGCAACAGGCGAAGTCCGGGGAATTCCTCGAGGCACCGCGCCAGATGCGGATCGCTTCTCCACGGAAGGGAATCCGCCAACGCGGCCCAGGGGCGATCTCCGCCGAAGTAGCGCTCCACGTCGGCGGCGCTGGCCGTCGGTTCGGTTGTCACGCAGAGCGCGCGCCAGCGCAGGTCACCGGTCGTTTGTCCTTGGATTTCCACGACGGCGCCACCCCAGATGCCGCGCCACGTCCCGGGTGTGGCGGGTTGAGCGTACCACCGGAACGCCTGTCCGCCGTCGAGCGTTTCGCCGAGGGTCTCACGTTCCACGCGAAACCCCGGGAGCAGCGGGTACCACTCCGTCCAGCGTTCGGTGGACCGAGATGCCGGTGTCACTGCGGAGGGCTCCCCGCTCAGGCGAGGACCTTTGCCTTGTCCGTCGCGTATTCGATAAACGTTTCCTGAATGGCCACGTGGACGTCGTTAAGACGGACTTGGATCGTATCCAAGAACTCGTGAAGGCCGGCGGCGATGACGGCGCGGGTCTCGGTCTTCTCCAAGTCGATGCGCAGAGCCGCCGCCAGTTGGCTGGCCGGGTTGTTCGCGAGGTGATCGGCTCCATTGACGATTTGCGCGAGTGCGTGCTCCGCTTGGGCGACGGAGAACACGACGCTGCGCGGGAACACCGCGTCGCGGAGAAGGTAGTCCACCACACGCTCGAGACTGAGCAGTCCGCGGCGACTCCGGCGAAACGCCTCGAACGCGGAGCAGGAACGCAGGACCGAGCCCCATTGGATTATGTCGAGTGCGGTGCCGACCGCGGCGATATCCGGAAGGAGCATGTAGTACTTCACATCGATGATGCGCGAGGTATTGTCGGCGCGCTCGAGGTGACGACCCAGCTGGAAGAACCACCAGGCATCGCTTCGCGGGAGCATCGATTCGGCCACCCCGTAGAACAGCTGGATCTGCGCTTTGACTCGATTGAGGTACTCGGACGACCCGAGCTGCGCATAGCGGGCGAAATCGTCGTCTTTTAGCTTCAGGTAAAACGTATTCAGCGTCTCCCAGACCTCTCCCGCCAGCAGATCGCGCACGCACCGCGCATTTTCCCGCGCCAGGCTGACGCAGGAAAGCACCGACGAGGAATTCCGTCGGTCGAAGAGCATGAACTCGACCACCGCGCGCTCCGTCACTTTTTCGCCGTAGAGTTCGAAAAACTTTTCCTCTTCGCCCGAGACGTAGACCAACGGCTCCCAAGACCTCGGATCGTCGGCGGCCTGGCGCGATTGCAGGTCGAGCACGAGCTGGGCGTTGACGTCGACGATGCGCGCCGTGTTTTCGGCTCGTTCGAGCTGCCTGGCCATCCAGTAAATGAGATTTGCGACACGAGAAAGCATGAGAGGAGGTACGTTTCGAAACCCGGAAGACGGAGGGGGAAAGGACGCGGCGGGCGAGAGTGGGCGAGTGCGGTCGGGACGACGGTTTAGACGATGAGTTTTTCCGGACCTTCCTGGCTCTGGCTTTGACTTTGACCGTGATCGTCGGCTGCCAGCACCCAGGTGTCCTTCGAACCGCCGCCTTGCGACGAGTTGACCACCAAGGAGCCCTTGCGCAGCGCGACCCGCGTGAGCCCGCCTGGCATGATCTTGATGGTTTCGCCGTTGAGGATGTAGGGCCGCAGGTCGATGTGGCGTCCTTCGATCGAGCTTTCGCACACACTCGGGCAGCGGGAGAGACCGATCGTCGGTTGCGCGATGAAATTGCGGGGATTGTCGACGATCTTGGCGCGAAACTCATCGATCTGTGCCTGCGTGCTGTGAGGACCCACCAGCATCCCGTAGCCGCCGGCCTCGTTGACGCTCTTCACGACGAGTTTCGGGAGGTTTTCGAGGATATAGCCGAGGTCGTTGGCGTTCGAGGAAAGGAAGGTTTGGATGTTTTCCAGGATCGGATCCTGACCGAGGTAGAACTTGATCATATCCGGCACGTAATAATACATCGCCTTGTCGTCGGCGACGCCGGTGCCGATCGGATTGCAGAGCGCGACGTTGCCTTTGCGGTAGGCGTCGACCAAACCGGGCACGCCCAGGAGCGAGTCTTTGCGGAAAACGGTCGGATCGAGAAAATCGTCGTCCAGACGGCGATAGATCACATGGACCGGTGCAAGCCCGTCGCTACGCCGCATGTAAACCCGGTCGTTTTCGACCACCAGATCGCTGCCTTCGACGATCTCGATACCCATTTGGCGGGCGAGGAAACTGTGTTCGAAATAAGCCGAATTGAAGACCCCGGGCGTGAGAAGAACGACGGTCGGCTCCAGGACGTGATCGGGCGCCAGGCGCATCAGGAGGGCGAGCAGGTCGCTCGTGTAGGTTTCCACCGGCCGTACGTGATAATCGCGGATCATGTTGGGGAAGACCCGCTTCATCACCTGGCGATTTTCGAGGACGTAGCTGACGCCCGATGGAGTGCGCAGGTTATCTTCCAGCACCCGATAAACTCCGCCCTCGTCGCGGATCAAATCGGTCCCGTTGATGTGGACGTAGAGATTCCGTGGGACCGGTATGCCGACCATCTCGCGGCGAAAATGCTTGGACGTGTTCACCATTTCCCTGGGAACGATGCCTTCGCGGAGAATGCGTTGGTCGCTGTAAATGTCCGCAAGGAAGAGATTCAGCGCCTCCATGCGCTGGGTCAACCCACGTTCCAGATGCGCCCACTCGTGGGCGGGGACGATCCGCGGAATCAGGTCGAACGGGAAAATCTTTTCGGTGCCTGCCGTATCGGAGTAGACCGTGAAGGTGACCCCGCGGTTGACGAAGGTTTGGTCCGCCGTGCGCTGGCGCTCGAGCAGATTTCCCATGCTGTCAAGGCGCGAGAAACGCTCATGGAGACGTTGGTAGTGCGCGCGGGGTCGCCCCGGTGCCGCAAACATTTCATCGTAAAAGCGGCCGTGGTCGTATCCGTGGAAGATGTCCGGCATGAAAGAGGTGGGTAAGATCTGGACTGAAAAAGGAGCGGGCCGTTCAGGGTTGCGCCCAGAGGAAGCTTTCGGACGAGGCCAATGGAGTCCCGTCGGCTTTTTGGACGCTCAACCGCCAGGCGAGCGGCCTCACCCGTTCGCCCGGCCAGTCCGAGCCGGTCAGCCCGACATTGAGCACCGACTGGCCTTTTTTCAGGTCAAAGGGGAAGGTGAAGCGGCGGGCGAGGTGGGTGTCGGGGAAAATGACGTCCAAATAAACCGTTGCGCCCAGTGCAGCCTCGGCCTTTCGCAAGCGGGTGAGAAAATAGAAGCCCGTGCGTTCGTCGGGCTTGGAGCGGAGGACGGTGCGTCCACCGGTGGATTCCTCCCGACCGAAGAACTCGCCGATCGTCTCGAACGAATCCGCCGTGCGATAACCTGGCCACACCCGCACGACCTCCGCCGCGGACAAAGACAGGGGATAAGTCCAGATCCCAAGCGACAGCAGCAGGAAAAGGGCACGGCGATTCATGAGGTGAAGGTAGCGCCGACGACGGTCTGCGGCAAGGCAACTGTCGCAGCTTGTATGCCAAGGAAGCGGGGTAGAGCGATATGAGGGGCCTCCGAGGGATGCGGTTGGGGCCACAATCGGGAGGCCGACTCGCAACCCGGCGGAAGCTGCGACGGCAGAGTTTGGAGTCCGGACTTTAGTCCGTCCGGAGAGATTGCACTCGGATTTCGGACGGCCTGAAGGCCGGACTCCAAACTTTTTGCTGCGAGGGCCGGCCTTGGAGCGGCTGCGAGACGGTCTCTCCCTCGTGGCCGGGACTTTTCGAATTCTTCGGTGCGTTGCGTCGCGCGCAATGGTTGTCGGTTTGCGCCCTTGGCAGCGCGCCGCCGCGCAATCCCGGCCTCGACGGAGCGAGGCCCTCCTTGGCCGGCATCGCCAAAAAGGTCTGTTTTGCCCTCACGCCCTCACGGTTTGAGCGAGATCAGCTGGTACCGATGAAATCCCAGCAGCGCCGGATTCCAGCCTTGAACCGAGGGTTGGATGAGAAAGGTCAGGGTGCCGTGGTAGAGGGGGGCGATGGGAGCTTCCTCCAGCAGGATTTTTTCGGCCTGCTGGAACAATTCGCTGCGTTTTACGGCATCGGCTTCCGCACCGGCCGAGCGGACCGTTTGGTCGTAGGCGGCGTTGCTCCAGCCGGTGGCGTTGTTGCCGCTGTTGGTCAGAAACATTTCCAGGAAGGTGCTGGGGTCGACGTAGTCCCCGATCCAGCGCGCGAAGGAAATGGCGTAGTTTTTTTCCCGTTCTTCATCGAGCCACACACGCTGTTCTTTGATCGCCAGCGTAACGTCGATGCCGAGTTCGCGTTTCCACATCTGTTGGACGGCTTCGAGCACGCGCTGATTCGCTTCGCCGGTGAATGAAATGATTTCTATCGAGGGAAATCCCTTTCCCTCCGGAAAGCCCGCGGCGGCGAGCAGTCGTCGCGCTTCGGCGAAGTCGTCCGGAATCCCGGCTTTCGCCGTGTAGCCGGCGGTCATCGGCGGTGTCAGGCTGTGCGCTGGGGTTTGGCCGCCGAGGGTGACGTTTTCGACGAGGGACTTTCGGTCGAACGCCCGCGCGAGTGCCTGACGGACGCGGGGATCGTCGAGGGGTGCACGGGTCAGATTGAAACGGAAGAAGCGTGTTTCGAGGAATGCGTCCGTGCGCAGCTGCGCGGCACGCTCGCTCGTGCGGTAGGCCTGGATTTTGGAGAGAGGCACTTCGCTCGTGAGGTGGATTTGGCCGGCGCGAAAGGCGGCGTCCTGAGCGGCGGCGCTATCGTAAGGATAGAAGACGATGGCCGACAGTGCGGTGCCGGACGCGTTGCGAAACTCGGGATTGCGCTCCGTGACGATGCGTTTGTTCGGGGTCCACTCCTTCACTCGGAAAGGCCCGTTGGAGACGATGTTCTCGGGCCGCGTCCAGCGATTGGCGCGATCGTCTCCGCGTCCGAGGCGTTCGACCACATGACGGGGGACGGGAAACGCCGCGGGCAGGGCGAGAATCGCAGGCAGTACGACCGTGGGCTGGGTGAGGTCGATCCGTACCGTCAGCGGATCGATGGCGCGCACGCCGATGGTCTCGGGATCGGGATTTTCCCCTGCGTTATAGGCTTCGGCCCCTGCGATCGTAAAGAGCACGTACGCGTACTCGGAGCCCAGCTTGGGCGAAAGCACGCGGCGCAAAGAAAACACATAATCGTCCGCGGTCAGCGGTTTGCCGTCCGACCACTTCAATCCCTTGCGCAAATGGAAAGTCCAGGTCAGTCCATTCGCGGACGTCTCCCACCGTTCGGCAGTGGCCGGGGTGGCCAGGGAGGTCGTTTCGTCGATCGCCGTGAGTCCTTCGAATAGCGCCAGGCACACGGTCATATCGTTGTAGGCAACGAGGATATGGGGATCGAGGTCCCGTGGCTCCGCGCCGATCGCCAGGTGGAGCGTTTGGGTCCGATTCCCGGCTTCCACCGGAGATTCTCGCTTGGAGCAGCCGGCGAACACCGCAAGGGCGGTCATGACGACACCGACGAGGACAGAACGACGGTAATTCAGGGAGAGGCGCATGGCAAAGCGGAGAGTGACAGGTCGAGGAAGCGAGCGCCTTCAGGTTGGCGAAGCGGCGCACCGAAACCACCCGAAAAGCGTGGCCGATGGGATCCCGTGCGAAGCTCCGGCCCGCCGCCTTCGCGAAAACGAATTTGCCGGGCTGGGCGAGACGTGGTTGTCTGAGTCATGTCATGGTACTATGCAAACGGCGGCGAACGCGTCGGGCCGGTCAGCGACGAAGATTTTTTTCAACTTACGGGAAGCGGTCGAATCCATGACGACACCCTTGTCTGGAAGCAGGGCATGGCGGATTGGCGACCCTACGCCGAAGTGGCCCCGGCACTTGCGATCCCACCCACCTTGAGCCGGCCTTCGGGGGCTCCGGGCGCTGCGGTTATAACGACGAGCGGGACTTCCGCCGCGGTCACGCGGGCGGCGGTTTTTCCGGCGAAAGCGTATGGCGGTTTCTGGATCCGCTTCGTCGCGCGGTTGATCGACGGAGTGATTTTGTGGGTCGCGAGTCAGCTGCTCGGCGGGATGCTCGTGGCGGCCCTGGTCCCGGACGCCATGCGGGCGATGACCCTGATACGGTCGAACCCGAACGACGTGCAGCCCGAGGATTTTATCGTCGTTTTGCAAGTACTGGGGCTGATTTTTGCGACGAGCGTGATCGTCGGCCTGCTCTACGAGATCGTTTTTCTCCGAAAAACGGGAGCCACTCCCGGCAAAATGGCGCTGGGTCTGCGGGTGGAACGGGCGGATGGATCTCGCCTCTCTGTGGGTCGCATCGTCGGCCGTCATTTCGCCTCGATGCTAAGCAGCCTCGTTTTGTGCGTCGGGTACATCGTTGCGGCGTTCGACGCGGAGAAACGGGCGTTACACGATCACCTCTGCGACACGCGGGTGGTGAAGACGCGCTGAGCGGGAGGTTGCCGAGGGCGTTGCCGCAAAAGGAGGGTCGCGCTCTAATAAAGGGGTCGTTCGCCCGTGGACTGTTGTGCAAGTCATCATGACTTCAACCTCCCCTCATGAAAACGCAGGAGACTCGGTCGAATCCGCGGTCGCGCGTCATCAGGTATCGCTCCTTCGTTACGCCACGCGCTTGCTCTCCGATCCGGATCGAGCGCGAGATGTCGTTCAGGATACGTTCGTCAAGTTCATGTCCCAGCCCCCGGAAGCCGTCGCGGGGCACGAGGCGGAATGGCTTTTCACCGTGTGTCGTCACCGCGCGTTGGACGTCCTACGCAAGGAAGGTCGGATGAATTCCTTCGAAGACGGGGCAATCGAGCGGATCAAGGCCTCCGAGCCGCGTCCGGGCGAGACGCTCGAACACGCGGAGGCCCAGGCTACTTTGCTTCAACTGATCGACAAACTACCCCCCAAACAACAGGACGTCATCCGTTTAAAATTTCAGAATGGATTCAGTTACAAAGAGATCGGTCGCATCACCACGCTGTCGGTGACCAACGTCGGATATTTGATTCACACCGCAGTGAGCCGGTTGCGTCGCGACTTTGCCGCACTTCCCCGCTGAGGCCGCATCGCTGCGCAAAAAGCCGAGACCACGCACCATGAACACGCATTCCCAACCGTTTTCCCCTGAAGATCCTCGTTTGACCGCGTATGCGCTCGGCGAACTTTCCGAGATCGAACGCCCTGCCGTGGAGGCGACGCTCCAACGGGACCCGACGCTGCAGGCAATCGTCAAAGAGATTCAAACGATGAGTGGCGAACTCACCGCGATCCTCGGCGCCGAAACGATCCCGAGCGAACCGATCGGCGCAGGGGCGACTCCCGCGTCGGTGCTGGTCCAGGACATCTCGCCCGCGGCGCAAAAGCTCTCGGAATTCGATGCGCCCAAAGGCTCGCGGCTGCTGCGTTTTCCCGGGTTGTATTACGTTTTTGCCACCGCCGCGGCAGCGGGCTTCGCGGTTTTGGTCGCGACCCGACCTGTTCACGAGCAGTTCGGAAAGGTAAGTAAAAGCGAGAGGATTCAGATCACGTTTCCGAACGACACGACCGCACGTTTCGAAATCGTTGACCAGATAGGCAACGTTGACGCCAAAAAAAGGCCAGGGGCGCCGGCAGCGAGAAATGCCGCCGAGGGGCGGGAGAGGGCCCTGCCGGGTGTCGCAGCCGCGGACGGATTGGCGGAGGCCGCACCGCCCGTACGTTCGGCGAGCCCCGCGACCCACCTGCTTAAAGAGGCGTATGCCCATGCGTCCGACAACGCTTTCCTCGCCGCGCAACGTCACCCGGTGTCGACGTTTTCGATCGACGTCGACACGGCCAGCTATTCCAATGTGCGCCGTCTCCTTCAAAATGAAGCGCTTCCGCCGGCCGATGCGGTCCGCATTGAAGAATTGGTGAACTATTTTCCCTACACCTACGCTCCTCCCCTGAAGAGTGCCGTGGGCGAAGAGGGCATCTCGGCTTCGTTTGCCGCACACCTGGAAGTCGCCGCAGCGCCATGGGCCCCGGAGCATCGTCTGGTTCGAATCGGACTCAAGGGGCGGGAAATCGCGGGGAGCGAGCGCGGGCCGGCCAGCCTGGTGTTCCTGCTCGACGTCTCGGGATCGATGAGTGCCGCGAACAAACTACCGTTGGTCAAAGAGTCGCTCCGCCTTTTGCTCGGCCGGCTGCGGGACGATGACCGCGTGGCGATCGTCACCTACGCGGGAAATTCCGGCCTCGCGCTTCCCTCCACGCCCGTCCGGCGTCGCGAAGAAATCGTTCGGGCGATCGAATCGTTGGAACCCGCCGGAGCCACGAACGGAGCCATGGGGATCCAGCTTGCTTACGATATCGCGAAGGCCAACCAAGTCGCGGGTGGACTCACCCGGGTCATCCTTTGCACGGATGGGGACTTCAATGTGGGCACGACCGGCGAAGGCGAATTGGTCAGGCTCATTGCCGAAAAAGCCAAGGGCGGCGTCTTTCTGACCGTCCTCGGTTTCGGGATGGGCAATTTGAAGGACAGCACGCTCGAGCTGCTCGCCGACAAAGGAAACGGCGCGTATGGTTATGTAGATACACGCCGCGAGGCCGAAAAGCTGCTGGTCGAGCAGGTCAGCGGAACGCTCGTGACGATCGCGAAGGATGTTAAACTCCAGGTGGAGTTTAACCCGGCCGAAGTCGCGAGCTATCGATTGATTGGGTACGAGAACCGCCTGCTGGCGCAGGAGGATTTCAACAACGATGCGATCGATGCCGGAGAAATCGGTGCCGGACATACCGTGACCGCCTTGTACGAAGTGGTGCCGCGGGGAGCGGAGACGGTCGTCACCGCGGGCGGGTCGACCGACGCACTCGAATATTCCACGCCCGCGGAAATTTCCCCGGCGGGCGTCGCCTCCAAGGATCTCTTCACGTTGCGGGTGCGATACAAGGAGACCACCGGGGACGTCAGCCGAATGCTGGAGTTTTCCCTGCGCGATGGGGGGGCGCGCTTCGACGACGCGACCGCCGATTTCCGATTCGCGGCGGCGGTCGCCAGTTTCGGGATGATCCTGCGGGACTCCCCGCACCGCGGCGTCTCGTCCTTCGCCTCGGTGGGCGACTGGGCGCGAAAAAGCTCCGCCGGGGACCCCAGCGGCTATCGCGAAGAATTCGTCGGCTTGATCCGCCAAGCCGCCCGTCTGCCGCGGTAGGCCCGGCCGCCTGCCCTAATTCGATGGAGAACGTGGCCCGACCGGACACTTGCGCTCCCCTTCGGAGGGCCTCGCTGCGGAGACAGTCTCGCAACCGCTCCAAGACCCGCCCTCGCTGCAAAAAGTTTGGAGTCCGGCCTTCAGGCCGTCCGAAAAAGAGTTGCACCCTCTCCGGACGGACTGAAGTCCGGACTCCAAACTGTACTGTCCGAGCTTTCGCCGGGGCGCGAGACAGCTTGGGGACCGAGCCCTCTAGACACGGCGGATATGCACAAACAACCTGTCCCGTTAACACGTGCACAGATCGAAACGATCCACTTCCTTGGGCAGATTCCGGTCGACCGCCCCGCCCTCGCTGCAAAAAGTTTGGAGTCCGGCCTTCAGGCCGTCCGAAAAAGAGTTGCACCCTCTCCGGACGGACTGAAGTCCGGACTCCAAACTCGAAGTTCGAGCTTTCGCCGGGTTGCGAGACAGTCTCTCCGTCGAGGCCGGGATTGCGCGGTGACGCGCTGCCAACACCGCGTCCCCCAGACGTCATGCGCGCTTTGGGTTTTCCGGTCTTTTTGGAAAAATCCCGGCCACGAGGGGACCG
>Ga0335394_10003498_pt1 | contig 17834 bp, 16 predicted proteins | sample MAT03_FD_205741 | JGI IMG/M metagenome (GOLD analysis project Ga0335394, IMG submission 205741) | Freshwater microbial communities from Lake Fryxell liftoff mats and glacier meltwater in Antarctica - MAT-03 (spades assembly) (version 2) ... | reverse complement strand
GCGGCCCGGGCGTGCCACTGCGCCACTGCACTTTGCCGATGCCCCAGCTCGTGGGCTACGTTGATGATACCCGCCCCGTAAATGCCAATACTCAACACCAGTCCGCAATTTTGCAGCAGTGTCAGGTTGTCGAAGGCCAGCAGCCAACTGCCCCAAATAAGCAGTCCAAAGTGAATATAAACGTTGGAATAAACCAGCACATCGAAATAGCGACTCTGCGTAAGGGCCTCAAAGTCAGACTTTTCTACGTTAGTGGGGTCGCGGTTGATGAGTTCGTCGAGAATAGGCACAAACAAATAAACATAAATGAAGCCCGCGAAAGTCCACGCTGGGCCGCCCAGATAATAGCTCACTACCATTAAAAATGGCAAACTATAACTAAATAAAAAGCCGAGTTTTTTAGAAGACTTCATGGATAGTTTAAAATTTATTGTAGCATACAATACAAATTTACCATTATTTGAATGCTTGTTTACATTCTTTGAAAGAAATTATTTTTTTCTACTAACATATTCCGCGTATTTTTACACAATATAGAGCAGAACCAACGCCCAGAAAACAAAAAGTGCCGATGTGCCCCCAAATAGGGAATTAAAAAATATTTCTCAGACTTAAAAATGTCAGTTTTTATGCCCTACGAAGTACAGCTATTCCGTCGGGCAAAATTTTTGGTACTGAATTAATGCAGTTTTTTTTACCATTGCAGTTGCCGTTAGATTGGCCACAACCAAGGCATCTCCGTGGCTTATACTTTTCATTTCTCCCCTTGGCACCTTTCAAAACCTTTCCTAACGTCCCATATCCATTCATAACAAAAAAGGCGTGGTGTATTTTTTCAATCGTTTACCTTTGAATCGAAAAAATAAAAAGGCAATTCGTTCTCACCGAGAAATTTGCTAATTTGCACACTTAGAAAACTTTATCATACCGCATTATGGAATCACCAGATCAACCAAAAGGATTTTGGGCGCAGCTCACTCCCGTATCTAAGTTCTTGATTTTTTTGCTCGTTTTGGGTGTTTTGGGCGGGTCGGCCTACTACATTTTTATGGGCAAAAAAGCCCAAACGGCTACCCAGACCAACGCCCCAACAACAACCGAAGAAGCCGCCTCTGATAACACCGCTACTGACCAGCCAAGCACTTCTGAAAACGTCGCTACCGATGCCCCCAACGCCGAGAACGTGGCCACCGACACCAAAGCCCCAGAACCTGCGCCCACAGCAACACCCAAACCCGCCGAGGCAAAAAAAGCAGCCGTGCTGCCCAAATCAAAAAAGCCAGTCAATATTACCAAAAAACGCCCCGAAAAAGCCCAACCAGTAAAGCCCAAAAAGAAATCTAAAAACAACGAAGACGTAGAAATAGACATCTAAGCCTTAATTGGCTCCTAATCAGCTATTGTAATGACTCATTATTTCAAAAATACTTTCAAACTTGCAGCAGCTTTTTGGTTGTTGGCCTTGGGCGTAATGGCCCAAAATACGCCCAAATACGCGGGTTATCGCGGTGGGTTTGACATTGGCTCGCAGGGCGTAAAACTCTCAATAGTAGGCTTTTATTACCAAAAAGACCGCCTTAAATATCGCTTGGTATATGACCGCCAAGAAACCGTAGGACTCATCAAAGGCATGGAAACTAACGGCGGCAAACTCCGCCCCGCCGACGTACAAGATGCCATTGCGTTTGTGCAAGAGATGATGGAAGATGCCAAAACGGTGTATAAACTCCAAAACAAGGATTTTATCATTTATGCTTCGTCAGGCGTTAATATTGCCCCCAATATTGCCGATTTGGACGCGCAAGCCCAAAAAATTCTGGGAATGCGCGTCAATGTCAATATGCCTGCCAAAACCGAAGCCACCTACGGAGCGCGGGCAGGGTTGGCCCGCGAAGATTTTGATTCGGCCATTCTGGTGGACGTAGGCGGGGGCAACACCAAAGGCGGTATTTTGCAAAAGTACATCGCCGCCGATGGCCGCGAGCGTTATACATTCAAGTCGTACAACATTGAGTTTGGGGCGCGGCGACTATCGGAGCGCATGGCCAAGCGCAGCAGCAACACCGAGCACTACAACACCGTCTTGAAACAAATGATAGAAGATACCATCGCACCTTTGATTCGGTCGTCGCTCAACGATAACCCCGAAATCCGGTCGGCTACGCGCTCCATTATTTATCTCACAGGAGGTGCTGCTTATCAGTTTATTACGTGGTTTGCCCCCGAAAAAGTAACCGAAGAAATCATTGAGTTCAAATACAGCAACTTGCAAGATTTTTATTATATGCTGCAATCGGCCAACGGTTGGGCCGACTGGGAAACCCGTAAATTTGACGACGTAAAAGACGAAAAACTCCGCGAACTGATGACCCGCGACCACCAAAAAGCCACGCAAAAAGTATATAACCGCGACGCTTGTTTGGCCGGATTGTCGCTGGTGTTGCAGGCCGTTAAAGAAATAGGCAACCCCGACCGCAAGACGTTTTATTTCACGCGCGATGCTTACTGGATCAATACGCTGGTATATGACACTTACAAAAATGACTTTAAAAAATAATGGAGCAGCAGCAAAACGACTGGTTTAAAAAAATAAAGGGAATCTTTATTGAAGACTCCCCCGCCGCTACGGCGGCTCCCGCCCAAGCAAGCGGCAGGCAGCCAAATACTGCCCCAGTGGCCGCCCCCGCCATCAATTACCCCGCCACTTCCGCCGATGCAAACCTGATAGACGATTTGATGGGGCGTTTTCAGAAACTTATCGAAGAAAAAAACCAAGCGGGGTTTGATTTTTTTGAATATTCAACCATGGTATTGGGCGTAAGCCAAACCCCCAGCTCCGATCATTTCAAGATGGCGTTTCAGGGCGCAAAAGTCATGAACGCAGGCGTATCAAAGGAGCAATTGCTCAATTCGGCGGCGTTTTACAAACAAGCCCTCGAAACAGCTTATGCTGATACCATCAAAAAAGGCGAAGAAAAACGACGCTCCGTTGAGCAACAACAAGTAGCCCATCAGCAGAAACTCAATCAAGAATTAGGTAATATAGAACAACAAATTGCTAATTTTGAGAAAAAAATTACCGAACTTCAAGCCTCAAAAGCAACCAAGGCTACCGAACTAAACACGCTCGCAGGGGCATTTGCCCCTCAGATAGCCGAAGTAGAAACCAAACTCAATGCCACCGCGTTGGCCAAAGACCAAATAATGGGCCGTTTGGCCATGATTGAAGAAGGAATTAAACAACACGTATAAAAAAAAACAAAACGATGCAAAACAACCAATCCTTAACCAAACTCAGTGATTTGCCCATTTTAAAACACCTTGAAGGGGGTTCGGGCGAACTAAAAGTACTTCCTGCTGGCGGAATTGCACCCTGGAAACGTGGCGAAAAATCAATCGCCTGGTTTGCGGGTATGGGGCTGGCCGCAGGTGGCCTGTACGTATTTTTTAAGTTTATTCTGCCCGTACTTATCGCCATACTTACCCAAGCACTGGCGTTTCTGGCCGTGGCGGGTCTGCTCATATTTGCCGTCATGTTGGCTCCGTTTATTTACAAACTCTTCCGTCGCATTGTGCGCGGGTTGCACAAAATGCTCATCAAAATTGACCCTTTTGCCGAACTCGACGACCAATTGGGCAAAATGAAAGACTCACGGGAGGAGTTTGAAAAAGCCAAAGCCGAAATAAACGCTTGCAAAATTCAGATGAAACAAGAAGCCGTAAAAGCCGAAAAACTGGCCAAAGATGCCAGTCAGAAAGTACTTTATGCCCAACAAGAAGCCGAAAGCCTGAAAACAAAACTCGAAAAAGCCACCGAAAAACACGGCGATACCGCACGCGAAACCGACGAATACGTAGAAATGGAAGGCCGACTCAATGCCGCCATCGGCGACGGCAACCGCTCGGTATCAGAAGCAGAAACCTACAAAAGATTGGTAGATACCTTTGCCTCACGCGCCAATGTTTTTGCCAAACTCGACCGCAAGTTGATGTCATACGGCCACGCTTTCGACGAAAAAATCAAAGACTTCGCCACCAGCATCAACCTGCTCAAAACCGAGTCGCGGGCCATGCAGTCGGCCAATAACGCTACCAGCCGCGCCCGCAAAGCCATAGGAAATAGCCAAGACTGGCAGCTGGACTATGCGCTCGAAGTAATTACCAACCAGATTTCGAGCGATATTGCCAATACCCAAGCCAATATCCGTGATTTGGACTCAATCGTGCGCGACTTTAACCCCAATGACGAGCGCGCTTACGCCCGCTTGGAAGGTTTTGCCAACCAAATCAAAGAAGGCCAATTTGAAGTAAGCGACCCCAACCGCGTTTCAAACCCCAACTACAAATTGACTCCTGACCAAAAAAACGCGGGCGGAGGCTTGACCGATATATTCTAAACAATGACCCTCCAGCAACTCATTGACCGCCTGGGCCACAACCCCCAATTAATACTCATTTATTTTTTGGCTTTGCCGTTGGTAGCTTTTCTGGCAGGAATAATGGGCCGCAACGAAGGCCACTTGACCCCGTGGAAATACTTGTACGCAATACTCATTTATTTGGCTTGCATTCCAGGTATTTTTGCGGTGGCTTTAAACGTCTATTTGTTTTTGTTTGAGCGTCAAAGCATTTTTCAGTTTGATGTTTACACCCAAATTTTGCCTTTTTTTGTGATGATACTCACTTTGTGGCTCATACGCCGCAATGTATCATTTGATTATGTGCCTGGTTTTGACAAAATTTCGGGCTTAGTACTCATGATTTTTGCCACCATCTCGGTCATGTGGATTGTGGATCGTACCCGCATTATGGTCTTTTCGTACGTGCGTTTTGAGTACGTATTGGTTCTCTTCTTAGGGTTGTTGGGCCTAATGATGCTCGGCTGGCGACGGTTTTTTGGTTAACTATTCGGGCTACATTGCCCCGAATAGTTAACTATTTATGGTATCTTTATTGTTTTTTAAAAAATAAATTTGACATATTTGCAAAAGATACGTATTTCAACGAATATGTCAAAGATGTTTGCTGGAATAGTGACAGTCAAGCACCGTTAAAAATAGATTTAGGGAGTTTTACCGCCATGCAATCAAATGAAATGAAGTACCGATTGGATACCATAAAAGGCTTGAACAAAGTAAAAGAGAGCAACGTAGTCGCCAACTTTTTATTGAATTTGGCTACGCTTGGATTATTCAATCATTTTGGCGGAAATATCTAAGATAAGGTATATGAACACATTGTCCCAAAAAATATCTCAACGGTATTTTTTAATGCCAAAAACACCAATAACTGGGCCATAGGCATTTACAAAGTTCAGGGATATACCTTTACAATCAAGTAGATATTATTAACTTTCGCCCAAGTCAATTACTTACACTTAAATCAATATAGCAATGAAAACGCTCCTCCAACTTTCGGCACTTTTCACAATTTTGGGGTTGAATTCGTGTAGTGTTTACCAACCCAACGGTGTGAATACACCCCTATTTTCTAAAAAAGGCCAAACCGCAATCAATGCTAATGTAGGTAGCGGGGCGAATCTCCAAGCCGCCTATGCACTAAGCGACCACATAGGCATCATGGCCAATGGCTTTTGGGGAAACAGCGAAGTGACCATTAACAACGATGACAAACGCAAAGGAAAAGGAAGTTTGTTTGAAGCAGGAATCGGATATTTTACCCAATCCACTGGTGGTTTTGCCTTTGAAACCTATGCAGGTGGCGGTGTCGGCAACGTCCATATTGACCGAACTATTTCTTCTACAAATGTTACCAAAAAATTTGAAACCTCGGCCACTAAATTATTTGTTCAACCCAGCGTAGGCTATGTACGCAAGCATTTTGAGGTAGCTTTTACGCCTCGATTGTCAGCGTTGAATTACAAAAAACCAACGACGACGTACAGTGCTTCGGAGCTAACCGCCGACAAGTTTGTAAACATAGACCAGACGACATGGCTATTTTTGGAGCCTACCCTTACGATACGCGCAGGTGGGCAGCGATTAAAAGGTCAAATCCAGCTTGGAAAGGCTTTTAAACTCAATTCTGAAGAATTGGGATATGACTCGGGCATCTTAACTTTTGGCATTACGGCCAAGTTGAGGAATTAAAAACTGTAAAATACGCCTTTTAGGATGTGGCAATCTGATCAATCGGTATAAAAAAGCAACCCTTTTTTATACCGATTTTGTATTATTAAAGGTATCTACATTACCTTTTGAAGGATTCCTACTATAAATTTGTTTAGGAAAAAATAAATTTAATACATTTGCCTATTAATTCAATAGAATATAAATACTAATAGTTGATATAGTCTATCTGGATTTGGGAATTAAGTAATTTAGGCGATTTTAGGGGCAGGGTTTATTTTACGCACAATCAGAATATTGATTGTGTCGAATTTTAAACTATAAATTCTATATTTTAAATATGTTTATATTAAACAAACCAAGTACGTAGATGAAACAATTTTTCAAATCCACATTTTTAATTGGGGCCATTCTGGTTCCCTTATTTTTAGCAGCTCAAAGCAAGCCCGTCATTAATGCAACGGTATCGGGCAAAGTAATTGATGCCCGCACCAACGAAATTTTAGTGGGCGCTACGGTGTCCATCAAAGGAACCACCAACGGCGCAGCCACCGATGCCAATGGCGAATTTGCGCTCGTTACGGGTCAAAAATTGCCATTTATCATTGTGGTGTCTTCGGTGGGTTATTTCAAGAAAGAAATTTTGATAAGCCAAGACAAAGTAGCAATCAGGTTGGAAGAAAGCGTAAGTCAGTTGGGCGACGTGGTGGTGTCGTCGAGACGGCGACAAGAATCGGTGCAAGATATTCCGATTCCGATTTCGGTGATTCGGGGCGCAACAGCCGAAGATGCGGGCGCATTTAACGTAAACCGCTTGAAAGAATTGGTGCCTTCGGTTCAGTTATATGCTTCTAATGCCCGTAATACTACCTTGAATATCAGAGGGTTAGGTTCTATTTTTGGGCTTACCAACGACGGCATTGACCCGGGAGTAGGCTTTTATGTAGATGGTGTTTATTATGCCCGTCCTGCGGCTACGGCTTTAGATTTTGTAGATATTGAGCAAGTAGAGGTGCTGAGAGGCCCGCAAGGAACGTTGTTTGGTAAAAATACCACCGCCGGTGCGTTCAACGTAACCTCTCGTGCTCCCTCTTTTTCTCCAGCCGCCAGCTTTGAACTAAGCTACGGTAATAAAGGCCATATACAAGCAAAAGCGTCTATCTCTGGGCCTTTGAGCAAGAAGTTGGCCGCTCGGGTTTCGTTTGTAGGAACGCAAAGAGATGGTTTATTTTATAATATCCGCACCCAAACCAATATTAATGACATCAATAACATTGGAGTGAGAGGTCAGTTGTTATACAAACCTACCGACAAAATAAATATTACATTGATAGCCGATATTACCGATCAAAACCCTGTTGGTTATGGCTGGCCAGTAGCCGGTGTAGTAACTACCAAACGGGCCGCCTATCGCCAATTTGATGCCATCATTGCCGATTTGAATTATAAATTACCTTCAACCAATCCTTTTGATAGAATTCTTGACCTTGATACGCCATCTAAGGCAGGCAACAAACTTGGCGGGGTTTCTTTAAACGCCGATATTAAATTGGGCAATGGTACGCTCACTTCGACCTCGGCTTGGCGTTATTGGAGGTGGGTGCCGCTCAACGACCGCGATTATACTGGATTGCCCGTGTTTACCATATCGGCAGGCAATTCAGTGCACCAACAATGGTCGCAAGAGTTTAGATATTCGGGTAAAATATCCCCGAAATTAAGTGGGGTCGTTGGTGCTTTCGGACTTTGGCAAGACCTAAAATCAGACCCCGTTCAGACCGAGGAAGCAGGAGCGGCGCAGTGGCGTTTTGCCCAAAGTTCGACGAGCGCGCTTTGGAAAACACCAGCCTTGTTTGATAATTTTGGCATCAGAACCACCAACCGAATTCAAAGCACGAGTGTGGCTTTTTTTAGCCAAGTGGACTGGGCTATTACCGATAAATTCCACGTTTTGCCTGGCATCAGATATAATTACGACAAAAAAACGGCCAATTTTAAAAGAGAAACGTATGGTGGTTTACCAACCACCGACCCCGCCCTGCTTGCACTAAAAAATGGAATTTATACCAATCAAGCCTTTGATACCGAAGCCACCGAAGGCAATTTCTCTGGTCAGCTAACTTTGCAATACAAACTAAACAAAAATGTCAATACCTTTGCTACGTACTCGTTAAGCTACAAACCCGTGGGTGTCAATATTGGTGGTTTGCCAACGGCAAATGGCCAAGTGCTGATTGATTTGGCGCGCGTAAAGCCTGAATTTGTAACCCACTACGAGTTGGGTATCAAAACCAAGCCTTCGGCCAATTCGGTCTTGAATGTGGTAATCTTTAATAACGACATCAAAGATTACCAAACGCAAGTACAAACGCCCGAACTCGGCGTAAATAGGGGCTATTTGGCCAATGCCGAGCGGGTACGGGTGCTGGGAGTTGAGGTGGACGGTAGCGTGCGACTGGGTAATCGCCTGACCGTCAATGGTGCCATGGCTTACACCGATGGCAAGTACGTTTTGTTTACCAACGCCCCGGTTCCGCTCGAAGAAGTAGGGGGCGAGCGGGCCTTCAAAGATGTGTCGGGCGGCAGCTTGCCTGGTATTTCCAAATGGGCTGGCTCGCTGGGTTTAGAAGGCACGCTAAAAGGCAATTTCTTGGGTTTCAAAGGCAACTACTTTGCTGGTTTAGACGCTTACTACCGTTCGTCGTTTTCTTCCAGCCCGTCGCCTTCGCAGTTTTTGAACATTGACGGCTACGCATTGGCAAACGGGCGGGTTGGTTTCAGAGCGTCCAACGGTATCTCCCTTTTTATTTGGGGGCGCAATTTGTTAAACAAAGACTATTTTGAACAACTATTGGTCGCACCAGGCAGTGCGGGGCATTATGCAGGCATACTCGGAGACCCCAAAACTTACGGCATTACTTTGAGATACACTTTCTAAAACTGTTTTGGTACCATAAAGTTTAAGCAATATGCTAACACAAATCGAAATTTTGGGCTTTGACCGCGTAGGGTTTGTTCACGAAGTAACCGAAACCGTAGCCTGCTACGCCCAAATATCGGGGGCCACATTTGATGCCGATGGCGTGCGTTCAGTCGGAAAATTACACCTCCGCTTTGATAATGCCGACAAACTTAATAGTATTAAACAAGTAAAATGCACGTTCAGATTGATAAAGTATTTATCGAAAATTGGCTTATTTTTGGGCGATGATTTTGATAGTTTCACGATTTATAAAAAATACACGCTTTCAAAATGAATTTAAAAGTAGCGACACAATTAGTAGGCTTTGTTGTAATAACTTTTATTTGTGGATTTATTATTATTGCTGCTGACGACTACGACACTTGGCACCAACGGCGCATCGAAAGCCTCAAAAGCGAAGACGGCTGGCTCAACTTGGCGGGGCTGTTTTGGCTCAACGAAGGCGATAACTCCTTTGGCAGTGGTGCCGCCAACGCCTTGGTATTTCCTGAGAAAGCCCCCAAAAAATTGGGCATATTTACGCTTAAAGACGGGAAAGTAAGTTTGAAAACACAACAAGGCACTGAAATTCAGTTGCTTAATGAAGGAACGGCCCCAGCATATGTTTTTGCCGACGGCAAAGCCACGACCATGCAGCATGGCGCACTGCGTTGGTTTATTATCAAGCGTGGCCCCAAATACGGCGTTCGCTTGCGCGACTTAGAAAACCCTGCCGTAACGCACTTTAAGGGAATTGAGCGTTTTGCCGTGGCTGAGAGCTGGAAAATTGCCGCCACTTTTGAAAAACCCCAAACACCCCGCACTACGGCCATTACCGATGTGCTTGGCTTGGTGAGCCAGCAGCCGTTGTTGGGCCATGCGGTGTTTGCGATAAACGGTAAAACCTACCGTTTGGCCGCTACCGATGCGGGCGCAGGAAAGTTGTTTTTGATTTTTAAAGACAAAACGGCAGGCCACGAAACCTACGGCGCGGGTCGCTTTTTGTACACCGATAAACCCGACGAAACGGGCGCGGTAACGCTTGATTTCAACAAGGCCATCAACCCACCTTGCGCGTTTAGCCCCTTTGCTACTTGCCCGCTGCCACCCGCCGAAAACAACCTGCCAGTGCGCATCGAAGCAGGCGAAAAAGATGCGAAGATGCACTGATTTTACCGCTGCTTTTAGGATATGGCGTGCTTTTGACACCTATCTTTGTGGCCACTTTCAAACCCACAAACAATGATTACACGATTTTATATTTTATTGTTCTGTTTGTCAATTGGCCGAGTATTGGCCCAAAAAAACATTGAACCTACCGACCAATTCACCCTTTTAGGCTTGGTTGAAGCACCCAAAACTGTAACTATCAATGACTTAGACAAACAACCCAATGTAATACTCGGTGATTTTAAAGTTACCAACCACGCTGGCGAGTTCAGAAAAGAGTATAAGAATGTAAAGGGCGTATCGTTAATGCACTTCTTGAAAGACATCAAGATCACGGCACCAAGCCCCAAATTATTAAGCGAATATTTTTTGGTGTGCCGCTCTTCCGACGGCTATTCGGTGGTGTTTTCGTGGAATGAAGTATTCAATACTGAAATTGGCAACACGCTATTTTTGGTAGTAGAAGCCGACGGCAAGTCGCTGAAAGACAGCTCCGAACGAATATTGTTGATTGCTACCAAAGATTTCAGAACAGGCCGTCGCCACGTAAAAGGCTTGCAAAGTATCGAAGTTAGGAAAATTTAAAGTGCACCACGGCATTATCATTACTTCCTCTTTTGTAAGGCTGAAATGCGCGGCAACGTCTTTGATAATGCCGTCAAGTGTGGTCGTACTTTTGGATTGCGTTTGAATAATAATGGTTTCTACGATTGTGTATTTTTAAGTTTTCTACAAAGCTACAAATATTTCTGCACCACGGCTTGCCTTTGGGCGGCGGCGCATCAGCGCCTCTGCCGCCCAAAGGCGCTGCTCCAAGATTGCTACCTCAGCCACCAAGGCCGCTTGAACCGACAAAGGCGGGACGGGTTTTGTTTGCAAAAAGCTACCAGCCAGCTTTACGGAGTGGTTGAATACAGTTGATTGAACAGCAACTTGAACGTGCCCTGCGACTGCGCCCGAAACGTGATTTCGGGGCCCAAGACCGTGAGTTTGCCAGCACCAATTGAGGCTTCAAAAGCCGCCACGCCATCTTGCAAATAGGCTTGCCCCCAGGCCCAGCCGCTGCGGAGGGGCTTGGGGGAAGTAAACCACGCCAATGGCTTTATTTGTCCTTTGGCTACGGCATCGGGGGCCAATCTAAACACGGGACTCGAATCGAAATAAACGTCCGTTTGGGCCGACATTCCCCAAGTTGCCGACTGGGTAGAGTCGAGTGTTACGCGCAAAATACTGCCTGGAATGTAATATTTTTCGGCAGGCAGCGGGCGTTCGATGCCCGCACTGGTCATTTCGAGTAGGGCATTTCTGACGGGAAGCCCAAGGTGATAAGCCAAATTGCCGCTGCTGCCGATGGTTACTACTTTGCCGCCTTCTTCCAAAAACTTCTTCAATTGCGGCACCGATTTGTCGGCGGTGATTTTGCCCAGCCACGGACGGAAATCGGCAGGAATCTCTTCGGGTTTGGGGGCGCGGTCGGCGTAGATACTAAAAAAATCAGTTTCGCGGCCAGCATTGCCAACGGCAGGAATGGCGCGGGTAACGAAGACAATAACATCGTATTTTTTGCGCAAATCGCCTGCGTCAATCTGTTGCGCATAAATCACTTCCATCGGAAAACGGTACTGCTCCATGAGCAAGCGTACCCAGCCCGACGGCATCGAGCCTCCGTAATTGTCCCAGAGTGCAATGCGCAACGGAGCTACCTTGGTGAGCATGGCTGCGGCGGGCTTTTTGGCTACTCCTACGGCCTCAACGCCGAGGTCTTGGGCGGCTTTTTCCAACAGCGTTTTTGCCTTGGCCGAAGCAGGTACGTAAAAAGCACCCGCTTCGGTAGTTGCGTTGCCTTGTGGCAATCTAAACACCTGAATACCAGCACTTAGTAGCTCATTGACGGCCATAAACGAGTTATTGGCCCGTGCGCTCAACGTATAACCAGCGGGCGCAACAGCATCAATTTTACCCGAAAATGGTTGTAATTCGCCGTAAGCAATGCGCTCAAAAGGGCCATCGAAACCTGTCAAAATACGGTCGAAATGCACGCCCATTTGGTAGGCCAATGTCCAACCTGCGGCATCGTAGGGGCGCGTGGGTGGGCCGCCAGGATAGGGGAAATCGTTGGGGTGGTCTTGGGGTTCAAACATATCCAAAACGTGCGGGCGAAACGCTTGCGCAGTTTTGACAACGTATGAGCCCGCAGGATATTTTTTGCCCGCTACCGTAAACTCAGCTGTGGCTTTGTGCACCAAAATACCCGTGCGAATGAGCGCATTGACAAACTTTACGGCCGTTGTAAAATCGGGTTGATTGGGCGTAATGATGTAGCCACGGGCATCGCGTTGGGTAGAATCTTTGAGTACCATGTCAAAATATTTGACGTTAATACCGCTCCTAAAACCGAGCGGGTCGTTGGCCGCCGAAGAGTCGGGTTTGGCTGTTTTGTCGTTTTTTTGGGCTGCCGTAATGGCTTCAGCCTTTTTGGGAGACAGTGTCCAATAATCTTTGCTACCACGCTCAACAGAATTTTTGCCCATTACATACATATTGTAAAGCACCTCGTCGTGGTGGCGGGCGGCGTAGTCGAGCACGGCATAATTGCACGACACCGAATAGTCAATAGACTGCTTGAAATGCCATTTTTGGGGTGTTACAGGAAACGGCGTATTGCCATTAGGAATGAGCCGATTGGGCACCAGTGGCACCGTTTCGGGCGTAGGGCCGCCGATGATTTCGGTCAATAAACCAATCTGATTGTGAAAGTGCGTAGTGGTGCGCAGGCCGCCATTGTACCAAGTCGAAAACACCGAGCCGCCCAAACGGGTAAATCCTGGTTTTTCTTCGGCAATGAGGCGATTGATCATGGCCGCGCCCAGTGCGTCTATGCCCGTTATCATCAACGGGTGAAACACATAATTGAACGGGTCGCGGTAGGGCGGCCCTGCCAAAATTGACCCTGCTGGGCCACGTTGGTGGTGGTTGTACATAATTTGCGGAATCCAATCTACGAACAACTGCCGCGCCACGTTCTGGGTTTCTTTGAGTTGGAGCATAAAGAAATCGCGGTTGTTGTCGTGGCCAGCGTATTTTTGGTACAACTTGGGCAGGTTGTCGAGCGTCCGTTTTTCGATAACGGGATTGCGCATGTACCAGTTGGCCATGAGTTCTTGCCCGTCGGGGTTGATGTGGGTCATCAAAATCACCACGTTTTCCAGAATGCGCGTTACTTCGGCATCTTTTCGCGTTACCAACTGGTGGGCCGTCTCAATGAGCTGCATCCAAGCCACGGTTTCGTTTGAGTGAATGCCGCCGTCAATCCAAACGATGGCTTTGCCTTCGTTGGCCAAAGCGCGGGCCTGCGCATCGGTAATACCCTCGGCGCGGGCCAATTTGGTTGAAATCTCTTGGTAACGGGCCAGTTTTTTGTGATTTTCGGGCGACGTAACAATCAGCATGGGCTGGTCGCGGCCTTCTTCGGTTTTGCCAATCGTGATTAGTTTTACCCGGTCAGATGCGGTCAATTTTTTAAAATACGCCTCAGTTTGGGAATAATTGGCGAGCATATAGTCGTCCCCAATGTTGAAGCCAAAATGTTCTTTTGGCGACGGAATGGTTTGCGAATAGGCCGCCGTGAAATCCAGCAACAGGCAGATAGTCAGCAATTTGAGCAATTTTTTCGACATAGTTTAGGGATAAATAGCGTTGTGAATGTACAAAAATATCATCATTCTGCCAATTATCACTAAAATACGCAACAAGATGCGACGAAACCCCCTAAATTGTGGCTCAACAAACAGTATCGGCAATGTAGTTTCGGCTGTTTGAAAAACTACGTGTTTTTCAAGGAATTGATAACGACGTAGTTGTATCCAAAAAACAACATAAGGTGGAAAGGAAACAGCACAAAATCGTTGAGTTTGATGCCACTGTACAGCGCAAAAGCAAAATACAAGATTAAGAGGGCCTCAAAAAAGACGTTTTTGGAGAGGGTTTTTGAGAGATAAATATTTTCTTTCCAACTTTCTTTTAGCGACTCAATGTTCAATTTTGGCGTGCGGATAAACGCGCTTTTTTTGCCCCGAAGGCCCTCCAAAACTGCCATGGAATTTTGAAACGAAAAGCCCATGGCAATCGAATAGAAGGCAAAAAATAGGCCGCTATAATTGATAAAATTTTTGAGGCCTTTGCCCATTATGTTTTTGTAAGTTACCCAATAACAAACAAAGAAAATAATGGACGTAGCCACAAAAAAGGTCATAATGTCAAAAAAGAGCGTCAAATTCGGAAACTCATTTTTGATAAAAAGCATCGGAACGCTCAAAAACGAAATGGCAAATACGCACAAAAACATGGAACTGTTTGAGAGGTGGAAAATGGCGTGAAATTTTGATTTTACCGACAAATTCTCAGATTTGATGATGCGCCAAAACATTTTTACGAAGTTTTCGGCCCCGCCTTTGTTCCACCTAAATTGCTGCGAGCGTGCCGCACTCATTACGGCGGGCAGTTCGGCGGGCGTGGCGATGTCTTCTAAATAAATAAATTTCCAGTTTTTGAGTTGGGCGCGGTAGCTCAAATCCAAATCTTCGGTCAGCGTGTCGCTTTCCCAATTGCCCGCGTCAATGATGCAGTTTTTGCGCCACACGCCCGCCGTTCCGTTAAAGTTAATGCAATGGTGCTTGGCGTTTCGGCCCACTTGCTCGAACGTAAAGTGGGCATCGAGGGCAAAGGCTTGAATTTTGGTAAGCAAAGAATAGTTGCGGTTGATGTGCGACCAGCGGGTTTGCACCACGCCAATCTCGGGGCTTTTGAAATACGGAATCGTTTTGAGTAGCCAGTCGGAGTTGGGCAGAAAATCGGCATCAAAAACGGCCACAAATGCCCCTTTGGCAGTTTTCAATCCTTCTTTCAATGCGCCCGCTTTGAATCCAAGGCGGTTTGTACGGGTAATGTGCTCGATACAAAAGCCTTGGTTTTTGAGTTTTTTTACCAGTTGGCGGGTCATCAAAATACTGTCGTCGGTGCTATCGTCCAGCACTTGAACCTCAATTTTATCTTTCGGATATTCCAGTTTCGTAATATTTTGTAAGAGTCGCTCAATGACGTACTTTTCGTTGAAAATCGGGAGTTGTATGGTTACAAACGGAATTTCTTGGGCATTTGCAAAATTAAATTTTTCAAAATAGTGCACTTTTCGTTTGCTTTGTAAGTAGTTGATTAGCAGGTTTAACTGTGCCAAACCATAAAAGAAGACCAGTAAAATAGCCATGCCATAAACAACCATAACAAGATACGAAAGCAGGATAATCATGTTTATTTTTTTAAGGAGTATTTCAAAATCCAGCTTATTATTTTTACGCCCGCCATCACCGTTCCTTTCACCGTTCCCGATACTTTCGAGTCGCCAATTCGGTTTTTGTAGCGTACTGGTATTTCTATGTAGGTCAGGTTTTTTTTCAAGACTTTCAATTGCATTTCAACTGTCCAGCCGTAAGTTTGGTCTTCCATTTTTAGGGCCGTCAAGGCGTCGTATTTAATGGCCCTAAATGGCCCTAAGTCCGTAAATTTGGAACAAAAAAAAACCTTCATCAAAGCCGTTGCCAGCCAATTTCCAAAGATTTGTTGCGGGGTCATTGCGCCCTTTTCTCGCAGCGATTTGTTTCTTGCGCCAAGTACAAAATCAACGTTGTTCTCCACAATAGGTGCCACCAGTTTGGTCAGTTCTTCGGGATAATCAGAATAATCGCCGTCCAAAAAAACCACAATATCGGGCTTTGATTTTAATTGCGCCACGTATGCTAAGCCTTTCAGGCAAGCATATCCGTAGCCTCTTCTTTGTTCAAGCAAAACGGTTGCCCCCGCATTTTGGGCGTTCAGCACCGTATTATCAGTCGAATTGTTGCTCACCACAATTACTTCATCAACACTCTTTGGAATTTCCTGAATAACTTTGGCAATTGCTTTTTCTTCGTTAAAAGCAGGAATAATAACTTTAATGACTTTCATCTTAATGTCAAATCTGAATTGTCCTTTCTGAACTCCGACAAGCTCGTCCATTGCTTTATTTGAATCCCCATTTTGTATTTTTCGGCTCTGATGAGTTTGCCGTTTTTGTAAATTATGGCAAATCCTTCCAGTTTATCACCTTTGTACTCACATTTTGCGGAAACTTTTTCTTGGGTGTCATAAAAAATCCACCACTTGGTTCGTTGGTCGCTGGCATAATGCCCTTCTTCCTTCTTAAACCCATTCTCACGGTAAAAGTACCAATAATCGGTCTTTTTATTTTCTATGGTCCAACCTTCGCTGGCTATTTGTCCGCTTGCGAAGTAATTTTTTGCGTACGTTTTATCACGCTTTGTGTTGCTACCAAACAACACCAAACTGACTAAGAACCCTATTTTGTACATGCGCTTTTTGCGTTTTGAGGAAGCCCCGACGAAGAACCAGCAAGCAACTTGTGGAACAACATAAGAAACCTAAAAACCAGCCCACGCCATAGATAATGAGCTGGTTTTTAGGCAATTGCTACTATTTTAGAAGATGGTCTGGCTTTGGTAATTATTAATAATTGAGTACCAATCCAGCCGAAAAGCCCGTTGATTTGCCCAAATTACGGCCTTCAACGTAAGAATTTACCCCCACAACCGCACCAAGGCCGCCAGCTATTGGCGCAAAAATATTGGCACCCACGCGGGTATAATTTACCCTGGTAGCAGGAAAAAACCCGTCAAAGCCCGACTGCAAAATGTCGGTACCAGCAACTGAACTCAAAGCGGGCTACCCAGGCATCTACGTAAACCTTGCTACCTGCGTAGCCCGCTTTGAGTTCAGAAACCACGGCGTTTGGCACGCGATTATTGCGAAAGCTGTATCCCAATTGTCCCGTTATGAACAAGCCGCTTTCGGTTTTGAGGTGCACAATACCCATGGGCGTAACTTTGGTGCTGCGGTTGCCAATGGCAATAATTGACTGCAAGCCTTCGTCGGCTTTGTAGTTGCCAAGGGGCGTTTGAAACCCGCCGTAGCCAAAATATCCAGACTGGCCGACCCTACTTTGGTAGCAATCAGTTTGTATTTCAAGAAAAAACTCAAGTCTTGCAAGCCACTTCTTGAATTGGTAAAATTATTGGCTTTCAAAAAGTTTTTCTCGCCTTGGCCTTTCGACTGAATGTAGGGCAAGCCCAACACCATTTCCAACTTATTGCTGAGGCCATAAGTGGCGTACAAGTTTACGGCGGTGTTTTGCACTTCGTTAAATACGGGTACGCCATTTACTTTTTCGGGTACCAGATACACCTCGTTGTACTTCTCCGAACTGTAAGACAGCACTACGGCACCTTTGCCTTTTTGGTTCATAAAACCGCTCACGGGGCTTTGCGCCGAAGCCGCCGACGCGCCCAATAACGCACCGATAATCAAGTATTTAGTATTCATTTTTTTATGTTATTTAATTTGAATTGTTGTGATTTGGTTTGACCACAACAAGCGCAACCTACTGCACTTGCTGCCCATCAATTGAATGCTTCTGGGGTCATATAAGTAGTTGGGCTGAAATAATCGACACAAATTCAATTAAATTGGATACTGTACTTTGAGCCTATATTATCGAATATTTC
>Ga0335394_10003496_pt1 | contig 17838 bp, 14 predicted proteins | sample MAT03_FD_205741 | JGI IMG/M metagenome (GOLD analysis project Ga0335394, IMG submission 205741) | Freshwater microbial communities from Lake Fryxell liftoff mats and glacier meltwater in Antarctica - MAT-03 (spades assembly) (version 2) ... | reverse complement strand
CGGCTGGTTGTATTGTCAATGACTTCAGCTACCAGTTCATCGTTTTCACCGAAGTATAATTTGTTGCCCACCCTAATTTTGCGGGCTGGATCTACAATCACATCCCAAAGTTTGTTGGTTTTATTAAGTTCCCTTAGAAGGAATACTTCGATTTTAGCGCCCGTTTTTTCTTTGCGTCCATACATACGTGCGGGGAACACTTTTGTATTGTTTACCACAAAAACATCTTTGTCGTCAAAATACTCCATGATGTCGCGGAAAGTGCGGTTTTCAATTTCGCCGGTTTTGCGGTGTACCACCATCATGCGGCTTTCTTCTCTTTTTTTGGTGGGGTGTTGGGCAATAAGGTTCAGCGGTAAGTCGAATCTGAATTGAGATAATTTCATGCAATAAATAAATTTTAAAAGTGATTTATTACATGCCAGGAACTGTAAGTTATACAGAGATAAAAAGCCTTTGTTGGAGGCGTATATCATGTTACGGCATGATTTAAAAGTGGGCAAAGATACCTTTTTTTACTGATATTTGCTTGTATTTTTTACCCTGCTTCACGCAAATCCTAGCGATCTTCTTACTGAATTGTTTTACATTTTTAATATTCCAAAAAAGACTATGTGTTATATGCTCCGGTTTAATTAATTTTTTTTTGATTTTTACGCCTTTAGTACGCAACTTTATAAGATGGCATAATGCCTTTTATACATATGATGAACTACCAACGCATTCTTTTAGCGTTCTTCTTGCTATTATCCATTACCCTAAAAGCACAAGAACCTGCCTCTTCTACCAAAAAACACCAAGGCCTTTTATGGGAAATCAGCGGCAACGGGCTCACAAAACCATCTTATCTATTTGGAACGATGCACGTGAGCAGCAAGTTGGCTTTTCACCTGAGTGATTCCTTTTATTTTGCGCTTCGTCAGGTGGATGCAGTGGCACTGGAACTGAATCCCGACATATGGCAGGCCCAGATGGTTCGGCTGGCGAAGCTTAACGAAAACTACTCCGACTTTGTAAGGCAAGCAGGTAGTGATTACGTAACAGAAAAAAGTTTTCAATTATACAATTATGAAGACAAACTAAAAATGGCTTTGAGTACAGAGCCCCCAGTTGTAAATAGTTTGTTGTACCGTTCTTATAAAACACGGGATGATTTTGAAGAAGATACATTTTTAGATCTTTATATTTTTCAGGCTGGCCGAAAGCTCGGTAAATCAGCAGCGGGTGTAGAGGATTATTACGAAAGTGAAAAGCTGGTGCTGGAAGCCTATCGTGATATGGCGAATGAGAAAAAGAAAAAAGAGGTAGATCTGGATGGCGAAACTTACAGCAGCGTCCTACAAAAATTACAAAATGCCTATCGCTATGGTGACCTCGATCTGATGGATTCTTTGGATAACGTAATGGAAAAGTCTCCCGCTTTTCGTGAAAAGTTTTTGTACAAAAGAAATAATATTCAGGCGGATGCCATTGATTCCATTGTTCGTACACGCTCTCTTTTTGCCGGCGTAGGTGCAGCTCATTTGCCAGGCGAAAAAGGCGTGATTGAAATACTCAGAAGGAAAGGTTACCAACTGCGCGCTGTTAGGATGACCGACCGTGATGCAGAACAAAAAGAAGCCATCAACAAACTAAAGGTTCCAGTGCAATTTTCGAAGCAGCAATCTGACGATGGCTTTTATTCTGTAGACGTTCCGGGAACTTTGTACAGCTTAGACAATAATTACCAGGAACTGCATCGCAATCAATTTGCAGATATGACCAATGGTTCTTATTACCTGGTTACCCGTTTTAAAACTTATGCCAGTTTCATTCACCAGTCTGGTGCCATTTCTAAAAAAATAGACAGTGTCCTGTATGAACATATTCCCGGTACAATCACCAGTAAAAAACTCATCACTAAAAATGGATTTAGCGGCTACGATATCAGTAACCGCACCCGCAGAGGAGATCTGCAACGTTACCAAATCTATATCACTGCATTTGAAGTAATTATTTTTAAAATGAGTGGGAAAGGTGATTATGTTGATGGAGAAGAGGCTGAACGTTTTTTTGGATCTGTAAAGTTAAAAGCCTACGAACCGGTTACAGCACCATTTAAGCCTGCACAAGGCGGGTTCAGCATACAACTGCCTCATGAGCCACATGTGTTTTATGACAACCTGGAATCAGAACGCTGGGAATATGAAGCCGTTGATAAAACGAGCGGGGATGCCTACCTGATCATGAAAAAATCTGTGTATCAATTTGGTTTTTTGGAACCCGATAGTTTTGACCTGGCTTTGATGGAAACCTCCTTTAGAAGTGGTGAATATTTCGACAAACAGATTAGCAGAAAATACTTGAACCTTGGTGGCTACCCAGCACTACAGGTAAAAGAAAAAATGAAAAACGGATCTTACGTTCATGCACTATTTTTGATTCAGGGTCCGCACCAATACGTGATTGCACAAAGCAGCAAAAACAGTGCAGATAAATCATTTACTTTTCACAAAACTTTTCGGTTGGAGCCCTATCAATATGCTGGCTCTGTTTATTATCAGGATAGTTTTTTGCTGATGAGTATGAACACGCCAGTACAACCAGATATTGACAACAGCATTCGAACCATCATCGAAAAAACAGCCGAAGATGCAGCCAATGGCAACAATTCCAATGGCTATGTTGCTTATTGGCAAAAGTCCAAGAATGGCAAGTTCTCTAACAAAAATACCGGTGAGCTGGTGAATGTACAAATGCAAGAGTACCCAAAATATTTCTCCATCAGGGATACTGCCAAATTCTGGCAAGATGAATTCCAGGATTTTTTGGGTAGGGGCGATCTGGTTTTGAAAGATAAGAAATGGTTTACCCGCTCAGACGGGAGCATGGGGTACCAGTTTACCATCAGAGATACTGGCTCTTCCAGAATGATACAAAGGCAATTATTGCTGAAGGGAAGAAATATTTTTACTATATCAACCCTAACAGATACCCTAAACAATCCGAGCTCATTTATAAAAGAAAGTTTTGAAAGTTTTAAGCCACACGAAAAAGTAGCGGACGCAGATGTATATACCAGTAGATTACCCTTGTTTTTTTTCGATCTGTTTAGTACAGATTCTGCACTGAGTAAAAAAGCAAAACAATCAATTGCAAATATTTATTTTGGGCCCGAAGGTTCCAATATGTTGTACGATGCGGTGAACAGGATCAGCATTGCTGATAAAAATTATTTTGAAACAAAGTCTAAATTGATCGCAGAGTTCGGTTTTATCAAAGACAGCTTATCTGACAACATCCCGGTTTACCTCAAAAAAATATATGAACAAACTGCTGATACCAGTTTGTTTCAGAACGAAGCTGTTTTGGCACTAGCACGACTAAAAACCAGTAAAAGTTTTGAAGTGTTGAAAGAATTGGTGTTGCAAGATCCACCCATCTTTGAAGATGACAATGATTATGATAATTTCTTTGAACATTTTTTCGATACGTTGGCATTAAGTAAAAATCTATTTCCCCAGATTCTGCAATTATCAACCCTCAATGATTATAAAAGTAACATCACTGATTTACTGGTAGAATTGGTAGATAGCGGATATGTAAAGGCTTCGGACTATGAGTCTTTTTTTCCCGGAATTTACATTGATGCTAAAGTTGCCTGGAAAAAACAACAGGCCGCAGAAGAAAAAGTAATGGAAGCCAATAACAAACTGGATCCCAATGATGAAGATGCAAAAGAAGAAGATTATGCAGGAAGTGGTAACAGCTATCAGTTGAACAACCAGGCGATACTGCTCATGCCGTTTTATGAAACCAATAAAAATGTAAAGCAATATTTTACGCGGATGTTGCAAAGTAAGGATGATATTGTTAGAATGAATACCGCAGTATTATTGCTACGCAATGGTAAGGAAGTTCCCGATTCTATTTTGTTAAGTTTGGCAGCAGATGAAAGACAAAGGGGCGCTTTGTTTTATAAATTAGAAAAAGTAAAAAGGTTAGATAAATTCCCTTCCAAATACCGTAACCAATTGGCAATAGCGAGAAGTTACATGATCCGCGAAAGTGATGACATTAAAATGGATTCTGTGGTATTCTTAAAAAAATCAACAGCTTCTATCAAGGGCACTTCAGGGTTGGTTTACTTTTTTAAATACAGGATCAAAAAGTCAGATGACTGGAAAATTGGGTTTAGTGGTTTGCAATCGTTTAAAGAAAACGAGCCGAGTAGCAATGACAAATTATCTATATTGACAGATAAAAAACTGCTCGCAAATGAGCCTGTAGATGATCAACTGAATTTACAATTGAGGAAAGTGGTGTTTGGATTTTTTAATAGTAGCAGAAATTTTTATCGAAACGATCAAGATTATTTCAATTTCGGTCAAGGCGCTGATTACGAATAGCCGACTGGTGAAACTAATAGCTGGATGGTAAATGAAAGGATGTTCAGGATGGCATAGCCGCAATCAACTGCTGGGTGTACAATTCTTTGGGGCGATGTAGAATATCATCTGCAGTTCCAGTTTCAATAATTTTGCCCTGATTCATCACCATGATGCTGTCGCTGATGTAATGCACAACAGACAAGTCATGCGATATAAAAATTCCGGTAAACTGGTACTTGTTTTTGAGTTCCTGAATTAGGTTGAGTACCTGTGCTTGTACACTCACATCTAATGCAGATACACTTTCGTCGAAGATTAAAAAAGACGGTTCTAAAGCAAGGGCACGTGCAATACAAATGCGTTGGCGCTGACCTCCACTAAATTGATGTGGATATCTGTTAAACTGGTTGGCATCCATGCTTACCTGCTCCAGTAGATGAACAGCTTTTTCTTTTCTATCCCGGTAAGACGAACCCATCCCATGCACTTTCATGGGCTCGGTAATTGCTTCGCCAATACTGATGCGCGGGTTCAATGAACCATAAGGGTCCTGAAAAATTATTTGCAAATCTTTTCTAAGTGCCCGCACTTGTTTTGGTGATAAGTCTTGAATAGGTCGGTCGTTTAAAATGATTTGCCCGGAATGAGGTTTCACTAATTGCAAAATCGTTCTTCCCAACGTAGTTTTACCACAACCACTTTCACCTACCAATCCTACCATTTCGTTTTCGTACACCGAAAAATTGACATCATCTACTGCTTTAAAATATTTATTAGCAATGCCCCATCGGTTTCTGCCTGCTGCAAACAGCACGTCCAGATGCTTTACTTCTAATACTTTTTTTTCACTCACCCCAGGTTTTTTCACAGGCAATTGCTGCAAGCTTTCGTCTGGATGCAATGCATGGCCATCTTTCAAAAAATCGGCTACCACAGGGAGTATTTTTCCTTTGCTGTTTTTGCCAGGCCGACATGCCAATAAGGCTTTTGTGTAGGGATGAGCAGGAGATTGTAGTACTTCAGAACGATTGCCTTGTTCTACCACGTTACCCTTGTGCATCACTAGAATTTCATCCGCAAAAGCATTTACTAACGCCAAGTCGTGCGTGATAAATAAAATCGCCATTTGTTGTTGCTGTTGAATTTTTTTCAACAACTGCAAAATATTTTTTTGTACCCTCACGTCTAGTGCAGTAGTGGGCTCATCTGCAATGAGCAGAGCAGGATCACAGCTCATGGCCATGGCAATCATGACTCTTTGTTTTTGACCACCGCTTATTTGATGAGGATAACGGTGTAGCATAGCCGAAGGATTGGGCAACTCTACCGATTCAAATAGTTCGATTGTTTTCTGTTGGGCTTGTTTTTTTGTTAAGCCCGTATGTAATTGTAAGCTTTCCATCACCTGTTCACCGCAGGTAAATACCGGATTGAGTGAAGTCATAGGCTCTTGAAAAATCATGGCAATCCTGTTGCCCCGGAGTTTTCGTATGCCTTCATTTTTTAAGGATAATAGGTTTATTTCCTGGCCATTGTTGTTGAACAAAATGGTGCCACCGATTTGCGCAGTGGCTGGCAGTAGTTTTAAAATGGACAGTGCTGTTACAGATTTACCTGAACCACTTTCTCCAACGATCGCCATTAATTTGCCGGGGCGTATCTCAAAAGAAATATTTTTTGCAACAGGGATGCTGCTACCATCTTGTTGAAAGCTGATGGAAAGATTTTTTACTTGCAACAATGGAGGATCCGAATGGGCAACCATGATAATAAGTTATCAATATAGAATCAGTAGCTGATGCTCTGTGTGTAAAAAAGCCCATCTGTTTGATGGGCTTGCATTAGAATTTAAGATGTCTTACGGTCATGCCATCGTTGATAAGTTGTTTCAATGAATCGATGCCTATTTTCAAATGATTTTCTACATATTGAGCGGTGACTGATTGATCACTTGCTTCAGTTTTAACACCTTCTGGCACCATCGGACTATCGCTCACCAGCAACAAAGCGCCCGTAGGAATTTTGTTGTAAAAGCCGACTGTGAATATGGTAGCGGTTTCCATATCAATGGCGTAGGCCCGTACTTTTTGGAGGTACTCTTTAAACACTTCGTCGTGTTCCCATACTCTTCTGTTAGTGGTATAACAAACGCCCGTCCAATAGTCGCATTCATAATCTCTGATGGTGGTACTAATGGCTTTTTGAAGGGCGAAAGCCGGAAGTGCAGGAACTTCTGGGGGGAAATAATCATTGCTGGTTCCTTCTCCTCTGATAGCGGCGATGGGTAAGATAAGATCGCCGATTTTGTTTCTTTTTTTAAGCCCGCCACATTTGCCCAGAAAAAGCACCGCTTTGGGATTGATGGCGGTTAAAAGATCCATGATGGTAGCAGCACCCGGGCTCCCCATACCAAAATTAATGATGGTAATATTATCTGCAGTAGCACATTGCATGGGCCTGTCCAAGCCAACAACTTCTACTTTATTCCATGCGGCGAACCTGGTCACATAATTAGAAAAATTGGTCAGCAAAATATATTCTCCGAAATTCTTTAGTTTTTCTCCCGTGTATCTTGGTAGCCAATTGTCGACGATGTCTTCTTTTGTTTTCATTTATTTTTTTTAAGTTGAATAAAATTACAAAAAAGATCGGGGAATAGCGAATCTGTCGATCGACCAGCTTATAATATTAAAATTATGCGACAAAATTTTTGAATGCTAATTAATCTTTTTATATTGGAGTACTAAAACTACTTAATATGAAAAGACTCTTTTCGATTGCTTTAGCTTGCTCCTTTTTGCTTTTTTCGTGTAAAAAAATGGGAGAAGAAACCGGGGAGCCCGAACAACAGCCTACATTGGTAAGGGCTGAAAAAATTGATGAAAAAATCAGGAATTCTATTAGTACACAGGGTTCTTTTGAATGGTCAGGTGAAAGTGCAGAGATACTTTGGAGTGCATTGCAGCACCGCGACAACTTACTTTCCGTTGGTTATAAACCCGCTTCCGCAGGGAATGTAGATGAATTGTTGCATACCATCGATTTTACTTCAGCTGAATGGGAAGCAGCAAAAACATCATTGGTGCAAATGATACTTGCATCAGAGCAACAACTCAACAAAAATATTACCATCAATAGTTTAGGATTGTATGAAGATGAAGTGTTGCCTGTAATAAACGTAGTAGTCAAAAATATAGGGACCCTCAAAATGCTTCGCAGTAGCAATAATGTACGGTATGCCGAGCCGATGGGTTACGAGCCCGCCATCAATGTTGTGTCGGCAGAAAGCAGTAGTGGTTGTGGCAGCAATACTGCTGAACCGGGGTTGATGGCAGGAGTTGATTACACTACGATTGCTCCCAACAGCAAACAATCATGGAACTATGTTTACCACAATATTCCAAATGCCTGGACAAAATCAACCGGTAATGGCATCAAAATTTTTATCATCGACAGTGGCAGTGAGTTTGATCAGGACAATCTTGGATCTGCCTTTAACCAAGGGTACAGTGCTGGTAGAACTATTGAAAGAATTGTTACTTTACCGCGTTCTACTTTTCTGGGCATACCAACGGGCCCTGTTGAGACTGCGGATGACGGTTGTGGACACGGCACTTCTATGGCAGGTGCAGCTGCTGCACCGCGGGGTACGGATGGAGCGGCGGTTGGTGTAGCTTACAACAGCAACTTGGTTTCTTGTCGCGCCGCAGAAGATGTATTGATTGATGCCAGCAGAGAAGTAACAGGGGTTACCAATGCATTCACAAATGCCGGAAACAGAGCCGATGTTCGGATCATCAGCATGAGCATGGGAAGGATTACCAGCAGTTCTCAAATCAGAGATGCCGTGCGCTATGCCAACGGTAAAGGCAAATTAATTTTTTGTGCCTCGGGTACGTCTTTTGGCTGGACGTCGGGTTGGTTTGGTGTCATTTTTCCGGCTACCATGAGTGAGGTAAATGCAGTAACGGGCGTTCGTGATAACAACTTCAACAATCGATGTACTGCTTGTCATGATGGGTCTGAAACAGATTTCACCATCGTAATGGAAAAAGCCTCAAATGAAAGGCATCCTTTGACACTGGCGATGAGTGGAAATGTTCCTTCAACAGTGGGCGGATCCTCTGTTTCAACGGCTACTGCAGCAGGTATTGCAGCGCTGGTTTGGAGCAAATTTCCTACTTACAACAAAACCCAGGTGCTCAATAAATTGATTACTACCAGTGCCAATTATCCGAGTAGAAATAGCAGTTTCGGATGGGGTAACCTGAATGCAGGCGCAGCTACTAATTAGAACTTACTATATACAGGTCATAACCAAAGCCGTTGGCATAATTGCTAACGGCTTTTCATGTAGCTTCGCCGTATGATCTTATTAGATTATCCCAACAAAAAACCTTCAATAAAAAAGGAGGGCACACGAGAGCTCATTTTTTGTTTGATCAGAAAAAAATGGTTCGTTCTTACACCAGAGGAGTGGGTGAGACAGAACACCCTTTTGTACCTCACCGAAGTGATGGGTTATCCCGCTTCTTTAATAGCTGTAGAAAAACAGGTGATGCTGGGTGAATTAAAAAAGCGCTTCGATATCGTAGTCTATAAAAATGAAACTCCTTTTATGCTCATCGAATGCAAAGAACTCAATATCCCCATCAATCAAAAAACCATGGATCAGGCATTGAGGTACAATATTAAGCTACAAGCACCATTTTGTTTCATTAGCAATGGCAACTCTTGTTTTGGTTTTAAGATAGAAGATGGCAGCGTGGAGTCGCTAACAAACTTTCCTTCTTATTAAGAATTGGTTATTTATTTTCCCTCAATACAAGGAAGGCACAATTTTAAATCATATAAGTGTATATGATCTCAATTCTAATAACTACGCCAAAATAAAATACTGCGAACATCTGTTTTACCAAAAAAATCCCCGTTGTTTTTACAACGGGGATATATCCATAACAATTGTTTTTATTTACGGGAAAATGCCAAGCTCTGCATAACTGGTGGCTACTTTATTGATGGCGCTTACATAAGCTGCGGTGCGCATATCCGGAATTTCAGGATTGTCCAACCAGATTTTCATGATTTCTCTGGTTGCGGTAATCATGGTTTCTTCTAAACCACTGTGAACCAAATCCACCTCTTCCGGACCGTGCATAATAAACTTGCGTTCTTCATCCCCAACTAATTTCCCGGTAAGACTTTCGATTTGACCCAATATATGTGTATTAAGATTCTCGGTAAAACGTTTTTCCATGCGACCGTAACGAACATGGCTCAAGTTTTTTAACCACTCAAAATAACTTACCGTAACACCACCTGCGTTCAGGTACATATCTGGCACGCAGAGAATTCCGCGTTGGATAAAAATTTCATCTGCCTCAGGCGTACAAGGACCGTTAGCAGCTTCGCCAATAATCTTTGCTTTTATTCTTGGTGCATTTTCAGCATTGACTACATTTTCTAATGCTGCCGGAATAAGGATGTCGCATTCCAGTTCTAATGCATCCGTATTTTTCGCAAGGTTGGTGGCGCCGGGAAAATTAAGGATTGAACCGGTTTTTTTTCTGTGTTGGAATACATCTTCTTCGTTTAATCCATTTGTATTGTAGATTGCACCCTCGTATTCTGCCAATCCAACAACGATTGCACCTGCTTCCCGGAAAAATTTAGCGGAATGATAACCAACGTTACCCAATCCTTGCACTACTACTTTTTTATCTCTGATACCGACAGATAAACCTTGTTTCAACATTATTTCTTCCATATTGCATACTTCGCGAATACCGAAGAAAACACCCAATCCGGTGGCTTCTTTTCTTCCGCGAACACCACCCTGAGTTACTGGTTTTCCGGTAACACATCCGGCAGCATCAATTTCGCCTGGCTTCAAAGAAGCGTACGTATCCACAATCCATGCCATTTCTCTTTCTCCGGTGCCGTAATCAGGAGCTGGGACGTCGATGCCAGGGCCAATAAAATTTTTCTTCACCAACTCACTGGTATAGCGGCGGGTTATTTTTTCTAACTCGTAAGTGCTGTAGTTTCTTGGGTTGATCTTGATTCCACCTTTACCACCACCAAAAGGTACGTTAACGATAGCACATTTGTATGTCATCAATGCGGCAAGTGCCATTACTTCATCCTGGTTCACTTCTTCACTGAAACGGATACCGCCTTTACAAGGAGATTTGTGCTGACTGTGTTGTACACGGTAAGCTTCCATTACTTCGATTTTTCCGTTGTCTAATTTTACAGGGAAACGCATGCGGTAAACGCTGTTACATGCTTTGATCTGTTCTAAAATTCCTGGATCCCAGTTGGTAAATGCTGCTGCTTTGTCAAAGCTTCTTTCCACACTTTGAAAAAAGCTATAAGGCTGTTGTGACATATGGTTTTATTTTTTGTTTATAAAAAAGGGGCGAGCCCTGCAATCCGTTTGTTGGTTCAGAAATTTATATGCTATACCATAAAAAACTTCCGAAGTATTTTTATTTTTCTTTCTCCAGTTTCCTTACCATTCTTTCTACCCGAATCATGTAAAGAAACAAACCGATCAACAAAGTTAAACAAACCGCCACTACCACATATATTTTGCCATTGCTACGCATGGTGTCTGCCATTTCTGGTCCTTTGTCTTGAGCAAAACTGGTGAGCGTTAAACAAGTGCTTAACACCAACATCATGCCTTTACTACTATTTTTTAAACTATATTTTTTTTTCATTTCTAGCTTTTAAACCACATGAGCGGTTCATTACAATATTTCTTTATCGCGCATCAGCGCAATCCTGATTTTTAAGGAAGCTATCCACACACCCAACAGTGTCCACCCTATGATAGCAGGATAAAAAACCATTCTCAAATTGCTATCTACATCCTTAAAATTCAACGCAGGGTTTCCGCTATCACTACCAGGAGCGCCCGGGTGCAAACTGCCCACCATTCTGGGAATGATCCAGATGCTGGGAAACAACATGGCAAAAGCGAAAATATTGTACACTGCACTAACCCTTGCTCTTTTATCCATGTCAGTAAAGGAACCTCTCAGTACAAAATAAGCACCGTAAATTAGAATGGCAATGGCGGCACCAATCAGTTTAGGTTCTTTTAAAATACTTCCCAAACTTTGGCTTTGATCAGTTACCCAGGTATAGTTGGCCCATATTGCGCCGGTAGCATATCCCAGAGCACCAAACAAAGTGCCGATGGCCGCAAAGTTTTTTGCATATATATCGTGTATGTATTTGGTGGTATTGAGGTATTTAATGCTATACACGAAACTTGCGATGAACAGTATCATCATACTAAACCACATACAAACATGGAAATAGAGATTGCGGATGGTTTCGTTGAGAATGTACAAACGAGGAACTTCCATCAAAAAACCTCCTACAATGGTGTAAACCAGTAACACAAAAGACAATATTTTCCACCAATTTTTCCGCACGTTCTGATACGTTTAATGAAGTGGCGCAAAGTTATGGGAAACTGCGTGATAATACGGTTTGATTTTTGAATCAAATTGTAATGAATTCCTTACGGCGAAAAGATGTGCAGTTGGTTTTTAGTTCAGTTATTGAACATTTAAAATAAATGCTATACAACTGTTATTTTTTTTATAAAATCATTGCTGATTCTTTAATAAAAACGGCCTCATTTTAGAAAAAAGCTTTTTTGAAAGCAGGCACTTTTCTTTTTTTAGAAGCTTGTTCATAGGCGTACCCCAAGCCAATTAGCAAGGGTTCTGTGTAGGCGGTGCTGAAAAAAGACCATCCAACAGGTAAATGATAGGCTGTTCCGCAGGGAACGGTAATATGTGGATACCCGCTGATGGCAGCCGGTTGTGTCAAGAACACGTCGCCCCAACGATCTCCATAAATCATATCAATGCTGCACGACGGGCCCATGGTGAGGCCAGCAATGGCGTCGAGTTGATGTAGTTTCAGTGCATCATCAATCACTTTTTTTCCTCCTTCGTGGCTTTTTTTGAGTGCTACCAGATACTCCTTACTGTTCAGCCCCCCTTTCGCTTCACATTTTTCGAGGGTATCTTGTTTAAAGTAAGGCATCGCTTTGTCTTCATTAGCTTTATTGAATGCGATCACTTCAGCCAGTGATGCAACTGGTGCTTGGTTTTGTTGCAGGTACTTGTTTACGCCGTCTTTAAATTCGTATTGAAGTACTTGGTATTCCGCATCTCCCAAGGCATTTATTTTATCGAGGTATTCGATTTCTACAACTGTGGCCCCTAACTGGGTGAGTTGTTGCAACACTTCTTTTTGTATGGCATGTAACAAATGGTTAGAGCCAGGCAATTTTTTTTCTACACCAATTCTTTTTCCTTTTAGAGCATCTTTATCAAGATACTTACGGTAATCTGTAAACGCTTTTCCTTTGCTGTTTGCAGTTATGCTATCTGTTGCATCTTCACCTGTGAGCAATCCCAGCAGAGCTGCAACATCAGCTACCGTTCTCCCCATGGGGCCGGCGGTATCTTGTGTATGAGAAATAGGGATAATGCCAGTTCTACTCCATAGGCCCACGGTAGGTTTTAAACCAACGATGCCGGCAACGGCTGCAGGGCAAACAATAGAACCATCCGTTTCGGTGCCGATGGCCACTGCGCAAAGATTGGCGGCAACAGCCACACCAGATCCCGAACTGGAACCACATGGATTGTGGTCTAATATGTAAGGGCTTCGGGTTTGTCCGCCTCTGCTGCTCCAACCAGAACAAGATTGCGACGACCTGAAATTGGCCCATTCACTCAGGTTGGTTTTTCCGAGGAGTACGGCACCTGCATCTCTCAATTTTTGAATAATAAAGGCATCATTTTTGGCTTTGTTTCCTGCTAATGCTAAAGATCCAGCAGTGGTTTGCATGGCATCTCCAGAGTTGATATTGTCCTTTATCAGAACAGGAATGCCATGTAAGGGTCCTCTGATGTTTCCTGCTTTTCTTTCAGCATCCATCGCAGAAGCAATGATGAGCGCATCGGGGTTGATTTCAATCACAGCCCCCAACGTAGGTCCATTTTTATCTACAGCGTTGATGCGATTTAAATAGAGTTGTGTGATTTGTACAGCACTGTATTTGCCGGCTTCCATTTGTTGTTGTAGGTCAGCAATGCTGGTTTCGAGCAATTCAAAATCGTCTTCCCCCTCCAGTTCCATATTATTTTTTGTGGTAGTGCTACTAGACTTTTGGTTGGTACAAGCTTGTAAAAAAGTTCCGATTGCTGTAGTGGCCAAAGCGGTATTGGCAATAAAATTTCTTCTTTTCATATCAAAAATTGTAGAATCTACACTGGCGGATGATAGCAAAAAAAATGTTCAATTCCAGCGAAGGTCGTTAGTGAATGGTAAACTAAATGTAGGGTATTTGGGTAAAAGAAACTAATCTTCTAGCCTCAGTAGTTCGTGAATTTCAAGTTGGAAACATTGAGCAATTTTATGTAAGGTGCAAATAGATACATTCAATTCTCCTCTTTCAATTCTGCCAATTTGTTCGGCATGATTGTCCATTTTTACTGCTAATTCTAATTGGGTGAGCTGGTGTTTTTTTCTCAGCGCTCGGATGCGCTCACCAATTCTTTTAATTAAGGTGGGATCTTTTACTTGTTGCATTATTTTTTTTAAGGGTAGAGAAAACATTTTTTAAAATACCACATTCATGTCCTATTGATTAGAATGAAAGCACAGTATCCTTGTATTCAAATACAATTTCACACTTAAAAAAAACTTTATGAAAACAAAAATCACATCTTTTTCAGGGATTTTTCTTTTTTTTCTTTTGCTCAACAGTTGTAAAAAGGATTCATCTGAAAATTCGGTTTTGCCGGTTACCGAAACGGCTACCATTCATGAACTTCGACAATTTTTTAACAATAAAGCGGAGTCGCTGAAGAAATCTGCTTCGACATCCGATTTTTATCCTGATTTTGGTGATATCCAATGGAGCAAAGCTGTTGTATTTCCTAACAATGAAAAGTTCCTTATTCCTGTAAATATTAATGCAAGAAAAGTAAGCAAGACATTTCACACACAGAAATTTTTAGTGATTACTAAACAGAAAGTGGATAGAAAGGCTACTTTTTACCATGTTATTACAGATTTATCAAAGGTAAATGCAGCGGTTACCACATCAACTGTGATACGATTGCTTGAAAATAAAAAAGATGTTCAACCTGAGATAACTTCGAAAGCAGTGATCATACATGAATTAGATCTGACTTCTATTTTTTCTTCTCAAAAACAAAATGCTGAATTTCATGACGGCCGAAATGGAGAATTCCTTAATTTTAAGGTCAAAGAAATAAAAGAATATAGTAGTAAAGGTTCAGATACCGGTGTTGCCAATGATTTATATCCCTTAGAATCCTGTACCGCCAATGGGGGAACTATTTTGGAAATTGAATGGTGGTACCAAGTGTATTCAAATGGCGTATTGATTTATGAAGAATACGTATATTCAACTTATGAATGCGTGGGTGGATCGGGAGGCGGTGGTGGTGGAGGGAATGGAGGTTCCACGAATGCCTGTGTATCCGCACTGTCAAGTTTTGTAAACTCTGGGGCGACCGTTAGCCAGTTGGTGAGTACGAGTACCCAGGAACAACCGCTGAGGAAAACAATATTATATAATTGGAGGATTTATAAGGCACTAACTTGGGGAATTATATCTTATGAAAAAGTAGATTTTGAAAGACAATCGATAAGATTAGGATGGGTATTTAAAAGTTATACGCCACTAGGGGATACTGAGGTTGGATCGTGTATTGGCGGTACCAGAACATATAAAATTATAAGTAAAATTGCTGAGGACAAAGTTATAGGAGCATTGATTACAATTGATTTTACGGTGACACACAAAGCGCAATGTCCATTGAACTTTGTTTTGCCATCGTTAACAACTACCCATCAATCGACCGTATTAATTAAAGCAGGACCCATGCAAATAATTCATGAATTATAATATGAAACACATCATCGCAATAATCGCAAGTTTGTTTATCTTATCGTCTTGCTCATCAAAAGTGAGCAAGACCTTAAAACAGTATAAGTTCGTCCAAATCTATACATTTCCTTCCACCAACGAATACGATTCTATCTATCAACATAAAGATAGTGCTACCATTTTTTTCCTGGGAAACACACGTATTTTAAAAATTGCCTACGGTGAATCATTGGTTGAGTTTGATGTGTTGAAATATGACACTACGAAATGGTACTATTTTGGTATTAGAGAAAATGAGAAGGAAGCCGTTTTATTAAAAAATTTGGAGGATCCAACTTTCAGATTTGCTAACATAGACTCTTTCTACACAACAAGGCCCAACACAGGGTTTTTAGATTCAGTAGTGAGAGAAGATGTGAAAAAGAATCGGAATAATCAGCTTTTATCAAAAAAGCAGCAATTGTATACTTTTGAGCTAAAAGGCTTTGAAACAGTAACTTTGTCTTTTGATAAAACCATGAAAAATATTCCGTACAGCCTTTCTCCAGCTATTGATTCTATGTTTAAATCTAAACTAACGGGCATCAAACTAGTAATGTTTAAAAAAGATTTGCCTCCTAATACAGATGAAAAATTCAGGATAATAGAAATCAAACTTCAACAGTTAGCATTTTCAACTGTTGACTCTACTGCCTTTTATTTCAAAAATAGAGTTGACTCTTTATTTTCAAAAAAATAATATAGTACAAGAAAGATAAAAATTGTCGGGGAGAACAATTTAGAAAGGCCTCACTTTTTAGATTTACAAAATGCTTTTTAAGGGTATTCTATTTTCCAATCAATCCTTCCACAAAAAAGGAAAGAGAATAACAGCCAATACCACCACAAGCAAGTCGAGTAGAAAAATGAGACCAGCAATTTGCAGAAGAGCACCTTCTCTGAAAACTTCAGCAAAGGCAGATTGGCTAAGCCGCATCAACAGCAATAAAATAGGGAGGATCACCGGGAAACCCAGTATGGCAATCAGTGCAGCATTTTGCTGCGCCTTGGCAGCGATGGCGCTCATTAAGGTAAACACTAAACTGATGCTGGTTCCACCTAATATTACAATGCCGGTAAAACGAAGGGCATCGTTTACCGGATTATTGAAAAATATAAAAAATAAACAAAGACTTACCATACTCATAAGTGCCATGAGCAAGGTATTAAAGAGGAGTTTGGCAACAATAAATTCTACCGGAGATGTTATCGAATAAAAATAAAGCATTCGACCCCGGCTTTCTTGTAAAAAACTTTTAGCAACGGTATTTACACAAACGAATAATTGGATCACCCAGAACAAGCTGTTCCAAACACGGCCATCTAACCCATCACCGGGCATAGAAAGAAACAATACAAAAACGGTAGAAGCGATGTACAGCAAAATGCCGTAAAAAGTATGCTGTTGTCTTAACTCTAACAGCATATCCTTTTTTAACAAGGCTGTAATTTTTTGTATCATTCGATCGTTTATAAATGAATTGTAAAAATGGACGGATATGGTTACTGATTTGAAGCAGCACATTTTAAAGCCACCACTATTGTACGTTGTTGAAAAAACTATCCTTCCAGCGCGCAAACCCTGCATCTTGGTTCGTAAATATCTTTTTCTCCCAACAATACCTGACTTTCCTGTGCTGTTTTTCGGAAAGATATATTCGCAATATTGCCGCACTTTACACAAATGGCGTGCAACTTAGTAATGTAATCGGCTCTAGCTAAAAGGCCAGGCATTTGTCCGAACGGATTGCCCTTGTAATCCATGTCTAATCCCGCAACAATTACCCTGATACCTTTCATGGCCAATTGCTCGCAAACATCCCCGATTTCTACATCAAAAAATTGAGCTTCGTCAATTCCTACCACATCTACATCTTGTGCATAAAGCAATATGCTTTGCGCATTTTCTACCGGCGTACTTAATATGGCATTGGTATCATGGCTTACGATATTAATATTATCATATCGGGTGTCTATAGCAGGTTTAAATATTTCTACAGAAAGATTGGCAATTTTTACCCGTTTTAACCGACGAATCAATTCTTCCGTTTTGCCGCTAAACATACTGCCGCAAATCACTTCAATCCATCCCCGTCTGCCACCATTTAAATTCGGCTCTATAAACATTAAATAATTTTTTTAAAATACTGTTAGTAACTTTATACCTGATAGTGCAAAGATTAAAGATTCTGCCCAGCCGGCAAAACTAATGTTCTTGAACCATTTTTATCTCACATTGCTAAAATCTAGATATGGAGCGAGTGGTAACACTCAGTAACAAATTACAGGATCAATTGACCAACAATGCCACTATTGAGCAATTGTTGACTACCGCTGATATGCTTCAATCTGAGCTGACACACCTCAAATTAATTCAGCCTAAAAAAGACGAACACCAGCATGTGGCTGTTGTGATTGCGGGCAATGAAAGGCCAACAGTTTTACCTGGTACATCCGAATCAATATTAACTA
>Ga0335394_10003491_pt1 | contig 17850 bp, 13 predicted proteins | sample MAT03_FD_205741 | JGI IMG/M metagenome (GOLD analysis project Ga0335394, IMG submission 205741) | Freshwater microbial communities from Lake Fryxell liftoff mats and glacier meltwater in Antarctica - MAT-03 (spades assembly) (version 2) ... | reverse complement strand
CGACGACCCGGTTGTGGCGACCACCACCACGACTGAGGATCCGTTGGATGCCGCGGAACTGGCCACCGGCGCCGCCGGCATCGAGGAGTTGCAGTCCCTGTTCGATCGCTTCCTGGCGTCCGACGACACGTGTGCGATCCTCACGCAGCGTGACGTGGCCGAGAACCGGCTGGACCCCACGCTGTTCGCCAGTCCGGCGGCCCGGAGAATCCTCGCTGACGGTCTCGTGCAGGTCTACGACCACCTGATCCAGATCTCCGACCCTCGGATCACCGCAGCGTTGGCCGCACAGAAGGACGTGTTCGCCCAGGTCCTCGACGTGGTCGATCGGTACGCCGCGAACCCCAACAATCCCGGGGCCACCGACGAGATCGAGGACCTGGTGCAAAGCGAGGGATTCTTGTCCGCCAGCCAGGTGATCTCCGCGTACGTGTCAGCGGTCTGCGTCTAGCCGGTGGAACTTCCACCGCACTGACATCCCCACCAGGCGTACGGCCATGAAGACCAGCAGGCCCGCCCAGATGCCTGCGCTGCGGTCCCCGAACGCCCACCACACCGGGAGCGCGGCCGCAGCCGCGCCCGCCATGATCACGGCCGATGCCCACAGATCCCCCGCTCCGACGAGGATCCCATCGAGTGCGAACACCACGGCGTTCACCGGCTGTGTCGCCGCCACCCACAACAGCCCGGCCGCCGCCAACGCAGTGACCTGGGCATCCGGGCTGAAGCCGTCGGCCACCACGGTGCGCACCGCGAGGAGCACCACACAGAGCACGACGCCGAGTCCAGCGGCCAGAGTGAGTATCCGTGCGGCCATTGCCCGTGCGGCCGCGGCGTCGCCGGCGCCCAACTCGCCCGCCACCAGGACCTGGCCGGCTACTTCGAGGCCATCGGCGCAGAAGGCCAGGAACGACCAGATGGCGAACGCAATGCCGAAGCCGGCCAGCTCGGCCGGACCCAGATGGGCCACCAATCCGGCAGCGACCGACACGGTGCCACGAAGGGCCAGGGTTCGCACGAAGAGCGGCGTGCCACGCCGACCGACGCCTCCGATCTCGGTCCGGTCGGGCCACAGCGTGACACGGTGCTGCCGCGCCGCCACGATCAGGTAGCGGATGGACCACCCGGCGGCCAGCCACTTGGCCACCACTGTGCTGGCGGCCGATGCCTCGACCCCCCAGCCCAGCCCGAAGACCGTGATCACCTCCAGCGCCAGATTGACCGCCACGCTCCCGAAGGCGATCCACATGGGCACGGTCGTGGTCCCCGTGCCACGGAGGTAGCCGGTGGCGGCCAGTGTCACGAGCATGGCCGGGATGCCCAACAGGCTGATCCGGAGGTAGGCCTCGGCCGCTTCGGCGGTGGCGCCGGTGGTGCCCCACAACGCACAGAGCGGGCTGACGAACCACACGGTGACCGCCGCAATGGCGGTGCCTGCGGCGAGGCCGAACCAGCTGCCGGACACGCCTTGACGCACTGCGTCGGCCGGCCGTCCCTCGGCCAACAGGCGTGACACCGCGGCGGTGGTGGCGAACATCAGGAAGATGAAGACCGCAGAGATCAGCAACAGGATGCTGGTGGCCACCACGGCGCCCGCCAGTGCGGTCGTGCCGATGTGGGCGAGTATCGCCGCGTCGGTCAGGTCGTACAGCGGCTCAGCCGCCACCGTGGCGATGGCCGGCAGGGCGAGCGCCATGATGCGGCGGTCGGTGGGTGTTCCCAGGGTGAATCGACGTTCGCCGGGGTCCAAGTGAGGTGAACCCATCCGATGAGCCTGCCCACGATTCCCCCACGGGGGCAACCGACGTCCCGGTTCACGCGTCGTGGGTGACTCTCCTACGACCGCCGGCCCACTCGGGCACGGCTCACAGAACTCCGAAGGCGGATCGGCTGTTCCACTGACGTAGCGTTTCGGAGATGGATGCACCCAAGCCTCGCTCCGGCGACGTCACCGACGGCTACCAGAAGGCCCCGGCCCGGGCCATGCTCCGCGCCATCGGCATGTCCGACGGCGACTGGGGGAAGTACCAGGTGGGTCTCGCGTCGTCATGGAACGAGGTCACGCCCTGCAACATGCCGTTGGACGACTTGGCCCGCAGGTCCAAGGACGGTATTCGCGATGCCGGCGGTTTCCCGATCCATTTCAACACGATCGCCATCTCGGACGGCATCTCCATGGGCCACGAGGGCATGCGGGCCAGCCTGGTCAGCCGTGAGGTGATCGCCGACTCGGTCGAGGTCATGATGCACGCCGAACGGCTGGACGGCATGGTGACCTTCGCCGGATGCGACAAGTCCCTGCCCGGCATGATGATGGCCATTGCCAGGCTCAATCTGCCATCGGTGTTCCTGTACGGCGGGTCGAAGCTCCCGGGCCACCTCAACGGCGTGGTTCTGGACATCGTGAGCGTGTTCGAGGCTGTTGGCGCCTTCGCCGCGGGGAACATCGACGCGTCTGAACTCGACGCCATCGAACGCAACGCATGCCCGACCATCGGGAGCTGCGCCGGCATGTTCACGGCGAACACCATGGCATCGGTGGGCGAGGCGCTCGGACTCTCTCTGCCAGGCTCGGCCTCGGCGCCGGCGGTCGATCGGCGACGGAGCGATTATGCCTACGCCTCGGGTACCGCAGTGATCCAACTCCTGAAGCAGGACATCCGGCCGCGCCAGATCCTGACCAAGGCCGCCTTCGAGAACGCCATTGCCGTGGTCATGGCACTGGGCGGCTCGACCAATGCCGTCCTGCACCTGCTGGCCATCGCCTGGGAGGCCGGGGTCGAGTTGGAGCTCGATGACTTCAACAAGGTGGCCGCCCGGGTGCCGCACCTGGCGGACACCAAGCCCGCCGGGAAGTACCACATGACCGACATCGACAGGATCGGCGGGGTCCCGGTCCTCATGTCCATGCTGGCCGAGGAAGGATTGCTGCACCTCGACGAGATCACCGTCACGGGGAGGACCGTGGGGGAGAACCTGTCCATGATGTCGCCGCCGCCGCCGGATGGCGAGGTCATCCGTCGTTTCGACAACCCGATCCACGACATCGGCGGCATCGCCATCCTCAGAGGATCGCTTGCGCCGAACGGCTCGGTGATCAAGGTGGCCGGGGTCGAACACGAGACCTTCGAGGGCGTGGCGCGGGTTTTCGACGGCGAAGACCTGGCCATGGAGGCCGTACTGGCCGGCCGGATCCAGGCCGGCGACATCGTGGTCATCCGATACGAGGGACCCAAGGGCGGGCCGGGCATGCGGGAGATGTTGGCCATCACCGGCGCCATGAAGGGCGCCGGCCGCGGTACCGATGCTGCGTTGATCACCGACGGCCGGTTCTCCGGGGGCACCCACGGCTTCTGCATCGGCCACGTGGCGCCGGAGGCGGTCGACGGCGGTCCGATCGCCTTCGTGGCCGACGGCGACCGCATCGCCATCGACATCAGGAACCACACCATGGACCTCCTCGTCGACGATGCCACGCTGGCCGCCCGTCGCGCCGAGTGGAAGCTGCCCGAGCCCCGGTATACCTCGGGGGTGCTCGCCAAGTACGCCCGCTTGGCTCAAGGCGCAGAGAAGGGCGCCATCACCCAGGCGTAGCCGGGACCGGACCATGGATGAACCTCGACGGCGGGAGACCGCAGGCGCCTGGGCTGCTGCCGCAGTCGTACTGGCCCTCGGCGCGCTGGCATTCGGAGTGTCCGCCCAGTTCCGGATCTCGGATCTCGAGTCGCGGATCGCCGAGCAACCCGGCGTCTCGGAGACCACAGCGAAGGTGACGACCACGCTGAGGGGGTCGTCCGCCCCGTTGCCGCAGTCGAGCGTTCCTCCCTCCTCGGATGACATCGACGGCTCACCGACCGATCCCGTTGCCGCGGAGTCCGCCGTCCGAGAGGCGTTCGCTGTGGTGTACGCCGGGTCCTCGTCGGTGCCCGATCGACTGGTTCGAATCGACGATCCGAGTGGAGTCGCTGCGGCGATCGGACGCGTCGCCGTCGGCGAGTTCGGCACTCAGCTGACCATCAGCACGGCGCAGGTCGACCAGGTTGCATTCACCTCGCCGGCCACGGCCGACGTGATCTACTCGGTGCTGGCTGGCCCCGAGGCGCTCGTCAATCAGGCCTTGGGATCGTCCAGGTTGGTCGACGGAGTGTGGAAGGTCACTCGGGCGACGGTCTGCGGGGACCTCGAACGTGTCGGCGCACCCTGTCGCTGACCCGGCTCTGCTGACCGATCATCCTCGGCTCGGCAAGGTCGCGGCGATCGATGGCTTCCGCGGCCTGCTCGTGATCGGCCTGCTGCTCTACCACCACGGGATGCCATGGGCGCAGGGCGCCATCTTCACGGTCTCGTCGTTCTTCACGCTGTCCGGGTTCCTCATCACTGCGCTGTTGCTCGACGAGAGGGTACGGACGGGCCGAATCTCGCTCCGCGGGTTCTGGGTCCGCCGGTTCCGGCGCCTCATGCCCATGTCGTTGTTGACGCTGTTGGGGGTCGTGGTCTTCGGCCTGGTTTTCGCCGACGGAACGCAGTTGGCCGCTCTTCGTGGCGACGTGATCGCCGCGCTGGCCGATGTGGCGAACTGGCGGTTCATCGCCAACGGCCAGTCGTATCTCGAAGCGTTCTCCACGCCCTCACCGGTGCTGCATTTCTGGTCGCTGTCGATCGAGGAGCAGTTCTACCTCCTCTTTCCGCTGCTCGTGGTGGGCGCAGTCAGGTTCGGTGGGCGCTCGCCGACATCGGATGCCGCAACCGTGCGGCGACGGGTCGGGGGTGCGCTGGTGGTGACCACCGGGGTGTCGGTCCTGTTGCCGTTCGTGTTCACCATGTCCCGGGACCGCATCTATCTGGGAACCGACACCCGCGCTTCGGAGATCCTGATGGGCGGTCTGCTCGCCGTGATGCTGGCCGATCGTCGCCTGGGAGATCCTGCACCTCCGGGACGGATCACTTCCGCGCTGAGGGCCGTCGGTCCCGCGGCGGTGGTCGGTGCCGTGGCCATCTGGGTCCTGACTCCGAAGACCGCTGCGTGGATCTATCAGGGCGGTTTCGCCGCCTATGCGGTCGTGTCCTGCGTGATCGTTGCGGCCTCGCTCGATCCTGTGAACGTCGTCGCCCGGGTCTTCTCGTGGAGGGTCTTCGTGTGGTTGGGATTCAGGTCCTACGGGATCTACCTGGTGCACTTCCCCCTGTTCATGGTGCTCTCGCCGGCGCGCACAGGTCTGTCCAGCTGGCCGCTACTGGCGCTCCGGGTGACGGTGTCGATCGGGCTGGCCGAGATCTGCTTCCGGCTGGTGGAAGATCCGTACCGACGGGGCCGAGCGGTGCTGGGCCAACCGCTTCGTCGGGTGGGCCCGGCCCTCGCAGCTCTGGTGGTGGTGGGGCTGGTCGGGGTCACCGCAGGCGCTGAGACCGGCTCGGTCGAACGGGTGCTGGCCGGCCTCGAGGCCACACCCATTGCGCCCCGATCGGCAGAGCAACGAGCGCCAGCTGCGCCCGTGCGGTCCGGGTTGCCATCGGCGACTGTCTTCACCCTGCCTGGCCCGACCTCGACTGACATGGCGCCAACCGACCCGCCTCCAACGCTCGTTCCTTCAACTGCCGCCCCGCCAACCGTCACTTCGAGCACCATCACTCCGAAGGGTGGACTGCTCCCGCGGCCGATGCGGCGTCCCGATCGTCCCCTGCGGCTCCTGGTGCTCGGGGACTCAACGGCGTTGTTCCTCGGGCTGGCGCTGTCCGACTGGGCCAACACGACGAAGGTCTTCGAGGTGGCGAACTACGGCGTGCTCGGTTGTGGCCTGGTGCTGGGCGGGACCGAGTTCGTGGGTGGGGTCGAGCGCGGATTCGATCCCGTCTGCGACACCTGGCCCGCGGTCTGGCCGCAGGCCATCGCCGACAACGACCCGGACCTGATCGTGGTGGCGGGCGCTTTCCACGACATCACCGACCGTCGCCTCGGTCCCGACCAGCCGTGGGAGCGGATCGGTGAGCCGGCGTTCGACAATCTGCTGACGGCCGCCTACGCCCGCGCCGCAGCGATCGTCGTCGAGCCCGGGGTTCCGGTGCTGTGGCTGGACAACCCGCCGATCCTGGAGGGGATGAACCACCCGGATCGGGGGACGAACACCCCGGCCAACCAACCGGAGCGGACTCGCCTCGCCAACGAACTCCTGGACCGGTTCGTCGTGAGTCATCCGCAGATCGGGGTCGTGCGCTACGCCCAGTTCTTCACCACCTGGCCCGGCGGGCTGTTCGATCCGACGTTGCGTCAGGACGGCGTGCACGTCGACTACGAGGGGCGAACCATCATCACCCGGTGGCTGGGGCCTGAACTCCTCGAGGCCTACTGGCAGCGAGTCGGTCGCTGAGTCTCTGGCTTGGTGAACATTCAGAGTTCGTTCACCATTCGTTCACCTAATGCTGGCTGCCGGTCCACTGTTCGCCCGTACCGTTCACGCTGTTCATTCAGAACATCCCCTGAGGAGGGCACCACTGTGCGTCACACGCATTCGAAATGGCTCGCTGCCACCATCTTGACCCTGGGACTCGTGGCCGCTGGTTGCGGCGATGACACGACCGACTCGTCCAGCGGTGGAGACACCCCGACCACCACCGCAGCGAAGGGACTCGAGATCGACTACGCCTCGCTCTCCGGGACGCTCAACGGATCGGGTGCGAGCTTCCAGGACGTCCTGCAACAGACGGTGAAGGGCGAGTTCGAGAAGGTCGCCACCGGAGTGAAGGTCAATTACGCGAAGTCTGGCTCCAGCGCCGGAAAGAAGGACCTGGCCGGCGGTGTGGTGCAGTTCGCCGGCACCGACTCGTTGATCAAGGACGAGGAGAAGGCCACGTTCACCGGCGGCGAGGTCCTGTACTTCCCCATCGCCGCAGCGCCGATCACGCTGTCGTACAACCTCGAAGGCGTGACCGGCCTGAAGTTGAGCGCAGACGTGATCGCCGGCATCTTCCAGGCCGAGATCACGACCTGGGACGACGCCAAGATCGCCGCGGACAACGCGGATCTGACGCTGCCGTCGACGCCGATCGTGGTGGTCCATCGTTCGGACGGTTCGGGAACCACCTCGAACTTCACCAAGTACCTCAAGAAGGCCGCCCCGTCGGTCTGGAAGCTGGACTCCGGTGACACCGTCAACTGGCCGGCCGGCACCCAGGGCGCAGAGAAGAACAGCGGTGTCGCGACCTTGATCACGCAGACGGCCGGCGCCATCGGCTACGTCGACCTGGCGGACTCCGCCGCGGCAGACCTGTCGACGGCGAGCATCAAGAACTCGTCCGGCAAGTTCGTCGAGCCGAAGCTGCCCGGCGCATCCGCGGCCCTCGACGGCGCAACGGTCAACGACGATCTCACCTTCGATCCGCTCGACGCCGACGGCGAGGCCGCCTACCCGATCACGGCTCCGACCTGGATCATCGTCTACGCCAAGCAGCCGGCCGAGGTGAAGGACGCCCTGGTCGGCTACCTCAACTTCATGCTGACCGAGGGCGAGAAGCTGGCCCCCGGCGTCGGCTACGCACAGCTCCCGGAGTCACTGAACGCCAAGGCCATCGCTCAGCTCGACAAGATCGTCTGAGCATGACCCATGCACACGTGGTGGTGCCGCCGGGAGTCGGCGCCATCACGGAGGCGGGGACGGGGATCTGCGGCGGCCCCGATCCCCGTTCGAACTGGTCCGCAACCGGCTCGCGATGGGAGAGACTCGAACCGTGACCGATCTGTTGCTTCGGCCGATCGACCCCTCGGAGATGGAAGGCGATCCTCGCGATCAGCGGGCCGACTCGGTGTTCCGTCGGGTGGCACTCGGTGCGGGCCTGTTGGTTCTGGCGATCCTCGCCGGGATTGCCATCTCGACGACGAACAAGGCGTGGCCAGCCTTTGTTCATCAGGGTTTCTCCTACGTCTTTACCGACAACTGGAATCCGAACCAGGACTCCTTCGGCGCCGCGGCCATCATCTACGGCACCATCGTCGTGTCGCTGATCGCTTTGGTCGTGTCGGTGCCAGTGTCCCTGGGGATCGCGTTGTTCCTCACCGAGGTGGCGCCTCGCCGGATCCGTACCGCAGTCGGCACGGTCATGGATGTCTTGGCGGCGGTGCCGTCCGTGGTGTTCGGGCTGTGGGGGTTCCTCACGCTGAAGCCGTGGATCGTTGACGTCTTCAACTCCATCGCCGGCGCGGTCGATGGTGTTCCCGTTCTGCGATCGGTCTTCGGGCGCAGCACGGGGATGAGCTTCATGACGGCGGGTCTGATCGTGGCCCTGATGATCACCCCGATCATCACCTCGATCCTGCGTGAGGTGTTCGCCACCGTGCCCGTGAACGATAAGAACGGTGCGCTGGCACTCGGCGCCACCCGCTGGGAGATGATCCGTGGCGTGGTCTTTCCCCACAGCACCGGGGGCATCGTGGGAGGCATCATGCTGGGCCTCGGCCGGGCCATGGGCGAGACGATCGCCGTGGCCTTGGTCATCGGTGCCAGTCCGCAGATCGTGTCCAACCTCTTTGCCCAGGGGGAGGCCATGCCGGCGCTCATCGCGCGGAACCTGAACGAGGCAACTGGCCTGCACAGCTCGGCGCTCATCGGTCTCGGGGTGGCGCTATTCGCGCTCACCTTGGTGGTCAACATCAGCGCCCGCGCCATGGTCCGCCGCATCGACCTCCGGACCCAGGGGAAGCGCTGATGACGGCCGTGGAGACCTCACCGTTCGGTACCCACCTGTCGACTGGTCGAAAGGTCCGCAATCGACTGGCCACCATCTGCATGGGCGTGGCGTTCCTGGTGGCCGCAGTACCGCTGGTGATCGTGCTCGTCACGCTGGTCACCAAAGGCGCAGGCGTGGTGTTCGGCCTGGACTGGTGGACCAAGCCGATTCCTTCCAACGTGGCGTCTGCCGCCCTGGCCGACAAGACCGACGTCTTCGGAATCGATCCGTCCCAGGTCACCCGGCAGACCGTGGTGTACGGCATGTGGCCGGCCATCTGGGGAACGCTGCTGACCACGGCAATCGCCGCAGTGTTGTCGATCCCGCTCGGCATCATGGCCGCCGTCTATCTCAACGAGTACGGCGGGAATGGCCGCGCGGCGCGGGTCATTCGGTTCTTCACCGATGTGATGACCGGTGTTCCGTCAGTCGTCATGGGTGTCTTCATCTACACGGTGTGGGTCGTTCCGTTGCAGGCACAGGGCCGCTCGGCCTTCGCCGGTTCACTGGCCCTCGGTGCGCTCATGTTGCCGATCGTGGTCCGTTCGACCGAGGAGATGCTCCGGTTGGTGCCCGACGCGCTCCGCGACGCCTCGGCCGCCCTGGGCTCGCCCCGGTGGAGGACGACGGTGAAGGTGGTGCTCCCCGCCGCGCTCCCGGGCATCACCTCGGGCGCCATGCTGGCGGTGGCCCGCGCGGCAGGAGAGACAGCCCCGGTGCTGTTCGCCATCGGCACCGTGTCCGCGGTGAACTGGTCGCCATTCGGGCAGAACACGACACTGGCCGCACAGATCTACTCGAACGCCACGCAACCCGGTGGAGAGTCGATCGCCTGGGGTGCTGCGTTGACGCTGATCGGCCTCGTGATGGTCCTGACGCTCATCGCCCGCGGGGTCAGCTCTCGGTTCTCCGTCCGGGTCGACCTGTAGGGCTTGTTGTCCCGAGGCTTCGACGAACCGTCGGAACAGGCTCGCTCACCTACGAACTTTGTTTCCGGAAAAGAAACTCGTAACTTGTGATTCCAGTGACGAACATGGGAGCACACAGGCGCAGCGGTGAGGTCACCCAGGGGATCGAGCGTGCGCCAGCCCGGGCGCTGCTGCGGGCTGTCGGGCTCGCCGACGAAGACTTCTCCAAAGCGCAGGTCGGAATCGCCGCTGCCGCCAATGACGTCACCCCGTGCAACGTCAGTCAGACCCGCTTGGCCGACGCGGCACGGCGCGGGGTGCGTGACGCCGGCGCCGTGGCCCTCGGTTTCTCGACCATCGCGGTGTCCGACGGCATCGCCATGGGGCATTCGGGCATGCGGGCGTCGTTGCCGAGCCGGGACCTGATCGCTGACTCGGTGGAGTGCATGGCGCATGCCGAGCGGTTCGACGGACTCGTGACCCTCGCCGGATGCGACAAGAGCCTGCCGGCCATGCTGATGGCTGCCGCCCGTCTCGACCTGCCGACGGTGTTCGTCTACGGCGGGAGCATGGCCCCCGGCAGGTATCAGGGTCGCGACGTGACCATCCAGGACGTGTTCGAGGGTGTTGGCGCGGTGAGTGCCGGACGCATGACAGTGGAGGAACTCGCTGAGCTCGAACGAGCCGCCTGTCCCGCAGCCGGTTCGTGCGCAGGCATGTACACGGCGAACACCGTGGCGGCCGAGGCCGAGGCGTTGGGGATGGCGCTACCTGGCTCGGCGTCGGCCACGGCCATGGATCCCCGACGCGACGAGATCGCCTACCGCAGCGGGCTTACCGTCGTGAAGTTGATCGATGCCGATCTTCGTCCGAGCCGAATCCTGACCCGGAAGGCCTTCGAGAACGCCATCACCCTGGTGATGGCGCTCGGGGGGTCCACCAACGCGGTTCTCCATCTGATGGCGATTGCCCACGAAGCCAATGTGGCGCTGTCGCTCGACGATTTCGATCGAATCAGTCGACGGGTGCCCCATTTCGCCGATCTGCGTCCCGGCGGGCGCTACGTCATGGCCGACCTCGACCGCGTCGGTGGCGTGCCGGTGGCGCTCCGAGCGCTGCTCGACGCTGACCTGCTGCATGGCGACTGCCTGACGGTGACCGGCGCGACGATGGCCGAGAACCTGGCGGAGCTCGATGCTCCGCAACCAGATGGTGAGGTGGTGCGGCGGCTCGACCAACCACTCCGTGTCGACGGCGGGCTCGCCATCCTTCATGGGTCGTTGGCCCCTGAAGGAGCGGTCGTCAAGGTCGCCGGGATCGACGCCAGCGAGTTCCGCGGAACAGCCCGCGTCTTCGACGGCGAGGAAGCGGCAATGGCGTACGTGCGCTCCGACGCGCTGCGGCCGGGCGACGTGGTGGTCATCCGCAACGAGGGTCCCCGTGGCGGACCAGGTATGCCCGAGATGCTTGCGGTGACCGCTGCGGTGAAGGGCTCGGGCCACGGCGCCGATGTCGCGTTGATCACCGACGGCAGGTTCTCCGGCGCCACGACAGGGTTGTCGATCGGACACGTCGCCCCCGAGGCGGCCGTCGGTGGTCCGCTGGCGTTCGTGGAGGACGGCGATGAGATCCACATCGACCTCGCGGCGCGTCGTTTGGATCTGCTGGTCGACTCGGCCGAAATGACTCGACGCCGGGCCGGTTGGCAACAGCCCCCGCCCCCGCCCGGCAACGGCATGCTCGCCAAGTACGCACGTTTGGTGGGTAGCGCATCGACCGGCGCGTTGGTCGGCGCCACGCCCACCGACTGATCGTTTGCCGCTCACCACCAGCCGCTGGCGCGTGCGCGTTCCACCATCTGCTCCGGCCGGTCTGTCCGCGCCGCGGTCGATGAGACATCGTGCAGATCAGTACCGGCGGACCCGACATCGAGACGGAACTCGGCCGGGGTCGGGTGGGGTGGCCGATCCACCACGGCGGCTCGGGGGAGTCGGAGGACCGCCGCATCCCGCACCGCAGGGTCGTTGTCGTAGAAGGCGGGATCGTGGATCTGGGCCCACTTGTCGGCCCCCATGACCACCAGGTCGTAACCGGCTGCCAGGTCGACGATGAGTTGATGGTCGGTGATCACCACTCCGAACCGGTGGTCGTCGGCCAGGACGTCGATCAGCAGTCGCCCACGGTCCTCGACCGCCACCTGGCGCTGGGCGGCCTTGGCCAGCGGCGTCCGGGAGATGACGAAGTCCAGACGATCCAACCCGTGTTGGGCGATGGCGAGGCGGGCGATGCTGAGATGCGCATGGGTGGGTGGATCGAACGACCCAGGGAAGCAGCCCAGCCTCATCGGTGGTTTCGCACACGTTGCAGCGACCAGATGGCTCCCAGCCCGACGCCTGCGGTGACGAACCCGGTGGCGCCGATCCCGCCAGCGGTGAACAGGATCCCCGCCACGGCGGAACTCACTGCCCGCGCCAGGGTTGCGGTGGCGAAGACCGCCCCGACCATGGACGCCCGGGACTCGGGATCGACCTCGGTGATCATGGGGAGCGCGGCGACGAAGCTGATCTCGAACCCGACGCCCGCCAGCACCACGAGCCCCAGTCCCAACCACCGGGACCCGTCGACCAGAACCAGGCACGCCGAAGCAGGCACCGCCACGGCCATCCCGGCGATCGCCACCCGTCGCACGCCGAGTCGGTCACCGCCCACGGTCGGGATCGCCGTACCGATGAGCTCGGCGGTCCCGATGGCGATGGCGGTCAGTCCCAATCCGGCGACGTCGAAACCCAGGTCGTCGGCGAACCAGGCGCCGGCCACGGCGAACAACAGCATCTGGGCGAACGGCTGGAGCGCGGCGTACGCCAGGAGCGGCCGTGCCCGCGGGGGTGGTCGCCATCGGCGCGTCGGTTCGTCGTGCAGCTCGGGGTTGTCCGGCGGCGTGCGGACCCAGACCCAGGCGGCGGTCACGAACATGCCGAGGCCGAGACCTAGGAACGGCGCCCTCCAACCCCAGCGATCCGTCACGATGGCACAGACCGGCACGCCCACCAGGAAGGCCAGGGACCAGCTGGTCTCGAGGATGCCCATGGCACGAGCGCGCCGACGGAAGGGGACGCGGTGCGAGACCCAGGCCGACTGGGCGGTGTCGGCCGAGATCTTCACCGCCCCTGAGACCAGCATCAGCGCGACAAAGACCGCCACTCCACCACCGGCGGCGATCCCCAGGCAACAAGCCCCACAGAGCGCCGCGGCGGCGACCATCGTCGTCCGCTCGTGTCCCCGGTCGGCCAGCCGTCCGGCCAGGGGAGAGGCCAGACCGCCGAGCTCCCGAACACCCAGGATCGCGGTGGTGGCGCTCACCGAGATCCCGAGTCCGGCGGCCATCGTGCTGAGCAGCACGTACGGGAAGCGGATGAACGTATTGCCCAACAGCCGAGACGCCACAATGGGTCCGAGCGACCGGACGGAGATCTCTTCCCGGTCGCCGACACGAAGTGGTGGCATCGGCGCTACCCTATGCACATGCGTCTCGGAACCGACGTCCCTGTAGTACGCGCTTAGCGCACGCCGTCTCCGAGAACCGCGTGCGCAACGACCTCCCGCTTCGGGGGGTCGTTCTCCGTTGTGTCCCCGACCGCGGGCTGTTCCCCAGCTCGACTCGAACCACCGACCGACCAGCAGCAAGAATCTGACCTCCAGCCAGGAGCACCCTCATGAGTGAGTACGGACCCCCCGAAGCGGGCACCAGGATCGACGGAGGACGGGCGCTGATCCACGCGCTCGAGCTCGAGGGCACCGAGGTGATCTTCGGCCTGCCGGGCGGAGCGATCCTGCCGGTGTACGACCCCATCATCGACAGCCCGATCCGCCACATCCTGGTGCGACACGAGCAGGGCGCCGGGCACATGGCCGAGGGCTATGCCCACGCCACGGGCCGACCGGGTGTGGCCATGGTGACGTCCGGTCCGGCCGCCACCAACATCGTCACGCCACTGTGCGATGCCTACATGGACTCCGTTCCGATGGTCGTCATCACGGGCCAGGTTCCCTACGGCTCGATCGGCACCGACGCCTTCCAGGAGTGCGACACCGTGGGGATCACCCGCTCGGTGACCAAGCACAACGAGTTGGTCACCTCGGCCCAGGACATTCCGCGGATCATTCGCGAGGCGTTCCACATCGCCACAACGGGCCGGCCCGGACCGGTTCTGGTGGACATCCCGAAGGACATCGTCGATCCCCGCAACCCGAACTCGGCCATGGACTGGTACTGGCCCACCGACGACGAGGTGTCCGCCGGTCTCCCTGGGTACAAGCCGACGCTGAAAGGCCACCCGCGCAAGATCCGCGAGGCGGTCGATCTGATGGCCCGCTCGACCCGTCCCGTGCTCTACATCGGTGGGGGAATCCTGAAGGCCCGGGCGGCCGGGGCGGTCAAGGAGTTGGCCGAGCTCACCGGTATTCCTGTGGTGACCACCCTGATGGCCCGCGGCGCCTTCCCGGACAGTCACGAGCTGTGCCTGGGCATGCCCGGGATGCACGGCAACTACACGGCCATCACCGCCATGCAGGAGGCCGACCTGTTGATCGCTCTCGGGAGCCGGTTCGATGACCGGGTCACCGGCAAGCTCGACGGTTTCGCTCCCGAGGCCAAGATCATCCACGTCGACATCGACCCGGCCGAGCTGGGCAAGGTCCGTCGGCCGGACGTGCCGATCGTGGGGGACTGTCGGCTGGTCATCGAGGAGATGGTGCGACTGGTGACCGAGGCCGGCGGCCTGGCCGCACAGCCCGATCGCAGCGCGTGGCGCCAGCAGATCTCCGGTTGGCAGGAACGGTTCCCGCTGACCTACGTCCAGTCCGAGCCCGGGCAACTCCTGAAGCCGCAGTACGTGCTGGAACAACTCCGGGACCTCTCACCCGAGGACACCATCGTGGCGTCGGGCGTCGGCCAGCACCAGATGTGGACCAGCCAGTACTGGCACTTCAACCACCCGTACACGTGGATCAACTCAGGTGGTCTCGGCACCATGGGGTTCTCCATCCCGGCGGCAATCGGGGCGAAGGTGGGTATGCCCGATCGAACGGTGTGGGCCGTCGACGGCGACGGCTGCTTCCAGATGACCGCCCAGGAACTGGTGACCGCCTCGACCGAGCGGATCCCGGTGAAGATCGCCCTGCTGAACAACGCCTACCTGGGCATGGTGCGCCAGTGGCAGGAGATGTTCTACGAGGAGCGCTACAGCGAGGTCTACCTCAGCCCGGATCTTCCCGACTACGTGAAGTGGGCTGAGGCCATGGGTTGCATGGCCCTTCGGGTGGAGTCACCCGAGGAGGTGGCTCCGGCCATCGAGAAGGCCAACGAGGTCAACGACCGACCGGTCGTGTTGGAGTTCCGGACCGACGCTTCGGAGATGGTGTTCCCCATGGTGCCGTCCGGCAAGACCAACTCCGAGGTCGTGACCGGTCCGGCGGAGAGCTGATGTCCGAGCCCAAGTATCAACTGCTGTCCGTGCTGGTCGAGAACAAGGCCGGCGTGTTGGCCCGGGTGGCCAGCCTCTTCGCCCGTCGTGGGTACAACATCGCCTCCCTGGCCGTGGCGCCGACCGACGATGTCCGGTTCAGCCGGATCACCGTGGTGGTCGATGTCGAGTCGGCCCCCCTGGAGCAGGTCACAAAGCAGCTGAACAAGCTGATCAACGTGATCAAGATCTCGGAGTTGGATCCGCAAGACTCGGTCGAGCGTGAGCTGATGCTGCTGACCGTCAAGGCGGAGCCGGCGCGCCGTCATCAGATCATCGAGCTGGCTGACGTATACGGGGGCCGGATCGAGGACGTCGGCTTCGACGAACTGACGATCTCATTGTCCGACGCGCCCGACCGCCTCGACGACCTGGCGGAGTTGCTCGCTCCGTACGAGATCGTGTCCATGCAACGGACCGGCCGGGTCGCCCTGCCGAAGCTCGAGCGCAATCCTGCGGGTGCGAAGGCCCAGCTGCGCTCGGCGTGAGCATTCCTCGACCGCACCCTCGAACCACTAGAAAACCACCGACAGCAGGCGTCCTCGGGCGTCACTCACAGGAGTACTGAGATCCCATGGCCAACGTGTTCTACGAAGCAGATGCCGACCGCTCGCTCATCGCCGACCGGAAGGTGGCGGTGCTGGGTTACGGCAGCCAGGGGCACGCCCATGCGCTCAATCTGAAGGAGTCCGGCATCGATGTGGTGGTCGGACTTCGCGAGGGCTCGTCCTCGGCCGCCAAGGCCGAGGCGGCTGGTCTCCGGGTCCTCGGCCTGGGCGAAGCGTCAGCATGGGCGGATCTGATCATGGTGCTGCTGCCGGACACCGAGCAGAAGAGCATCTACGACGAGTTCATCTCCCCGAACCTGTCCGACGGTGATGCGTTGTTCTTCGCTCACGGCTTCAACATCCGGTTCGACCGGATCGTGCCGCCGGCTGGCGTCGACGTGGCCATGGTGGCGCCCAAGGGCCCCGGTCACCTGGTTCGCCGCACCTATCTGGAGGGCGGGGGCGTGCCCTGCCTCATTGCGGTGGAGCAGGATCCGTCCGGGACTGGCCGTGGTCTGGCCATGGCGTATGCCGACGCCATCGGCGGCACTCGCGCCGGAGTCCTGGAGACCACCTTCACCGAGGAGACCGAGACCGATCTGTTCGGCGAGCAGGTCGTTCTCTGCGGTGGTCTGACCGCATTGATCAAGGCGGGGTTCGAGACGTTGGTCGAGGCGGGGTATCAGCCCGAGGCCGCGTACTTCGAGTGCCTGCACGAGGTGAAGCTGATCGTCGACCTGATCTACGAAGAGGGCATTGCCGGCATGCGCTACTCGATCAGCGACACCGCAGAGTACGGCGACCTCACCCGTGGCCCTCGGATCGTGACGGCCGAGACCAAGGCCGAGATGAAGCGGGTCCTGTCCGAGATCCAGTCCGGTCAGTTCGCCGAGGAGTGGATCGCCGAGTCCGAGTCCGGCCGGAAGAACTTCCACGCCCTCGAGGAGGCGGGCAAGGCCCACCAGATCGAGACGGTCGGCAAAGAGCTCCGATCGCTCATGCCGTGGATCTCGGCCGGCAAGCAATCTGTGGCGGAGGCCTCGGGCGGTCAGGGCTGACGAGCCCACAGTCGGGGAGCGGCCGATTCGCACACCCCCGTTTCGGGGTTGGCGGTCAAAACGAGAACTTGTTCTAGTTTCTCACTTGAGTTACTCTCCTGACAGGACGCGGCCGGTGGCACCGGTGCGGAGGGGGGAAACGTGGGTCGGACCGGTCGCTCAGCTGTCGTTGGATGTCTGTTGGCGGTGGCGCTGCTGGGCGGTTCGTGCGCGACGCCCGGAGGTGGCGCTGCGGCATCCAACTTCAAGTTTCGGGTGAGCAAGGTCACCGTGGTCAACCACAACGACTCCTTCCTCTACGGCGTGCGCGATGAGACCTTCTCCTACCAACTGTGGTTCCGTGTCAAGGTCGGGGTGGCGAACTCCGCGCAGGTCGGTTTGGTCGGAGATCGGGCCGACGCCTTCAACGACCTCGGTGACGGGCAAACCCACGTGAACGTGGGCGGCGAGCGGTCCGAGGTGAACTTCGGCGGCGTTCAGTTGCTCGATCTGGTGGACCTGGTGCTGCCGTCCACCCAGCTCGAGGTGGTCGGGACCTGGACTTGGGCCATGGACCGAGACGACGTCAGCGTTGCGGGAGTGGCCAACGACACCCTGACGGTGATTCGCAATGCGCTGAACGCCACGGTGGCGGCGGGAACTTTGCCCACCGATGCCAACGCACTGGTCTCGCAATTGTTCGGCGACTTCGGCCAAGCGTTCAACCTGATCGCCGGAGCATTGTTCGCCAGCATCCCCGGGATCCCGGACGATCCGATCGGTTCGCGCTTCTACGTCGGAATCCCAGCCAAGGGGACCTTGTCGACGCTGGTCGACGCCGCGGTTGCCGGGCTCGACTTCCCCAGTGTGGCCATCCCGATCATCTCGGTGCCCCCGGACATCGGTGGCGGCGAGATCTTCTCCCTGGGCCACAACTCGACGTTCTCCAACCAGGTCATGGACCAGGGCAACGGGCGCCACGACATCGAGGTCCAGATCATCGACGCGGCCACCATCAACCAGGCGCCCTTCTCGAACTTCACCAAGTCGGTCTCCTCCGGCACTGCGCCGCTGGCCGTTTCGTTCAACGGTGGGCCATCGGCCGATCCGGACGGGA
>Ga0335394_10003490_pt1 | contig 17850 bp, 16 predicted proteins | sample MAT03_FD_205741 | JGI IMG/M metagenome (GOLD analysis project Ga0335394, IMG submission 205741) | Freshwater microbial communities from Lake Fryxell liftoff mats and glacier meltwater in Antarctica - MAT-03 (spades assembly) (version 2) ... | reverse complement strand
TAGCTTGTGTTTTTTGTATGTCTTTTTCAAACATAAATATACTGATTATTAACGAGTTATCCTATTTTAAAATCACTTATTTTATTGAAAATCAACAGTTTACACTACTTTTTAGCGAAGTATTGATAATTGTAATCTTCATAAAATGCAAAGGTTTCGGGCTTTACAATGGCCCAAAACGTGGTAGAAAGCGGGTGTAAAATCAATAGAAAGCCCGCAGCCCAAGCTACGCTTTTGCCCCATTTGTGAAATACCCAACCAAGACCAAATCCAATGATGATGTACAACGATGGCGTGTAAAACAGCAAAAAACGCTCGTAAAAAGGGTATTTTTTGCAATACTGCCAGCAAATAGGCAATGAACAATGGCAAAGTAAAAAACGACAAAAACCCCGCCCTACAAGCCGGCAAGTTTGATGCGTCTATACTGCCCAGCGACGGTACGCGCTTTTGGCTGTACGATACCCAGAGCGGCACCATGAAGCGCGTTCGGCTGGCCCCATGCCCAAAACCGCAAAATGTTGTACATTGACAATTGAAGGTTGTCTTGGCGGGTGGGCCATTTAACCAAAAATAGGGCTATTGTCTGCCAAAAACCCTTTTCAAAATATCATTGACGCGCGCGGCGGGGTTTTCGCGAATCTTGCGCTCCTCTTCTTGCACCAATACAAACAGGCCATCAATGGCCCGCTCGGTGGCGTATTTTTTCAAATCGGGGTTTACGCGCTGCACCAGCGGAATTCTGTTGTAGGTATTTACCAAATCGGCGTAGTATTTGGTGGCATCGTTGGCACTCAGGGCGGTGTCCACTACTGGAAAAAACTCGTTGTAAAGCCCCTGATAAGTAGTGCGGCGGAGGTATTGGGTAGCGGCGGACTTCTCACCCTTCAAAATACCCACCGCATCTTGGATACTCATGGAAGTAATGGCATTGACAAAAATAGGCTGCGCGCGTTTGGCGGCATCTTCGGCGGCGCGGTTGAGCGACAGCACAAATTTATCTACCTCGTTGCCAAGGCCCACTTGGCGCAGCGTGCTTTCTACTTTTTGGGCATCGGGCGGAAACAGCAACTTGATGGCGTTGTTTTTGAAATACCCATCTGAGGCCGAGGCTTGCGCCGAGCCGTTTGAAATACCCACGCGCAGGGCCTCTTTGAGGCCGCGCACAATTTCGTCGTTGGAGAGCGGCCCGCCCTGTGGTTGGCCCGTAGCCTGGCCAATCTTGTCCAAAAAGCCACCCAAACCACCCGATTTTTTGGGAGTTTGGCCTTGCGTGCAAGAATTAAAAAAAGTGGCAGCGACCACCATAAAAGTAAGTTTGAATTTCATTTTTGAAAATTTGAATTTAACTTTTGAAAATAAACGGGTCGCAAATATCAGCATAACTATTGGAGCAACGCTAGTTGTTGGCTCATATTTGGCCCGCTGCTTAACAACGCTCATGCCAATTCAGAATTTTACCTACCTTTGAAAAAACTTTTAAAATCGCTTATGCAGCAAATGGTAAAAGCCGAAGTAATTACGATTGGAGACGAAATTTTGTTCGGTCAAATCACCGATACAAACACCCAGTGGATTGGCACCGAATTGACCCAAATAGGTATTCGCGTAGTTAGAAAAACCTCAGTCGGCGACAATGAGTCCGATATTTTGAGTGCATTGGCCGAGGCCGAAGCCCGCGCCGACTTGATTTTGATAACGGGCGGCCTGGGGCCCACCAAAGACGACATTACCAAAAAAACGCTTTGCAAATACTTTGATACTGAACTCATTATCAACGAAGATGCGTTGGCGTTTATCACCGATTTTTTTGTAAAGCGGGGCCGCGAGATGACCCAACTCAACCGCCAGCAAGCGGCCATTCCCGCCAATGCCGAGTACATTAAAAACGCATGGGGAACAGCCCCAGCAACGTGGATAGCACACCAAGGAACGATTTTTGTATCAATGCCAGGTGTGCCATTTGAAATGAAAAATTTGATGACCAAGCGGATTTTGCCCAAACTGCAAGCCTTTTTTGAAACCCCCGTTATTTACCACAAGATAATCAAAACGGTGGGCATTGGCGAGTCTTTTTTGGCCGAAAAAATCGAAGATTGGGAAGATGCCCTCCCGCCCCACATTAAGTTGGCCTACTTGCCCCATTTTGGGCAAGTGCGGCTGCGCCTCACGGCCACGGGCAGCGACCTGCCCACGCTCCAAGCCCAAGCCCAAGCGCAGGTAGATGCAGTGCTGCCACTCATCGAAAATGGCGTGTTTGGCTTCGACACCGACGAACTCGAAACCGTAATAGGCGACCTGCTAAAAGTACGCAACCAAAGCGTAGTTACGGCCGAAAGCTGCACGGGTGGGTATGTTTCGCACCTTATTACCAAAGTACCAGGCTCATCGGCTTATTTTTTTGGGGGCATTGTGGCCTACAGCTACGAAATGAAAATGGCCGAACTGGACGTAAAACAAGCCACCTTGACCAACTTCGGGGCCGTAAGCGAAGAAACCATTCGGGAAATGGCCGAGGGTGCAAAAACCCGCTTTGGTAGCACTTATGCCGTTGCTACCAGCGGTATTGCAGGCCCCGACGGCGGCACGCCCGACAAGCCCGTGGGTACGGTTTGGATTGGCTGCGCGGGACCCAACGGCACGGTAACCCGTAAACTTACTTTAACCAATTTTCGCGAAACCAACATTCAACTAACGGCCACTTACGCGTTGAATATGCTCCGAAAAGCAATTATCGGCCAACCCGCCAATGTGTAACAATATTTATCATTTATAATTGTGCGTAAGCACTGCTTGTGCCATGACCATCGAAATGACCATGCCCAAAATGGGCGAAAGCGTAATGGAATGTACCATTATTAGTATTCTCAAAAAAGTAGGTGAGCGCGTCGAAGCCGACGACTCGGTCTTTGAGGTAGCCACCGACAAAGTAGATACCGAAGTGCCCAGTCCGTTTGCGGGCGTAATCCAAGAAATAATGGTAAAAGAAGGCGACGTGGTGGCCATCGGCAGCGTAGTAATGCGCCTGGCAACCGCCGCAACCGAAATGGTATCCCCGCAAACAACCCCTACGCCCCAGCCCGACCAGGAGCCGGTACCCGCCGAAATGCTTGAATTGGGTGCCCAATTGGCGGCTTTTGTGCCCAATACGGTGATTACTCATTCCAACGGCAACAGCGCGCGGTTTTATTCGCCGTTGGTGCAAACCATCGCCAAAGCCGAAAATATATCGCTGGCCGAACTCGAAACCATTGCAGGTAGCGGCGCCGAAAACCGCGTTACTAAAAAAGACATTTTGGCGTATTTGGAAAATCGAAACAAACCCAACGAACAACCACCCACTCACCACACCACCAAAACACCACACGAAATACTCCCCATGGACCGCATGCGGCGGGTCATTGCCGAGCGCATGGTAGCGTCGAAGCGCATTTCGGCGCACGTTACGTCGTTTGTCGAAACCGACATGACCAACGTGGCCTTGTGGCGAAACCGCCAAAAAGCCGACTTCAAAACACAAACGGGCGAGTCTATTACCTTTACGCCCATCTTAATTGAAGCCGTCATAAAAGCCATCAAAGATTTTCCGTTGATCAATGTGTCGGTAGAAAACGACACTATCGTCAAGAAGCGCGACATCAACGTGGGCTTGGCCGTGGCCTTGCCCAATGGCAACTTGATAGTACCCGTTATTCACAACGCCGACCAGTATAGTTTGATTGGCCTTACCAAAAAAGTAAATGAGTTGGCCAACCGCGCCCGTACCAACAAACTTACCGCCGACGACCTTGCGGGCGGCACCTACACGGTGTCCAACATTGGGGCCTTTGGCAACATCATGGGAACGCCCATTATTGTGCAACCACAGGTGGCCATCATGGCTTTTGGCGTGATTCAGAAAAAACCCGTGGTCATAGAAACCCCGCAGGGCGATGCTTTTGGCGTGCGCCAGCTGATGTACATCTCACATTCGTACGACCACAGGGTGGTAGATGGTGCCCTGGGCGGCTTGTTTGTGAAGCGTGTTTCTGACTATTTGGAGGGCTTTGATTTGGAACGCAAACTTTTTTAAAGCAAAAAATTGCACTCAACCCGCACAAATTTGAATTTTAAAAACAGTACTTTTTTGATTTTCGTTGTATTATTTAAAGAACTTTTCATTTTCGGTAAAAATATAATGGTATTGTTTGAAGAACCGATAAAAACATTTTACTTCAATAGGGGAGAAATTGCATAATTTTGATAACTAATTGACGTTCAGTATATCACTAAAAAAAGAGGGTAGCAATACCCCCTTTTTTTTTGTTTTTTAACCCTCCACCTTTGCATCGTCAAAGCAAGACAACGGAGATGGCTCCAAAACAACTTACAAATCATGAACAAAAATACAATGCTTTCGACCACGCTGCTTGCAGCCGTCATCTTGGCCCACACAGGAAGTGTAGCAGCCAAAAGTCATTTGGACGTAAAAGTGAAATTGGTAAAAACGCAAGCCAAGAAGCTGCGCGTATTGGCCACCGAAACAACCAACAACAACGTAAACGTAACACTGCAAAACGAAGCAGGCGAAGTACTATATAGCGGACAAGTAGCGGGCGTAGAAAACGTAGGCCGCGAGTTTAACTTGGCCGCTTTGCCCGATGGCAACTACGCAATGAATTTTAGCAACGACTCGTTTTTTTGTACGCAGCGCGTAAAAATTCAAAACGGCAACTTGACCATCGAAGAAGGTACCTATCAAGAACTATTAAAACCACAAGTGAAAGCCTACGGCCTAAATCGCGTAGAAGTAATGAGCGACGTAGCCAACATGCAGGTGCGTATCAACGATGCCACTGGCGAGGAAGTGTATGACGGCAAAATTGCCCAAGGACGCTATTTTGACCTCAACCTGCTGGGTAGCGGTAGTTATACTTTTGTATTTGTGGTAGAAGGCCAGACATTTACCGAAACCATTAATGTAGTTAAGTAAACTTTTAAAATGAATTTTTTAATCAAACAACTCCTCATTTAAGCAGCCATTCATTCGTCCATTTTGCTAAGACAAACCCCGTTTTGCCAGCCACAAGCCGCGCAAAACGGGGTTACTTTTTTGGGGCATCAATTGCCCTATTTAACGCTAAAACACAAAGGTCTAATGCCACTCCCCCTATTTTTTTTCATCGTTGTTTCAAAAATTTAGGGTCTAACAGCAAGTTGCGGTCGGTGAGGGTGTTCAGAAAAGCAATGATTTTTGTTTTTTCATCGTCGGTTACCCAATTATTTCGTCCATTTCACCGGAGCTTTCAATGGCTTAAATCGGCTCCAAGTCGAGGTGGTGCACCTTTTAACATTGTAAAGCAGTGTTTTGCGGCAAAAAATCAAAAAATACAAACAAATATAGGAGACTTTGATTTGCAAATCGTTTCATTTTCAAAATCATTAACGCTTTTTGTTGGGGGTAATCAAGGGGCTGCTACTCAAAAATTCCTTACTTTTGCCACTTAAAACAACGAAGCCGTTTATGCAACAACCAAAAGTATTTCTTTTTGACCTCGACGGTGTAATCGTAGATACCGCCGTTTTTCATTACCAAGCCTGGAAACGCCTCGCCAACCAAAAATTGGGCTTTGATATTTCGCACCAATTCAACGAAACCCTCAAAGGAATCAGTCGGGCAGAATCCTTGGAGCGTATTTTGGCACTGGGAAATGTGCAGATTTCTGAAGCCGAAAAAGCCGATTTTGCCACGCTCAAAAACGAGTGGTATCTTGAACTGGTGCAACAAATGACCGCCAAAGATGTGCTGCCGGGCGTGGCCGACTTTCTGGTACAAACCCGTGCAGCGGGTATTAAAATTGGGCTGGGGTCAGTGAGTAAAAATGCCAAACTCATTTTGGAGCGGGTGGGCATAGCAGATGCTTTCGATGCCATTATTGACGGCACAAAAATCACCAAGAGCAAACCCGACCCCGAAGTTTTTTTGAAAGGTGCCCACGAATTGGGCTTTTTGCCCGCCGAGTGCCTTGTTTTTGAAGATGCCGTGGCGGGTGTAGCGGCTGCCAAGCGGGCGGGTATGCGGGCCGTAGGTATCGGAACAGCCGAAATTTTGACCCAAGCCGACGTGGTGCTGCCAGGATTTGAAGCGCTTCAACTGGCCAATTTACTCAACAGGCCCGAGTTGAACCAGTAAATAGTGGCTTTTATAGAAATTTATTTGGAATTAATTGTTTTATTCATATATTTGCCCAACTAATAATGGTGTGGATATAGTTGGAAAAGCTGCGCGAGTATCTCGCGCAGCTTTCTCTTTTTTATTTAGGCCAATACCTTAAACTCCGACGTAGTATGAAATTGAATCTCGGGGTTGTTGGTTTGGTTCATGCGGAGCATCCAATCTGAATCAGCAAAAAACACGGGATTGTTGTCTTTGTCAAAACTCACTTGATTGCCTTTGAGTCTGATAAATTCTTGCAGTTTTTTGGGGTCTTCGGCCGTTATCCAGCACGCCTTTGAAGTGGACATGTTTACCCAGCGGCACTTGGCGCCGTATTCGTGTTCGAGGCGGTACTGAATCACGTCAAATTGCAGTTCTCCTACCGTTCCCACTACTTTTCTGTTGCCCGGTTGGAGCGTAAACAACTGCGCCACGCCCTCGTCGGTGAGTTGTTGCACGCCTTTTTCGAGTTGTTTCGATTTCATGGGGTCGAGGTTGATGAGCTCTTTGAATATTTCGGGCGAAAAACTCGGGATACCCACATATTGCAACGCTTCGCCTTCGGTGAGGGTATCGCCTATTTTGAAGGTTCCTGTATCGTAGAGGCCAATCACGTCGCCTGGGAAGCCGTCTTCTACCACGTTTTTGCTGTCGGCCATGAAACTCACGGGGTTAGAAAAGCGCAAGTCTTTGTTGAGCCGCACGTGGTGATAAAACTTACCCCGCTCAAACCTGCCCGAGCAAATGCGCAAAAACGCGATGCGGTCGCGGTGGCGCGGGTCGAGGTTGGCGTGTATTTTAAAGACAAACCCGCTAAATTTGGGTTCTTCGGGCCGCACCACGCGCACACTCGTGGGGCGTTCGATGGGTTCGGGCGAGATGGCGCAGAAGGCTTCTAAAAGCTCCCGCACGCCAAAGTTGTTGGAAGCACTCCCAAAAAATACGGGGGCAATTTTGCCCAAAAGGTAATCTTGGCGGTTGAATGGGTCATAAACGCCCTCAATAAGCTCTACGTCTTCGCGCAGTTGGCGGGCATCGCGCGCGCCTACTTTTTGTTCGAGCAAGCTGTCTTCGAGTTTTATTTCCAGCACATCGTCTTCTACTTTGGTTTTGTTTACTTTAAAAAAATAGAGTTTTTCTTCCAGCAAACTATACACCCCCTTGAAGTCGGCACCCATATTGACCGGCCAAGTAAGGGGGCGTACTTTGAGGTTGAGTTTTTGCTCGAGTTCGTCAATCAAATCAAAAGGGTTCTGGCCTTCGCGGTCGAGTTTATTGATAAACACAATCACGGGCGTGTCGCGCATGCGGCATACCTCCATAAGTCGCTCCGTTTGGGCTTCCACGCCTTTCACGCAGTCTATCACCAAAATCACGCTGTCCACGGCCGTGAGCGTTCGGTAGGTGTCTTCGGCAAAATCTTTGTGGCCAGGTGTATCTAATATATTGATAATAAGATTATTGTATTCAAAAGTCATCACCGAAGTAGCCACCGAAATACCGCGCTGCTTTTCGATTTCCATGAAATCGGAGGTTGCCGTTTTCTTGATTTTATTCGATTTTACGGCACCTGCGGTTTGGATAGCCCCGCCAAAAAGCAACAGTTTTTCGGTGAGGGTGGTTTTGCCGGCGTCGGGGTGGCTAATAATGGCAAAAGTGCGCCTTCTGGCTATTTCTTGGGCAATATTCATTGATAAAACAATTGGTTGGTGGTCGTTGGCAGCGACCTTTCAGCTAAAAAATCACCGCCAACAAAGGTAGGCAGAAATGCCCGATTTAGCGTTGCGATGCCTTGATTTCGAGCGTTTGAGGAGAATAAACTATTTTTCGTTTGGAATTATTGAAAACAAATATGCCAATTTGGTACCAGCCGTCAGGAATATTTCCCTGATAAATGCTGCCTTCAAATCCAGCAACAAAGTATTGTCTTGTTTTCAAAAAAACATTGCGGTTGCGGTTGGCATTTTGCAGCGGCGCATTGACATATACCTTGCCCGTCTTGGTTTCTTTCAACAGCAAGTAAATGCCATTTTCAGGATTAGATTGGTCAAATAGCAAGTCTTTATTGCGAATTTTGTAGGTGATTATGTTGCCATAAACTGTGGGCATGGCCGTTCGTTTTACCTCAAAACGAAGCTTGGCATCAGTAACGGTATCTTTTGAAAATGGCGGCACTTCATCAAGTTGATTTTTGGGAAACGCGTACAGCCCACTCGCCAATGCTTCGTTAAAATCGGCCAGCGTGTAGGGGTTTGCCATGAGTTCCAATTTGCCACTCAACCGGTGGTGGTGGCGCAGTGAGTGGGTGTCGGCCAGCAGCGATTTTCGAAAGTTAATGACATTGGGTGCCGCAAACAAATACGCTCCTACGACAAAAACAGACCCTAAACCGGTGGTTATGAGCCCAAAAGCAAGCCTCAGTCGGTGCGGAAGCACCAGCAAAACCGCTACGTACACGGCCACGATGGTTACTGTTGAGTAAATCATGTAGCGCGGTGCTGCGCCGTCGCTTGCGCGGGTAGCAGCTACGCCCAAACTGGTAACGGCCAACAGGGCAATCAATGCCAACAACGATAGATTTGACGGCGAATTTGCAAAAACCCGCAGCAAAGAGCTTGTTTTTAGGGGTTTCCAAAATTGAAAAAGAAAGGTAACGCCCAAAACACCCAACCCACCAAATATTACCAGTGCCAACGGTACGCCCAACAAAAAAGCATCGGTAGATTGGCCACGAAAATAATAGGCTGCCGACCCAAAAAAAGAAACAATAGTAAGTGGGTATCTCGACAAAGTGTGCACTTGGTTGGCCGAGCCAAATCCAACAGGAAAAGGATAGTGCCAATAAAAGGCACCCGAAACAAACACGCAGGCTACCAACCAAATCAATGCGCGCTTGTAGCGCATTTGCAGCAGCGGTATCAAAAAACCCACGTACATACCAGCAAGGCCGTTGCCATTGGTATAAGTGAGGAAATAGCCCAACACCACAGCCAATGCCAGCGACCAATGCGTTGATTGCGCCAAAACGTAGTAGGTCAAAGTACTTATTACAAACGATGCCGTGTATTGCCATGAAGCCGCCGCCCAAAAAATATTTTCGTGGTAAGCTGGTGTAAACAAAAATAGACCCGCAGGCAATAGATAAAAAAAATACAACTGATTGGTTTGTAGTATTTGCCAAAAATAACCCACCAGCAACAACACCAAAAAACTACCCATTATAATCAACGATCGAAAATTTAAATGGCCTTCTATGAGCGTATCAAGCCAAAAAATAAGCTTGGCGGTGATGACCCCGTGGCCATTGTGTTTGAGCTCCAGAAGACGCAAAAACCCTCCCAGATGAGGTGCATCTGTAAGGTCTAATACGTATTTGATATAAGATAAGTCGTCAAAAAAAGGTACATTGAGGGCATTCTGAGCCACAAAATAATAGAAGAACAAAGCTATCAGTAACAATAAAATTGCAGCAATACTATTTAATATTTTCATGCAAAAAACAATAGAAATAAGGATAGCGCATCGAGAATTTGTAGCACATTTTTTGGCAAAGATAAGCCATTAAAACGCATTTGATTCAAGTTTTTGATACTTTTGTAAAAAACCAATGTCATTGCCATGAAACGCCAATTGCTCGTTGTCCGACACGCCAAAGCCGAAGATGGTTCTTATTTATTGGCCGACTTTGACCGCCACCTTACTGCATCGGGTAACGCAGACGCGGCCCGAATGGGGGAATTTTTGGCCCAACAAGGCTTCAAGCCCGACTGGGTGGTGAGTAGTTTGGCCCCACGTGCCTTTCAAACGGCCAAAATTATGGCCGAACAGTTGGGCTTTGATGCCGGCCAAATCCAAGCCACCCGCGACCTCTACAACGGCGGCACCAAAGCCTACTTGGCCGCCGTAACAAACGCTCCTGCCCACACCCAAACCATGCTGATTTACGGCCACAACCCCGACGTAAGCTACTTTTCGGAGTACATTACCCACCGCAACATCGGCTCTATGTCGAAGGGCGCGGTAGTAATCATTGAGTTTGAAGACCTCGAATGGGCCGCCATCTCGGCCCGAACGGGCAAATTTGTGGATTATTACGCGCCAAAATCTTTTAGAAAATAAGCCCAAAAGCCCAAAATTGGCAACAATCGATGTCGCTTATTTCCCCAAAATGCTCACTTTTTGCCACAAACGCCAATGCAACCCAACCGTAACCGAAAAATATTTATTGTCGTTTTTTTTGTATTTACTGCCGTTGCTATTTTTTTGGCTATTGACATGGGTCGCCGCACCACGGCACCTTGGAACAAAAAAAAACAAATTCTCCGGGCCATTCCCGTTGAAGAGGCGGACTCAATAGCCGTGGCAAAATAAGCCCCAACTTCATAAAGCGGCAACCAGGGCGTTCATATCGGCGGGAGTATTGTATAAATGCGGCGACACCCGGATACTTTGGCCGCGTGCCGCCACAATTACCTTACTTTCGGCGAGTTGCTGTTGCACTTTTAGGATGTCGGTGCCTTCGGGCAGGCGCAGCCCAATGAGGTGATGCGCACGGCTGGATTCGGGCGCTAACACAATGCCTTTTTTGGTTAATTGAGGCACTATTGTGCGCCACAAATCGGCACAATGTGCTTGAATGCGAGCGGGTTGCCACGCCAATTTTTCACGTAATGCGGCTGCCAACATGGGCATTTGAATAAAGTGCGAATGCTCGCCCACGTTGTAGCGGTAGGCTTTGGGGCGGTAGCTCGACTGGTATTCGGTTAGTTTATAAAACAAATTACTTTCTTGGCGGCCCATCCAAGATTCTTCGAGGGGTATGCCTTCGTCAAAAAACGATCCAAAATAGGCCAAACCCATCGAATAAGGCCCCATAAGCCACTTGTAGGCCGCACAAATGAGCGCGTCGGGCTGAATTTTTTGAAGGTCAAAATCTAACGCACCCACCGACTGCGTGCCGTCTATTACCAACAAGGCACCTACTGCTTTGGCCCGCTGCGATATAGTTTCCAAATCAAATTTTATTCCCGACTGCCAATGCACGTGCGGTACCACCACCAGTGCCGTTTGGGAGGTTATGGCTTCCAAAATTTGGGTGTTCCAGGTTTCCGTTATGGTGTCGCCCTCGGGCATTGTTACCGTTTTGATGCCCAAACTCAACTCTTTGACCACGCGCTCCCACGCATATACGTCGCTCGGAAACTCCTCGCCCGTCAATAAAATATGCTGGCCCGCTTGCAAATTGGGCTTGCGGTGCAGGTTTTGAGCCACCACCGCCATACCATACGACACCGACGGAATAATGGCAACGCGCTCAAAATCGGGGTTGTGAACCAACTCCGAAAACAACTGACGAACCACCCAAGCACCCTCAAAAAAATCGTCGGGTTTTATCTGATGAATGGCCGGTGTGAAACCTTCAATGGCCGAAATTCCCGCTTGCGCTACGGACTTTGAAAACGGTCCACGGGTGGCACAGTTGATAAAATGGACACCATCGGGAAGGTTGAAAAGGGCGCGAATAGGCATAACTAACGTGTTTTTTTAGGAAGTAAAATTTTTGTTTTTAGAAAAAAATATTTCTTCAAAATACTTGATAATCAAACTATTGACTATTTAATGGTTGTTTTTGTAAGATAAAAATAAAGTCTGGCATACTGTTTGATTAAAGGTTTGTATAATCCTACTAAAAACGAACAATTACGATGCACATTATTCTTGGAATCGGCTCGCGGATACGCCACGCTACTTTTGGCGATGGCGTGGTCATCAACGTAAAATCGCTGGGCTACGTGGTTACATTTTTAGAACACGGGGTCAAAGTTATCAAATTAGACACACCGTTCGAAATTATCGAAGCCCTCGAGCCCGACTCCGACTTGGTGAGCTTGTTTGACGTAGAGCAATCTTTGAACAAAATACTGCAAAAGTGGCTCGACTCCACCGAAACCATCGCACTGGGCGACAAGTGGAGAGGCGGCAAGATTATCTTAAAACCTGGCCGCAACGACCTGTCGAGCAAAGAAATGCCCATCGACGGTTTTTTTCATAAAATAGTGATGATGCGCGACCGCCTGCGGGTGTTGGAGCAGCGCGTCAATGCGAGCCAGTTATTAGACGATGACAAAGTGAATATTCAGCAATATATCACCAAAATATACGGCTCTATGACCTCCTTCAACGTATTGTTCAAACAACCCGAACATTATTTTGTGGGCGAAAAGAGCACAAACGAAGTGGCTTAAAAAAATCTTATGCGTTGTGCGCAAGGTGCAATTTGAATCAGGGGGGGTAAAGTAAAATCTTAAAATCGGATACCTTTGGTGTTCGATTTATTTTTTGGTAGCGCATGAAGTTTTAAATTATCGTAAAATCTAACTTACTTGTGGCCATATTTAAAGTAAAATACAAACCTACCAGATGGAAATTGCGACCAAACACCCGACTACAATTGAAACCTTAGACCAAAAAAATGCCGAAGCACTGCTGGGCGGCGGCCAAAAGCGGATTGAGCAGCAGCACAAAAAAGGCAAGCTGCACGCCCGCGAGCGCGTTGAACTCTTGCTCGACCAAGGCTCGTTTGAAGAAATAGGTAAGTTTGTAATGCACCGCTGCAAAGATTTTGGCCTTGACAAAGAATATTACCTCGGCGACGGCGTGATCACGGGCTACGGCACCGTAACGGGGCGTTTGGTATATGTGTTTGCCCAAGATTTTACGGTATTTGGCGGCTCGCTTTCCGAAACACACGCCGAAAAAATTTGTAAACTCATGGACTTGGCCATGAAAAACGGCGCGCCCATCATTGGCCTCAACGACTCGGGCGGGGCGCGTATTCAAGAAGGCGTGCTATCGCTGGCAGGCTACGCCGATATTTTCTATAAAAATACGCTGGCTTCGGGCGTTATTCCCCAGATTTCGGCAGTGATGGGCCCCTGCGCGGGCGGCGCGGTGTATTCGCCCGCCATTACCGACTTTATTTTGATGGTCGAAAATACCTCTTATATGTTCGTTACGGGGCCAAGTGTGGTCAAAACCGTAACCCACGAAGACGTAACAGCCGAAGAACTGGGCGGCGCCATGACCCACGGCAGCAAGAGCGGCGTAACGCATTTTGTGTGTCCCAATGAAGTAGCGTGTATTACCGATATTCGGCAGTTGCTGAGCTACTTGCCCCAAAACTGCGAAGACGACGTGCCAATGCTGCCCTACGAAAGTGGCAACGAGCAACGTCCAACGCTGGCCCGCATTATTCCCCAAAACCCCAATCAGCCCTACGATATGCGCGAGCTAATTGCCGAAATTGTGGACACGGGCAGTTTTTTTGAAGCGCACCGCCATTTTGCCGAAAATATCGTGGTGGGTTTTGCCCGCTTGGGTGGGCGAAGCATTGGCGTAGTGGCCAACCAACCCGCCGTTTTGGCGGGCGTATTAGACATCAACGCCAGCACCAAAGGCGCGCGCTTCGTGCGTTTTTGCGATAGTTTTAACATTCCGCTGTTGGTTTTGGAAGACGTACCAGGGTTTTTGCCGGGTACAGACCAAGAATGGAACGCCATCATCACCAACGGTGCCAAATTGCTGTATGCCTTCTGCGAAGCCACCGTGCCGCGCATTACGGTCATTACGCGCAAGGCATACGGCGGCGCATACGACGTGATGAACTCCAAACACATCGGTGCCGACATGAACTACGCCTGGCCAACGGCAGAAATTGCCGTAATGGGTGCCAGCGGGGCAGCCGAGATTATTTTTAAGCGCGAAATCTCAGAAGCCAAAGACCCTGCGGCCAAATTGCAAGAAAAAGTGCAAGAATACACCACCAAGTTTGCCAATCCTTACCGCGCCGCCCACCGTGGCTACATTGACGAGGTGATTTATCCCGAACAAACGCGCGAAAAGCTGCTGCGGGCTTTTAAAATGCTCGAAAATAAAGTGGCGACGCTGCCCAAGAAAAAACACGGCAATATTCCGTTGTAATGGCACTACCTTTGCGCATGGATTATTTTAAAAAACTACTCGATTTACTCAAAATTGAGCGACAAGAAGACCAACAACAGTACCAAAAGCTCACCGAAAATACGTCTATAACAGCACGCCGTGCCCAAGGTTTGGCCTGGTATCCTGTTGCCATACGCGGCTCCGAAATGAGCCGCGCCGACTACCTGACGGTAGAAGTAGAGCGGCCCACGCACCAAGACATTCTGCACCAGTTGCGCTTTGGCACGCCCGCCGTACTTTTTAGCAATTATGACCCAAAAAACGAGCGCGTAGAAGGCACAATTGCCCATCAAAACGGCAACCGCCTCAAAATAACGCTGCGCACCGACGAACTCCCAAGCTGGAGCCGCGACGGCAAACTGGGCATTGAGGTGCTATTTGACGACAACAGCTATGACGAAATGAACGCTGCCCTCAAAGCGGCGGCGGTAGCATTTGAAAAATCGGATAATCAGCTCGTACAAGTACTGACGGGCGAGAAAAGCCCCACTTTTAATGACCAACTAAAACCGGATAAGTTTGAAACGCTCAACGAATCTCAACAAAACGCGCTCCAAAATATACTATCGGCCAACGAACTGGCCGTGGTGCACGGCCCGCCAGGAACGGGCAAAACCACTACCTTGGTGCAGGCTATCAAGGCGTTGATTGCGCAAGATCACAAGCAGATTTTGGTGGTGGCGCCCAGCAACACAGCCGTGGATTTGTTGAGCGAAAAACTCCACGACCAAGGGTTGAACGTGCTGCGGGTGGGCAATCCTGCGCGGGTTTCGGAGCGGTTGCAATCGCTCACCTTAGACTATAAAATGGCCGAACACCCGTACATCAAAGAATCTAAACGACTCAAAAAACAGGCGCAAGAATACAAAAGTATGGCGCACAAGTACAAGCGGGAGTTTGGCCGCTCGGAGCGCGACCAACGCAAAGCCCTCTTTGACGAAGCGCACAAATTGATGAAAGAAGTAGATAAAACCGAGCAATATATCACCGAAGATTTGGTAGCCAAGGCGCAGGTAATTACGGCCACGCTGGTGGGGTCAAACCACTACACGGTGCGCGAGCTGCGGTTTCATACGGTTGTCATTGACGAGGCGGGTCAAGCCTTGGAACCCGCCTGTTGGATTCCGATTTTGAAGGCCCAAAAACTGGTGCTGGCGGGCGACCATTGTCAATTGTCGCCTACAATCAAATCAAACGAGGCGGCCAAAAATGGCTTGACTACCACTTTACTCGAAAAATGCGTGGCACTGCACCCCCAAGCCGTAACACTTTTGGAAACACAATACCGCATGAATGAGGCCATTATGGGCTATTCGTCGCAGGTTTTTTACGACCAAAAACTCAAAGCCCACCAATCGGTGGCCAATCAGCTGCTTTTTGCGGGCGACGCGCCACTGGCGTTTGTGGATACGGCTGGTTGTGGTTTTGACGAAAAATTGGCTGGCACCAGCAGTACCAATGCCGAAGAAGCCGCGCTGTTGTTCAAACATTTAACCCAATTGGCAGAATTATTACAGGAACATTATTCAACCGCAAATTTCCCGACAATCGCCGTTATTTCGCCCTACAAACAGCAAATAAATGTGCTAAAACAGCAACTCGAACATTGCCCCGAACTGCAACCTTACTTAGACAAAATATCGGTCAATACCATTGATAGTTTTCAGGGCCAAGAGCGCGACGTGGTGTATATCAGCATGGTACGCAGCAACAACGACGGTGAAATTGGTTTTTTGGCCGACATTCGCCGCATGAATGTAGCCATGACCCGCGCCCGCAAAAAACTGGTGGTGGTAGGCGACAGTGCCACACTGGCTCAGCTACCCTTTTACGAAAACTTCATTGCGCACGCCCAAAGTTTAGACGCTTACCACAGCGCCTGGGAATTGGCGTAGAAGCGCGGAGTAGTTTAAATCACAATTTGCTCGATTTGTTTTATTTTGCCAGGCAGTTTTTTACCAAAAAACACCTCAAATTCTTTGCTCAGTTTTTGGCCTCTGTTGGTTTGGCTTGTTGCTGATAACACCAACGAGGGCGCAACAGTTTTTTTCTTTTGTCAAAATAATTTACCTATATTTGCAATATAATATCATCTCATATTGACTTTAGATAACTATGTTAAACATTGGAGAACAAATCATACAACTTAGAAAGCAATTAAATCTTTCGCAATCGGAACTGGCAGAAAAAGCAGCAGTTTCTAGAACCATTATTGGTAACTATGAAAGAAACACCAATACACCATCTATAGAAGTCCTTTTAAAAATTGCCAAAGTGTTTAATGTAAGTGTCGATTTCTTGATCGGAGAGAGCGAACTTTCTAACTTTGACAAAGATGTATTGAAAAGAATTGAGGATATTGAAAAAATGGATAGTGGCACCAAACAGCATTTATTCTTCTTGATAGACAACGTAATTCAGAACTACAAAACCAAACAAGCGTTTATATAATTTTAAAACTTAATAGATTATGCAACAACTCATTTTAAAAAACGACATTTCTAAATCTAAAATGGAAGCCTTAATCTACTTCCTAAAAAGTTGGGATATTGAAGCCGAAGTAAAAACAAATACAGAAGTTATTGCAAAAAAGAAAATAGGTTTTTCTCTATCTGCTGGCTTATGGAAAGATAATTCTATTGATGCGAACGAACTCCGAAAAAAAGCTTGGAACAAAAACGTATGATACTTTGCGACACTAATATTCTGATAGAAATTTATAAAGACAATACTAAAATTATTGAATCTGTAAAACAAATTGGACAAGAAAATATTGCCGTTTCGGACGTTACCTGTGCCGAGTTGCTCTTTGGTGCAAGAAACAAAAAAGAGCTGCAAACCATTCGCAAAGACTTAAATAAGCTAACAGTTTTGCCTATTCAATCTTCGATTTCAGCCTTCGCTGTTGAACTGGTAGAAAAATACGCTTTGTCTCACAAACTTTCTCTACCCGATGCCTTGATAGCCGCTACGGCAATTACCCACAATATGGAACTTTACACCCTTAATACCAAAGATTTTAGGTTTTTAGAAGATGTGAAGTTGTTTGTGGCTGAATAGACCTCTTTCATAATAAATTTTTTACTAATTTTGTCATAAAATACTGATTATAAACGACAAGTATAAGCTTTTGCAAGAAAATTCAAAGAATTGCAAGCGCTTGTTTGGAATAGATTTTGTTACTTTTGAAGATATACTTGGAAAATCAGACCGCCCGGGCGGCCCCGCGCCGATGCGGTACAAAATAATATCGATAATTATTTACAAAAAAACCCGCTTTCAAAAAGAGGCCTAACTGCAGATTTCAATATTGCAAACCAATTGTTGCTTACTTTAGAATATTTGCGCCATAATCGCAGCGACGAACCGTACAAATAAAAATTAATATGCTCCACTTGTTTAGCCCAAACCAGCAAGTGTGTCATTCTATTGGTTGGGCTTGTCGGCGATAACACCAACGAGGGCGCAAAGGCGCAAACTGCTGATTTTTAGTTTCTGTCTCTATCCTTATTTTTTAATACATTTGATTTTTCAGACGTACACTTTTTAAATGAGGCAATTAAATGTTAAATGCTTTTTGATATTTTTTTGCAAATTTACTTGACAAAATAGCCGCCAGACAGTATCATAGCGGCTATTGAAAACATCTAATA
>Ga0335394_10003488_pt1 | contig 17851 bp, 18 predicted proteins | sample MAT03_FD_205741 | JGI IMG/M metagenome (GOLD analysis project Ga0335394, IMG submission 205741) | Freshwater microbial communities from Lake Fryxell liftoff mats and glacier meltwater in Antarctica - MAT-03 (spades assembly) (version 2) ... | reverse complement strand
CGCGCCTTCGGTGCCTTGCGCGCCGTGGACGATGTGTCGCTGAGCGTGGTTGCAGGGCAGAAGTACGCCGTCCTCGGCTCGAACGGGGCCGGCAAAACAACACTATTCAACGCCATCACCGGGGACTTTCCACCCACGGCGGGAAGGATCCTGTTTTTCGGCGAAGACATCACCGCGCTACAGCCCTATGAACGCATTCGCAAGGGGCTGCGACGCACTTATCAATCGTCTCTGCTGTTCAAAGAATTGAGCGTGCGCGACAACCTGTTCCTGGCCGTGCGCGGCGTGGGCAGCGCGCGTTTCAGCTTCAGGCGCGCGCCGGCCGCACATGCCTCGCAATTGGCCACCGACGACATCTTGCACCGCGTGCGCCTGGACCACCTTGCGCATGAGCTGGTGGGCAATTTGGCGCACGGCCAGCAGCGGCAGTTGGAAATCGGCATGGCGCTGGCCGGCGCGCCGCGCCTGATTTTGTTTGACGAACCGGCCGCTGGCCTATCGCCGGTCGAACGCCGAGAGTTGGTGGCCTTGCTGCGTGGCATGCCGGCGCACATGAGCTTCGTCATCATCGAACACGACCTGGACATCGCACTGCGCGTAGTCGAGCGCGTGACGGTGATGCACAACGGGCGCGTGCTCAAACACGGCACCCCCGACGAGATCGAGAACGACGCCCAGGTGCAGGCCATCTACATGGGAGGCAAGCACTGATGGCCTGGTGGAACCGCGCCAATGAACCGGTCGCAAAGTCCAAGGCGCCGATGTTGGTCATCGAAGGCCTGGACGTCTACTACGGCCGAGCCCACGCGCTGCAGGGCGTGAGCTTGCAGCTCGCGCACGGCGTCCTGGGTATCGTCGGCCGCAACGGCATGGGCAAGACCACGCTGTGCAACGCCATCACCGGCCTGGTGCCGGCGGGTGGCAGCATCAAGTTGGCCGGCGAAGAGATCCTGGGCCTGAGCCCCAACCAGATCACGCAGCGCGGCATCGCCTACGTGCCGCAAGGGCGGCGCGTGTGGCCCTCACTTTCGGTGGAAGAAACACTGAAGCTGGTGGCGCGCAAGAAGCGCGATATCGAGCGCGTATACACCATGTTCCCGCGCCTGGCAGAGCGCAAAGGCAACGGCGGCGGGCAGTTGTCTGGCGGCGAGCAGCAGATGCTGGCCATCGGCCGCGCGCTGCTGCTGGAGCCGCGCCTGCTGGTGATGGACGAGCCCACCGAAGGCCTGGCACCGGTGATCGTGGAGCATGTCGCGCAGTCGCTGCGCATGCTGGCCGCCGATGGGGATCTCGCCATTCTGCTCATCGAGCAGAACCTCGGTGTGGCGCTGGAGGTGGCCGACACCATTGGCGTCATGGTCAATGGCCGCATCGCGCACCTGATGCCGGCTGCGCAGCTCGCCGCCAACCGCGAGATGCAGGAGCAGCTACTGGGTGTGAAAAGCGGGGGGCATCACGACGAACCCGAGGAAGACGCCAGACCCGGGCCTTCGCTGTTGCTGGAGGCGCAACCGGTGCAGGTCTACACCGTGCAGCGCGCGCATGGCGACGGCGCACCGTCGATGGACGACCTGGCGCCGCGCACGGTGCGCGGCTACAACCGCTGGAATGCCGGCGGTACTGCGGCGCCGGCTGCGGACATCGCACGCGACGCTGTTTCACCGGTTTCACCGGCCGCAGCGGTTGCCATCGCGGTGCCGCTGGCGGGCCAGGTGCTGGCGTTCCCGGTCGCCGCCACCAGCGGCCGCGCCGCGTATGTGGCCGGCACCTTCGACACCAAGGCGCGCGAGCTGTTCTTTCTGCGCCAGTGCCTGGAACGGCTCGGTCTGCGCGTGGTGACAGTGGACCTGTCCACCAGCGGCAAGCCATCTCCGGCCAGCGTGCACCCGCGTGAAGTCGCGCGCCACCATCCGGCTGGCGAAGCGGCCGTGTTCAGCGGTGACCGCGGCAGCGCCGTCACCGGCATGGCGCTGGCCTTCGAGCACTTCGTGCGCACACGGCGCGACATGGGCGGCATCATCTCCGCTGGCGGCTCTGGCGGGACCTCGCTGGCCACACCCGGCATGCGTGCCTTGCCCATTGGTGTGCCCAAAGTCATGGTCTCCACCATGGCCAGCGGCGACACGCGGCCCTATGTGGGGCCAAGCGACATCTGCATGATGTACAGCGTCACAGACGTGCAGGGAATCAACCGCATCAGCGAAAAGGTGCTGGCCAACGCCGCGCATGCGCTGGCTGGCATGGTGATGCACCCGCCGGCTACCAGTGCCATCACCAAGCCGGCACTGGGCCTGACCATGTTCGGTGTCACCACGCCCTGCGTGCAGGCGGTGGCCAAACGTCTGCAGGAGGAGTTCGACTGTCTGATCTTCCACGCCACTGGCGTGGGTGGTCAGGGTATGGAAAAGCTGGTCGAGTCCCATCTGCTCGCCGGCGTGATCGACGTCAGCACCACCGAGGTTGCCGACGAAATCGGCGGCGGCGTGCTCAGCGCCGGGCCCACGCGGCTGGACGTATTTGCCCGCCACGCCTTGCCCTATGTTGGCAGCTGCGGCGCGCTGGACATGGTGAACTTCGGCGGCTGGGACAGCGTGCCCGAACGCTTTCGCGCCCGCAAGCTCTACCGCCATAACCCGACTGTGACGCTGATGCGCACGACGGTGGATGAGAACCGTGCCATCGGCGAATTCCTGGCTGCAAAGCTCAACGCCATGCAGGGGCCCGTGCGCTTTCTCATCCCTGAGGGCGGCGTGTCGGCCATCGACAAACCCGGCCAGCCTTTCCACGACCCCGACGCCGACAGGATGCTCTTCAGCACGCTGGAGCAGCACTTCCGCGCCAGCCCCCAGCGGCGGCTGATCCGGTTGCCACACCACATCAACGACGAAGCCTTTGCCGACGCATTGGTGGCTGCGTGGCACGACGTGCAGCCTGCAGCTGCCGCCGGCGCGCGGCGAGCCTGAGAACCCGGACACAGATCACCATGGCCCGCATCCCCCGCCAGACCCTGCTCGAGCGCTTCCGCGCCAAGATCGCTGCCGGCCGCCCGCTCATCGGCGGCGGTGCTGGCACGGGACTGTCGGCCAAGTGCGAAGAGGCTGGTGGAATCGACCTCATCGTCATCTACAACTCCGGCCGCTACCGCATGGCCGGGCGTGGCTCTCTCGCGGGCCTGCTGGCTTACGGCAACGCCAATGAGATCGTCTGCGAGATGGCCACCGAGGTGCTGCCGGTGGTCAAGCACACGCCCGTGCTGGCTGGCGTCAACGGCACCGACCCGTTCATGATCACCGACCACTTCCTGCACCGGCTGGTCGACCTCGGCTTCAGCGGCATCCAGAACTTCCCCACCGTCGGTTTGATCGACGGCAGCTTCCGCGCCAACCTGGAAGAAACCGGCATGAGTTACGCGCTGGAGGTGGACCTGATCCGTAGCGCGCACGCGATGGATCTGCTGACCACGCCCTACGTCTTCAGCGAACAGAACGCGCGCGACATGGCTGCGGCCGGCGCCGACATTGTGGTGTGTCATCTGGGCCTGACCACAGGCGGCAGCATTGGCGCTGACACGGCGTTGCAGCTGAGCGACTGCGTGGCGCCCATCAATGCCTGGGCGGCTGCTGCGCGCGCCGTCAACCCCGACGTGATTGTTCTGTGCCACGGCGGCCCCATCGCCACGCCCGACGACGCGCAGTACATCTTGAAGCACTGCCCCACCTGCAACGGCTTCTACGGCGCCAGCTCGATGGAGCGGCTACCCACCGAAGTGGCACTGACCGAAACGACGCGACGTTTCGTGAGCATCACGCGATAACGAGACTCTTGGAGACCCACTATGACTGGCGCTGAATTCGGTAGTTTTATCCTTGGCCTGATCGTCGTTGCGATCATCATCGCGATCAGCGTTTGGCTGCTGTACTGGCTCTACCTTCGAAGCTCCAAAGAGCGCGCCTTCGTGCGCACCGGGCTGGGCGGGCAGAAGGTGGTGCTGGACGGCGGCGCCTTCGTGCTGCCCATCGTGCACGACGTGATCCCGGTGAACATGAACACGCTGCGGCTGGAGGTCAGCCGCGGCCGCGACAAGGCGCTGATCACCAAGGACCGCATGCGCGTGGACGTGATTGCCGAGTTCTATGTGCGGGTGGCAGCCGATCCCGATTCAGTAGCCGCAGCAGCCCAGACCCTGGGCCTGCGCACCATGGAGCCAGCGCAGTTGAAGGAACTGGTCGAAGGCAAGTTCGTCGACGCTCTGCGCACGGCGGCAGCCGAGATGACCATGGAAGAGCTGCACGAAAAACGCGGCAGCTACGTCAAGCGCGTGCGCGAGGCGGTGGCTGGCGACTTGACCAAAAACGGGCTGGAGTTGGAAGCGGCGTCGCTGACGCAGTTGGACCAGACCGGCATGGAGTACTTCAACCCCAGCAACGCTTTCGACGCCGAAGGCCTGACGCGCCTGACCGAGCAGATCGAACACCGCAAGAAGCAGCGCAACGACGTCGAGCAGGACACGTTGATTGCCATCCGCAACAAGAACCTGGAGGCTGAAAAGTTGTCCCTTGAAATAGACCGCGAGAGCGAGTACGCGAGGTTGAGCCAGCAGCGCGAGGTCGAAATCGCGCGTGCACGTCAGCGCGCCGAGGTGGCGACCGAGAAAGCGCAGCGCGAGCAGGACGCTGAAGGCGCGCAGATCACCGCGCGACAAGCCATCGATGCAGCAAGGATCCGGTCCGAGCAGAGCATTGAGCAGGAGCGCATCGGCAAGGAGCACGCCATTCAGTCGGCTGAAATCGAGCGGCGCAAGTCGCTGGAGCTGGCCGATCAGCAGCGCGCGATTGCGATTGCACGCGAGAGCAAGGCGCAAAGCGAGGCCCAGGCCGATGCGGAACTGGCGCGCGCCCTGGCCGTTTCCGCCGAAGAGAAGGTTTTCACCGCGCGGGAAGTGGAGATGGCCGAGCGCAAGAAGGCGATCGATCTGATTTCGGCTGCGCAGGCAGCCGAGCACGAGGCGTTGCGTCTCACGTCGGCCGCCACAGCGGAAAGGGACGCAAGCGCGCATCGCGGCGAGGCAATACGCGCGCAGGCCGAGGCCGATGCCGACGCCGACAAGATTCGCGCTCTGGCCTTGCGGGTGAGGGCGGAAGTCGAGGCGGACGCCATGCGCATGATGAATGAAGCGCACAACATGCTCTCGCCGGAGGCGCGCGTGTCGGCCTTGCGGCTGCGCATCGTGGACAAGGCCGAAGCCATCATCCGGGAGGCAGTCAAGCCGATGGAGCGCATCGATGGCATCAAGATCCTGCAGGTCGATGGCTTGGGCGGATCGGGCCGCGGCAATGGCAGCGATGGCGGTAATGGCGGATTTGCGGACGGCATCGTCAATTCCGCCTTGCGCTTTCGGGCGCAGGCGCCCATCGTCGACCAGCTCCTGCGCGAGATCGGCCTCGAATCGGGTGACATCCAGAAGCTGACATCCGGCATCACTGCGGGGGTTGGGCCGAACCCGCCGGAGGCTTCCGCTGTGCCGGCCAAGACGCGCAACAAAGAGTAGGGTGCAATGATTCGCATCTATGTTTCCAGCGTGATCGACGCTCCAGCCGACGCCGTGTGGTCCCGCATCCGCGACTTCAACGGCCTGCCATCGTGGCATCCGGCCATCGCCGACAGCCGCATTGAAAACAGCCAGCCCAGCGACCGGGTCGGATGCATCCGCCATTTCCACACCAAAGACGGCGGCATGTTGCGCGAACGGTTACTCGCGCTTTCCGACTACGACTACAGCTGCACTTACGAGATCGTCGAAAGCCCAATGGGCGTGGAGAACTATCTGGCAACGCTCAAGCTCACCCCGGTCACCGACGGCATGCGATGCTTTGCGGAATGGAGCGCAGAGTTCGACTGCGACGAAGAACGCGAGCGCGAATTGACTGAGTTGATCGGCCAGGGCGTGTTTCAGGCCGGGTTCGATGCACTGAAGAGGCATGTCGGCCACCGCTAGGACCATGCCAGTCAGGGAGCCGGCTCAAGCTCCGTTTTCACCGTTTTCATCAACTACACGAGCAAATCATGAACAACAGACTTCCGATTTACCTAGTCACCGTATTGATTGCATGAGGGACGGCCATGGCTGCGGATCCGATGAAGCGGACCTCTTGAGCCAGCCGTACAGGGGATCGGACGCCTGCGCGACGCGGGACAGACTGATGGCACCGCGTGTCACGAGTTTCGACGGCAGCAAGCTCAAGTCGAAACCCTAACACCATGCTACAGAAAGTCGTTCGCTCAACTGTCATCAACGCGCCAATCGAGCGGGTTTGGGCGGTGCTGCGCGACTTCAACAGCCACGACGCCTGGCATGAGATGGTGGTGCAGAGCCACATAGAGCGCGGCGAGCGCAGCGACCAGGTGGGCTGTATTCGCAGCTTCACGCTGAAAGACGGCAACACCATTCGCGAACAGCTGCTGACACTATCGGATTTAACTCACCAGAGCACCTATTGCATCGTCGAGGCCAGCGTTCCGTTGCAGCGCTACGTATCGACCATCACCCTCAAGTCCGTGACCGACGGCAACCGTACTTTCTGGCATTGGGAATCGACGTTCGGCACCCCGTCGGGCATGGAGCGGGAATTGCACGACATGGTTGCCCAGGGCGTGTATGAGACCGGATTCGAGAATCTTCAGCGCCATCTGCGCGAGGGCGCCGATCTGGCAACGGGGCGGAACGCCAACCAAAGCGCGAAAGAAAGTATGGCAAGGCGCATGCCGGCGGCCTCGCCCGTGCCCTCCAGGTGCGCGGTATTGCACCGCTACGGTGGGCCCGACGTCCTGCAGGGTGCTGACGGCGAAGCAGCAGCGCCCGGCGCGGGCGAGGTACGTATCCGTCAGAGAACCATCGGCGTGAATTTCTTCGACGTCTATCTGCGCCGGGGCTGGATGCCAGGTTTGCTGCCGCTGCCCGGCGTCCCCGGCATGGAGGCGGCTGGCTCTGTGCTTGACGTGGGTGAGGGTGTACACGATCTGCGTGCTGGCGACCGCGTGGCCTATCTGGGCCCGGTGCCGGGTGCGTATTGCAGCGTGCGCACCGTGCCGGCCGACTGGGTGCAGCGTCTGCCGGCGGCGGTCGATGATGATGTGGCTGCTGCCACCCTGCTCAAGGGCATCACCGCCGACCTGTTGGCTAACGACCTGGGCAGGGTGCGCGCCGGCACCCGCGTGCTGGTGCATGCCGCGGCCGGCGGCGTGGGGCTGATGGTCTGCTCGCTGGCCAGCAAGCTGGGCGCTACGGTCATCGGCACCGTGTCGTCCGAAGACAAGGCACGGCTCGCGCGCGAATTCGGTTGCGAGCACACGCTGGTCGGCAGTGATTACCGGTTTGCCGACGCGGTGCAACGCCTGGGCGGCGCCGACGTGATCATCGATGGACTGGGCGACGCCGCGCGCGAGGAAAACTTTGCTTCGCTGGCGCGCTGCGGCCACTGGATCAGCCTGGGCCAGGCCACCGGTGGCCTGCAGGCCATTTCGGCCGACCTGCTGGTGCAGAAGTCGGCCACATTCTCGCGCCCGGTGGTGTTCGACTACGTGAGCACCAGGGCCGCGCTAGCCGAGCGTGCCAGGCGGTTGTGGGATGCACTCGGAAACGGCACCCTGAAGCCGCCGCCGATCGAGCGTCATTCGCTTGAAGCCGCCGCTGGCGCGCACGAGCGGCTGGAGTCGCGCAAAACAGCAGGCGCCTTGATTCTTGTTGTTTGAGGAGATCTCGATGATCAGCGGAATGAATCATTTCACCGTAATTGCGGGCGATGAGCAGAAAACGCTCGACTTCTACACCGGCTTGCTCGGCCTGGTGCGCGGGCATCGACCCGATCTGGGGTTTCCCGGTGCCTGGCTTTATGCGGGTGGACCGCAGGCGGTGCTGCACCTTTACTTCGGCCGGCCCGCGCCGCCGCAGCCCGCCGGCGTCATCGACCACATGGCGTTCAGCGCGCAGAACCTCAAAGCCATGAAGGCCCGCTTCGATCAACGCGGCATCCCCTACGACCTGCGCCAGCAGGCCGGTGCCGGCACCTGGCAGCTGTTTTGCCACGACCCGAACGGTGCAAAGGTCGAACTCGACTTCGACGCACGCGAAACCTTGTAGCGGGTTGCGCGAGCAACGTGCCGATCCCGGTGCCGATGGCCTGGCACGGATTCGGCGGCTGGAAGCGCAGTCTGTTCGGTGACATGCACGCTTACGGCGAAGAGGGCGTGCGCTTCTACGCTTCTACACCAAACAAAAGAGCGTGATCCAGCTCTGGCCAGCGGGCATAGCTAGTACTGCGACTCAGAAATAGAGGAACAAAATGAAAATGATGGATTTTTCTGTCTGGCTAGGCGAGAGGAGGCGACATAGCCGTAGCTATGGCAACGACGAACAACAACGCCAGGCGGGAAAAGACGCGTTTTCATGTTTCTTTATTTCTGAGTTGCAGTACTAGGTCCCAAGCCAGCCAGGTAGTCCGCCAGAAGCTGGCCTGCGACAGCCAGTGCCATATCGTTGACGATCACGCAGTCGGCCTGCATGGCTCCCAGGCCAGTGTTGCGAGCCAGCCTGTCGGTCATGGCGCTCTCGGCGTCCCTGCCGCGCAGCGCCAGGCGTCTGGCCAGCAGGTGTGGACCAGCGGTGATTTCCACCACCCGTCGCTCCTGCGAAGTCGCTAGGCCCATGACATGGGCGCGCGACCCATTGACCACCACCCGGCGACCGGCCAGCACCTCGTCGGCGTAATGCCGGGCAATGCCGTAATAAAACCCGTGCGCCTGCCACTGCCAGCACAAGCCGCCGGCCTGCAACAGGGCCAGAAAGTCGGGCTCGCTCACCGCATCGTGGTCAGAGCCGGGATGGACATCGCGCGTGACCATGCGCCGCGCAAATACGATGTCACCGCGTTCGCCCAGCAACTGGCGGGCTGAGCTGATGACGCTGTCCTTGCCGGCGCCCGAGGGGCCGCAGACAAACACCCAGGCGGCAGTCATTGAGCCCCTGCGCTCACTGCTGCAACCTGACATCTATGAGACGTTGAAACGGCGCGCCAGCTGTTTTCTCGACAAACAGGCAGAGCCGGTCAAGCGTCAAGGGTGCTTCGCTGTTGAGGCGGGCGATGTCGGCGGCGACCGCGTGCTGGACGCGCCGTGCCAGGCCTGGCTCCACCGGGCCGGTCAAGGTCAGGTGCAGGCGAAACCTGTCCAGTACATGGGGGTAGCCATAGAGGGACAGCAGCTCGGCTTCGCGCGCGTCCAGGCCAGCACTGTGGCGTCGGGTCAGTTCTGCCTGCGTCAGCGGCGCGCGCAGGTCGTCGAGCCCGGTCACGCAGGCCCCGGCCAGTGCTTGCAGGGCGGTAGAGGCCACCTCGGGAGCCAGCGCCATGAAAGAGTCCAGGGTGGCGAGTTGGAGCGGTCCGGTTGCCACCGGCGCCAGCGTCTGCGCCAGCCGGCCCAGGCGCGCGACCAGGTCGCCCTCGTCGTGGGCAGCCGACAGGTGAAACGGCGCTTTCAGGGTGGCGTGAAAGCCGTAGCGGCGTGGCTCTGCAGTGATGGCGGCAAGCTCTGCCGCGCTGATGTCCGCCAGCACCGGCTGGGGCAGTGCGGTGTTGTCGTGTTCATTGCGGCCCAGCCAGTGCGCGCCGAATTCCCACCATGGCGAATGTTTGGCGGGCGAAAAATAAATGGCGTAACGCGGACTCATGGGATCGCCTCCGTCGGGCAGCTAGCGGTATTCGCCTTGGGGGCGGCCCGGCGGCTCATTGGATAACCTCCGCCGCAGGCTTCGGTATTCGCCTTGGGGACGGCCCGGCGGCTCATGCCGCTTCCCCGCCGTCCTGTGTGGCGCTAACCACCAGCTGCACCCGGTCGCCGCAAAAAACCGTTTCACCGTATTTGATGGGCTGTCCTTCCATGTCCACATCCAGGCATTCCACACACAGCACCGGACGCGTGGCCGGCTGCCTGAGCAGGCGTGCGGTTTCATCCGATGGCATCTGGGTGGTGACGCGGCTTTCGGCGCGCACGTAGTCGGCCACGCCGAAGTGGCGCAGGATGTCGGTGGTTCGTGTGCCATCGCTCAGCATGTCCAGCAGCCCGGCAAACCTCGCGGCCGGGTAATAGGCCGTGGCCAGTGCGATGGGCTGGTTGTTGGCCTCGTCCAGCATTTCTACCATCAGCACCTTCGCACTTTTATCCAGTTTGAGTTCGTGGGCGGCTCGTTCGGGTGCCGGTATTTCCCGGGCGGTCAGCAACTGCTTGCTGGGGAGCAGACCCTGGCGCTGCAGGTTTTCACTGAAACGCGTGCGGCGCGACAACACGTAGTCGAGCAGCTCGTGCTGGATGAAGGTTCCGCGTCCCGGCTCGATCCGGACCAGGCCGTCAACCTGCAGTGCAGCGACCGCCTGGCGCAGCGTGTGGCGGTTCACGCCAAAACGCTGCGACAACTCGTTTTCGCTGGGCAGGCGGCCGCTGGCGGTGAAGGCGCGGTCGCGGATTTCGGTGCTCAGCGTGTCGGCAATCTGCTTCCACACCGCTACGCCGCTGCGCCTGCCGGGCGCGCTGGAGAAAGAGCGTTCGCTTGTCATCATTTGGTCATGTTGTCCGGTTGAACTAGGGTCTTGCTGCACCCGCTGCGGTGTGTTGCGGCGATACCTTCAACTCTAGTGACTGATTTAGACATCTGTATGACAAACGATGCCATCAACGAAAACAATACGGCGCGCAGGCGCTGGCTGGGGGTGCTGGCCAGGGCCAGCCGGCCCGAACTGGAGCAGGCCTTGAGCACCCTCGAAAGTCTGCCTCCCATCGAGCATGTCCGGCCGCCCGAGCCGGGCATGGTCATGCTGCGTGGTCGGGTAGGCGGGACTGGCGATGCCTTCAACCTGGGCGAGGCCACGGTCACGCGGTGTGCCCTGCGGGTGGGCGCCGGCGCACTGGGCGTGGGCTACACGCTGGGGCGGGACAGGCGCAAGGCCGAGCTGATCGCGTTGTTTGATGCGCTGATGCAGGACGACACCCGCCAGGCTGAGCTTGAGCGCGAGGTGGTGGGGCCGCTGCTGGACCGCCAGGCGTCGCAGCGCGATGCCGCCAGCCGTTCGGCCGCTGCGTCCAAAGTCGAATTTTTTACTTTTGTACGGGGTGAAGCATGAGTCCACAGCCACTCAGCGCGGGCTTTGCCGATCAGGTGCACGAGGCGCAAGCTGCTTTTCGCAGCGCGCTTGATGCGCTGTCGAGGCCGGGGCGGACTGTGGCCATCGGCCGCCCTGTCGCCGGCCTGGGCCTGGGCCCAGCGATGGCGCACCTGCTGCTTGCGTTGACCGATGACGATACGCCGGTCTGGTGGCAGCAGGGCGACCGCGCCGTCGCTGACTGGCTGCGGTTTCATACCAGTGCCACGCTCGCTGCGACGGCACCGGGCGCCGCTTTCGCCGTGATCAGCGACGCTGCTTCGATGCCACCGCTGGCTGCTTTTGCGGCAGGTTCGGCAGAGTCACCCGAAGACTCGGCCACCTTGCTGATCGAACTGGCGTCGCTGGAGGACGGCCCGGCTGTTGAATGGCACGGCCCTGGCATACGCGACAAGCAAACCGTCCGCCTGGCCGGCCTGCCCGAGCATTTTTGGACCCAATGGCAGGCCAACCATGCGTCCTTTCCCCAGGGGGTGGACATCGTATTTACCTGCGCAGGTGCCGCGCTGGGTTTGCCGCGTACGACCCGTGTTCGCCGTCTCGAAGGAATATAGCCATGTATGTCGCAGTCAAGGGTGGTGCAGCCGCCATCGAAGCTTCCTGGCGCCTGCTGGCCGACCAGCGCCGCGGTGACACCACGCTTGCGGTGCTGTCGGTGGCGCAGATCCGCGAGCAACTGCCGCTGGCGGTGGACCGCGTGATGTCGGAAGGATCGCTCTACGACCCCGAACTGGCCGCGCTGGCCATCAAGCAGGCCAGCGGTGATTTGATCGAGGCCATCTTCCTGCTGCGTGCCTACCGCACCACCTTGCCGCGCTTTGGCTACAGCCTGCCCATGGATACCGCGCGCATGCAACTGTCGCGCCGTGTCTCGGCGACCTTCAAGGACGTACCGGGCGGCCAGGTGCTGGGCGCGACTTATGACTACACCCAGCGCCTGCTCGACTTTGCCTTGCTCGCGGAAGGGGATGACGAGAACGCCGGGCAGGAGCCGCTTGCGTCTGGGCAGGGCCTGCCGGTCAGCATGCCGCGCATCAACGCGCTGATGGCGCGTGAAGGGCTGATGGAAACGCCGCAGCCCACGTCGCAAACCGAGCCTGGCGACCTGACGCGTGACCCGCTGATGTTTCCGGCGGCGCGTCCGCTGCGCCTGCAGGCGCTGGCGCGTGGTGACGAAGGCTGGCTGCTCGCGCTGGGTTATTCCACCCAGCGCGGCTACGCCAACAGCCATCCGTTTGCCGGTGAAATCCGGCGCGGCAAGGTGGCGGTCGAAATCATGGCCGATGAACTCGGGTTTGCGATTGACATCGGCGACATTGAAGTGACCGAGTGCCAGATGATCAACCAGTTTGCCGGCAACCGCGAGCATCCGCCCCAGTTCACCCAGGGTTATGGCCTGGCTTTCGGCGGGGCCGAGCGCAAGAGCATGGCCATGGCGCTGGTCGACAGGTCGCTGCGCGCCGGGGAGCTCGGCGAGCTCGTCACCTCGCCCGCGCAGGACGAGGAGTTTGTGCTGTCGCATGCGGACAGCCTCGAAGCCTCCGGTTTTGTGCAGCACCTGAAGCTGCCGCATTACGTGGACTTCCAGTCCGAACTGGAGCTGGTGCGCAAACTGCGGGCCGCCCATGCCGGTGAACAACACGCCCGCGCAGACGATGGGCAAGCCATTGCCCCCGCCCCGGCGATACAGAAAGCAGCATGATGGACGACAACTACAACTTCGGCTTTCTCGACGAGCGCACCAAGAAGATGATCCGCCGTGCCATGCTCAAGGCCGTCGCCATCCCCGGCTACCAGGTACCGTTCGGCTCGCGCGAGATGCCGTTTGCCTACGGCTGGGGCACGGGCGGGGTGCAGGTCACGGCCAGCGTCATCGGGCGCGACGACGTGCTCAAGGTGATTGACCAGGGCGCGGACGACACGACCAATGCGGTCAACATCCGGCGTTTTTTTGCGCGCACCACCGGTGTGACCACGACCGAGAAAACCGCGCAGGCCAGCATCATCCAGACCCGCCATCGCATTCCGGAGACGGCCCTGGAGGAAGGGCAGGTCATCGTGTTCCAGGTGCCCATGCCGGAGCCGCTGTTTCGCCTGGAGCCGCGTCGCCGCGAGACCATCACCATGCATGCGCTGGCCGAATACGGCCTGATGAATGTCAAGCTCTACGAGGACATCGCCCAGCTCGGAGCCATCTCCAGGACCTACGACTACCCGGTGCTGGTGAACGAGCGTTACCTGACCTCGCCCTCGCCCATACCCAAGTTCGACAACCCCAAGATGCACATGAACCCGGCCCTGCAGCTGTTCGGGGCGGGCCGGGAAAAACGCATTTATGCGATCCCGCCCTACACCGCCGTGCGCAGTCTGGACTTCGAGGACCACCCTTTCGAGGTGCAACGCTGGGACCATGCCTGCGCGCTGTGCGGTGCGGCCGACAGTTTTCTCGATGAAATGATTGTGGACGACGAGGGCAGCCGCCTGTTTGTCTGCTCCGACAGCGATTACTGCGGCGAGCGCCGCGATGCCGGGTATTGCGGCACGCAGCAGGCGGTGCACATGCCGGTGAATTTACTCCCACTCCCCCTGGGCGAAGGCAGGGGAGAGGGCAGGGAAGAGGGCCCGCGCGCCGAAGCCCTCGCTCCAACCCTCTCCCAAAAAGAGAGGGAGGTGATCCAATGAACGACGATCTTCTCCTGTCCGTGCGCGGCGCCGGCAAGCGGTTCATGCAGGGCAACCGTTTGCGCTGGGCTTGCCGTGACGTGAGTTTCGACCTCTATCCCGGCGAGGTGCTGGCGGTGGTGGGTGAGTCGGGTTCCGGCAAGTCCACCTTGCTGCGCCTGCTGGCTGCCCGTCTGGCCTGTGACGAGGGCTCGGTGCACTACGACGTGCGTGACGAAGCCGGCACTGCGGCCGCCGCGTCCGCCGCTGGCGAGGCCGGCCTGGTGGACCTGGCGCAACTTTCGGAAGCGCGCCTGCGCTGGCTGGCTCGCACCGACTGGGGGTTCGTCGAGCAGCATGCGCGCGACGGCCTGCGCATGAACGTGTCGGGCGGTGCCAACATCGGCGAACGCATGATGGCCTTGGGCAGCCGCCACTACGGCAAGCTGCGCGGCCAGGCGCTGAGCTGGATGGAACGGGTCGAGCTCGATGTGGACCGCATCGACGACCTGCCGGGTACCTATTCCGGCGGCATGCAGCAGCGGCTGCAGATTGCCCGCAACCTGGTCACCCATCCGCGTCTTGTGTTCATGGATGAACCGACCACCGGGCTCGATGTGTCGGTGCAGGCCCGGCTGCTGGACCTGCTGCGCGAACTGGTGGACCAACTCCAGCTGGCGGCCGTGATCGTGACGCACGACCTGGCCGTCGCCCGCCTGCTGGCGCACCGCATGCTGGTCATGAAAGACGGGCAGGTGGTCGAGCAGGGGCTGACCGACCGTGTGCTGGACGACCCGCAGCATGCCTACACTCAGTTGCTGGTCTCCTCGGTCCTCACGCCCTGAGCCAGACCCCTATATTTTCCCGTCAACATTCATCACCTGATTGCTCATGACAGCCCTGCTTGAAACTACCCAGCTTTCCAAGACCTTCACCTTGCACGGACGCGGCGGACTCGAGCTGCCTGTATTTTCCGGCATCGACTTAAAGGTGGTTGCCGGCGAATGCCTGGCGCTGACCGGCCATTCGGGCAGCGGCAAAAGCTCGCTGCTGCGCTGCCTGTACGGCAACTACGGTGCCAGCGCCGGCGAGGTGCGTGTATTCCACGATGGACAGTGGGTGAGCCTGTCGAACGCCGCGCCGCGCGAGGTGCTGGACGTGCGACGCCGCACCCTGGGTTATGTGTCGCAATTCCTGCGCGTGATTCCGCGCGTCTCGACGCTGGACATCGTGGCCGAACCGCTGCGCCGACTGGGCGTGGCGGCCGACGCCGCGCGTGCCGAGGCTGCCCAGTGGCTGGCCCGGCTGAATCTGCATGAGCGCCTGTGGCATTTGCCGCCTGCAACATTCTCGGGTGGCGAGCAGCAACGGGTCAACATCGCCCATGGCCTGATCGGCGGGCAGCCGGTGCTGCTGCTGGATGAGCCGACCGCGTCGCTGGATGCCGACAACCGCCGCATCGTGATGGAGTTGATCCGGGCTGCGCGTACCCGCGGCGCCGCCATCGTCGGCATCTTTCATGACGATGAAGTGCGCGAAGCTGTGGCGAGCCGCTGCTTTGACGTCGAACAACACCACCCCTCCCACTGAGCTGGAAGCTGCCCATGACACAACGAATCATCAAGAACGCACGCATCGTCACCGCCGACGAAGAATTCACCGGTTGCATGGTGCTCGAAGGTGGCGCCATTCGCTCCATCGACAGTGGCGACACCTCGGTTCCCGGTGCAAAGGACTGGGCTGGCGACTGGCTGTTGCCCGGCCTGGTCGAGCTGCACACAGACAACCTTGAGAAACACCTGGTTCCGCGCCCCGGCGTGCTCTGGAACGCGCACTCGGCCACCGTGATGCACGATGCGCTGTGCGTCGCTGCCGGCATCACCACCGTGCTCGACTCCATCGTGATTGGCGACATGGATCGGGGCGGCGCCCGCAGCCAGACCCAGCATGTCTCCATCCAGGCCTTGCACGAGTGCCGCGACGAGGGCCTGCTGCGGGTCGACCACCTGCTGCACCTGCGCTGTGAAATTTCAGCGCCTGATATTGTCGAGGTCTTCGAGCGTTACGCTGACGACTCGTTGCTTGAACTGGTCAGCGTGATGGACCACACGCCAGGTCAGCGCCAGTGGCGCGACCTCACCAAATACCGGCGTTATTCCGAGCGTTACGGCCGCTTCGACGATGCGCAGTACGAAGCGCTGGTGGCGGAACTGACGGCGCACCAGCTGCGTTATGCCATTCCCAACCGCGCTGCCGTGATCGCCGCCAGCCACGCGCGCGGCGTGCCGCTGGCCAGCCACGATGACACCGAGGTGGCGCATGTTGAGCAGGCCAGCGAGGAGCGCATTGCGATTTCTGAGTTCCCGACCACGGTGGCGGCGGCGCAGGCAGCACGCAGCGCGGGCATTGCCATCGTCATGGGCGGGCCCAACCTCGTCAAGGGCGGCTCGCATTCGGGCAACGTGTCGGCTTTGGAGCTGGCCCGACTGGACCTGCTGGACATCTTCTCGTCCGACTACGTACCTGCCAGCCTGCTGCAGTCAGCCTTTTTGCTGCGCGAGACAGCCGGCTGGAGCCTGCCCAAGGCCGTCAAGACCGTCACCCGCAACCCGGCGCACGCCATCGGCCTGACCGACCGCGGCGAGCTGGCGCCCGGACTGCGCGCTGACCTGATCCGTGTGCGCATGAGCGGCGGCATGCCCATCGTGCGCGGCGCCTGGCACCAGGGCGAACGGGCTTTCTGAAGCGTCTGGCACAGACCCCTGTCAGCCGGCAGCCTACACGAGGTCTGGCTGCCCGCTGACTGGCCGAAATTCCCCCGCTCTCCTACAGTCACAGCCATCTGCTAAGCCTGTGCCACTGACCCTTCAAGGAACTGCCATGAGAATTGATGCCCCCCTCGCCAATCCGTTTGCGCTGATGATGGCGCCCCAGCAGGTGCTGGAGGCGATGGAAAAATCCGACGGGCTGCGTCGGCTGCAGCACCAGGTGTTTCACCCGCTGGATACGCGGGTTGCCTTCCAGGCCGACGCCGATCTGGCTGCTTTTGATGCGGCGATCGAGCGCGCCACGCTGGTCCTGCCGCCGGAGACTGAAGAGCTGGTGAGCGCGACCGGTCCCTACTGATCTGGACGAAGCTCAGGCTGTGCCGGTTTGTACAGCCTTGACCGGCTCGCGCATCGTGACGAATTCTTCGGCCACCGTCGGGTGGATGCCGATGGTGCTGTCGAACACGGCCTTGGTGGCACCGGCTTTCATCGCCACCGCGAAACCCTGCACAATCTCGCCCGCATCGGGACCGACCATGTGCAGGCCGACGACACGATCCGTGGCGTCATCCACCAGCAGTTTCATCAGCGTGCGTTCGCGGCTGCCGCTCAGGGTGTGCTTGAGCGCCTTGAAGTCGGCGCGAAACACCGTGACCTTGCCGAACTGCTTGCGCGCATCACTTTCTGAGTAACCGACGGTGCCGATGTTGGGATGCGTAAATACCGCCGTCGGAACAAACTCGTAACTCATGCTGCGCGGCTTTTTGCCGGCTGCCGCGCCCAGCAAATGGTCCACCACCACCATGGCCTCGCCGAGGGCCACCGGCGTGAGCTGCAGGCGCGCCGTCACGTCGCCGAGCGCATACACCGAGGGCAGCGAGCTCTGGTAGTGGCCGTTGACCTCGATGGCACCCTTGGTATTGAGCTTGACGCCGGCGGCTTCCAGGCCGAGGCCGTTGGTATTGGGCACGCGGCCGGTGGCATACAGCACGGCATCCACCGCGCAGGGCGCAGCGCCGCCCTTGAACTCGACGGTCAGGCCGTCTGCGGTTTTGCCGATGGCCGCGACCTCGGCACCGAACTGCAGGTTGATGCCTGTTTTGGTCATCTCGGCGGCGACAAAGCTGCGCACGTCCTCGTCAAAACCAGTCAACAGTTTTTCGCCGCGGTGCACCTGGATGACCTCGGCGCCCAGGCCGTTGAAGATCGAGGCGA
>Ga0335394_10003485_pt1 | contig 17858 bp, 16 predicted proteins | sample MAT03_FD_205741 | JGI IMG/M metagenome (GOLD analysis project Ga0335394, IMG submission 205741) | Freshwater microbial communities from Lake Fryxell liftoff mats and glacier meltwater in Antarctica - MAT-03 (spades assembly) (version 2) ... | reverse complement strand
GGCGTGCGCATCGGCGATGGTGCTGTCGTCGGCATGGGTGCCGTCGTCACTCGAAACGTCGATCCGGGGGTGATTGTGGGCGGCGTTCCGGCGCGATTCATAGGCCGCCGCCGTTGAGATGAGAACTGTAAACGGTTCGAATCTCCACGCATAGTTTGCGCGGTATTTCGCGGTGTTTGCAATCTTTGCACTGTGCCTCAATCGTTTCCACGCGTAATTTGCAAACCTGTTTCGCCGACGTGTCCTCGCATGCTGTAACGTCTGGCTCGGACATTTGCTTCACTCTATGCTCGATCTGATTCTCGTTTGTGGTTTGATTCTGTGCTTGGCGCTCGCGGTCCTTGCATGGATCTGGGTGCCGCGATTCGCGTTGTCGCATTCTGGCCGTTGGTTGGTTTTGATTTCCGTCGCTATTTTGCCTGTCGGCATTTCCGCAGCAGGGCTTACGGTTCAACTCAGAACCTCTTCGCAGACGACTTTTTGCCTGTCGTGCCATCCAATGCAGGAATACGGTCGCACCTTGTTTGTAGACAACCGCAAGGCGCTCGCGGCGGTGCACTACCAAGAGCGATCGATAGAGCGAGACAAGACGTGCTTTGCTTGTCACACCGACTACGCGATGTTCGGTAACATGAAGGCGAAGCTCAATGGTTTGCGCCACGTTTGGGTGCAATACGTTGGCAAGGTCCCCGAAAAGTTGGCGCTTTACCAACCTTATCCCAACCACAATTGCTTGCATTGCCACGAAGACGCCCGCGGATACGTCGAGAATCCTGTGCACAAGCCGTTTTTCGCCGAACTGAGTGCGAATACCCGGTCGTGTCTGCAATGTCACAACGTTGCCCACGACAAGAAAGCCGCGGCCGATGGTCATTTCTGGCAAGCCGGAGGGGGACAATGATCGTGGCTTCTGCCCTCATCCGTTCCATACGCATTGGCCTCGCCGTGGTTGCAGCTGGCATTGCATTGCAACTCGCTTGTGCACTTTTCTTCAGTCCTGCGACCTTCGTGATCTCGGCGGGTGTTGGTGTCCCATTGGTCCTGGTCGGCGCGTTTATTTTTGGCCGCGCGGCGACCCGCGTGATTCCGCCGCCTGTTGTCGAATCTCCCAATCCTTCGGTGCCACATGATCGCGGATGAAACGGATCGCAACCCGAGTTCTCGGGCGCGCGTACTGCTGCAATCGATGGCGTTGGTCGGTGTGACAACCGCAGTGTTGGCATTGGTTATTCCTTCGTCGCACGGCCAGACGTCGGTGCCGGCAACCTTGCGGATTCCCCACGTCAAGCCACATCCACCGGGCACACCTGCCGCAGATGCCGAATTCTCCCATCGCAGCCATGGCGGTTTTCAGTGTTACGCTTGTCACCCCTCTATTTTTCCTCAGGTGCGCAAAGGGTTTACCCACGCGCAAATGCGAGAAGGCCAATACTGCGGAAGTTGCCACGACGGGCAAACGGCAATCGCCATCCAACGCTTCAGCTGCGAGTCGTGTCATGTTCGGTAAGGCAATCGGAATCAGCCTGGCCGTTGCCCTGGTGTCAGCATGGAGCGCATCCGCGGGGGCGCAGGTTGAGAACGAGCAAGAAAGAAAACGCATCGAGCTGCTCAAGCAACTCGGCCTCGAAAAGCGTCGCGAGTCGCCTCCCCCACCGCGTCAAGCAATCGAGACCAACGAGCCGGCCCCGGCGGCGTCCCTTCGAGATGACGCGACTGAAGACGCACCCAAAGATGCGAAGGCGGAGGTTCCAGGATTCGTTGGAAATGTTCACCGGCTGTTGGTCAACGGATGCCAGGCTTGCCATTCGGAATCAGGCATCGCAGGCAAAACGGGCTTCATCGTAGCGGGTGATCTGCGCTTGGACCACCAGTCGGCATTGAAGTTTGTCGATGGGTCGAACGCGACACACAGCAGCTTGGTCAACAAAGCGGCGGGGCTAACCCACGCGGGTGGCGTTGTCTACGCTTCCACAAGCGCTCAGTACAAGGTGTTGATTCGGTGGATAGGCGCCGGCGCGCACTTTTCGGGCGTCCAACCCCGAGTGATTGTCCCACCGCAACGGCGTCGCGCGGCGGTGAAAGCGCCCCTTTTGCGGCCAGCGATCGTGCCGGCGCAGACGGTGGAAACACCTCCGGCCCCTGTCGATCAGCCCGAGTCGCAAACGCCCACTGCGGTCAATACGTACTACGCACCCCGAATACACGAACTGATCGTTCAGGCCTGCGGTACCTGCCATAGCGCATCGGGAATCGCCGGAGGAACGCGACTGATCCTTTCGAATGACAGTCAGTCAGACTTCTATAACGTTGTACGTTTTGTTGATTATTCCAACGCCAAGCAGAGTCCGCTACTGGTGAAAGCACTCGGCAATGCGCACGGAGGCGGACAGGTTGTTGCCGAAACCAGCGAGGTTTATGCGCGGGTTCTGGAGTGGATTGAGGGCGGGGCGATGGGACCCGCCGCGCCACTTCCGGTTGCGTCGTCTGACAAACCCTGGGGGGATCGTGGCTCCGCTCCCGGCAATGCGCACGGTGGTCACGCATCGGCCGCACCGGGTGAGCGTCCCAGTGGGATGGCTCCGGTGCCGGGGAGTCGAATCGTGTATCCGGGAGGACTGCGTCTCAATGGTCGTTTTGATCTGAACTACGAAAGACGGGGCATGGGGGGCGCTGCGCCTGGGGACAGTCGAAACGCGATCGCGAATTACCATCGATTCGTCTTTCTAACCCGAGAAACGGCCGACGATCCCTTTGGCTTCACCGCCGAGCTGTTGACCCTTCAGATGTGGCAAGCGCATATGCGAATTGCGCCCGAAACCGTGCCACTCAAGTTGTGGTTTAAGGTTGGCAAGTTACTTGTCCCCTTCGGGACCGAGCCATTGTTTCATCAGTATTACGGCGGCCACGGTGGTTTCGATCAAAGGGTCATGCCGACGGTTTGGGCCCGCGAAGGGGCTGCCGTCCACGTGTTCCATCGACGGCACGATCTTTCTCTGACCTGGGATCTATACGCTGTACGCGGTTACGAGTTGCGCAGCCAAGATACCGTTCTCAATTTGCAGAATGATTTTTCGGACAATGATCCGGTCACCATCGGATACGGTCAGCGAGTTGGGGCCGCATGGGGACCGCTGTCGGCCTACTATTCAAGCTACGTCAACAACATTGGATTCGATCGGCTGTTGTTCCTGCAAGCCTTGGACTTCACGGTCGCACAGTGGCACGGCATTCCGGTTTTGGAGCGTTTGACCGCAGGATTTGGTTTGTTGCGCGCCGATATTTCTGGTGGCGGATCAGGTCAGGACTACTTTCACCTCGCGAGCTATTTCCGGGTGCGTTACTTCCTGCTGCCGTTCGTGTGGCTGCAATACCGACAAGGTCTACGCACCATCAACAACCGACGCAATTTGATAGGCGACGACACCCGTTGGGGCGTCGAGGATGGATCGACCCACAACTTTGCGCTCTGGGCGCGCTACCGGGGTGTTTCGGGTGGCATTTCGTATTTCTTGAACTTTGAAAAGGCCGATGAAGTCGACGACGATTTCTTTCGCTTGACGGTGGTCTATGACTTCTAGTTGTCGCGCGATGTTGGTTCTGGTCGCGCTGGCCGCAGCGGGATGCGCGGACTTCGAACGCGGATCGCCGGCGATGCGCGATTCAACAAACGCAACACAGGACGGTTCAGTCCGTGCGGAAGACGCGGGCGTGACGGTGGATGTGTCCATTGAACGGGTTTCCTATACCGGACAGGTATATCCGTTGCTGCTAAGTTTGTGCCGGGATTGCCATCGGATGGGTGGTGAAGCGACCACTTCGGGATTCGTCCTTGGCGGGGATTCGCTGGCGGACTACCCGACGATCGCGCGGCTGTCGTCTTCTACCCGTCCGGCGGAAAGTCGCCTTCTTGCCAAGGCAACGGGCCAAGGCCACCAAGGCGGCGTGGTTATTTCAGCCGGCGCAGATGCTTTCGAAATTATTGTGCAGTGGGTTCAGCAAGGTTTGCGGCCCTGATGAAAATGAACGATTTAGGGTGAGAATATGATGAAACTGAGCGCAAAACGTTGGGTTTGTGTCCTGTGCACGGTGTTGTTGTCATCGTGCGCGGATCTCGAAAAAGAGATCGTCTACATCGTGGTGGATGCTGCCGCACCACCGGATGCGGGTTGGAGTGGTGCGACGGATGCCCCGCTTGGCGTGCAAACGGATGCTGAACTTTCGCCGCGCGACGATGCAGGTCCTTCCCTACCGACGTCGTTCGTTCCGTATTTCGAGAAGTGGAAAGGTTCGGTTCACGCCAACGCCTCCGCCGAGGCTTTCAGCCATTGGAACACCGATGGAAAAGTCCCAACGACCTGCGCGAAGTGCCACAGTTCCGAAGGGTTCTCGGATTTCATTGGAGCCGACGGAACGGCGGTGGGCACGGTCGAGAAAGATGCGCCGGTTCAATCTGTGATTCGTTGTGAAACGTGTCACAGCGAGGGTGCGGCGAAGTTGTCGACGGTCACTTTGCCGTCTGGCGTCGTGGTTGATGGGCTCGGGCCGGAAGCGCGATGCATGACCTGTCACCAGGGGCGGGCGTCGGGCGCAACGGTTGATGAGGGCATCAAGGCCGCGATGGTGGCGTCGCCCGATGAAGTCAGCGACAAGCTGCGGTTTACCAACATCCATTACTATCCGGCCGCTGCGACGCTATACGCTGGCGTCGCCAAAGGCGGGTACCAGTATGCGGATCGGGTTTACGACACACGGTTTCGCCACGTGGAAGGATTCAACACCTGCACGGGGTGCCACGACCCACATTCAACCAAACCGCGATTTGATGCGTGCGCGACTTGCCACCAAGGCGTAAGCGACGTCGAGGGTGCGCAAAAGATCCGAATGATCTCGTCGTTCTCACGCGACTACGATGGCGATGGCAATCGATCCGAAGGGATCTACTTCGAGTTGTCCGGTCTGATGGACAAGCTTCTTGCCGTGATGGTCCGGTATGGAGCCGAGCGAGCCGCACCCTTGTGCTACAACGGTGACAGCTATCCCTACTGGTTTTCGGATACCAACAACAACGGACAATGTGATCCGGATGAACGATCAAGTGCCAATGGGTTCAAAAAGTGGACGGCACGTCTTGTGCGAGCCGCCTACAACTACCAAATGGTACGGAAGGATCCGGGTGCTTTTGCCCACAACGCGAAATACATCATGCAGCTGCTTTACGATTCTGCTCAGGATGTGAATGCGGGCCTGACGACCAAAGCGGATTTGTCGTCCACCGTGCGGGGTGATGTTGGACACTTTGATGGAACAAGCCTCGCCTCGCGCAATTGGGACGCAAACGACGAGGTTGTTTCGACGTGTTCGCGTTGTCATGGGGGTGAGGAGGGCTATCGCTTCTTCTTGCAATACGGGGTCGGAAAAACCGTACAGGAAACCGCAAACGGCCTTGAATGTGGGACCTGCCACACAAGCTTTGGCAACCAGTTTAAAGTGCTCGATGTCGCGACAACGGCCTTGCCTGGTGGTGTTATCGCCAAACAGATGGGATACGACAACCTCTGTAGCACCTGTCATGCGGGTCGTACCGGGAAAGCCGACATCGATGCGGCCATCGCTTCGGGCAGTTACAAATTCTTGAACGTCCACTACTTGGCAGCAGGCGGGACCAAGTTGGGATCATCCGGAAAGATGGGATACGAATACGCAGGGAACACCTATGCGGGATCGTTGGTTCACGCCGGCGGCGTACAATGCACCTCTTGTCATGACCCTGTCGCCAGCAACCACACATTTGCAATCGATGATGCGTGGGATATGCGCTGCAAGGGCTGCCACGCGGATGCTGGCGGAGATGCCAGCAAGATTCGCATCACGCACACGTTGGACTATGACGGCGACAACAACACTTCCGAATCGTTGGCGGCCGAGATCGAAGGAATGGGTACGAAAGTTCTCACCGCGCTAATCGGGAGCGCCGGAAGTTTGTGCTACGCAGAGGCGACTTATCCTTATTTCTTCAAGGACATCGACGGCGTCAAGCAACCGCTGTGTTCGAGCACCGACGCGCAGATGGCGAATCGTTTCACGGCTTGGACGCCGGCGTTGATGAAGGCCGCCCACAACTTTCAGATCAGCCTGAAGGAGCCGGGAGCGTGGGCGCACAACTTCGACTACATGGCTCAGCTACTGTACGACAGCGCAGTTGATCTCAGCGGCGCAGGGCAAGGGATGCGACGACCCTAAGGTGCGCAATCCGCGGCGCGTGTTGCGGATGTTCGCCTGTCGCTCATGGCGTCTCCTGACCGGTGGCGAGGCACAAAAAGGCACAACGTTCGACAGGTTTAGTTCGTGGTAACTCCGCGAGGATCTTGTCCCACGTCGCAGTTTGAACCGCTCTTCGGGGGATCACCCGCCCGCACTGGACACCACCACCCGAAGCTCGCCGAACCCCCTTCGTGAGCGCCTTGAGGTCCAAGTACTCTTCTCCTTCGGCAAGCCTTGTGGTGGTTTCGGCGCAGCTGAGGCACACCAATTCGTCATCGCCCAAAAGGACAAAAGTATTATCGCGTGTTACGCGCTCGGATCGGCTCGTTGCGGACTCGGATCGTTCCTTCGCTGCCCCCATCGCTGAAAAAATGGCTCGAGCATGTTCAACGAAGTTCGTCGCACCCCGCTCAGGCAGTAAAAATCGGTTAACATAAATCGCGACAGCCTTCTCGGTCTGGATGTTCTTGTTCATGATTCCCGAGAGTGCATTGATCATGCCGCTTGAGCAGGAGCCCCTCGCCTTGTGATAATTGCTTTGCAGCGAGGTCGCTGAGGCTTTTACTGGCGCCCGGGATCACGTCACGTCGATCGCGTTGTCGAGCTCGTCGGGGTTGCTCACTTGCGAGTTTGGAAAATGGGCAGCCAACGCGCGCGCAATCGTGTCGATGGCGGACGTGATTCCTTCGGTGTAGCGGCCGGCCTTGAACGCCTCCGCGGTGATCGCAATGGTCTCATCCCAGAAACCGGACCCGACCCGTGTGGCGATTCCGATATCGCCCACGATGACCGTGCGCCGGTGCCAAGGCGCCACCAACACCAGCACCGCGTTGCGATCGCGCGTGGCGGACATCCCCAAGCGGGCAAACGCACTCTCAGCAACCCGGCGCGGATCGCCCCAAAACAACCCCGCCACTGACACGCGGATCTCGCCGGTCGTAATCCGTTCTGCCGCACGGATCGCTTCCTCGATCCGAACCGTGTCGAGGCGTGAAAGGAGCTGTCGTCGTGTCATGGGTCGGTGCATGTGTTCCTCACCAGGATCCTGTGGCGCCGCCGCCACCCGAGCGGCCACCGCCGCCGGAAAATCCGCCGCCGCGACTGCGCCCACCACCCACGCCGGACGCAATGCTGTACAAAAGGAAAACCGCCATCGATGGGTGCGTGATCAGAAGTCCCAGAAAGAACAGTCCCGCGATCCCGAGCAGAATGATCTTCACCAGCGAGAGACGCTGCTCGCCTTGCGGTGCCGGGTCGGCTACTCCGCCGACCACTGCCAACACGCCAGAAACCCCCGCACGTGCGGCGCCATCGCGATCCCCGCCTTGCAGCCGGGGCGCCATCTCGTCTCGAATGATGCGGGCCGCGCGCGCGTCCGTGAGAACGCCCTCAAGACCGTATCCGACTTCGATTCGAATCTTGCGCGCGCCGGGGAAGATAAACAGGATCACGCCGTCGTCGAGGCCTTTGCGCCCGACGCCCCAAGATTTGAACGCGCGCGCCGACCAGTCTTCGACCGAGCCATCCAATTGTGGATTGCCGATCCAAAGGAGAATTTGGAGCCCCGAGCCGGCGTTGTGTTGCGAAAGGCGGTCCTCGAGCTCTTGGTGAACGGTGGGCGAAAGAAAGCCGGTGCCGTCGGTCACCCAGGTGTTGGGGGTGGCCGCCACCGCCAGGCCAACGGCGAGAATGAGGCTGTGGGCGGCTACCATGGCCACGCTCAGAACTTCACTTGCGGGGCGGTTTCCGCGCCCGGCCGCGCCTGAAAGTACGGCTTCTCTTTGAAGCGATTGCCGAAGAAGCCTGCAATGAACACCGTCGGCACACTTTGCCGCTTGGTGTTGAAGGCCTGTGCCGTTTCATTGAAGCGCATGCGTTCGACTGTGATGCGGTTCTCGGTGCCCTCCAGTTGCGACTGGAGATCGCGGAAGTTGGCGGTCGCCTTGAGATCCGGGTAGCGCTCCGCCACCACCAACAAGCGCGAAAGCGCGGAGCCAAGTCCCTCTTGTGCCTTTTGAAAGCGCTGGAAGGCTTCCGGGTCGGCCGCGAGTTTTTCCAAACTGGCCGAGGAGACCTTGCCCACCTGCGCCCGTGCTTCAGCGACTGCCGTGTACGTTTCCTTTTCAAAGGCCGCCGCGCCTTTCACCGTCTCGACCAGGTTGGGCACCAGATCCGCACGGCGCTGGTAGACGTTTTCCACCTGGCCCCATTGTGCGCGAACCGCTTGGTCGAGTGACACAAGGCTGTTGTAGCCGCCCACCACCGACATTCCGATTATGAGAACCAGCACAACCGCGATCGCGAGTATCCACTTCTTCATCGTGTGTCTTTCGGATGCAACGACTGGACCACCCTCCAACCGCGACGCGAATGGCATGCGCGACTTGTGGAACGGATGTTGCTGAGTCGCTATCGCAACCCCGACTTCAAGATCGGAAATGCCCCTATGGACCCAAAGCCACCCAACACCCGCAAGAACCTGTTCGCCTTCCTCATCATTGCAACGGGGATCGTACTGGTTTCCAACTACTTCCAGTCGAACCAACGCCGATCCATTCCATACAGCGAGTTTCAAACGCTGGTCGAAACAGGCAAAATCAAGCAGTTGGTGCTGTCCCCGAGCGACATTCAGGGCGAGGCCCAGGGCAGCGACGGCGCCGAATATCAGTTCACCACCAACCGGGTCGAACCCGACATCGCCGCCACGCTTTCCAAGCACAAAGTCCAGTACGCGGCACGTTCCGGTAACGCTTTTCTTGGAACGATCCTTTCGTGGATCGTTCCGACGCTGCTGTTTTTCGGCGTTTGGATGTTCCTGCTCAAGCGAGCGGCGGGTCAGATGGGAGCGGGTGGCGGGTTCATGTCGGTCGGCAAAAGCAAAGCGAAGATCTACGTCGAAAATGACACCAAGGTTTCGTTCAAAGATGTGGCCGGGGTCGACGAAGCCAAACAAGAACTGGAGGAGATCGTGGCCTTCCTGAAGGATCGCGAAACCTACGGCCGCCTCGGGGCGCGCATGCCGAAGGGCGTGTTGCTGGTTGGTCCTCCGGGCACGGGCAAGACGTTGCTGGCCCGCGCAGTCGCCGGCGAGGCAGGTGTCGCGTTCTTGTCGATCAGTGGGGCCGAGTTTGTCGAGATGTTTGTCGGCGTCGGCGCGGCGCGCGTGCGCGATCTGTTCGACCAAGCGCGAAAGAAAGCGCCCTGCATTATCTTTATCGACGAACTCGATGCCCTAGGACGTGCGCGATCCTCGCAGGGCGGCATGCCCGGCCACGACGAGAAGGAACAGACCCTCAATCAACTGTTGTCCGAACTCGACGGCTTCGACCCCGCCGTCGGCATCGTGCTACTCGGCGCAACCAACCGGCCGGAAGTCCTCGATCCAGCTCTCCTGCGCGCCGGGCGCTTTGACCGCCAGATTCTCGTCGATCGCCCCGACAAAAAGGGGCGGGTGGCGATCTTGGCCGTGCACATCATCAAGGTAACCCTTGGCAAGGACGCCAATCTTGAAGAAATAGCGGCGCTCACCCCCGGTTTCACCGGAGCGGATCTGGCCAATCTGGTCAATGAAGCGGCGTTGGCTGCCACCCGTCGCAAAGCGGCGGAGGTCGGCATGCAGGACTTCAATATCGCGGTCGAACGGATCGTCGCGGGGCTTGAACGCAAGAACCGTCTACTGAATCCGAATGAACGCCGGATCGTTGCGTACCACGAGATGGGCCACGCGCTCGTGGCCAGCGCCGTTCCCGGTACCGACGTCGTGCACAAGATTTCCATCATCCCACGCGGCATCGGCGCGCTTGGCTACACCATCCAACGGCCGCTGGAAGACCGCTACCTGATGTCGCGGGCCGAATTGGAAAATAAGATGGTCGTCCTCATGGGCGGCCGCGCAGCGGAGAAGGTGATTTTCGATCACTGGTCTACCGGCGCTTCCGACGATCTGGTCAAGACCACGGATATCGCGCACAGCATGGTCACCCGGTACGCGATGTACGAGGCGCTGGGACATATGGCGTACGAGACCGATCCACCCAGTTTCCTTGGACCGACCGCACCCTCGCGCCGGGAGTACAGCGAAGAAACCGCACGGGAAATAGACTGTGCCGTACGGGAAATCGTGAACCGTGCGTTCGAGCGGGCGCTCGGCATCTTGAAGCGCAACCGGGCGATTATCGAGCGAGGAGCCAATTTGCTGATCGAACACGAGACGTTGGAAGCCAATCAGCTACGCGACCTGTTCCAGAATGTGGAAAAGGAAACGCCCGCGAAACAGGCGGCCGCCGCGTGAGTCTTGGCGGCGCCTCACTGACCAACAGCGATGTCATCCAAGTAAAATCGGAAACTGCAACTTGGGCTCGCACACCCTGCGAATCCGACCAAAATTTCGGTGATGGTTGCGGCCGATGGTGTTCCAACGATATCGGCGATCGGTATCACAATTTGATTCCAACCGCCGCGCAGTGCGTTTCGATTGTATTTGATCGTTTCCACACCGCGGCCACCACCGGGCGCCGCATAGGCACCACCCACCTTCAAGGTGATCAATCCGTTACCGGGGGCCGACTTGCCGGGGTCGCGCACCATGTTGACCCAAAAAGCCAACTTGGGCGCCCGATTGGCAGCAGTCGCTTGAACACCCCATCCGAACTCGGCGTAGTTGATGTTTTGCATCGTGAACTTGACCGAATGGCTGTTCGAGAACGATTGTTCGGTCGTGTAGGTGAGCGTCGTCTTGCCCTCTTGCCCACGGCCCATCCATTGAGCACCGCTGCCATTGCCTACGCCGTCGCCATTCCAAATGAACTTCTCATTGACGAGCGCCGACGGAGGCAAGGGAGAAGCCGCGTCGACCTTGGGCACGGCGGCATCCTTTTGAGCTGGCTGACCCGCATCGAAAACTATGGTCGGAACAGTCCCGCCTTGGCCGCCTTCAATGTCGAGACCGCTCATCCCTCCCATGGTTTCACCGGCACTGCCACCGGCCTGTTGATCGGATCCCCCGGCAGCCCCACCCGCATCGGGATGGCCTCCCCCGTCGGTCGTTTTATAATTTGAACATTGGGCGCTGAACACCCCCATTGCCACGAACAAAACCGATCGGATGCTTCTCTGAACCACGCGAGTACTCCTTGGCCAACGGTAACATCTTGATGTCGAATTCGGTACCGCCAAACCTCTGGTACAAAGGAACTATACTGCGGACGTGAAAACGCCTCAGGGACTCTCCACCGCCACCGCCGCGGAAAGGCTGCGAACCGAGGGACCAAACGAACTGCCCCGAGACCAGAGAAACGGCATTGTCGCACTGGTGCTGGAACTCGCCCGTGAGCCGATGATCTTGCTCTTGATCGCAGCGGCACTTCTATACGCCCTCATTGGTGACACGCAAGAAGCGATCACGCTCGCAGTGTCGGTGTTGTTCATGATCACGATTACCTTCGTTCAGGAATGGAAGACCGAGCGCGCGCTGCGATCGCTCAAGGATCTGTCCAGCCCGCGCGCGCAAGTGATACGAGACGGAAACGCAATTCGGATACCCGGCCGCGACGTCGTCCGGGGTGATTGGGTGGTTCTGTCTGAAGGCGATCGCGTGCCTGCCGATGGCGAGATCATCGAAGCGCAAAATGCGCTGGTGGACGAGTCTATCTTGACGGGCGAATCGGTACCCGTTCACAAGTTGGCCCGCGATCCAGGCCAATCGCATGACAACAACCGCGTGTTTTCGGGAACGCTGTTTGTGCGCGGACGTGCGGTCATCGAAGTGATCTCAACCGGATCGAAGGCAGAGCTTGGAAAAATCGGAAAAGCACTGTCTGAAATAAAAAGTGAACCATCCCCACTGCAAATGCAGATCCGGGCGCTGGTTCGCACATTCGGACTGCTGGGCATTTGCATCTGCACGCTGCTTGTCCTTTGGATCGGGTTCAGTAAAGGTGAATGGATTGCGGGCCTATTGGCCGGGCTCGCGATGGCGATCGCGATGATGCCTGAAGAGTTTCCCGTCATCCTCACAGTGTTCCTCGCGCTGGGCGCGTTTCGCATGTCGCGCCGAAACGTTCTTGCCCGCAGGATGGCCGCGGTAGAAGCGCTCGGCGCAGTCAGCGTCTTGTGCACGGACAAGACAGGAACGTTAACGGAGAACCGAATGCGCGTCTCGGATCTTTGGTCGTATGGCGCGGACACCCAACACCACGACGTAGGCGACGCTGAACTGCCCGAATCCGTTCACGAAGTCATCGAATACGGCATCTTGGCCAGCCAACGCGATCCCTTTGACCCGATGGAGCGCGCGTTTCGCGATCTCGGTATGCGAAGGCTCAAGGGCACCGAACACTTGCACGACACCTGGAAGCTGGTGCGTGAATATCCGCTTTCTGCGGAACTCTTGAGCATCTCTCACGTTTGGCAGGCACCCGATGGGCACGCGTTGATTGTTGCGGCGAAGGGCGCGCCGGAAGCGATCGTCGATTTGTGTCACGTTTCCGAAGGCGAGGAACATCGCATTCTGGAGGAAGCGTCGAAGATGGCGAAAAAAGGCCTTCGCGTACTGGGTGTCGCGCACGCACGGCAAAACGAAGGGCCGCTTCCCGACATCCAACACGACTTTGTGTTCACCTTCGTCGGCCTTGTCGGCTTGGCAGATCCCCTGCGCCAAGAAGTCCCGGGCGCAATCGCCGAGTGCCAACAAGCCGGAGTTCGCATCATCATGATCACTGGCGACTACGCACAAACCGCACGCACGATCGGCCGATCGGCTGGCATCGACACCACCCACGTCATCACGGGGTCCGAACTGAGGACCCTATCCGAATCCGCGCTTGCAACACGCTTGGAACAAACCTCAATCATCGCCCGGGCCATTCCCGACGACAAGCTGCGCATTGTGCGCGCATTGAAAAAGAGTGGGGCCGTCGTCGCCATGACCGGAGACGGCGTGAACGATGCGCCCGCATTGAAAGCGTCTCACGTTGGAATCGCGATGGGAGGCCGAGGCACCGACGTTGCCCGAGAGTCGGCCGGGCTTGTTCTGACCGATGACAATTTTGCATCCATCGTCACCGGCATCCGACTTGGGCGACGCATCTTCAACAACATCCGACGCGCGAGTGCCTACGTCCTGTCCGTGCACGTGGCAATTGCAGGAACAGCGCTGGTACCCGCCCTCTTTGGGTGGCCCCTGTCGCTTTTGCCGGTTCACATCGTGTTCCTTGAACTCATCATCGATCCCGCTTGCTCGATTGCGTTTGAGGCGGAACCCGAACACAGCTCAACCATGCACAGTCCACCACGCGCGCTCGACACCCCGATTCTGACCCGGCGCGGGATCGAGTTCGCAATCCTACAAGGCAGCTCGCTGCTGGCTGCCGTACTCTTGGTGTCGTTCTACTCACGCCATTTGGGGCACACGCTTGCGATCTCGCGGGCACTGACGTTCTGCACCCTCGTGTTGGGAAACCTCTCGCTCATCGTGGTCAACCGATCGAACAGTCGACCGCTCAGGGCAACGCTTCGTGTGCCAAATCCAGCGGTCTGGATCATTGTGGCTGCCACCCTAACCATATTGGGACTTGCACTTTTTACCCCACCTTTGCAGCACCTTTTCCACTTCGCCCGACCTCGCACCACCCATCTTCTGCTGGCCGCCATGGCAGGAACTCTCAGCGTTTTGTGGATCGACTTCACCAAGAGCCGAAATCGCCAAGCACCGGGCGCACCGAATCCGTCCATTTGATAGTGCGCCGAGGACCGCCTCGACAGTTTGCACGTGTACCTACGAGGGGCATCCCACCCGCTCGTCGTCCACTGCCACGGCGTCGATCCAGACCTCGTGGCCGCGCGGAACCACGAGAAACAAGGCGTCAAACGATGGAAAAATGACGGCTTTGTTATCGGGCGCGCGATCAATCAAGGTCTGTGGCAGTTCCATGCCATCAATCATCGCCTCGGCGCGACCGGCGACCCCATCGAAGGACCACTCAAGGCACACCCAGCCGCCATCTTTAATGAGGCGCTTGGTCCCTTTATAAAACCACAAGCTTGGGTAGTCGCCTGAAGGGCCATAGTAGAACCCGGCGAACGCGTTATCGTATGCGCCCACCGCCACGTAGCCGGTGCGACCCTCGCCGCGAATGTAGTCCACGTGATTGGTTGGTGTTCGGCGCGCGAAAAAGAAATAGCCGCGCCCCCACAGCCGATTGGCCTTCAAACCACGCAACGCTTGATGCAGTCGGATCCCCGCCCCACTGTTGTTGGTTTCAGGTGTGGCGAGGCGAACCGAACGTCGGCCATGAAAAGCGCGAGTGCCATCCACTGTAACAGTGCCGCCGTTGTCACGAACCGGGGACCATTGCATTCCCAACGCGCCTTGCTCGAAGTCATCGCACATCAGCCACCGTGGGTCGCAAACAAGACCGCGGTCAAGCGAGGAGACGTCTCCCATCGCCGGCTCTGCATCGCGCAGTTGCGAAGGCAATGGTGCTCCGTCGATGTGGTCGGTTGTAGATGACGATCCGCTGTCCGGCATCTCGTCCGAACGTCCTCCACCTTGACCTCCTTCATGGCCGTCTTGCGGGGGTTCAGCTTCGGTCCGATCGGCCCCGTGGGATCCGGGGGCGCAGGCGATCACCGATGAAAACAAGAAAAACACAACCCAGATGCGCATCGTCAGTACCACGCCCCATCAAACACGATTGTGCAAGAAATCTAGATGCGGCAGACGACTACCAGCGGCCCATCGCCTCCGAAACGACGCCGACAAGCACCCCCGCCCCGGTCCCCCGAAAGGGGTTAAGAGTCAGAATGTTTGTAACTGGTCGGGGTGAAAGGATTTGAACCTTCGGCATCCTGCTCCCAAAGCAGGCGCGCTACCAGGCTGCGCTACACCCCGTGAATCAACCATCGTAGCGAAAAACCGGGGACTTGCCAGTCTCGCCGCGCGAGTCCAGTAATTTTCCCTCCGCCGTCCCCCCCCGCCCTGCCCTAACCGCCCGCCGCGGCACCCCGCAGCGAATCGGCCAGCGCCCGGAACGCCTGGGCCCGATGCGAGAGCCCATTTTTGGTTTGCAGATCGATTTGCGCCATCGTCCGACCGAGGGCGGGCAAGAAAAACATCGGGTCGTAGCCGAACCCATCCGTACCACGGAACTCCCGCAGGATCTGACCCTCGCAGGCGCCGAACCGAACCACCCGAAGTCCTCGCGCCGGATCCACAAACGCCGCCGCGCACCGATACCGCGCCGTGCGCTTGTCGTCTGGAACGTTCTCAAGCGCGGCCATCAACTTGGCGTTGTTTTTAGAATCGTCACACGGTTCGCCAGCATATCGCGCGGAATACACGCCGGGCTCGCCGCCGAGGGCATCCACTTCCAGCCCCGAGTCGTCGGCAAACGCGGGCAGTCCCGTCGCTGCGGACGCCTGCAAGGCCTTCGCCGAGGCGTTGCCCTCGAAGGTCGTTTCCTCTTCACGCAGGACCGTGTCAGGCGCCACGTCGTCAATGATGACAAGTTCGTAGCCAAGCCCATCCATCAGGGCCGCAATCTCGCGCACCTTGTGGATGTTGCGGGTTGCCACCACCACCTTCACGGCTTGGCCTCGGCAAGCGCTTGCTGTTGCAAGGCGAACAGTTCGTCACCGCCCTTGCGCGCGAGCAGCATCAACTGCGCAAGTTCGTCGCCCGAAAAAGGCTCGGATTCGGCCGTGCCCTGCATCTCGATAAAACGCCCGTCGTTCGTCATGACAAAGTTAAAATCAGTATCGGCGTTTGAATCCTCGCGATACTCGAGATCAAGTCGCGCCTCGCCAGAGATGATACCGGTCGACACCGCGCTGATGGCACGCACGACCGGATCCACGGTCAGGTTTTCCTTTGCGCGCAACCGTCGCACAGCCAGCGCCAATGCGACCCAGCCACCCGTGATGGCAGCCGTTCTGGTGCCACCGTCGGCCTGAATCACGTCGCAGTCGATGAGCAGTTGTCGTGGGCCAAGCGCCCTGGTGTTCACAGCCGCCCGCAATGCACGTCCGACGAGGCGCTGAATTTCCGTACCGCGTCCGCCAGGGTTTCGGCCTGAGCGCGTGTGGGTGGATCGTGGCAACATCGCATATTCGGCGGTTACCCAGCCCACGCCCTTGCCTTCCAGAAAGGGTGGCACCCGGTTTTCCAGCGTCGCGGTGCACAGCACCTTGGTGTTGCCGTACTCGATCATCACCGATCCCTCGGCGTACAGGTTCACGTCGGGAGTGATTCGCACCGGACGCAATTCGTCGAAGCGGCGTCCGTCGGGTCGTTTTTTCGCCATGGAGCCGCATCGTATTCGGTGCGTGCTTGTGGGACAAGGTCGCAGATCAACAGAAATTGCTCACCTTTCGGGGTGATTCGCCTCGCACCAAAGGGTTGGCAACCTCGCATGGACATGCAAGGATCAAAGCGTTGTTCAAGTCCTCACGCATTGATGAAGCCGAAACGCGGCTGGGAACCCGGCTTGGCAACTACGCGCTCAAGGAAATCATAGGGCGCGGCGGCATGGGCGTCGTTTATCGAGCGACCCACATCTACATCCGCAAACAAGTTGCAGTGAAGGTGCTGTATCGGCACCTTTTCGATAACCCGGATGCCAAGCAACGCTTCTTGCACGAAGCGCAGGCCGCAAGCCTCATCGATCATCCCAACGTCGTGAATGTGACCGACTTCGGCGAGTCACCCGACGGGACCGTCTTTCTGGTGATGAACCTCGTCGAGGGCGAATCGATGGAGCAGTTGTTGCGTCGCGAACACACGCTGCCGCTCTTCCGCGCGCTCGTCATTCTCAGCCAGGCCGCACGGGCGGTCGGCGCAGCGCACGCGAACAAGGTGATCCACCGCGATCTCAAGCCCGAAAACATCATGTTGCAACACCGCACCGGACGACGTGAAATCGTGCGGACTGTTCAGGATGGACGTGGCACGCTTGAGTACGTCGAACCCGAAGGCGCGTTCGATCTTGTCACCGTGCTTGATTTCGGCGCCGCCAAGATCTGGGGACCGGGTGGATTGAATCTGGACGAGGAGGGGATCGTGGTTGCAACGCCGTATTACATGGCGCCCGAGACCGCGGAAAATGGGTATGCCGATATCCGCTCCGACATCTACGCGCTCGGTGTGATGTTGTATCGCACGCTGACCGGCGTCATGCCCTTTGACGGCGATTCACCGCGAGAGGTGATGTTGAAGCATGTGAATTGGGCACCGCTGCCGCCCACCGAATGCAACCCGGACGTGGAAATTACGCCCATTGCAGAACGCGTGATTCTGAAGGCACTTGCCAAGCGCCCGGACGATCGCCATCAGACGATGGAAGAACTTTATGCCGATCTGCAGCGTGGCTATGGAACGACTCGCTTTCGGCGGCCTTTCAACATGGATGCGCCCGCCCCAAGCCGGCCCACCGCGCCGATGCAGCTGCGCGATCGCAAGTCACGCGGTGAACCTCTACCCAACACCGAAACGCCCTCGCCCGTGCTGCGCGCAACCAGCCAGATCCCGACGGTACCGGTTGCTCGGCCGCTGCTGCTGACCAAGCGCAAATCAACCGATCGCCACAAGACCTTGCCTTTCA
>Ga0335394_10003481_pt1 | contig 17861 bp, 15 predicted proteins | sample MAT03_FD_205741 | JGI IMG/M metagenome (GOLD analysis project Ga0335394, IMG submission 205741) | Freshwater microbial communities from Lake Fryxell liftoff mats and glacier meltwater in Antarctica - MAT-03 (spades assembly) (version 2) ... | reverse complement strand
CGGCGCGTTGCCTGCGAACGCTGCCCAGCGCGCGGCGTTCATCTCCGAAGTGGCCCCGCTACGCCAGATCAGTGCAACGGTGCGAGCAGTGCTGCCGGCGATCGCCGCCGTCAGTGAACCGCTCGAAGGTTTGCGTACGGCTCTCTCACTGGCGGCGGCAGAGCGTGGCCTACGACCGGTCATCGACATCGGACCGGACCAGCGCCGAGTCGACGCGCTCTTCCTGTGTGCGATCACACCCACGCTGCTCTGCGCGCTGCACCGGCTACGCACCGGTCACGAGATCGTCGAACCTCGCGACGACCTCGGCTACGCGGCAAACTACCTGTGGATGCTGACGGGCGCCGGACCTACCGCTGAACACAGTCGCGCGGTTGAGCAGTACCTCATCTCCACCATTGATCATGGCTTCAACGCTTCCACCTTCGCAGGCAGAGTGGTCGCCTCTACCGGTGCTGACATGGGTGCCTGCGTGGTCGCTGCCATCGGGGCGTTGAGCGGCCCACTTCATGGCGGTGCACCGAGCAGGGCGCTGGCGCTATTGGACGAAATCGGGTCACCAGCTCGAATCGAGGAGGTGGTTGCGCCGATGGTGGAACGCGGCGACAGGATCATGGGCTTCGGACATGCCGTGTACTCCACCGACGACCCGCGGTCGGTCATGCTTCGCAGTGTCGCTCGTCGACTGGCAGCAGACTCGGCTGATCGCGAACTGGTGGCGTTCGCAGAAGCCACGGAGGCCGGCGTGATCGGCATCCTCGACCGATGGAAGCCGGGCCGACACCTGCGCACGAATGTCGAGTTCTACGCCGGTGTCGTCATGCAGCTGTGCGGCATTCCACCGGAGATGTTCACCCCGACGTTCGCATCGAGCCGGGTGATCGGCTGGTGCGCCAACATCCTCGAACAGGCTGTCGACAACAAGATCATTCGGCCGAGCGCCCGCTACATCGGCCCGCCACCGCCGCAACCGATTCCGGCGATGGCGTGACCGATCGGCCCAGGCCAGCGCGTCGATCGCATGATGCGGGTCGGCCATGGTGTTGTTGGGGTGAATCAGGCAGACCGTTCACCCCGTGAGGTGACGCAGAACGGCCAGCACCCGGCGATGTTCGAGCTCCGACGGTGCGAGGTCGAGCTTCGCGAAGATCGAGGAGATGTGCTTCTCGATGGCCCCGGCACTGACCACGAGCGACGCTGCGATCGCAGCGTTGGAAAAGCCTTGCGCCATCAACGACAAGACCTCGCGTTCGCGCGGCGTCAGCGTCGCGAGTGGGTCGCGCCGACGACTGCGGGCGAACAACTGCGATACCACCTCCGGGTCGAGCGCGGTGCCACCCTCGGCCACGCGCGCGGCGGCATCGACGAACTCGCGGACGTCGGCCACCCGCTCCTTGAGGAGGTAGCCGACACCGACGGTGCCCATCGCCAGCAGCTCGACTGCGTATCTCTCCTCGACGTACTGCGAGAGCACCAGCACAGGGGTGGCCGGTCTCGCCACACGCAGCTCGATGGCCGCACGAAGGCCCTCGTCGGTGTGCGTCGGAGGCATGCGAACATCCAAGATCACGAGGTCGGGTGCGTGATCCTCGACAACCGTCAACAGGCGGGTGGCGTCGCCTTCGGCAGCAACGACCGAGTGACCGTATTCTTCGAGCAGCCTGCTGACGCCCTCGCGTAGCAGCACGGAATCCTCGACGATCACAATGCGCATGGAAGCTCCACGCTGACGACCGTCGGCCCTCCGGCAGGGCTGGCAACGCGCAGTCGGCCCTCCACGGCAGTCACTCGCTCGCGCAGCCCCCGCAGACCGCCGCCGTGCAGTTCGTCCGCACCGCCGACCCCGTCGTCGAGCACCTCGACGAAGAGCACGCCGTCGCGCTCAGCCACACGCACATTCGCCGAGTGAGCTCTGCTGTGCTTCGCGAGGTTGGTGAGTGCTTCCGCGACCACGAAGTAGGCGGCCGCCTCGATCGCGGCGGGCAGCCTGCGCGGTAGCTCGGTGTGCAGGCTCACCGGCACCGGGCAGCGCGCCACCAACGCCGAGACAGCAGCGTCGAGCCCACGATCGGTCAGCACGGCAGGGTGGATGCCCCGAACGAGATCGCGCAGCTCTGCAATGGCATACTTCGCCTCGTCGTGGGCGGCGCCGACGAGCTCTCGTGCGCGCGAATCGTCGCTGCCTTGTAGCTGTTCCTTGGCGCGGCCGAGGTTCATTGCCAGGCTGACAAGTCGCTGCTGTGCGCCGTCGTGCAGGTCGCGCTCGATCCGGCGCAGCTCGGTGGTGGACGACTCGACGGATGCATCGCGGCTCACTTGCAACTCTGCCACCCGCGCCGCCAGTCGTTCGGCGTCGTTGGGTGAAAGCAATTGCCGAGCCAGCGCCGCGTCGAGCGAGGCGATGGCGTGTACCACCCTCGGGAGCACAACCATCAGCAGCAACCCCAGCAGAGATGCTGCTGCCGCTGTGGCAACCAACGACCAACCATGCAGTGGGAACCGAGTGCCACCGATGGTGAATGCCGCAGGAGCGTCCCCGAGCCACCCCCACAGCGGTAGCGAGACGAGGGAAACCGCAACTGTCCACAGCACGACCGTCGCGGCGAAGGTGGCGATTCCCCATGGCAGCATCAGTAACGCGTAGCCCAGTCCCTTCCAGCTCGGCCGATCGGCCAGTATCTGCCTGGCCCGCGGCCAGAGTCCTCGCCGCCACGAGATAGGTGCATGGGCAAGCAGCTCGATACCGAGCAGCGTTTTCACGCGGGCGCGCTCGACCTGGCCCACCAAGCGGCCGCCGGCCACCGTCATCACCAGTAGGGGCAGCCCAACCAGGGTGATGAGCGTGCCGACGCTCACCGCGAGCAGGGTGACCACGATCGTGAACAGGCCGATGCCGACGGGCAGGCCCAGGAGCAGGTGTGTCGACTCCAGCCAGACCCGGGGGCTGGCGTATGCCCCGAACAACCGTTTCATCACGCCGGCCATCAGCGCACCCCCTCGAGTACTCGCTCGGCGACCGGGGTAGTCGGTTTCGCCAAGTGGTTGCCTTCGACGGGCAGCCGTGGGAGGACGCGCGCCAGCGGGCGCGGCAACCACCAGTTCCTCGGGCCGAGCAACTCCATCGTTGCCGGCACCAAGATCATGCGCACGATCGTTGCGTCGAGGAGGACAGCAACGGCGAGACCGAGACCGATCAGCTTGATCGCGCGGAGGTCGCCGAGGACGAAGGTGCCGAACACGCACACCATGATGGCAGCGGCAGCGGTGATCACCCGAGCAGTCGAGGCCAAGCCCTCGACGACCGCAACGCTGTTCGGCTCGCCATGGTCGATTCGCTCCTTCACCGACGACAGTATGAAGACCTCGTAGTCCATGGACAAACCGAACACGATGGCGAACAGCATCATCGGAGCCCATGGCTCGATCGGCGCACCTTCGTGCACACCGATCAACCAGCCGAGCCAGCCCCACTGGAACACTGCGACGAGCACGCCGTAGGCCGCACCGATCGACAACAGGTTGAGCAACACTGCCTTCAACGGCACCAGGACCGAGCGGAACACGAGCATCAGTAGCAGGAAGCTGAGAACCAGGACAGCGCCGATGAAGATCGGCAGTCGCGCCGACATCTGCTCGGAGAAGTCGACATCGCCGGCGGTCTGCCCGCCGATGTAGGCAGTGATGCCGCTCGTCGCTATGACGTCGTCGCGAAGGGTGTGCACCAGGTCTGCGGTCCGCTCGTCCTGGGGGCCGGTGGTCGGGATGACCGTGATCACCGCCACCGTTCCCGAGTCGGCCACATCGACACCCGCAATGGCCAGGACACCTGGCTGATCGGCAATGACTGCGGCGAGTCGGTCGGCCGCTGTCGGACTGTCGACCAGCGGGGTCACCACCAGCAGCGGCCCGTTGTAACCGGGGCCAAAGCCGTCTGCGAGCGTGTCGTACGCCGAACGGGTCGTCGTGCCCCGAGGGTCGTTGCCGGCATCGGCCGACGCCAACCGCATCGCGAACGTGGGGATGACGAGCGCCCCAAGAACGCCCAGACCCGCCAACGCGCAGGCCACCGGGTGACGCTGCACGAAGCGGCTCCATCGGTGCCAGCCCGTCTCATCGCGCTTGTGGTCGCGCCGGTGGATCGAGAGGCGGTCGATTCGGTTCCCCACGAAACCCAGCGACGCCGGCAACAGGGTGAGCGCCGCGAGCACCGCCACCAATACCGCCGTCGATGTTCCCAGGGCCAACCCGTTGAGGAAGGACATGCCCATCAGCAGCATGCCGAGTAGCGAGATCATCACCGTCACCCCGGCGAACACCACTGCTCGGCCGGCGGTGTCGATCGCCTCGAGCGTGGCCTCCAGCGGATCCGCGGTGCGACGGAGCGCCTCGCGGTAGCGGGTCACGATGAACAACGCGTAATCGATCCCGACGCCGATGCCGACCATCGACGCAACCTGCACCGTGAACTCAGGCGTGTCGACAAGGGCCGCCCAAAGCTGAACCCCGGCGAGGCCCACGACGATACCAAAGAGTGCGGTGAGGATGGGCAGTCCCATCGCGACGAGGGAGCCGAACGAGATGAGAAGGATGATCACGGCGGCCAGGAGGCCGAACAGCTCGGTTGCAGGCACGCCACCATCCTGAAAGCGGTATCCACCGAAGTCGACCGACAGCCCCGTGCCTCGTTGCGCCGAACGTTGGTCGAGCAGGCGGTCCGTGACCGTCTCGTCGTCCTTGTCAACGGTGATGGTGGCAGTTGCCACAGTGCCGTCTGCCGAGATGGTCAGCTCGGCGGCGGACAAGGGGCTGTAGATGACGCCCTCCGTGATCGCAAGTTCCCGAAGAAAGCCCTCGAGCTGTGTCGCTACACCGGGGCTGGTCACACCAGCCGGGGCGGTGAGCACCAGCTGAGCTGCATCGCCTGCAATGTTGGCGTCGTCGGGTGCTTCGTCCACCAGGAGCTCGTACGCGCGGTCACTGTCGGTGCCGGGCAGACGCCCGCCCTGGGCGTACTCGCCGCCAGCGACGCCGGCAGCAAGGGAGATACCGACCAAGGCCACCATCCAGAGCAGCACCGTGAGGCGTCGGTGTCGAAAGCAGTAGGTGGCGAGTCGTCGGAGCATGCCTCCAGCCTGAAGCGCTCCACGCTTCGCCACCATCGGGCGCGCTGGCATCCGCATGGTAGGGGTAGCCCTACCTAACTACCTAGCGAGCACGCCGATCTCGAGGAAATCAGCGGGTTTGAGAGTGGGGCAGGCGGGGAACAGCGGTCTTATGCCTCACTACTCGCTCTCCTCCGCATGACGGGTCGGGATCGCAATCCACTCCGGCACCTCGGCACCGACCATCCAGCGGTGATCAAGGTTGGACGAATCGGCTGGTTCGCAAAGGGCGTGGTGTACGTCGTCGCCGGCTTCCTCGCGTTGTCCGTCGCTGCCGAGGCATCCGGCTGGACCGACGCGCCGGTTGGTGATCAAGGGGAGGCGAGCCCGACCGGTGCAATCAAAACTGTTGCGTCGTCAACCGGGGGTACTGCGCTGCTCTGGCTGCTCGCGGCAGGCATGCTGCTCTACGCCGCATGGCGTATGATGTCTGCCCTACTGCCGGGCGGCACCGACGGTGAGGCGATGGCGCATCGCATCGGCTACCTCGTGAGCGCAATTGTGTACACCACGTTCGCAGTGAGCGCGCTCGCCTTGGCGCGAGATTCGTCCCTCGATGAGAACGGCAACACAAAAGTGACCGACATCTCGGCGTCGATCATGTCGAACACCGCCGGACGGCTCGTCATCGGCGCGGTCGGAGTGATCGTCATCTGCGTCGGGCTCTATCGAATGAAGAAGGGCTTCTCGCTGGACGTCGCCGACGAACTGAACCTTGGTGGCCTTTCCCCAGTGCGGCTGCGGTGGACCAAGCAGATCGGCGCAGCAGGCGAGATCGGTCGCGGTATCGGGTTCGGCTTGGTGGGCTTCTTCCTGGTTCGCTCGGCGGTCACGTATGTCGCCAGCGAAGCAACGGGCCTTGACGGCGCACTGCGACGCGTTGCCACAGAATCGTGGGGTGTGTTCGTGGTGGCCATCGTGGGCGCCGGCTTCGTGGCCTACGGCGTTTTCTGCCTGTTGACGTTCACCCGCCGTCGACTGCAGGCACCGTCATGAACAGCGCCTACAACGCCAGCGCACAACTCGGCCCGGTCCACCCGCGCATGCGCAGCACCTGGGTGCTCAGGCGCCACGAAGCTGGTCTACTGGGCGTCGCCTACCTTCTTTTCACCGTTGCGTGGAGTGCCATGGGATGGCTGCTGACCCGGCGACTGTCCGATACGTGGTTGCTGCATCTCGACCAATCAATCGCCACATGGTTCGTCGATCAACGAACTCCGACACTCAACTCGCTGAGCTTCATCGGTTCGATGCTGGCCGAAACCGGGGTCAAGGTCGTCGTGACAGCGATTGTTGCAATTGTCATGCTCATTCGTTGGCGGAGCTGGTTAGAACCATTGTTGGTGGTGGCGTCGCTGGTACTCGAGGCCATGTCCTTCATCACCATCACCACCATCGTCGCCCGGCCGAGACCGGATCTGCTGCGGCTCGATTCCTCGCCAGTTGACTCGAGCTTTCCCTCAGGGCATGTTGCAGCTGCGGCCGCCTACAGCGCGATCGCCGTCGCCATTTTCTGGCGGACACGCACTCACTGGCTGCGGTACACCGCTGTCGCGCTGGCGGTGTTAGTGCCGATTCTCGTAAGCCTTGCCAGGATGTATCGCGGTATGCACTTCTTCACCGATGTCGTAATGGGTGTCGTGCTCGGCTGCGCGTCTGTGCTGGTCACCGCTCTCGTTCTACGGCATGCGGCCGATCGACGAACGACGAACGACGAACGACGAACGACGAACGACGAACGACGACACCATGAACCTCACGACACCATGAACCTCACGACACCATGAACCTCACGACACCATGAACCTCACGACACCATGAACCTCACGACACCATGAACCTGACACTGCTGGTGCTGCTCTTCGGCGTGAGCGCATCGTTGCTGGCCTTCGGCTTGTCGGTGTCGCGACGCGTGAAGGTCGACTCAGTGGACACCGTTACGGAGGAGCGAGCGGTGCGCCGGAGCGTTCTCGGACACCCCAAGGTCGCCCGCTTCCTGCGTCAACGTATGGACCGCAAGACAGCCGGCGGCTTCTTGCTCACAGCCAGCTTCCTGGTGTTGTTCGTGGTGGCGCTCTTCGTCGGCGCGCTGCTGAGCCTGATTGACAACAACAATTGGCTCGCACACGCGGACAAGTGGGTCGCCGAGTGGGGCTCACGTCACAGCAGTTCGGACGCAATCTTCGTGCTGCGATGGACAACCCATCTTGGCAGCTCGATGTTCGTGGTTGTTGCCCTTACGACGGTGGCGGCTGTGGACTATTTCCGTCGGCGCAGCCGCGAGGTGTTTGTCTTCGTTGCAGCGGTCGGCCTTGGCCAGCTTGCTCTGAGTAATGTGTTGAAGGTACTCGTCCAGCGTGAGCGGCCGTCAGTGTTTCGGCTGGTCGGCGCCCACGGATATTCGTTTCCGTCCGGTCACACAGTCGCCGCCTCCGCGTCGTTCTTCGCCATTGCGTTGGTGCTGGGAAGAGACCGGCACCGGCGCACTCGAGCGGCGCTTGCTGGCGGCGCGGCACTGATTGCAGTATCGGTTGCGGCCACCCGCGCATTGCTGGGCGTACACTGGCTGACCGACGTACTGGCTGGCCTGGCAATTGGTTGGGGTTGGTTCACGATCGTGGCAATTGCTTTCGGTGGCCGCGCCCAGCGCCTGGGCGACCCGATCACCGACCAACCACAGGGTCTGGGCCTCCCGACTACGCCGTCTCCGCCGGCGCAACAACATGCAGCGAACGCGGACGGACCTTGAACTCCAACCGCTTGGCACGCGTCTTCACGCCACCGTCCAGCTCGAAATGTCGCTTCTTCGCGAACTCCACGGTGATCGCTGTGCCTTCGCTCACGAGCGCATTACGAGACCACTCAGGCTGACGCACAACTGCCGCGGCCAAGATTCCGCCCCACTGACGAAGCCCGGTGGCGGTCACGATCGCAACGTGCACCACACCATCTGTCGGTGAGGCGCCGGGGAACGCTTCGATGCCGGCCTTCAGCCGACCGGCGTTGCCCACGAGCACGCAGCTGGCCTTGCCTTGGAAGAACTCTTCACCGTCGACCTTGACCGTCGCTGCGAAGAGAGCGCGGCGACGCGCAGCGCGCACTCCTGAGGCTACGTAAGCGAGCGTTCCCATGCGCTCCTTGCCGTCCTCCGCACCGTCCAGCATGCGAACGTCGAAACCCACACCAGCCATCACGCAGAAGGTGTCGCCGTTGCAGGTTGCGGTATCGATGGTGCGCCGTTCGCGGCGAGCGATCAGTCCCACCACGTCATCGATTGCATTTGGGAGACCGAGGCCCGACGCAAACAAGTTCGCCGTACCGCGCGGGACCACAGCCAGTGCCGAGCGGGTGCCCACAAGCGCCCCGGCGGCAGCGCGCACGGTGCCGTCACCGCCGCACACGACAACGGTGTCGACCCCGTGTTTCACGGCCTTTGCGGCGGCAGCTTTGGCGTCGCTACCGTGTTGTACTCCGATGGTCTTCACCTTGGCGAAGCCGGCGGCGGCTAGCGCTTCTTCGAGCTCGCGCACCTCCTCCTTCGGGATCTTCTCGGTGTTGGCTACCACGACCACGTCTGTCATCACGTTGTTCCTGTTCCCAGAGTCGGCAAGTGCGAGCGCACGCCACACCCCTGTTCCCTCACAAGGGGTCGCTCAAACGGGCTTTCGGCTGGCCCCTGAGAAGGAGGAAGATTCAGGTCTACGTTCAGCCCGTGTGGGGTAATCGTCCTCCCAGACATGTCCCCCGCATGTCGCTTTAGAAGTGGGGCGGCGCCCCCTTGCCCACCGCGCCGCCCCATTTCCGGCTCGGCCCGAGAAACTCATCAACCTCGCGCTGCGCGAACCGCCAGCTCGAGTTGGAAAGGGATGTGGTCGCTACCGCATGCCTCCAGATTCTTCATCGACACACCGTGGACGTCGGAGTTGGTCAGCGCGTGATCCAAGCGGACCACTCCACCGAGCCCGCTTCGTGCGGCCAGCTTGAACGACGCGCTCAGTCCTTTGCCGAGAGCGTCAATGGCATCGGTATACCCCAGCGCCATGATCTGCTCGAACTCTGGTCGGTAGCGGGTGCTGTTCAGATCGCCGGCGATGACAACCGGGCCGTCCAGGGTGGGCAGAAACTCTTCCAGCGCCTGCAGTTGCTCCGTCCAGGTTTCGTGGCCCCCCGCATCCAAGGTGGCCATCGGGTTGAGCGCGATGATGAGCAAGCTGTTGCCGTCCATTTCGATTTCCGCCACGACGACTCTCAGCGGACCGACGGTGCAGAACTTCGAGCGCGGTCCAAGCGCCCGGTTGGTGACGATCGCAACGACATAGTCGCTCGTGCTGTCGGGGTCGACAACACGATTCGGGTATGTATCCGCTCCACCCTGGGCGTCGAAGGTGGCCATGAAGTCCGCCGTGCTCTCCACGATCACCACGACATCACCGCCCGTGCTGACCAGTTGTTGCGCTGCCTCGGCAGGTGTCCGATTGTCGACGAAGACGTTCGCCACGACCAGACTGACCACCGGCGCACCCGGCACCCAGCTCGGCGTCGGATCGGTCATCAAGCGAGGGACGAGCAAGACGACGTGGTACACGCACAGCACCAATGTGGCCGTCATCAACAGTAGGTGCCCACTCCATGCGGCAAGGACTGCAATCGGCCACGGAATGAGCAGCAACACTGGGAGCGCGTCATACGCGAGCGCCAAACCTGAGCCCACCTTCACCGTTCTGCGGGCGGCGATCTGCAGGTGACGGGTGCAGATCACTGCCGCCAGCGCCGCGCAGACGGCCCAGCCTAGGGCTGGCACGAACGCGAAGCGCTGGCCGCTGAACTCGTCGGCCGAGCCATCGACACGCTGAGCGACGAGCGGCAACGCAACCACCAGTGCCACAACCAACAGCGCCGCCACGTAGCCAGGTATTCCGCTGGGGCGTGTCGATTGTCGCGCGGGCATCGCGGTATCAATACCCCACCAGCCAGCAATCGAAACCCGGCACGGTCGCTGGGTATTGAAAGTGTGGCAAATGGGTAATCAGACCCTCGTATGCCGAAACCCAGTGACCGCACCGACGCACGACGTCGCCACGAGATCGACGACCCTGCTCGGTGGGCAACCGGGATACCGGCAATTGCGAACACGGTGAACCGCAGTCTCAGCAAGATGGGCCTGCGCCGCACCGTCGCAACGCTCTCAGTGATCAACCAGCCCGTCGGCTTCGACTGCCCTGGGTGCGCGTGGCCCGAGGCTGCCCCGGGCGAACGGCACCGCATCGAATTTTGCGAGAGCGGTGCGAAGGCGGTTGCCGAGGAGGCGACCACCGCCAGAATCGACCGAGAGTTCTTCACTCGCCACTCCATCGCTGATCTGCGCAACCGTTCCGACTTCTGGCTGGGCGAGGCAGGCCGGTTGACGTCACCGATGATCAAGCGGCCGGGCGCAACGCATTACGAGCCCATCGAATGGGCGGATGCATTCACCGAAATAGCCAAGCAACTCCGCGATCTCGACGACCCGAATCGCGCCATCTTCTACACCTCCGGCAGAACCGGCAACGAGGCCGCGTTCCTGTATCAATTGCTGGCGCGCAGCTTCGGCACCAACAACCTGCCGGACTGTTCGAACATGTGCCACGAGCCGACGACCTTCGCACTGGGACGCTCCATCGGCATCGGAAAGGGGTCGGTCCAGATGGCCGACTTCGCGCTCGCCGATGTCATCCTCGTTGTCGGGCAGAACCCTGGCAGCAACCACCCACGTATGCTGACCACGCTGGAGGAAGCCAGCCGCGGCGGCACCAAGATCATCGCCATCAACCCGCTGCCCGAGGCGGGGCTGCTGCGCTACAAGAACCCGCAAACGGTGCGTGGCTTGATCGGTCACGGAACGGAGCTGGCCAACATCCATCTCCCCATTCGTCTCGGCGGCGATCAAGCGCTCTTTCAGCTATGGAACCGCCGGCTGACGTTGGCCGCTGCGGCGCGACCCGCGGCCATCGACCAGGCCTTCATTGCCGAGCACACCGCTGGCTTCGACGCGTTGGCCGACCACCTTGCAACTGTCGATGAGGCTGCACTGTTGGAGGCCACCGGACTGGATGAATCGGCGGTCGACGACGCATTCGCGATGATCGCAGGCGCCTCGCGACTCATCGTCTGCTGGGCGATGGGTATCACCCAGCACATCGGCGCGGTGGACACCATCGACGAGATGACCAACCTGGCCCTGCTCGGCGGACACATCGGCCGGTCGGGCGCGGGCCTGAGCCCAATTCGCGGTCATAGCAATGTGCAAGGCGACCGAACCATGGGGATTTTCGAACGGCCCGAGCCCGAACTGCTCGACGCACTCGAGCACGAGTTCGGTGTGCCGATGCCACGTGCGTCCGGCCTCGACACCCTCGCGGCTGTGAAGGCGCTTGCGAACGGTGACGCTCGCATCATGATCGGCCTCGGCGGCAACTTCGTGCGGGCAACGCCCGACAGCAACCTCACGGAGAGGGCACTCAGTGGCGCACAACTCACCGTCCAGATCTCCACGAAACTCAACCGCTCCCATCTGATGTGCGGCGCGACGGCCATCATTCTGCCCACCCATGGACGAACCGACGCCGACACCAACGACGCCGGCGAGAACCAGTTCGTGACAGTGGAGGATTCGATGGGAATCGTTCACCCGTCGACCGGCGTACTCACGCCACCCTCGCCAGAAGTCCGCAGCGAAGTTGCCATCGTCAGCGGTATCGCGCTCGCACTTCTGGGCCCGGACCACGCAGTCGGCTGGACAGCTTTGGGCCACAGCAACGACCTCATCCGGGACCGAATCGCCAACGTCATTCCAGGCTTCGAGAGCTTCAACACCCGCGTCCGCGTGCCCGGCGGGTTCGTACTTCCACACCCACCTCGCGATTCCCGAACCTTCCCCACCCGAGACGGCAAGGCGCAGTTCACCATCACCACCATCGCACCGCCCGCAGCTGTGGACGGGCAACTGATGTTACAGACGCTTCGCTCACACGATCAGTACAACACCACCATCTACGGCCATCACGACCGCTATCGGGGAATTACCGGCGACCGACACATCATCATGATCAACCCGGCCGACATTGCTCGGTTGGGTCTCACAGATGGCCAGACGGTCGACCTTGTCAGCTTGCTCGCAGGGCCCGACCGCCGTACAGAGGGATATCGCATCGTCGCCTATCCGACCCCACTCGGCTGCGCGGCTGCGTACTACCCAGAGACCAACGTGCTCATTGCACTCGACCACCATGGCCCGCACGCGCACACCCCTGCCGCCAAGGCCGTTCCTATTCGCCTCGAACCGGCCCGCGCACGCTGACGCTTCATCGGGCGGAACAGCGTTTCGGATCGGGCCAGGAGGGGTAGGCACCAGGTGTCGCTGCGCTCCCCTGGGCTCGGCGTATGACAATCACCGACGCAGGAGAAGAACAATGACACTCGCAGTCCCCACGCATCTCGTGGACACGATGGGCACCGCCACGGCGAGCGGCGTGGAAGCCGCCAGCCACTTGCTGCAGGAGGTCTCACACGCGGTCAGTGCAGCCGCCGCCACCACGTCCCGCCGCGCACGCCGTATGGTGCGCACCAGGCGGCTCGGCAACCCGCGCTCCGCCACCGCCCGCAATCTGAAAGTGCTCGGCGCTCTGGCCGCTGTCGCCCTGATTGCGATGATGGTTCGTCGGATGATGTTTGACCGCCGGCTCGGAGGGGTACCCAAAGTTGACGATGGCAACCCCCCGCCATCGTCAGCAACGAAATCCGAAAGGAACGGAACCATGGCATCAACTCAGCCTGACGAAATCAAGGGTCGCATCAAGGAAGCCGCCGGCGCCCTCACGGACAACAAAGATCTCAAGCGTGAAGGCAAGACCGACAAGGCCGCCGCCAACGTCAAGGAGGGCCTCGACAAGGTCCGCGACAAGATCGAGGACGGCGTCGACGCCGTCAAGGATCGCATCAACAAGAACTGACATCAACGTGCCCCGCACGTGCATCAGCCGGCGTCCTTCGGGCGCCGGCTGATTCGCGTCTCGACCAAACAGGCGCGCTTCCCACACTGGCCGTCTGGGTCGACTTTCGTCGGCAAACCCTTAGCGGCGGCGGCGGCAGACGATGACCAGGCGGTCGTCAGTCACGGCCACTGACAGGTCGTCGGCGAGGGAGCGCACAATGCCCAAACCCCGACCCGACCGCATCTCGGCACCAGCCACCGTCCACGAGGACGGATCGAGCGGCGGCAGCGCCCCATCAACCCCGCTGGAAACCGAGACGGTCAACCAGCCGTCGGTCGCCGCGTCGACGCCCACCACAATCTCTGCACCGCTTCCGTACTGCACAGAGTTGGTGACCAGCTCGCTGACTATCAGTTCGAAGTCAGCGACCGCGCGTTCGCTCGCCGTCGCGCGCCGCAGTTCACCAACCACGAAGTCTCGCGCCGCCCGCGCGCTGTGAGGCGTCGAGGGGTACGAACGCATCAGCAGGCCGCCTCGAGCATTCATCGCGATTGCACGCATGCGAGGTGGGTTGCGTGTGCGCAGCCACGCCGGTCAGTCATGCAGCGGGTGTACCCCCCGAGCCACTCGCTCACACACGGCATTAGTTCGTCTCCGCTGACCCGGCACTGAGGTGTGCGCGCAGCAACGCCAGACTGCTGGTGATCAGCCGACCGACGTGTACCTGGCTGGTGCCGATGCGCTCGGCGATCTGCGCTTGCGTCATCTCCTCGAAGAAGCGCAGCTGAATGATCTCGCGCTCGCGCGGGCGCAGATGTACGAGGGCGTGACTGACCAGTTCACGATCCAGTATTGCATCGACATCTGCGTCGGCCTCGGTGGCACGGACCTGTCGCTCGGTGACGTTGTCGAGCTGTGCGGTTCGATAGGCGCTGTTGGCCTCCACCACTTGCAGGACCAAGTCCTCATCGATGTTCAAGTGTTTCGCGACTTCGCCTGCAGTGGGCGAGCGCCCGAGCGCCCTGCTCAATTCGTCGCTCACATTGTTGACGGCTGGACGGAGATCCTTCGCCCGCCGAGGCACGTGCACTCGCCACGTTCGGTCGCGAAAGTGCCGCTTGATCTCGCCAACGATTGTGGGGGTGGCGTACGCTCCGAAGGGGACCCCTTGCGACGGCTGAAAGCGGTCGACTGCGTGCAGCAGCGCGACGCTGGCCACCTGGAAGACATCGTCGAACGGCTCACCGCGTTCGGCGAAGCGGCGCGCTGAACGATGAGCCAGCCACAGCGACCGCGCGACGATCTCGGCCCGCAACGCTGGGTCGCGAGTGACGGCAAAGGTCGCGAGCGCGTCGGTGACCCACGCGTCGTCCGAGTCATCCGGAGGTTGAACCGGCGTCACGTGTGCGACTGCTGCAGAGTCGCCCATATCTCCGCTCGCGTGCCGGCCCGCTCAATGCCGTGGTCTGTGCTCACTGCCTCGAGCACTGTTCGGCACAGCGCCAGGTCCGGGTGATCAAGGTCGAAGTCCGCCAGTTCGGTGGCGCCACGGACAGTAAAGCGCCCACTCGTCACGTCAAAGGTCACCGCAATGGTGTCCTGCGCCCCATGCTCCACGAGCGCCACCATTACTTCACTGACGATGACGTTGATGTCATCGATCTCGTCGATCGTGAAGCCGGCCATCGAGGCAACCCCCGTGGCTGTCAGTCGGGCGACGCGCGACATCGTCGACACCGGTGGCAGCTCCACACGCACCGGGCCGATGGTGGTCAGCTGATCAGTCACGAAGGCTCACGATGTTGAACTGGTCCAGCGTCCCAGTGATTTCAAAGAGGCGAACGACCTCTGGCCCAACGGCTCGCAACTCCAGTCTGGCGCTGCGGGCGACGGCGCGACGGGCAGCCGCCAGCAGGCTGCGCAAACCTGAGGAGTCGATGAACTGCACGCCCTCGACGTCGATGACGAGATCCCCGCTCTCGCCGAGCTTCGCTTCGCACCGCAGCATGACCTCTTCAAGAATCGGACCGCCGGCCATGTCGATATCACCGGCCACTGCGATAGTGCCGTCCTCGGCCACTGTCGCGGTCAATAGGTTTCTGTTCGAGTCCAATTCGAGCCTCCGGTTAGATTGAGCGCGGCGCACAGATGCGGGTGTATCCCGGGTTGACCGAACGTAAACCAAAAACTTCTCGACGACCGCACGCTGCTGGAACCATAGGCTTCTGAACGACCCGACCGTGAGCTACGAAAGGAAGTACGTGACCGGACCTAACCATGACGAGGTGCTGGGCTGCGCAACGCGGGCGCTGCTGGTGTCGCGCGGAGAGCTGGGGCCCGACGACATCCTGGGCATTGTCGAGACGCTGCGCACGCTGGTCAACGCTGACCGTGTACAGCTACACGTTGCGGACTATGCGCTGAACTGTGCCCGAGTGCTCGTGCCGTCGGGAGATTTGGGCAGCGCATACGTGCTCGAGGGAACCCTTGCCGGGCGGGCGTTCACCACCGGTGAGCCGGTGCTTGCCGGGGCCACCTGGTGGTTGCCCCTCGTCGATGGTGCCGAGCGGCTGGGCGTGATCGAGCTGGAGTACACCGCAACTCCTCCGACGTCTGATGAACTCTTGAAGCTGCTCGCTGGTCTGCTGGTGTTGGTCATCATCAGTGTCCGCCGCTATACCGATGTGTGGCTGCGCAGCCGTCGCGCTCAGCCGCTCTCTGCAGCGGCGGAAGCGCAGTGGGATCTACTGCCGCCGCTGGCGACCATCAGTAGTGAGGTCGCGGTCAGCGGTATTCTGGAGCCCGCCTACGAAATTGGTGGCGACTCGTTCGACTACGCACTGAATCCAGGCCGGCTGGACTTCGCCATCGTCGACGCGATCGGCCACGGCCTGTCCGCAGTGTTGATGTCGATCGCTGTGATCAACAGCTTGCGCAACACTCGTCGCGAGCGCGGCACTTTCGAGGGTGCCTACCGTCAGGCCGACGAGATCATTGAGCGGCACTTCGGCAACTCGAACTACGTGACCGGACAGTTCGGCTCTCTCGACTTGTCGAGCGGCCTGCTGACATGGGTGAATGCGGGCCACCTCCTGCCAATGCTGGTGCGCAATGGCAGCTACGTCGGGGAGCTGAAGTGTGCGCCATCCATGCCGCTGGGCCTCAGTGGCCCGGTGGTCGAGATCGCGCAAGAGACGCTGCAGCGTGGGGATCGCGTGCTCTTCTACACCGACGGCATCTCAGAGTCGCGCTCGCCCAACGGTGGTCGCTTCGGCCAGGAACGTCTGGCCGACTTCCTCGTGCGCGCCACACTGGATGGGCTACCCGGAGCGGAAACAGTGCGTCGGTTGTCCGCCGCAGTCGGCACACACGTGGGCAAAGGTCTGAACGACGACGCAACGATGCTGCTCGTCGAATACCGCCCACAGGCCTCCACGACGCTGAGGTCTGGCACGACGGATGAGGTCTGATAGGGGTTCGGTCAGGCCAGCGTCCGCACTGATGGCTCCCGCGAGTAGAAGCGCTCGCACGCGGCGCTGAGAAACCCCGCACCGACTGGCATGACGCCGTCGCCGGGTGCCACCCCCGCCTTTGCCAAGAGCGCAGCCGCACCTGGCGAGTGCGCGATGGCCTTGAGGTGCGCGAAGGCGTCCATCACGAACTGGACTGCGGCACTGTCCTGGCACAGCTGTTTGGCCGCAGCCTCGGTGACCATCACGGCAACGGCATCGACCGTCACAGACGGCGTGCCCGCCAGCTGTCCATCGGCGTCAAGCGCGCCGCCCTTGCAGCGCACGCCGACCAGATGCGGCGCGATCAGCACGGCTGTGCCGCCCGCGGCGCGGATCTGCGATCTCAGCGCAACAATGTCGGCTTTCGTGGAGCCTTCTGCGAAGAGAATCCCCACCTTGCGGCCCTGCAGGGTGTGCTTGGCCTTCAGCACAATCGAGAGCGCCGGCGAAAGATCGAGGTCGACCGGTTGCACCGCCGCCGGACTGGCAGCTGGCAGCGCGACGCCCAGGCCAGTGGCAACGCGTGACGCCAGATCGCCATCCACATTGCGAAGATTCGCAAGCACTCGGGTGCGGATGTGCGGCAGCGTGAGTTTGGAGAGCTCGAAGACCAGGGCCGAGGCGAGGTGGGCCTGCTCGATCTCGGTCTGGCTGCGGTAGAACAGCCGGGCCTGGCTGTAGTGGTCGCCAAAGGAACCGGCGCGCTGGCGCACCTTGCCCAGCTCCCCACCCGTGGCCTCCGCCGCGTCGCCGGCGAACGTCACGAAGCCATTCGTCTGCTCACGCGGACCGGCTCGCTCGCCCGCCACGTCGAGGCTGTTTGGTTCGTAGTTCGCGCGACCGGCAGGCACTGTCATCTGCATCATGCCATCACGCTGGAAGTTGGCAAAAGGGCACTTCGGCGCATTGATCGGCAGCAGGTGAAAGTTGGTGGTGCCCAATCGAGACTTCTGAGTGTCGAGGTAGCTGAACAGCCGTCCCTGCAGGAGAGGATCGTTACTGAACTCGATGCCCGGCACGATGTTGGTCGGCATGAACGCCACCTGCTCGGTTTCTGCGAAGAAGTTGTCGGGGTTGCGATCCAACACCATCCGACCGATCACCTTCAGCGGAACGACCTCCTCGGGAATCAGCTTCGTTGCGTCCAGCACGTCGTATGGCAGGCTGTCGGCCAGGTGCTGGTCGAAGACCTGCACGGCAAGGTCCCACTCGGGGAA
>Ga0335394_10003480_pt1 | contig 17863 bp, 14 predicted proteins | sample MAT03_FD_205741 | JGI IMG/M metagenome (GOLD analysis project Ga0335394, IMG submission 205741) | Freshwater microbial communities from Lake Fryxell liftoff mats and glacier meltwater in Antarctica - MAT-03 (spades assembly) (version 2) ... | reverse complement strand
ATCCCAAAAGAGCATTAGGGAAATTACCAACAACATTACGCCTGCTGATTTTTCTACAGTTTTTGGGCTGAGTCGGGTAGCTATCCAACTACCTAAAAGCACGCCTAATAAGCTAGTGGTTATCAGCGCAGCCGCAGATCCGATAAATACCACCCACGGCGAATGAGATTCTGCACTCATTAACAGGGTGGATAGCTGAGTCTTATCTCCAATTTCTGCTAGAAAAATAGTTACAAAAGTTGTACCAAAAACTACTAGTGCTGATTGCTGCTTCTGAGGACTATCGGCAACTACAGGCTGAACTGACGAAGCGATCGCAGGAGTTAAGTTAAAATCATTGCTGTCTTTGAGTTCTAGCTCGATCTCAGTCTGAGATATGCCAGAAATGTCCAAAGGAGCAGAGTCAAGTTTCACAGGCAATAGTTTGGTTGTGAGGTTGTTTTCATATTTCTATCATATTCTCAGATTGTTGTAATAAATTGCAACTCCAGATACTAAAACGAGCAGTGGGAATGTTACAGCCCAACAGCTTTATTGAAGCGTAGTATTTCCAGACTGCGATCGCCATATACTCCTTCTATTTGCTGACGACAGCAGTCGATAGCAAAATCGTTAACTTCTTCTGGTTCAACGCCATACATATCTTGAAACACTTCTGATTCCACACGGCAGAAACGAGGACGATCTGAGTAGATGCGGCATTCTCGCGTGGTATGGTCGAAGTTAACGCACCATCCCCCTTCGCCTACCATGCTGAGGTAGAGTTCTAGTTCTGGTGGTGAGAGATACTCATCCAAATCTGGACGCTCTGCTGGATCAAGATTACAGCAGGCTCCACATTCTTTTACACATTGCCAAGTTGCCATTTTTAATTAGGAAGTAGAGAGTAGGGATCAGGGGAGTGGGGAGAATGCCCAATGCCCCTATTTTACGTTTTTATATCTTTTCTTATAATTTTGTTAAGTAAATTAAATCTAACAGGCCATAGCCAGATATGATCGATTTGGGGTTTTCTAATTAAGTTATTGATTTTTTTAAGACAATTGGGAGGAGAAAAGGAAAAATGTTTGATACTTTGTTTAACGCTTTTACCAGTATCAATTGGGAAGTTATTTTCCAATTGCTGTGCGTGGCGCTAATTGTCATTGCTGGGCCAGCGGTAATCTTTTTGCTGGCATTTCGCAACGGCAACCTATAAGAGTTCTGAGTGCTGATTGAGAGTTAGGAGTGAGGAATTAAATTTTATTCTCAACTCATAACTCATAAATCAGCACTTACGGTGTCACTGTCACAACTGATAATTAAAAACTCCTAACTGCTAACTTATAACTCCTAACTCTTAACTGATAACGCCTGAAGGGCAGCTTGAATAATACTGTCATACTGTGGCTGAGATATATCAACTTCTTTGGCATTTTGACGATTAGTGCCCAGTAAACCGATTATATGTCCTGGCTGCATGGCTAAGACTTTGCCTTCAGTATTTTTAATTCTTAATTCTGCTTCAATACCGTTTTTATAGAAACCACAAGTATACTGTCGCTGGTTGTATTCAAAAGTTGTGCTTGACGGGGTAGGTGGCGAAGCAAAAAATTGTTGAAGCTGAATTGGCAGCCTGACACCTATTAATTCTAGCTCGATAGTGGTGTTACCGTTAAAGTAATTTTCTCGTAGTTTATAAGCGACATCTACTCGCGGTGGTAAGCGGAAATAGTCGCCCCAACGCCAAGCGATCGCTTTAATTTTATACTCCTGATTATTAACAGTTTGGGCAATTGTCAGTTTAATGTGACCCTTACCAACAATTTTTTGCTCAACCACTTGAACATTAGGTGTCCAAAAAATTGGATCGGGGTTGTCCATACCGCAGGGGTGCAGAGCATTAAGCTGTTGATAAAGCTGCTGATTGATTTGATTGAGGTTAACTTCGGCATCAATTTTGAGCAGAGGCTTGAGATGCTGGGGTTCAAGACACTGGTTAGCAAACTCAATCAAACGCGATCGCAACACCTGTAAATTCTCTGCTGGTAGAGAAAATCCCCCGGCTGCTTTGTGTCCGCCAAATTTGCCTAGTAAATCGTGACAGTATTCCAAAGCTTCAAATACATGAAACTCTGGAATTGAACGTGCAGAACCGCGTATGTGTTTCTCATCCTCATAAGTACCGATAAACACGGGAACGCCGTAGCGTTCTACCAAGCGGGAGGCGACAATCCCAATAACGCCGTGATGCCAATTGGGTTGAACAACAACTAATACACGGTCTTTTTGTAAAGATGCAACAAATTCCGCCTCTACATAAGCGATCGCTTCTTGTTCAATTTGCTGACACATCTCCTGGCGACTGGCATTTATTTGTTCGCACTGCATTGCGAGTTCTAGCGCCACCCCCATATCATCTGTAGTCAGCAATTCAATCACAGTCTGGGGATTACCAATCCGACCGATAGCATTAATTCGCGGCCCCAGGCGAAACCCAATATCTTCAGGCTTTAGCGATTTTGGATTTTGGATTTTGGATTTTGGATTAGAAATTTTCTCCCCCTCATCCCGCGCCTGCACACCACCTACCTGAATTAATGCCCGCACCCCAGCTAAATTGGATTTGGGTAAATGCTGTAAACCACGTTTCACCCAACGGCGATTTACACCAGTTAAGGGAGCTAAATCTGCGATCGTTCCCAGCGTAAATAGTGCTAGCATCGGCTGGATCAAGCCCTTAGTCTCCCCTAGCTGTTGTGCTAGAGACACTGCCAATATGTAGGCAACACCAACACCAGCAACACCCCGATAAGGTGACGATTCAGCTATTAGTTTAGGGTTGAGGATAGCGTTAGCTGGTGGTAATTTTTGGGGTATATCATGGTGATCGGTAATAATAACTGCAAGACCAAGTTCTCTAGCTCTGGCAACTGGTTCAAACGCAGAGATACCATTATCTACAGTCAGAATTAATCCCACACCTTCGCTGTGAAATTCTTCAACTATGCGTTTATTGATACCGTAACCTTCGTGCATCCGGCTGGGAATAGCATAATCTACTTGTGCGCCCAAAGTGCGGAGACTACGTAAAAGTAGAGCAGTGCTAGTCATCCCATCAGCATCATAATCACCACAAATAGCAATTTTTGTTTGAGAAGCGATCGCATTTTGCAACAACTCCAAACTAATCGCCAAATCTGGGAAATCTTCCAACGGCGAAGGCAAAACTAAAGACTCTGGCTCTAAAAATGCTTGTACCTGTTCTGGTGTTTCCATGCCCCGATTAATCAACAACTGGCTGATAATCGGTGAAAGATTTATTAAAACAGCCAGATTCTGGGCAAATTCTGGTTTTTGTGGATAAATTTGCCAGCGCTGATCGGGTAAGCGCCTGCTAGGTTTTGAGAGTTCAGATACAGGTCGGTCTAGCACAGTATAAAGTTAGGAGTAGAGATGCGATTCATCGCGTCTGTTATGAGTGTTGAATTAAAAGTTGTTTGTTAACTCATAACTAATAACATTATTTGCTATCTAAAACACGTTGATTCTACCATCATCCATAATATATAACGAGCGATCGCCTGGAGAGCGCGAAGTCGGACGGAGTTCAAGCCGCAATGTACCAAAGTTCGGTTTGGAGACAATTGCTTGTAGTGATAAACCCTTTTCGTTCCAAAATATCAGAGATGTATTTGGCTCTGTACCCTCTATTTGTTCTAAATTTAATTTCTGCCCTGGACTCAAGGATATTGCATCAGTCCCAGAGGGTTTTTGGATTTTTATCAGGTTGGGTGTGCTATTTATAACTTCAACCCGGATGTATTGCCCAGGTGTAAACTGAATTGGGCGCGAACCACACTTAGAGGCACAGGTTCCAGCTAAAGTATTGCCGGGATTATTGATTGAGGTCACTAAAACGGTAGCTGCAACTAAAGCAAATGATAGAGGCTTAAACATAATACACAGTATAAGTACTAAACTGAAATATTACTCCAGCTTAGTACTATTAAGCCTCAGCATATTTTCCCGAATTAACGTAAATTCGATGGCTTAGACATCTCCAGAAATTAAATATGCGTTATTCAGAACCCTTGTAGAGACGCGAAATTGGACTTCGTCCCGCTTCGCTAACGCGTCTCTACATTCTTTTTCGGAGATGTCTAATGACAAATGACTAATGACAACTAAATATTTCGTTACAATCGGCGTGTGCGTTAGGTTAGGCATTCAAGAGTTATCAGCCATGAAATTGATTTCCGATCCACCGATTCCTGTAAAAATTCAAAAGATGAAGGAACGGGTGCGGTGGATGCATCCAAGTTTTGTGCAACGGGGAATTGATCAAACCAGCATAGTTATTGACGATCAGAGAGAAGATAGTCCAGAATTTTCCTTTATGGTTATCGGTGATTCCGGCACCCAATCGCATTATCGGCAACACCCCCAACGAAAAGTTGCTGAACTAATGCTGACTCACCGCGATGATTGCAGTTTTGTGTTGCATACAGGCGATGTAATTTATGTGGTGGGTTCCCAAGAGTATTATTCGACAAACTTTATTGAGCCTTACCGGGAATTTATTGTAGGTGGCGACAACCCAAAAGACATTCCATACGATCGCATGGTGTTTAATGTGCCATTCTTGCCAGTACCAGGTAATCATGATTACTACGATGTGCCGTTGATGTACCGTTTATTTACTGGAACAACATCTTCATTACGTCGCCTGTTGCGCTACAAAGATATTGAGATTGGCTGGCATGGATCATATCAAGGTAATGCCTATGCACGGGCATTTATGGACTATACGGGGGCAATGTCTTCCCCAGAATTAGAACGTCATTTAGATCAACAATATACTGCTAAAACCGATACAGGGCGCTGTTTGCGTTACGAACCTGGAAAGTTTACCCGCTTACCCAATCGCTATTACACCTTTCGTTATGGCGGGATTGACTTTTTTGCTTTAGATTCCAACACCTTTAATACACCATCACCTTTACCTGCAACTCAAGAGGGGGAAATTTACCGCCGCCAATTGCAAAAGCGTCGCCAGGAAATAGATCAAGAAGAATTGCAGATATTGGGAATATGCGAACGCCTCAACCCCGATAAACCCACTGAAGCGGAACAACTTGATGACCTTAGTGCCAAATTAGACCAAATAAACGAGATCAAAATCGACATTGAAAAACAATTGGCATCTCATAAAATGTCTGCGATCGACTTTGAACAACTCGAATGGTTGCGTAGCAGACTAATTGAATCTTGGAACACCTCTGAAGTGCGCGGACGTGTAATCTTTTTCCATCATCCGCCTTATGTCACAGAGGCTACTAAGTGGAATCAGGCACAAACCTTGGCAGTTCGCCACCGCTTGCGCTGGGTGTTTGAACAAGTGGCAGAAACTCTTGGTTCTCTAATTAAAGAACGTCCCATAGTGGATTTGATTTTAAACGGTCACGCTCACTGTTTGGAGCATCTTTGCACAACTGATACCGGATTTGCTGACTCTCACATTAACTGTATTATCTCTGGTGGTAGCGGTCATCGTCCCCGCTATCAACGGCAAGAGGGGACTGAATTGATGGAGACTTTTACGGAAATTGCAGGTAAACCCACTCGGAAAGTTGCCGATTCAATGCTTTTTGTGGGTCGTCATGATTACAATTTCCAGAACCGCCTGCCTTATTCATGTGTGCGGATTGATGTTCTAGATGGTAGCCCACCCAAGTTTATCATCAGACCGTTGGTTACAGAACGAGTTGGGGGTGAGTGGCATAACCGTGAACTTGAACCTTTTGTGATTTAAACAAAAAACCTCACCCTGGTTTTACTACGCAAAACCTGTCCCTCTCCTTAGTAAGGAGAGGGATGTCCGCCAAGACAGGGTGAGGTTTTTCAAGGATTTTGGGTAATCGGATCGCTTGTGTGTACAGCGTAGACAACACTGTTATAAATCCGATTGTAACCAGGAAATATCGGACGCGATCGCCCAGATTTAGCTTGTAAAAAACCTTTACCAAATTTTAGAGACACTTCTTTTCTAGCCTTGCACAATTATCTAAGTAAGTCGGTGCGAATAAATCGCAATATGTTTAGTAATGTAAAATTATTGTAATCGATTTCGTAGTAAGGACTTCAGTCCTTCTTTTAGGACTAAAGTCCTTACTACAAACCTTTAATTATTTACGCCGTTTTACTTAAAGTTGTGGTTATTGCAAGCGTTTATATCCTAATCTTAAATAGAGTTTTGATAATTTCAGATTATGGCAGGACATAGTAAATGGGCAAATATTAAGCGCCAAAAAGCGGTAGTAGATGCAAAAAGGGGAAAAACCTTCACTCAGTTATCTAGGGCGATTATCGTTGCGGCTAGAAGCGGCGTACCAGATCCGGCGCTGAATTTTCAACTTCGCACGGCAATTGACAAGGCAAAGGCAGCGAGTATTCCCAATGATAATATTGAACGAGCGATCGCTAAAGGTGCAGGCACTTCTGGCGGGGATAATGCTACTTTTGAAGCGATTCGCTACGAAGGTTACGGGCCCGGTGGTGTAGCGATTTTAATCGAAGCCCTCACAGATAATCGCAATCGCACTGCTGCTGACTTGCGTGTAACTTTTAGTAAAAATGGTGGCAATCTTGGTGAAGTAGGTTGCGTTAGCTGGATGTTTGACCAAAAAGGCGTTTGTGTAGTGCGGGGTGTGGTTGATGAAGAACAGCTTTTAGAAGCATCCCTCGAAGGCGATGCCCAGTCTTATGAGATGGCTGAAGATGAGATGGCTGAAGTATTTACTGACATTGGCAATTTAGAAACCCTTAGCCAGACACTCAAAGATCAAGGATTTAAGGTAATTGATGCCGAATTGCGCTGGATTCCCAGTAATAGCGTAGAAGTTACTGATCCCGATCAGGCGCGATCGCTTTTCAAGTTAATTGATACTCTAGAAGGCTTAGATGACGTGCAAAATGTCACAGCTAACTTTGAAATCTCAGAAGAATTGATGACTCTGAGCATTTCTTATTGAACCTCACACGACTCAAAGTCGCGTGATTCCTGCTTCAACGATCTGTGCCTGGATTACTCTAGGACTTACAAGTTCTCCACAGGCGTTTTTAAAGTCTCCCTAGCACCGACGGCGACTTTTAAACAAGTACTAAAAAGTATGTTTAACCTCAGTACCTTAAAGATTTTACCTACTAGAGGATCGATACAAAATTATCTATTTCCTTTTTAGATCCCCATATCTTTAGTTGTCGTGGTTCAGATTTAGCTTGGTTTTCGCTATGTATATAGTTTACCAGAATATGGAACGCTTAACTCGTGACTTCCAGTCATGAGTGTGCAGCTTGCAGAAATCAAAATTCACACAGGTACGATAGTCAAATAGCACTTACAGCAGATTGCAACAGTTTCTAGTATCTCTGTAGTAAAGTTTAATGTTGGCAGAACTTACACAAAAAAGTTCTGAAGTAGCGGTAATTCATGAATTACCGCTACGACAAATCAGGTTTTTGAGACAATTTTGCGTAAGTCCTAGTTGGTTTCTCCGAAAAAAAGTTGTATTAAACCCCGTTGAAATCCCTAATGCTCAACGGGTTTTTTTAATCAATGAAGGCAGGAGGCAGAAAACAGTTCTTACTAGTAGCCTGTCAAGCCAACTTTGCTTAGTAAGACACTTCTTAAACATCTCTTTTTTTCTAACTCTGTGCCCTCTGCGCCTCTGTGGTTCGTTTCTTCTCAAACTTGCCTTGACGGAGTACTAGTGATCTGCCCCATTAATTTTGAGGGGTAAAGGAACGAACCACAAAGGACACATTCGCGTAGCATCTCGTTGGCGCAGCCTAAGAAGAGAAGAGAAGGAAGAGAAAAACACTCCTTCAATAAGTTGCTCATGAGGGCGCGATCGCGTCAAAATAAGAGTTAAGACGCTGTAACTTAACTTAACAATGACCCTAACGCAGCTTAAGCAAATTTCCCCTCAACCAACACCGCCAGACTTGCGGGGATATGAATATGATTTGGTAATTGTCGGCGGTGGGATTATTGGGTTAACTCTAGCCTCTGCTTTAAAAGATTCTGGCTTGAGTGTCTTGCTGATTGAAGCGAAAGTGTCATCAGTGGCGGTAGCTAAGGGACAAGCATACGCAGTTCATCAGCTTTCGGCGCTAATTTATCAAGGAATTGGAGTTTGGGACAAAATGTTGCCTCAAATCGCCAAATATTGCCGAGTTCGTCTTTCTGATGCTGATTATCCCAATGTGGTGGAATTTACTACAGATGATATAGATACAGCAGAGTTGGGTTATGTGGCGGAACACCAAGCGCTGTTACAGCCTTTGCAGGAGTTTGTTCAAGATTGTCCAAATGTGACTTATCTGTGTCCGGCTGAAGTGGTGAATACGGATTACCAGCAGGATATCGTAGCGATAGATATTAAAATTGCCGATCGCTTACAGACAGTCAAGAGCAAATTACTGATAGCAGCAGATGGGGCGCGATCGCCAATTCGTCACGCTGCTGGTATCAAAACCTCTGGCTGGAAATATTGGCAGTCTTGCATCGTGGCATTTGTCAAACCAGAAAAACCCCACAATAACACCGCTTACGAAAGATTTTGGTCTAGCGGGCCTTTTGCGATTTTACCTTTACCGGGCAACCGTTGCCGCATTGTGTGGACAGCCCCCCACGAAGAAGCAAAAGCTTTGTGTGCTTTAGATGATGAGCGATTTTTGGCAGAACTTACTCGTCGCTATGGTGATCAGATGGGGAAATTGGAATTACTAGGCGATCGCTTTGTATTCCAGGTACAACTCATGCAAAGCGATCGCTATGTTCTCCCCCGACTGGCATTAATTGGTGATGCGGCGCACAATTGCCATCCCGTCGGCGGACAAGGTTTAAATCTGGGGATTCGGGATGCAGCAGCTTTGGCGCAAGTAATCCAAGCAGCGCACCAAGCGGGTAAAGATATTGGCGACATTCAAATTCTTAAAGGTTATGAACGCTGGCGCAAGCTGGAAAACCTGACAATTTTAGGTTTCACCGATTTATTAGATCGGATGTTTTCTAATAACTTCTTACCTGTGGTAGTGGTTCGCCGCCTTGGGTTATGGTTTTTGCAGCGAGTCCCTGTGTTAAAGGTGTTTATGCTGAAGTTGATGATTGGCTTGAAGGGACGGACTCCAGAATTGGCAAAACGATAAACGCTAGATTACAGCAGCTTGAAAAATCTGGTTTGGGGTGAGATTCAATTCGGGAAAAGTTTGGGAGATAATGCGATCGCTATCTCGAAACTTACTTATCTGATATTCCCCATCAACTAAGTTACAAACAGAGATTGTCGGTTGTTTAGGGTTGCCGATAAAATTACGTCCACCCAAGGCAGCATAATCGATAATCCAGTATTCGGGAATACCCATCTCTTCGTAGTCAGCGTATTTTAAGTAGTAATCGTCCCGCCAGTTAGTTGATACAACCTCAATTGCCAAAGGGATCGATGCACCCAAACTAACGATAGATTGTTTTTTCCATAATTTTTCGCTTGCCAGATTTGCACGATTTAGCACCAACACATCTGGGACGTAACCAGAATCTTTTTCAGGAGGTCTAACTATAGCTTGGTTGGGGATAACGTAAGAGAGATTTAATCGGTCAATTGAAGCACTAAGCTTTATTGTCAAAAATCCTTTAACTTCTTCATGTTCCCCTACTGGTTGCGCCATTTCAACAATTTGTCCTTTATGTAGTTCGTAGCGTACTCGTCGATTTTCGGGTAGCCAATCGACAAATTCCTCAAAGTTTACTAGCTTGGGTATGGCTTGAGTCATGACTTTTGAGAATTACTGATGATAGAAATATTATCTCTAATCTAGGGGATCTAAGGAAGACGCGATAAATCGCCGTCTCATTTCTCGCGTCTCTTGCCTTAACCGAACAATATTGAGTCGTGTTTTACTTTCATGGTTGCTTTATGTTCCGACCTTAAAGGAAAAGGGCATTCTATGTAAAGACAAGCAACGTTGATACCAAGCAGCCACTAAACAGATGATTCAACAAAAATCCTCTATATTCCCTCATGGGCTAAGGCAAATCGGAGGCACTGTTGTTTTGGCGATCGCCTACTATGGAATGGCTGAAATTTCACGGCACCTTGCCTCCACACCCGAAAATGTGACTCCAGTTTGGCCTCCAGATGGAATTGCTACTGGGGCTGTTTTGTTATTTGGTAACTGGATCGGCTACGGTGTTTTTCTGGGTTCATTTCTCGCTAACTTCTGGGCGTTCCGAGATCCAACAAGTTTCTTATCTCTGGTGATTTCAACGCTACCAGTACTGGGAATTGCGATTGGAACAACACTAGGGACTCTGTTAGGTGCCTTCCTGCTGCGGAAAACTACCAACCTTCGCTATCCCTTAGAACGTGTCACCAACGTATTCAAATTTTTGATCTTAACCGGTATGGTGGGGCCGATCATCAATGCAACTGTTGGAGTGGCTTGCTTGGCGTTGAGTGGTAAAGTTCCCTGGACAGCCTATGGGACAGTCTGGTTAACCTGGTGGATTTCTAATGTTTCGGGAATTTTTATCGTCACCCCGATTCTGCTTAGTTGGGGACAATTGATTCAAAAAAAGCGACATCTAATTTGGCAATGGTTATCCCTCAACTTAACTTCAGAGGATTCTGAACATTTCTTTCATCTTCGACACTCAATAGCAAACTCACGCAGTTTAAGATTCTGGTTAATCGTAGTAGAGCCAGTTATCCTGATGGGGTTAGTCATTCTGATCGCCAAAGTTGTTTTTGGTCAGGGATATCACCTAGAGTATATGTTTATTCCGATATTAATCTGGTCTGCCTTTCGACTGGGGCAACCGGGTGCAACACTGTTAACTTTTATTGTGGCTGCGATCGCAGTGATCGCAACCGTCAATGGCAAAGGTGGTTTTGTGGCTGCGGATCTCAACGAATCTTTGATGCAACTGCAATCGTTTATTGGCGTGATTACACTCACCATTCTTGTGCTGACAGCAACGATCGCCGAACGAACACAAGCAGAAACCAAGCTGCGTTTAGCTTTTGCCGAATTAGCCAGAACCAATGAAACTCTGGAAGTTCGAGTTCAGCAGAGAACTGAAGAATTGAATCAAAAGAATACGACTCTGAAGCAAGCCCTACAAACACTGAAACGGACTCAATTGCAGATGATTCAGAGTGAAAAAATGTCTGCATTGGGACAGATGGTAGCAGGGGTTGCCCATGAAATCAATAACCCGATTAATTTCATTCATGGCAACTTGAATTATGTTTCTGAGTATATCCAAAGTCTGCTGAGAGCATTGCAAGCTTACCAACAGCACTATCCAAATCCACCTCTTGCCCTGCACGCAGAATTGGATAAATTTGAACTGGACTTTTTACAGGAAGATGTTACCAAGATTCTTCAATCTATGAAAATTGGTACTGAGCGGATCTCTACTATTGTGTTATCGCTGCGGAACTTCTCGCGCTTGGATGAAGAAGGATTGAAAGCGGTAGATATTCATCAAGGGATTGATAGTACCTTGGTGATTTTGCAACATCGATTGCAAGCGACAGCCGATCGCCCCCAGATCCAGCTGATTAAAGAGTATGGTGAGTTACCACTGATTGAATGTGATGCTGGCTCTCTTAATCAAGTGTTTATGAATCTTTTGAGCAATGCTCTTGATGCATTAGAAGAATCTAATCAGGGGCGTTTGTTCCAAGACATTTCAGCCAACCCCAATGCCATCTGGATTCAGACTCGTCAAATCGATCCAAACCAAATGATGATTATGATTTCTGATAATGGAATAGGCGTTTCAAAAGAGATTCGCTCTAAACTATTTGATCCTTTTTTCACCACCAAGCCTGTTGGTAAAGGCACTGGTTTAGGTTTGTTTATGAGCTATCAAATTGTGACTGAGAAGCATGGCGGTAATCTTTGGTGTGATTCCACAGTGGGCCAAGGCACAAAGTTTGTGATTGAGATTCCTTTAAAAGCTCAGAGGATTGCGTAAGCACGATTTAGAAAATTTCGAGAAGCAACTCCATTTGTTATATCAGCGACTCCATTTGCGATAAGCTAATCGTCATTCATTTTTCTAGAATGATTAACTTGTAGTAAGGGCTTCAGCCCCAGGGCGGCTGCACCATGTCAACAAGTATAGTATATTCTCAATAGAGCCAAGAATAATGTCATTAACTCTTGCTTGTTGCGAAATTTTTAGGCGTTGGCGTAGCCCGCCGCAGGCATCGCTTTGGCGCTTAAAAAATAATAAAACGCGAAATCCTCATTTTTTCGTTGGTTCTTAACCTTCGTTGTGATCAAGAGTAATTTAGATGCGTTTGCCCTGGCTTCAGCCCTGCTTTTCTGCAACTTCAATGCTGATTAGCTTATCAACGACCGTATTTGTTATATCACAGCAATCTTTAGCAAAAGGTTGCCCTCATCCCCTAGCCCCTTCTCCCACACTTGGGAGAATGGGAACATGAAATAACCCGACTTACTCGGCTCTTACTTGCCTCTTACTCCTCTCTTACTCCCCTCTCCCGGAATCGGGAGAGGGGCTGGGGGTGAGGGCTAACGCAGCCTGAAGAATCAAATCTAAAACTTTTTCCAACTGTTGCATGACCTCTTCATTCTGGAAACGCAAAATTTTATAACCGTAAGTTTCTAAATATTTCGTTCTGTCTGCATCATAGTCTGTCTGACTATCATGGATTGCTCCATCTAACTCAATGACTAGGTTGCATACTGGACAGTAAAAGTCAAGAATAAAACGTCCAACTGGGTGCTGACGACGGAACTTGAAGCCATCTAGCTTACCTCCTCTTAAGGCTTGCCATAGTTGCTTTTCAGATGGCGTAAGTTTTTTGCGTAGTTCTATAGCTGCGGTTTCTATTTCTGGTGTAGTACCTCGAATTCTGGCGGATGATTTGGGCATGAAATTTTGCAGTTTGATTGGGGTGTGTCTAGGTTATTTTGCCCTCGTCTGCTATTTTTTCCCTCAGCCCCTGCCCCCTCTCACAACTTTGGGAGAGGGGATGAGAGGAATCAAAATTTTCTGATAATCTTCTGAGTGTACAAAATAATATGATTTTGTTCAGTTAAAGAAGGTACTGGCATCCAAAGGTCAGATAAAACAGTCAAATTTAGCAGCGACGATTTTGGGAACATTGGATTCGAGATGATGGTCAGCGAGCAATGGATTGGAAGTATTCAAGTTTTCACAGCCAGCTTTTCTAGCACGGTTAAGAACCAGGGTATAAATCATCGTAGTTTTCACATCCTTGTGTCCAGCAGATGCCCAGCCTAATTTTTACATTGATGTCGAAGGAGGTTTGGGGCTTGAGGAGAGTGTTGCAGAGGGTGAGTGCGCTATTGTTAATGGTGGAAATAGATTCTGGAGTTAAAGATTACTGCTGAAAACTGTACCCAAGATAGATGTAATAGTATTTAATATATGCTATTTACTCAATACTGCCAACTATAGGATTGAAAATTAGAGTTTTTCTACATAAAATTAAAAATCTAAAATTAAAAATTGGTAACACTGATGGCTAGGAATGTTAAAGTTTCAAGAAATTCACCGGAACTTTTCAGCGGGTATTCATGCTGAAGAAACTACAGAAAAAGCAAATTTCGATAATTGCGGGTGCGGCACTCTTTGCCTTTTTAGCTGGGGCAATGGTATCAGCACCAGAGATTGGCAAATCCCTTGGGCAATGGCTCAAACTGGGTAAAAATCAGGCAGAGCAGACATCTGATGCTAGCATTGCCCAATCAGCCGTCTTTCCACTGATATCACAATCTCTGCCAGAACGGGCAGCAAAACTAGCAGCGATCGCCGGACAGTCGCCTTCGCCAGACCGAAATCGCGCTCGTTATCTTTTGGCGAGTGATTACATTGAAAGAACCCAAGCGCAAAAAGCGCTGGTTTTACTCCAAGGATTAGATAAAGACTATCCTATCCTCGCCCCCTACATTTTGCTGAAACAGGCGCAGGCACAGGATATGCTGGGCGAAGACGGTAAAGCTTCGGATCTCAGGCAAAGTGTGCTGAAACTGTATCCCAAAGAAGCGGCTTCGGTGAAAGCACTATATCTAATTGCCCAACCAAAGCAACAAGAAATAGCGATCGCTCAATTTCCTTCCAACCCTCTAACTTGGGAAATTATTCGTAAACGCTTGCAAGAAAATCCCAATCAGCCAAAATTACAATTGATTTTGGCTAAATATGCCTATGATCAAGCAGGCATAGTGGGCGTTTTGGATCAGCTAGTAAAACAACAGCCTACCCTCAAACCCGAAGACTGGGAACTCATTGGTACAAGCTATTGGGAAAATAGTCAATTTCTCAAAGCCGCCAATGCTTATGCCAAAGCACCGAAAACATCGCGTAACCTCTACCGCACTGCACGGGGGTTACAGGTAGGGGGCAAAGATCGACAAAAAGCGATCGCCACCTATAAACAATTAGTGCAGCAATTTCCCAATACCGAGGAAACTGGAACTGCACTACTACGGTTAGCAGAAATCGCAAAAACACCTAAAGATGGCTTACCTTATCTTGAGCAGGTAATTAGTAAATTTCCCAAACAAGCTGGTACTGCACTGGTACAAAAAGCCAAAACTCTCCAAACCCTCAATAATCAAAAGTCAGCTAGCGCGGCGTGGCAATTACTCATAGCCAAGTACGGCAATTCGGATGAAGCCGCAGAGTACCGTTGGAAAATCGCTCAAGATAAAGCCAAAGTTAAAGATTACGTCGGTGCTTGGCAATGGGCAGAGCCAATTGTCACCAACAATCCCAATAGTATTTTGGCTCCGAGAGCAGGCTTTTGGGTAGGTAAATGGGCAGCTTCACTAGGGAAACAGCAGGAATCTCAAACTGCTTATGAGTATGTGATTAGCCAGTTTCCCTACTCTTACTATGCATGGCGATCTGCGACAATGCTGGGGCTAAATGTCGGCAACTTTGACAACGTGCGCGTCATGAACCCGGAAGTAATCACGCCCCAACGTCCAGTACCGCCTGCTGGTTCTGAGACTTTCAAAGAATTGTATCTGTTGGGTCAAGACCGCGATGCTTGGTTACAATGGCAAACAGAATTTCAGAATAAAATTCAGCCAACGGTAGCAGAGCAATTTACTGAAGGGTTGATGCGGCAGGCTAAGGGAGAAAATCTCATAGGAATTGATAAAATTTCTAAATTAGAAGATCGGGAAACACCAGCAGAACTTGCCCAATATCAGACTCTGAACAAACAAATCACCTACTGGCAAGCGCGTTATCCATTTCCCTATCTGCGGGAGATTGAAAAGTGGTCTATTGAGCGTAAACTTAATCCTCTGCTAGTAACTGCTTTGATCCGTCAAGAGTCGCGGTTTGAACCAAAAATCAAATCCGTCGCTGATGCTACTGGCTTAATGCAGGTTTTGCCAAGTACAGCTAAATGGATCGCCCCACAAATCAAAGTGGATTTCAAAACAATAAGTCTAGAAAATCCCAACGATAACATCATGCTGGGTACATGGTATTTGGATCATACCCATGAGCAATATAACAATAACTCCTTGCTTGCGATCGCCAGTTACAATGCTGGCCCCGGTAATGTCTCAAAATGGCTGCAAACTCTAACTACACAAGATCCAGATGAGTTTGTTGAACAAATTCCCTTTGATGAAACCAAAAATTATGTGCGTCAAGTATTTGGCAACTATTGGAATTATTTGAGACTTTACAACCCTGAGATTTCTGGCATCGTAGCAAAGTACTCGACTAAACACCCAAAATTGCCGACGCAGTGATTTCGATTTCGCCCAATCGGATCAGCAAGTAGGGAGCAGAGGAGCAGGAAAAGCACATATCCAATTTTACTTAGCATTCATTTGAGCTTGGATGGATCGTATCAGTTAGCCGTTAAGGAGGATAAAATAAGCTGATCGTGTCAAAATGTTAAGTGTATAGTTTATTTGCAAACACACTTATGCCGAAAGCAATTTGGAATGGCGCAGTTTTAGCCGAGAGCGATAATACCGTAGTTGTGGAAAACAACCATTATTTTCCTGCTGACAGCATTAACAAGCAGTACTTCACAGACAGTAGCACCCACAGTACTTGTCCTTGGAAAGGTGTCGCCAGCTACTACAGTATCGACGTTGATGGACAAATCAATAAAGATGCTGCTTGGTATTATCCCAGCGCCAAGGAGAAAGCTAAGAATATTGAAGGCCATGTCGCCTTCTGGAAGGGTGTCAAAGTTGAGGCTTAATAAAGGGTTCCTCGAAGTATTTTAGTTTCAGGGACATTAATATGATGTCCGACTAATTGCCCATAAAATAATTAGCCCGCGCAGAGACAAGTCTGAGCGGGCTTCGTATTTAAACGATTTGCGGATTTATTTTAATACGTAATTATACTTTCGCCTTGCGAAATGCTGCAAGATTTCTCTTGGCCAGCAAAGCCATACTACAAGCAATTATACTACCTGCGATCGCACTTGTTTGGGGTACTCTTGTCAGTAAAACAACGTCACTGGCTGTAACAATTATATTGCCTCCTGCTCCTGAATTATTGCTACCAGCAGCGATCGCACTGGGTTCGGATAGTGGTTTCAATATAAAAAGATTATCCGCTCTGAGAGTTATCAAAAATTTGGGTTTAAAGCCCCGTGCTTCGTTTCCTTGACGATTTTACACTTACTCAAGCGTGGCGATCGCATGGTGTGCAATTTACTGCCACTGATATAATTTTATAATTAAAGCTAACAAGCAAAAGGCATGAGCTAAAAAAACCAAGCGGAGCCATTTGTTACGATAACTTCTATATTAATCAGGTTTGCCTAAGCATTTGCTAAAAATAAACAAACTGTTGTTACTAAGGTGCAAGCATTTATAACAAATGAGTACCTCAAAACGATAAATAAGTACTTCAAAACGATAAATAAGTACCTCAAAACGATAAATAAGTACTTCAAAACGATAAATAAGTACTTCAATACGATAAATAAGTACCTCAAAACGATAAATAAGTACTTCAATACGATATTGGAGTACTTCAATACGATATTGGAGTACTTCAATACGATATTGGAGTACTTCAATACGATATTGGAGTACTTCAATACGATATTGGAGTACCCATTTATAATTAATGCTTAATTTGTTACCTTAAATTTTAAGAATTTGTTATGATGATTACGCGATCGCAGCGATCGCAGCAAATGAGTATCCATTTATAATTAATGCTTAAGCTCTTGTTGCTAACAGACAAACATTCGTAACGTCCGCGTCTGTCTTGGTAACAAATGGCCAAGCTGCCGTTACCATGAGAACTTCATTTGTAAGCTCGCTGCTGCAAAAATAGTTAAATTATTCTTGTGAAGAGGATTTTCTTTAAGCTTTGCATTGCACGAGTAGCAATATTATGCTGATGCCAAGCTTGATAAAAGGCTGGATAAGTCATAATTTGGGTGCAGTGCCAAATTACCTGATAGCAATCTTTCCATCGCTCAAAGTCATTTTCATAAATCTTATCTGATAAGTACTTCTTTAAAGCTGTGACTACTACCGTCATCTTTTCAGATTCTGTTAAAGTTTCCCCTAAACTAGATGCCGTTAGCCTACGGATATCTTCATCTTGAGAAGTAAGAAGTAATTCCTCTAATACAGTAATAGCTATGGGAAGATTATTTTTGGTTATTTTCTCTAAGCTAGATGCTGCTAGACTACGGATATCTTCATCTTGAGAAGTAAGAATTAACTCCTCTAATGCAGTAATAGCTTTAGGATTATATTTCGCTATTTTCTCTAAGCTAGATGCCGCATCTAAGGGAATATATTCATCTGG
>Ga0335394_10003470_pt1 | contig 17876 bp, 15 predicted proteins | sample MAT03_FD_205741 | JGI IMG/M metagenome (GOLD analysis project Ga0335394, IMG submission 205741) | Freshwater microbial communities from Lake Fryxell liftoff mats and glacier meltwater in Antarctica - MAT-03 (spades assembly) (version 2) ... | reverse complement strand
GTCCTTTAAACGCTCGATTGAAGGGGATAGAGGCCAAAATTAATCCGGCACCGCCAATAGCCAAGCTCCATTCAGGATCACCGCCCACCACGGCCGTGCCTATAGGGAATCCAATTAAAAGCCCACCAGCAAATCCCAGCACTCCAGCAATGTTATAATTGGCCTTAGCTTTTTTAAACTCTTCGAATGCTACTGGATTTGTCTTTAAAATGTTAAGAACCTGTTTTGGACTTAGAACCAATGTGTCCATTTCAAAACGTACACCACCAAAGGTTTTATACATTTTTATTTCTTGGGCCTGGCTTATACCAACAAGCGGAAAGCACGCCAAAACGAACAGGAGTAGTGGTCTCATTGATAAAAATGTATTTAGCTAAGGCGTTTAGCCACTTCATCCCAGTTTACCACATTCCACCAATTGGCAACGTATTCGTTTCGCTTGTTTTGATACTTAAGGTAGTACGCATGTTCCCACACATCCAGGGCAAGTAATGGAGTGCCTTTTAATTCGCTGATGTCCATTAACGGATTGTCCTGATTGGGTGTTGATCCTATCTTCAACGCATTTCCATCCTTCACTAACCAGGCCCACCCTGAACCAAAGCGAGTCATGGCAGCCTGAGTAAATAATTCTTTGAATTTATCAAGAGATCCAAAAGTAGACTGAATAGCATCAGCAACTTTTCCTGTGGGAGGTGCACCGCTTCCGGGTCTCATCACCTGCCAGAAGAAATTATGATTCCAGGCCCCGCCTCCATTATTGCGTGCTTTCGCAGATAGTTTTGAGGTGTTGGAGAAGAATTCTTGTTCGGCTGAAAAAGTAATATTTTCTGCAGCAATTGCATCGTTTACATTTTTGATGTAGGCCGCATGATGCTTACCATAATGAATCTCCATGGTCATGGTATCGATGTAGGGTTCCAGCGCATTGTTTGCATAAGGAAGTGGTATCTGAGAAAACTGAATGGGCGGATTTATATTTTCTAATGCGAATAAACCAGTTGGCTTTACGATGAATGGTGCGGCCATGGCTAACGAGGTGGCGATTGATTCTTTAACAAACTTTCTTCTATTTATTGATTTCATGGTGATTTTGAATTTAAGTTGCTTTCTCGCGAAAATCTTGCCTGACCGGGCGCGATAAGTAAATTTACCCAAAAATAATTAGCTTGCATTAACCCGATAATTCTACCCTTATGGCGGAAATACTCTTTGATACTATTCCCTCACTGGATCTTGCTGATTTTACCAGTGGCGACCCAATTAGAAAAGCAAAGTTTATAAAGCAGTTGGGTGAGGCTTATAATAGTATTGGTTTTATTGCAATTAGCAATCATTACCTTACCGATGAGCTTACCGCTAAGCTCTACAGCACGATAAAAAAGTTTTTTGCTCAGCCGGATCCAATCAAGCAAAAGTATGAGATCCCCGGATTAGCGGGACAACGTGGTTATATTAGCAAAGGCAAAGAGCATGCGAAAGGGCGTAATATAGGCGACCTCAAAGAGTTTTATCACGTAGGCCAAGAGGTGTTGGATAACGATCCAATTAAAAAGGAGTATCCAGATAATGTATGGCCAGCCGAATTACCAGAATTTAAAGAAACTGCATTGGAAGTTTATAAACGATTGGAAAAGACAGGCAGGCAAATGCTACGAGCAATTGCCTTGTACCTCAATCTGCCCGAGAATTATTTTGATGATAAGGTTCATCATGGCAACAGCATTCTTCGGCCCATCCATTACTTTCCAATTGAAGATCCTAACTCGGTACCCGAAGATGCTGTGCGTGCAGCCGAACATGGAGATATTAATTTGATTACCTTATTGATGGGTGCCAGTGCCGATGGTTTGCAAGTACTACGTAAGGATGGAAAATGGATTTCCATTACCGCCTTGCCAGAGCAGTTGGTTGTGAATGTTGGCGATATGTTGGAACGGTTGACGAATAAAAAATTAAAGTCGACAATACATAGAGTTGTAAATCCGCCTCGGGAGCTGATGAATCATCCGCGCTATTCAATACCTTTCTTCATGCATCCACGCTCTGAAATGGACCTTACTGCATTACCTTCCTGTGTGGATGAAAGTCATCCTAAATTATGGGAGAATACAACCGCTGGTGAATTCCTCAATCAACGGTTGAAGGAGATTGGACTAAAAAAGTAAATCGGAAAGTATGGTACAGCCGATCCGCTTTATCATCTTTCTTAAGGACATCTTACTGCTGTCTGTTACTTGTTTTGGTGGACCGCAGGCTCACTTCGCTCATTTCCAAAAGACGTTGGTAAAAAAGAGAAATTACATTTCTGATGAAGACTTGGTTGAACTCAATGCATTATGCCAGGTTGTTCCGGGTCCTACATCCACGCAAACATTATCGGCCATTGGTTATCGGTTAGGGGGAGCAAAGTTGGCTTACCTCACACTCCTTATTTGGTTGCTGCCTTCTATGGCAATTATGACTACTGTTGGAATTCTGGTAAGTAGTTTTGAAACAAAAAATATTTCACTTGGCTTCACTCGGTTTATTCAACCCATGGCTGTTGGTTTTATAGCGTGTGCCGCTTATTCAATCACAAAAAAAACAGTAACAACAAAAAGAGGTTTGGTACTTATGATATTGGCGGGCATCGCTACCTATTTAATTAAATCACCGGTTGTATTCCCGGTTGTGCTATTAGTTGCCGGGCTGTTTACCGCTTTAAATTATAAAGCCCATCCGCGTGAAGAGAAGAAAAAAATTGATGTTTCGTGGGCTAATTTTTTGCTGTGGGCAGGCGTATTAATTTTTGCAGCTATACTGGGAGGTCTAACTAAGAAGATGCCTGAGTTCTTACCCATTCGTTTGTTTGAAAATTTTTATCGAAATGGAAGTTTGATTTTTGGCGGTGGCCAGGTATTGATACCTATGCTCTACACGGAATTTGTGCAGTATGCTCCAAAGCAATATCTCAGCTCAGAAGAGTTTCTTTCCGGGTATGCATTTGTGCAAGGATTGCCAGGGCCAGTATTTTCATTTAGTTCTTACATCGGTGCACTTGCCATGCGCGATTATGGTGTTTGGGGTGCAATTATTGGCGCCATTATGTCTGCCGCAGGTATTTTTCTTCCAGGTACATTCTTGATTTTCTTTCTCATCAGGATATGGGACAGTTTAAAGAAATTCCGACCTATTCGTGCATCACTGGAGGGAATCAATGCAGCTAATGCTGGGCTGGTTGCCGCTGCTGCTATTCTACTTTTTCAGCCGCTCATTTATGAACAACCCATTCGTTTGGTTTTGTTGAATGGCCTTTATACAATTACCACGTTCGGCCTTACAGCGTTTACTAAAATTCCATCCTGGGCAATTATTCTTATAGGCTTAGTGTGCGGATTGGTGCTCTAAAAATTCGGTCATAAAAAAAGCCCTAACTTATTGTCAGGACTTCTTATTTATCCGATTAAGTGATTAGCCTAATTTGAAAATAATTGGAATAACCATTTTTTGGCGCACTGGCTTTCCTCTTTGCTTACCTGGCTTCCAAGCTGGAGCACTTTGTACAATTCTAACAGCTTCTTCATCGCAACCAGCGCCAATTCCTTTTATTGATTTCACATCAACAATAGTACCATCGCGGTTCACAACAAACTCAACGAAAACTCTTCCTTCAACACCCATTCTTCGAGCTTGCGCAGGGTACTTAATTTTTTCGCCTACATATTTGTAGAAAGCTGGCATGCCACCTTTTGGTGTAGCAGTTTCCTCCACCACACTGAATATTTGATCCGCATCTTCCTTCTCTTCTACTGGGGCAACGATAATTGTTTCAACTTTAGTTTCTTCTGTAACTTCAACGTCAAACTTTAGGTTTAAATCTTCTTTGATTTCTTCCTCATCGGGCACTTCAACAATTTGGGGTTGTTGGATAATGGGAGCCGGTGGAGGTGGCTGTTCAGTAGGCGGCACTTCTAACATTTCTTCAAAAACGTTGGCACTTTTCCCCTGAAGGTCAAGCAGGCTTTCATCATAGTTTTTCCAGGTAAAAGCTGTGAGCGTAATACCCATAGTTATCAACAAACCGATACTAAAGAAAAGTGCTGTTTTTTTCGTTAAATCGGCTTTTTCGGTCTTTTTCGCTTCCATAGTAATTAAATTACGGGTTAAGGAATTTCAAATATAATAATAGAATCCAAGTGCGGCCACCTAGTCACAGAAAATCCGGAAAATTTTTTATGGTTTTTACTTCCGAGTGCCGTAGAATAATGTGAAAAATACGGTTGGAAACACAGATTTGTTCTCTGCTGTTGGCATCAGTATAATTTTGTTGAAGTAGGAATCCACCAAAACACCAACTTCAAACCCTGTTACCTGACTTTTTAAAAAGCCCAATTCGAAATTTAATGCTGCTTTTACGTTGGCACCCAATTGCAATTTTGAGTCTCCAATTCCCTCAAATAGATTTCCTGTACCCAATATGTTATTGAAGGAATGATTTGGATTATTGGGATCGTACTGCTCGTGTTGGGAAGTAAAAAAACTATTGTCAACTGCCCGCTCGATGTAGTATGGAGCTACTATGCCTAAACTTGGGCCTGCCGCAAGAACGGCTTTAATTTCTACCCCCTGCTGCGGGGCCTTAGAAAACAAAATGAAATCGCGACCATATTGAAAACGTAAAGCATAGAGATAGTTACTCTTTCCATATATAAATGCATTTCCTGTATAGCCTGAATTATATCTGGCCTCTTGCGGATTTTTAACATTCATTACCTCAAGGCCAAAGGTTTCTAGTGTATTATCCTTGAGCTTGCGTGCCTTTTTTAAGGTAAAACCACCAATTAGTCCGCCTGCAGAGTTTTTATTAATACCCCATGTAAACTCCGAATTATATTCATAGCTATCCAGCGTTTGGGCCACAGCTGGTAAAACGGCAAGTATGCCAACAACGATAACTAAAAATTTGACGCCTTGTTTCATTCCTGTAATTGCTTCTTTTCGAAACGATAAATCTAACCTAACTAACGCAAAATTAAGAACCTTGTTATTAGCGAAAACGCTTGACCAAGTATTTACGGGCTTCTAAGATAAGCAAAACAGCGGAATCTGCTATTTGCAACTTCTTTCAAATCTAGTTTTTGACAGGGGTTATTGCTTTCAACTCATTTTGGATGGAAGCAAACGAAATGTCGAAGTGCGACTTATCATACACCGACTGTCCGTTTTTTATTATCAAAACCTGAGGCGATTGATGTTCAACATGGAACCGATCAGCAATGGTGTTGGAAATTTCACGGTAGGAAAGCAAATCTAAATAATAAGGCTTCACATTTGCGAGTTCTCCATCTTTCCAATTTCTTTCCAATCGGTCGAGTGCAGTACGGCTGATTGAGCAGCTTGTGCTGTGTTTAAAAATCACAACGGGTTCCTTAATTGATTCTGCTTGGATCGTATCTAATTGACTTTTGTTTGTGAGTTTAATCCAGTTCATGTTAATCGTATAAATCCTTCCAGAGTTCCTTTTCCTTTTTGTCGTATCGTGGCCTGTGCACGTTGTCTTTTACGGCAGCAGGCTGCATGTTATTTTTCTTAAATAACTTCGTCCACAATAACTTAAAGTCTGTCATAATAGTTCGCTCGCCTTTCACATTGTTTTCTTTGCCATGGGCAAACTCAGCATCGGGGAAATGCTTTTTGTGATTATACTTATTCATTTTAACATTACCCTGATAGTCACCAATGCGCGCTGAAGCGCGGCTAGGCGCTATCCCATCTAACGCATATTTATTACTGTGTGGATTGTGACGATAGTTTTTAGTGAGCCTCGTTTTACCGGCAAATGAAGTAGCCTGCTCAAACGATTTGGTATTCTTTCGTGTTTTCAATGATCCATCCGCACTGCTCGGGTTATGCTTGTAATCCCAAATAACTTTTATACGACCTGTATATTCACTCGCTTTAATTGTTGACTTAGTAGGACCAACACCCGGCATCGAGCCCTTTACGGCATTAGGTTTTGTGTCGGTTTCTTTTTGCTTAACACGAACCATCAAGCCATTTACCTGATAGGTGTTTTCAAAAGGGGCATGTTTCTTAAGCGCCTTCTCGTTTGCATTTGGGTTACGAACATATTCTCTCTTTAAAAGAGGAAGCTTAGTTTTCCCTGAATAGTTAATGTCATTTGCTTGGTCCCCTGTTGGTATTTTGGCAGGCAATGGTTTCCCATTGTTGTTCCAGAGCTGTCCACTTACACTACCGCCACCTTTTAAGGGCTTTTGTGCTTTGTAATAGCCAGTAAAATCATACCCATCCTGGTTGTACGTTTTCTTTTTCTGGGGGATATCTCCTGTGTAGTTATATCCTTCCTGACTGAAAGATTTAGGGCCACGCTTAATGTCGCCTTGGAACTTGCTTATTTTTCTTGAGACAGCGTTGGGTGTATATGCCGGAAGAGGCTTGTTACTAATTACAGAGCCGCTAATACTTCCACCACCTTTCAGTGGTTTTCTCGCTTTCATGCTTCCAGAGTAATTCAAGCCATCCTGACTGAATATTTTCTTTGCGTCTCGCTGTTTGATAAAGCCTTTATAATTTCCCTGGAAGTTAGCTGAACGTTGATCCAAAGGTTGCTTTACAGGAATAGGTTTGTCGTTATTATTTCGCTTAAGTTGTGCACTAACACTGCCGCCACCTTTTTCAGGCCGAACTGTTTTTATGTTACCAGAATAGTTAAGTCCACGTTGACTATATCCTTGTGTTTCGCGCCTGATAGTGCCCTTATAATTTGCCTGCATACCAGCAACTTTAGGATTTGAAGGCGGGCGCTTGCCAAGCGGAGTATTCTTTCCTTTCTGGAGTTGGGCGGTAATACTACCACCACCTTTTAGGGGTTTAATTCCTTTAAGTTGGCCAAGGTCTCTCCGCATTAAAGAAGTGCTTAGGCCAGGTGCCCGTGCCCTTAAGGGTTCATTTGATTTATATTTTCCACTCACGCTACCACCACCTTTCTCAGGTTTTATGCCACGCAGTTTACCTAAATCGTTGCGCATTAAGGAAGTGCTAATGCCGGGTGCTCGTGCCCGCAACGGTTCATTTGATTTATATTTTCCACTAACACTTCCACCGCCTCTCTCAGGTTTAACGCCCAGTAATTTATTTTGGTCTTTGCGCATCAAGGTAAAGCCCATACCAGGTGCCTTTGCTTTTAGTGGTTGATTGGATTTATATTGACCGCTTACGCTGCCGCCACCTTTTCCTTTTGCTTTCACCCCGGCTACTTGATTATTTCGTTCTTTACTTCTTCTTATTGGTTGACCAGAGATATCTCCCTTCCATGGAAGCTCACCGCGTCTGGAGGCGGTTTTGTAGCCCGACTTGAAAGAACCACTATAGGCTCGGTCACCCGTTTGCTTGCGACCATAATATGGATCGGATGCACTGATCACGCCTCTCGAAGGAGTTCGGAAATTTTTGGTTCGAAGAGGTCTCCCGGCAAGGTCGGAAGTAACTGCCTTTTCGCCTTTTGAAAATTTGCCCCAATAAGGGTTTCGCTTACCACGGCTAATAAAGGCTTGCGAACTTGACCGAGGCACTATGCGTTTTTTTCCTCCGGGTGGTTCGCGATGAGTTGTTCCATACCTGGCCGCACGAGCAACTTCTTTTCTATTATCGTACCGAATGCCACCAGGTTTTTTTGAATTATGATTAACAAAAGGTCCCTTCTGGGGATACACATTCGACCGGGCAGATTCTGCGGAACGAGACCGGATGCGTGGACCTTTGCCGCCACCAATAGGAGTTCCGGCCTTCTCGCCACGTGAACCTCTTTTATTTCGATACGGAGAGGTAGCTGAATAAACAGCGCGCTGGGCTGAGGATTGATTACGGGTACGAAGACGCTTGCCCGCTATGTCTTTAGTGGTTGCCTTTTCTTTTCGCTTTACAGATTTTGCCCGAGTTTCGCGGATTTGCCGTTTGTTGTTGACGGGCTTTCTATCCTGACTCCATCCGGAAGTGGAGATGAGCAAAAAGAGGATCACCACTCCGTAGAAAATGGGGCGTGATAACGTCAATGCTGTGGCTTTCCTTTGGACTATCAAGATATATGATCTATAAACAGGCCAAGATAAGGAAAAAATGGCCTTTCTTATAAACGACCTCTGTAGCTGTTTCTTTTACGATTTCTTTAATATCTCATCAACTCTTCAATCGCAGATTTTATTCTTCCTTTAGGTAGGAAATTATTTTCTAAGGTAGCCGCAAACGGAATGGCGGTGTCTAAACTGGCAACTCGTTTTACGGGTGCATCTAAATATTCGAACGCATGTTCACTAATCCATGCTGCAAGTTCACCACCAATGCCTCCGGTCAACGTATCTTCATGAAGAATCAATACGCGGCCTGTTTTCTTTACTGTTTCCATCACGGCTTCTTTATCCCAGGGAAGCAGGGTGCGCAAGTCCAATACATCGACTGAGACTTCGGACATGTTTTCTAAAATTTCTTTTGCCCAATGTACTCCCATGCCATACGTAATTATTGATAAGTCGCTTCCGGTTGTTACCAAGTTAGCTTTGCCAATTTCTATTGTGTAGTAGTCGTCAGGGATTTGATCTTTGATGGATCGGTACAAAGCTTTGTGTTCGAAATATAAATAGGGGTTAGGATCTTCCAACGCAGCACACAGCAATCCTTTTGCATCATAAGGATTGGATGGATAAACAATTTTTAATCCGGGAGTATGAAAGAACCATGCCTCATTGCTCTGACTGTGAAACGGGCCAGCAGCAGTGCCAGCGCCAGTCGGCATCCGCACAACAACATCAACGGGTTGCCCCCAGCGCCAATGTGTTTTGGCTAAATTATTTACAATCTGATTAAAGCCTTCGGTAACAAAATCAGCAAACTGCATCTCCACCATGGCCTTCATTCCCTTTATGGAAAGGCCAAGACCAGCGCCCACAATGGCGGCTTCGCATAATGGAGTATTGCGTACACGCTCTTTCCCAAATTTTTCTACAAAGCCTTCGGTGATTTTAAATACCCCACCATAATCAGCAATATCCTGACCCATCAAAACTAAATTAGGAAAGCGTTCCATACTTTGTTTCAAGCCATCGCTGATGGCATCAATGAATCTGCGTTCGGTTCTCTTTTCAGATGTTGGCTCAACAAGTTGTTGCGCGAAAGGTGCGTACACATCATTAAATTCAAGTGCAGTGTTAGGTTCAGGCAATGTTTCTTCAAATGCTTCGGCCAGCCCGGATTCAATTTCTTGTTTTATTTTTTTGCGAAGCGATTCAATTTGATTTTGATCAACAATACTTTCTTTGATTAAAAACTTTTCGAAGTTGTTCAACGGATCTTTCTTACCCCATTCGTCCATTAATTTTTTGGGAACATACTTCGTTCCTGAAGCTTCTTCATGTCCGCGCATCCGAAAGGTGAGGCACTCGAGCAAAACAGGTTGTGGTTTTTTGCGCATGGACGCAGCCAATGTTTTCACGGTGTCATAAACCTCCAACACATTGTTGCCATCAACTTGCACGCCTTGGATGCCGTAGCCAATTGCTTTATCAATAAACTGCTTGCATTTAAATTGCTCGCTGCTGGGTGTAGATAAACCATAACCATTGTTTTCAATAACAAAGATTACGGGCAGGTTCCATACTGCAGCTACATTAACAGCTTCATGAAAATCTCCCTGACTGGTTCCGCCATCGCCATTAAATACTACCGTAACTTTTTGTTCGCCTTTTAATTTTGTGGCAAGGGCAATTCCATCGGCCACGCCATTTTGTGGGCCGAGGTGCGAGATCATGCCCACAATGTGATGTTCATTTGTGCCAAAATGAAACGAGCGATCGCGACCTTTTGTAAAGCCGTTAGCAGTTCCCTGCCATTGCGAAAAGAGTTTTTTAAACGGAATGTTGCGCCCCGTAAATACACCAAGGTTGCGGTGCATCGGTAGAATGTATTCATCTTTTTCAAGTGCTTGCGTGATGCCTACTGAAATGGCTTCTTGCCCAATACCACTAAACCACTTGCTGATTTTATTTTGCCGCAACAAAATCAACATCTTCTCTTCAATCAGCCTCGGCCACAAGAGAGCCTCAAGCAAATCAAGAAGAGTCTTATCAGAATATTTTTTACGTTCAAATTTCATTGTTACAAAACTTTAATGTTGCACAGGAGTGTCAACTGCTTTTTGTTCCGCAGACTCAGCAGGTTTCTTTTTGATTGTAAAAAAACCAAGTGTCATAATTACGCTGGTGGCCAGAATAACAAAGAATAGCAACCCGTCACCCAATCCTTTTAATTTTAAATCTTCGGGAATACTAAAGAAAAGCAAAATGCTGATGAGTCCGCGTGGTGCCAGAAAGTATTCGGCAATGGTTGCCGAGCGGACAAATATTTTTTGATAGATAATTCGAATTAAATAGATGATTACGATTATAATCAATCCGTTTCGCAGTATATCAAGATGGAAAAGTGATTCTACATTTAATGTGAACCCAAAAATTAAAAAGAAAAAGGTGCGCACAATAAAGGCACTTTCTCCACTTAACTGCGTAAGTTGAGTTAGATCTTTTGTAAAATTTTCATAGGCAAAAATTCTGCTGAAAACGGGATTATTGATCCAATGCAAATTATTAAGGAAGAGGCCGAAGGCCAGCACGATTACTAAAGTTGGTAAATGATAATGCTTGCCGATGGCGTAAATTAAAATGAGCATGGCAATTATTAGGAAGAATTTTAAATGATGAGTAATTCTTTTCAATAAGTATAATAATGCCAGACAAAACAGGCCGGAGATAATGAGAATTAAAATTGTTTGCCACCCGAGCCTTAGAAAAGAATTGCCATTAACAACCTGATTGGTTAACATGAAATTAAAAAGGATGACTCCAAAAATATCCGACAAGGATGATTCGTAAACTATAAAGTCCTTGCGCTCTGCTGGCAAAACCCGGGCAGATGGAATTGCAATGGCTGAACTGATGATTCCTAGCGGTATAGCGTTGATAAGTATTGTTCGAAAATCCTGACCGGTAAAGAAATAGTAAAAGAGTGCCAGTGAAACGCTTGTAATAATTAGAATAAAAAAGGCAGAGCCTGATGATCGCCTTATCAAACTAAGGTTACTTTTTTCGATTTTCAATTCGAGCGCCCCCTCCAACACAATTAGGATCAAACCAATAGTTCCTACCAAAGGAAGTATGGGAGCAAAATCGGGTGTGGGAAATTTAAAAAAATCAGAGAGGTAATGAAGGCCAATGCCACTTAAAAGCAGGAGAATGACAGATGGAATCTTAAACTGTTTTGCCACCAGGTCGAACAGGTAGCTAAAAACAACCAGTGAACTTAAGATTATCAGAGTAATTTCTACCGACATAAATATGGTAAGAGAGACGCGAAAATATAGATAAAAATTAACCAGTAGCCTATCTTGCACCCGCTTGGTCCTATTTTTTATTTTAATACAATTCTAACTGAATGATTTCATTCTCAACTTTTACTCTCGATAATGGGTTGCAGGTTTTTGTGCATGAGGACCCAACCGTGCAATTAGCGGTAATGAATATTTTGTATAACGTTGGCTCACGCGATGAACATCCAGACAAAACAGGCTTTGCGCATCTCTTTGAACATTTAATGTTTGGAGGTTCAGTTAATGTGCCTGCATTTGACGAACCCTTGCAGTTGGTAGGTGGTGAAAATAATGCGTTTACCAATACTGATATTACCAACTATTATCTGACCCTGCCAGCTGCCAACTTAGAAACAGGATTTTGGTTGGAAAGTGACAGGATGTTGAGTTTGTCATTTGATATAAAGGTGCTTGAAGTACAACGAAAAGTTGTTATAGAAGAATTTAAACAACGCTATTTAAATCAACCTTATGGCGATGTGTGGTTGAAACTTCGGCCGCTTGCTTATACAAAGCATCCTTACCAGTGGGCAACTATTGGCAAAGAGATCAGTCATATTGAAAATGCTACAATGGATGATGTAAAAGATTTTTTCTTTACACATTACATTCCCAACAATGCAATTTTGGTTGTTGCTGGCAAAGTCACACACGAGCAAGTAAGAATGCTTTCGGAAAAATGGTTTGCACCTATTCCTGCAGGAAAGAACATAGTGCGTTCTCTTGCCGCTGAGCCTTTACAACAGGCAAAGCGAACACTTTCTGTTTATGAAAATGTTCCTGCTAATGCCTTATACAAAGCCTGGCACATGCCGGGTAGGTTTGACAAGGATTTTTATGCGGCAGAGTTACTCAGTGATATTTTGAGCCGCGGCCATTCCAGCCGCCTCTATAACAAGCTTGTAAAGGAGAAAGAAATATTTACATCTATTTCGTCTTTCACCATGGGAACGATTGATCCGGGTATGATGATTATAAGTGGCCGTGTGAAAGAAGGAATTGTATTGGAAGAAGCGGAGAAGCAAGTAAATGAAGTTATAAATAACTTGCTAGAAAATGGTTTAGAGGAGGACGAATTGCTGAAAGTAAAAAACCAAGCACAGACAACTCAGGAGTTTGAAAAAGTAGAGGTAATGAATCGCGCAATGAACCTGGCCTTTGCTGCTTTGTCGGGCAATGCCGACTTGGTAAATCAGGAAGCGGATTTAATTGAATCAGTAACGAGTGCTGACATAATTCGAATTGGGAAAAAGATCTTTAATGAAGAGAACTCAAACGTGCTCTATTACAATTCAAAGCCTGCGCAGGAAAAATCTTAAAGGGGTAGTGTAACAGTGAATTCCGTGCCTTCATCCAGAACCGATTGCATACTTATATCACCCCTTAATTTACCTAAGGTTTCTTTTACAATGTATAAACCTAACCCCGAACCTTCGGATGATTCGGAGGCACGATAAAACATTTCAAAAATTCGTATGTGGTGTTCGGGTGCAATCCCCTGGCCATTATCAGCGATCATAATCATAACAGCTTCTGAGTTTGTTTTAGCTGAAATTTTAATATAAGGATCGGGTTTTTCAAATTGATGATACTTGTATGCGTTCGATAATAAATTATTAATCACAACTTTTAATCTACTAACATCACTTTCAATTACTAAGTCCTTTTCAATTTCAATTGAAATTCGAACTTTTTTATTTACAATCGTGTAGGCTAAGTTCTGCACAACTTCTTTTACTAAATCATACAAACTTATTTGCGTAGGCGCAAGATCAAGTCTTGTATTGCGCGAATAGTCTGTCACTTCTTTAATAAACCCTTCCATTGTTTTAATGCGATCTTTCATCATTTGCAACAAGGTTCCTATTTCTTCAGGCCTGTCTGTTTTTTCAGAAAGGTGAATCAATCCCAAAAGAGAACTTAACGGTGCGCGCATGTCATGCGAGGCACTATAAACAAAGCGATCTAATTCCTCGTTTGTTTTTGCCAATTGTGAATTCTTGACAGCTAATTCTTTCTCGGCCCTTTTTCGTTCATCAATATCAATGATGGATCCAACGACCGCTGTTATATTACCTTCTTCGTTTTGCTTAGACATGCCATTATCCTGAAACCATTTATAAGCCCCACTTTTTGTTCGTAGTCTATATTCGTTTTGATAGGGCGCATTAGTCTTCAATTTTTCACTTACTAGTGACACTACTTTTTCTACATCTTCTGCATGAACAAAGGATTGATAGGTATTGAATGTTAGGTCTGCTAACTCATCATTTTCGTAGCCTAAGATTTTTTTCCAGTAGGGACTTGTATAAATGATGTTACTGTTTGTGCGCCATTCATAAATGCCGGCTTTTGTTCCTTCCAGCGCCATAGCAAAGCGCTCCTCGCTTATTCTCAAATCGGCTGACGTTTTGAGCAGCCTTTTCTCATTTTCAAGTAGAGATTTTTCAGCTTCAGCATTGCGCACAATAACGAAATAGACAACAAAGGCATTGGCAATGGCTGCCAGTGCTATGTTGATAAAGAAACTTATTTGAACGAATCCGTCCTTATAAATAGGCGGCTGAATTAAGTTTAAATCGTAGAACAATGCCAGGTATGCAAAAATAAGCGGCAGCACGGTAAAAGAAATATTAATCGCACGCGGATAATCTTTGGTCAGGATTAACCCTACAATTGAATTTGTAAGGAAAAAGAAAAAGACACCACCATAGGGATGGTCCGAATCCGCAAAAATGTAAACAAGACTATCAATTGAAATCAACGACAGGGTTGTGCTCAGAATATAATACCGGATTCGGTTAAGATAAATGGTAAGAAAACTAAAACCAGCAAGTATTGCATATAGAAATAGAAACGAATGAATGCCATTTAATAAATCTAAAAGGGTATAAAAAATTGCGATACAAGTTATGATGAGGCTAAACTGACCCCGCAGCATAGCATATTTGTATTCCTGCCGCGAAGCGATTGTTTCCTTGCTGAGGAGGATATCTCGAAGAAGACTCATTTACATAAGTTATAGTAAAGTGTTTTGATGCAAGCTTTAATTAATAATTGGTTCTGCTACCTTTGAAAAAAAGTAAATGTATGAAAATACGTGTTGGCTTAGGCTTTGATGTTCATCAATTAGAAGCGGGGCGAGATTTTTATTTGGGGGGGATAAAACTTCCTGCTGCAAAGGGCGCTGTCGGGCATTCGGATGCTGATGTGCTAATTCACGCGATATGCGATGCGCTTTTGGGTGCCGCTAATTTGCGAGATATCGGTTTTCATTATTCGAACACAGACCCACAATGGAAGGGAAAGGATAGTAAGTATTTTTTGAAAGACGTCACCAACAAATTGGCAGAACATGGTTGGGCAATAGAAAATGTTGATTGTACACTTTGCCTCGAACAACCAAAAGTGAATCCGCACATACCTGAAATGAAAAGTGTTCTCGCACCGCTTATGAATATCTCAGTAGATGATATTTCAATCAAAGCAACAACCGCTGAACGTTTGGGATACATTGGGCGGGAAGAAGGTGTGAATGCATACGCGGTTGCTCTAATAAAGAAGGAGTAATACACGTGGAATCTATAAAAATTATAACCACAGAAGATGGTTCGCACTCTTTGTTGAATGAAACATTAGACGAAACGTATCATTCGCGTCATGGTGCCAAACAAGAATCAAATTATGTTTTTATAGATAAAGGGTTAAACTTTTTTGTTGATCAGAATTCTGGTAAACCGGTTTCAATTTTAGAGATTGGTTTTGGTACTGGCCTCAATGCCTTGCTCACCGCTCAAAAATCTGTTGCAAATCAGATTGAGGTTAACTACACAACACTTGAAACTCATCCTATACCTCCAGAAATCTGGAAGACGCTGAATTACTCTTTAGATGATTTACTATTTGGAAACATTAATGGGGCCAATTGGAACGAATGGATTGGCATAGCTCAAACCTTCAGATTATTCAAAAATCAAATTTCTCTTCAGAAAGTTGTTTTAAATGATGATGAATTTGATGTTATTTATTATGATGCCTTTGCTCCCAACAAGCAACCAGCGATGTGGACATACGCGATGCTTGAAAAGGTCTATCGGGCTATGAAACCTAATGGAGTTTTTGTTACCTATTGTGCGAAGGGTCAACTTAAGCGCGATTTAAAAGCTCTTGGCATGAGCGTTGAGTCCTTGCCGGGTCCGCCCCGAAAGCGCGAGATGGTTAGAGCGATTAAATTGTAATCACCTTTCTTAAAATTCTTACCTTTGGAGTCTAAAATTTTTAACTAGTGACTGGTAAAAAAGTAAAAATTGGAACCGTGCAGATGAGCTGCATAAAAGAACCCAAAGACAATCTTGAAAAAGCAATTTCAAAGATTCGTGAAGCAGCTTCGAATGGCGCTCAAATAGTTTGCCTTCAAGAGTTATTTACGTCTTTGTATTTCTGCGATGTGGAGGATTACGAGAACTTCAAATTAGCGGAAGCAATTCCCGGGCCTTCAACCGATTCGTTATCAGCGTTAGCTAAAGAATTAGGAGTTGTAATTATCGCATCACTTTTTGAAAAAAGAACACAGGGCATTTATCACAATACAACCGCTGTGCTGGATGCAGACGGAACCTATTTAGGTAAATACCGGAAGATGCACATCCCGGATGATCCAGCTTATTATGAAAAATTTTACTTCACTCCGGGCGATCTTGGGTACAAAGTTTTTAAAACAAAGTTTGCCACCTTGGGAGTTTTAATTTGTTGGGATCAATGGTATCCCGAAGCTTCGCGTATAACAGCCTTAATGGGTGCCGAAATTTTATTTTATCCAACGGCTATTGGTTGGGCGACTTCGCAAGATGACGCTACTAATACAGAACAATATAATGCGTGGCAAACTATTCAACGCAGTCATTCTGTGGCTAACGGACTTCATGTTGTGAGCGTGAATAGAGTAGGGTTTGAACAAGATGGAGCCATGAAATTTTGGGGCGGCTCATTTATCACCAATCCATTTGGTTCTATATTATATAAAGCATCTCACGATAACGAGGAAGTACATGTGCAGGAAATTGACCTGGCAAAAACGGATAGCTATCGCACGCACTGGCCTTTTTTGCGCGACCGCAGAATTGATTCGTATCAGCCGATTACAAAAAGATTTATTGACGAAGACTAAATTAGTCCACTGACCACAGTCGACTGTAGACCGTGGACTGTGGACATCTTACAAAGAATGACCCCAAAAGAATTAGGATTTCATTTCCCAGCAGAGTTTGCAAAGCACAGCGCTACCTGGCTAAGTTGGCCGCATAAGGAAGCCAGTTGGCCCGGTAAGATTGAAACTATTTATCCACGCTACGCTGAATTTATAAAGCGTGTGGCAGAAGGTGAAGTAGTTAATATTAATGTTGCGGATGAAGCCATGAGGCAAAAAGCTACGCGCTATGTTAATGAAGCCGGTGCTAATCTAACCAACATTCAATTTTTTATTCATCCCACCAACGATGCATGGTGTCGCGACCATGGTCCGGCATTTCTTATTAATCCAACCGAGAAAAAGAAAATGATTGTCGATTGGAATTATAATGCGTGGGGTGGCAAGTATCCGCCTTTTGATTTAGATGATGTAATCCCAACACACATTGCAAAGCATTATGGTATTCCTGTTGTTCATCCGGGCATTGTAATGGAAGGAGGTTCCGTTGAGTTTAATGGTAAAGGCACGTTGCTCACTACTCGTGCTTGTTTGTTAAATCCTAACCGCAATCCTGAATTAAATCAAGAGCAGATTGAAAAGTATCTGATCGACTATTATGGTGTAAACAATATTCTTTGGTTAGGCGATGGCATTATTGGTGATGATACTGATGGACACATCGATGACTTAACCCGCTTTGTTAATGAGGATACGGTTGTAACCATCATTGAAGAGAATAAGAAAGATGAAAACTACTCTATTCTTCAAGATAACGTCAAGGAATTAAAAACGTTACGCCTTGAGACGGGCAAACAAATGAACATCGTGGAGTTGCCCATGCCAGCGCCCATTATTTATGAAAACCAACGATTGCCGGCTTCGTATGCAAACTTCTATATCAGCAATAAATATGTAGTAGTTCCTACTTTCCGCGACAAGCATGATGATCGAGCATTGGATATTTTACAAACTTGCTTTACGGATAGAAAAGTAATTGGTATTGACTCAACAGATATAATCTGGGGGCTGGGTTCTTTCCATTGCCTTAGCCAGCAAGAGCCTGCGGTTTGATCCTAAAATTGATAAACTTTTTTAGGTGTGATCATCATGGAGAGCATTAAATCAAGAGGTGATGTATCTTCAATTTCATCTTCAGCTGAAAAAAAACTCAATCCGACTTTCTGACACTCAGGTCGACATTCTTTTAAGAATCGATCGTAAAATCCTTTGCCATAACCAACCCGATGGCCGTTGTTATCGAATGCCAAAAGTGGA
>Ga0335394_10003469_pt1 | contig 17879 bp, 14 predicted proteins | sample MAT03_FD_205741 | JGI IMG/M metagenome (GOLD analysis project Ga0335394, IMG submission 205741) | Freshwater microbial communities from Lake Fryxell liftoff mats and glacier meltwater in Antarctica - MAT-03 (spades assembly) (version 2) ... | reverse complement strand
CACGTCAACAACCTGATATTTCTATCATCATTGCCTACTTCCCCCGCTAGAGTTGGTGGTAGTGGTATTGCTGCTTCAAATTGAGATCGGTTGCAAAAGGGGCGATCGCTTCTACAAATATGTGGCGCGATCGCTTTTCTGACTCCAATTATTCAGCCTCTGGCATGGTGCGGGGTGAAGTTATGAGGTTGTGAGGTTGGCGATCGCACTATTCGCCTAGCACCACCCGACTCACCGATTCAGTGAGACAGGGTAATACCTCGTTGAATCTTTTTCATTTACGCCTGAAGCTCAATTATTGCCACATTTGAATCGTTAGACTACCGCAACTATAGCCATAGTCATAAAGCTTAGGACATGCCAGCGTCATTCCCGCGCAGGCGGGAATCCACCCCCGCACCTATCGAGCCGATGGATTCCCGCCTGCGCGGGAATGACAGGGAGGCGTCCTATTGATCATGGCTACCGCAACTACAGATTCAAACTCTAAGAAATCAGACTGAAAAATCTGAATCGAGAATCTGTTCAATCGTGTAAGGGCACTCGGTTGGGAATATCTCTACTGACTTGTTCGTCTCCTTAACTGCATCTCGACAAGCCCGTCGATAATATTTTTCCACCCACTCTGGGTCTTTGAGAAACCGTTGCAAACTAGGAGTATCTTCCACGCAATCTTGGATCTTGTCTCGGCAGTTGGAGAGGGTCTGATCCCAACTTTTAGTTCTTCGTTCAGGTTGGTATTGGCACTTCATCAGATGTATCAGAAGAACCTGCAAGTAGCTGCCAAGTTCTCGTTGTTCACTGCGACCCAAGGCTTCTAATTCCTCTACCAAATTTTCAACGTCTAACCCTGCCCAGCATCCTTTTCGTAGATACTCAGCCTGTTGTTGCGTCCATTCTAGAAAGTCCTGATCATAGAGTGCTGCTTTACCCATCAGTCATTACTTCCTTGGTGAGCAATTAGCCCAATTTTAACCCACCTGTATAGCTACAGAACAATCTTATCTTGTCCCAAATCCTCCTCCTCCCGGTGTTTCAATTACCAGCGTGTCGCCGACGTGCATAGAGATTTCGGCGCTGCTGCCCAGTTCTTCTACCGTGCCGTCTTCGCGCTCTACCCAGTTATGGCCGATCGCTCCCGGTTTGCCGCCCTCTAGTCCGAATGGAGGGACAACGCGATGGCCTGACAGAATAGCAGCGGTCATCGGTTCAAGGAATTCGATGCGGCGAATGATGCCGTTGCCGCCGGGGTGTTTGCCGCTGCCGCCGCTGTGGGGACGAATCTGGAAGCTGTCGAGCATCACGGGGAAGCGCCATTCCAGCACTTCGGGGTCCGTCAGGCGAGAGTTGGTCATGTGAGTATGGACGGCATCGGTGCCGTCGAAGTCGGCTCCAGCGCCGGAACCCCCACAAATAGTTTCGTAGTATTGATAGTGGGCGTTGCCAAAGGTGAGATTGTTCATCGTGCCCTGACTGGCTGCCATCACTCCCAGGGCACCGTAGAGGCAGTTGGCGATCGCCTGAGAGGTTTCCACATTGCCTGCCACCACTGCCGCTGGGTAGCGCGGGTTGAGCATACAGCCGTCAGGGATGATGATGTCTAACGGCTTCAGACACCCAGCATTTAGCGGAATGTCATCGTCTACCAACGTGCGAAACACGTACAGCACAACGGCTTTGCAGATTGCCGTCGGGGCATTGAGGTTATTGATCTGCTGCGGGGAGGTGCCCGTAAAATCAATTCGGGCGCTGCGGCTGGGGCGATCGAAGGTGATGGATACCTGGATTTGAGTGCCGTTGTCCATGGGATAGATCCACTGGTGGAGACGGGGTGTGGAGGGAGGTTGATCCGGTGGCAAATCGTCAGGATGTGCTGTCAGAGCCTCTACGTCAGCTAGTGAACTATTCGACTGTTGGTCATGTTGGTCATGTTGGTCATGTTGGTCATGTTGGTCATCAAACAACTGCGCGATCGCCCGTCTCACTGCCTCTTCTGCATTGTCTTGCACATGCTCCATGTAAGCCTGTACCATCGCTAGTCCATAGCGCGCCACCATCCGCTGAAGCTCCTGTACGCCTCGTTCATTCGCGGCAATCTGCGCTTGCAAGTCTGCCAAATTTTGCGTTGGGTTGCGTACCGGATACGCTCCTGATGTCAAAATCTCCAGCAATTCCGCCTCTAGAAATTGCCCCCGGCTTACCAGTTGCACGTTATCCAACAGCACGCCCTCTTGCTCAATGCTGGTGCTGTAGGGTGGCATAGAACCCGGTGTAATACCGCCAATATCGGCATGGTGTCCCCGCGATGCCAAATAAAACAGGGGTTGATGTTGAGACGGTACTGGCAGCGTCTCACTATCAATCAGTGGATTTATGAAGACTGGCGTGATCACGGTGATGTCGGGCAGATGCGTGCCGCCGTTGTAGGGATTGTTGGAGAGGTACACATCACCGGGCTGAAGGCCGCTCCCGTGTTCCCGAATCAGCGCTGCGACGCTTTCGCTCATTGAGCCTAAATGCACGGGGATATGGGGCGCATTGGCAACCAATTGCCCCTGTTGGTCAAATACCGCGCAGGAAAAGTCGAGCCGCTCTTTGATGTTGACCGAGTAGCTCGTGTTTTGCAGGGTAATTCCCATCTCTTCGGCGATCGCCCGAAACAGATTGTTGAAAATCTCCAGCAGCACGGGAGAAGGAGGGTGGAACGATACCGGGTCAGAGATGACAGCACGAAGTGTTGCTTCTGCCTTCATCCCTAACCCGCTATCTTTGACTAAAACGAGATTATTCTGCTCGGTTAACGTTGCTGCCCAGCCCGGTTCGATCACATTGGTGCCTGTGGGTTCAATGATCAGAGCGGGGCTGAAAATGCGATCGCCGGGGCGCAAGTCTTGGCGTTGATAGACGGGTGTATCGTGGAATGCGCCCTGGGTATACATTTGAACGGTGGCGATCGCGGTGAGGGGATGGGGGCGCGGTGGGGGGAGTTCGAGGGTGGGAAGGGCGGAGGTGAGGCCGATCACTTCTATAGATACCGCTTCGACAATCAGCGGTTTTGGCATGACAAAGCCGTACCGTTGACGGTAGGATTGCTCGAAGGCTAGGGTCATGGTGGAGCGATCGCCAAATGACACTACTAGCGCCGAATCGGTGCCGTCGTAGCGCAGATGGGCTTTGGGTAAGACCTGAATATGTGCGTCTGATTCCAGCGGTGCTTCAGAGGATAACTCAACTGGGATGCCCTGCTGTTGCAGCTCGGTTTTTCCGGCGATCGCCAATTCTGCCAATATGAGCTGCAAGTCGGGGACTAGCGCATCGGTCAGTCTGCTTTCTACCGCCCGTTCTCGAATGGTGGTGAGATTGGCTAGGCCAATGCCATAGGCAGACAGAACTCCGGCGTAGGGATGCAGAAAAATTTGGGTCATCCCCAAAGCGTCCGCAATTTGGCAGGCGTGTTGCCCACCCGCACCGCCAAAGCAGCAGAGCGTATAGTCGATGATGTCGTAGCCTCGCTGAACTGAGATTTTTTTGATGGCGTTTGCCATTTTGTCGATGGCGATCGCCAGAAACCCCTCGGCGACTTGCTCTGGAGATAGTGCTGGGGATTGTGCTGGGGATTGTGCTGAGGATTGTGCTGGAGATAGGGCTGGGGATAGGGCTGGGGATTGTGCTGGGGATTGGCGATCGCCTGTGCTGTGCTGAATCGTCTGCGTCAGTTCAGCAAATTTCTGCCGAACCACGGCCTGATCCAACGGCAAATTCCCGGCGTTGCCAAACACAGGGGGAAAAAACTCCGGTTGCAGTTTGCCTAGCATAACGTTGCAGTCGGTGACGGTCAGCGCTCCACCATTGCGATAGCAGGCAGGCCCCGGATACGCCCCGGCAGACTGAGGCTCCACCCGGTAGCGCGAGCCATCAAAGTGCAAAATCGAGCCACCGCCCGCCGCCACCGTATGAATCGCCATCATCGGTGCCCGCAGCCGCACCCCCGCCACTTCAGTTTCAAACGTGCGCTCATACTCGCCGTTGAAATGCGACACATCGGTTGAGGTGCCGCCCATATCAAAGCCAATAATCTTGTCAAATCCGGCTGCTTTACTCGTCTGCACTGCGCCTACAATGCCGCCCGCAGGTCCCGATAAAATGCTGTCTTTTCCCTGAAACAACGCCGCATCGGTCAATCCACCATTGGATTGCATGAACAGTAGCCGAGGGGAGGTAGTAGCGGCACCGCTACTACCTCCCTGCAATTCTCTGGCGACGCGCTCGACGTAGCGACGCAAAATGGGTGACAGGTAGGCATCGACTACGGTGGTGTCGCCTCGGCTAATCAGCTTCATCAACGGGCTAACCTGGTGCGATACAGACACTTGGGTAAAACCAATTTGGCGCGCCAGATCTGCGGTTTGCTGTTCATGATCCGGGTAGCGGTAGCCGTGCAAAAAGGCGATCGCACATGACCGAATTCCAGCGTCGTAGGCATCCTGCAAGTCTTCTACCAAGCCCGTTTCGAGCGGACGCAGAGAAATCAGCACTTCACCTTGAGCGCTGTAGCGTTCGTCTACTTCAATTACCCGCTCGTAGAGCAGTTCGGGTAAAACAATGTGGCGCGCAAAAATGTTGGGGCGATTTTGGTAGCCAATTCGCAGGGCATCGCCAAAGCCTTTGGTAATCAGCAATAGGGTGCGATCGCCCTTGCGTTCTAGCAGTGCATTGGTCGCCACCGTCGTCCCCATCTTTACAACGGCAATCTGCTCCGACGGAATCGGCGCACCCGTCGGCACGCCCAGCAGTTCCCGAATTCCCTGCAAGGGCGCGTCGGTATAGCGATCGGGGTTTTCTGACAGCAGCTTATGTACCACCAATGACCCATCGGGACGCTGCGCCACAATGTCGGTAAAGGTGCCGCCCCGATCAATCCAAAATTGCCAGCGCCCGCCAGAGTTTCCGCCAGAATTTTCTGCTGTCATTGCTGTTATCCTTGTCGCTTCGTCGCGGTGATACCCTGTCGTTACGTGCTATCCCTAAACTGTTGAACGCCTCGAAAAAAGTTGTATAGTGCGACCATTTGAATCAGGTGATACAGGTCATTGTGGGTCAAAAACCCAGGGCTAAACCCACTCGCCTCCACCCCAACGGCGATCGCCGATACCAGCACGCCGCCGACAATCCACCGAGCGCTAGCAACCCTATTCAGGGCTGGTTTGATGTGTAGCAGCAGCACAATTAGCATGGCCGAAAAGTAGTCGGCGATCGCACAATCAAAGGTTTGGCAGGCGCTTGCCCCGCTCAAATAGACCAGTGACTTGGTGAAAATTGCCAGCATTGCCCAGTTCTGCCAGCGTCGGGGCACGGTACTCTGCACGGCACCCGCCAACATGCCAAAACTAGCCAGCCCCAGCGACAGGATCATGCCTTGCCACAGGGAATTAATTACCGCTTCCGGTAACTGCCCAAGGCTGCTGTGCCAGGTGCCCCCCAGCAGTGCCGCGATCGCCACCCCCAAAAAGGCCACAATCCAGCCCTGCACAGCAGGATGACGGTCAGGTTTTTGCCACAGCAACCCGGCAAAAATCAGAGACTGGAGGGCGATCGCGTAGTCCGTCAAGGTCGTGATGAGTTCAGCTAGGGGCATGGGCAACGCAACCAGCACCTAAGCAACACAAGGCTCACAAACTGCTTCTGCCAAAGCGTTTTCAATGGCTTCTGTGTCTTGAATCGCTTGGACGATCACCTGCTGGCTGGTCATCCCCTGATCGAGCTGCTTTAGCCAGCGCTGGGCTTCGTTACCCTCGCGCAGAATTTTACGAACTGGCTGGAGGAAGCAGCCGAATCCATAGGTTTTGGCGATCGCCCCGGTTTCGTCTAGCAATTCTTCTACCCACTCTCGCGCCAGTATTTTGCGACCGTTGCGCCAGTGCCTCAATTCGGCATCCAAACTGAGGTGAGCAGCGGCCATTTCGTTGGCATCGGCCATTTCTACCAAGTCATCGGCACGGGTAGCGGCAGGCAGTTCACTGAGCAGGAGTGGATCTAGCCCTGGATCGTCAACCACTTGCTGCAACCGGGCTTCGAGCAGGGCGCAGATCGACAACAGCGCCACGGGATCGCTCACCAAATCACAGATCCGCAATTCCACTCGGTTGAGGTTGTAGGGACGGCGATCGCCATTGGGACGCACCGACGACCACAGATGGCGCACGTTTTGCATCGTGCCCAACACCAGTTGCTCGTTCGTCCAGCGAATAAAATGGGCGTGGCTCTCAAACAGAGGTACATGCTGAGGCGTTTTGGGAAACACACTCCAGCGGCTCGAATGATTGCCCGTCGGCTTGCCGTCCAAAAAGGGCGAGGCAGCGCTGAGAGCCAGGTACAGCGGCGCTTCCAGCCGCACCAGCCGACAGGCGCGCATCAGCACGTCGGGGTCGGAAATGCCCACATTAATGTGTACACTAGCCGTGACTACCGTGGTGCCATAGGTCTGCTCAATATACGTGTGATAGGGATTATTGGGATCAGAGCGAAAGAAGCGATCGCTTCCCCCCAGCGCCAGCGTACTGCCCGGAATTAACGTGTAGTTGCCCAACTGTTTCAAATACGCCCGCAGCTCCACGCGAGGCCGCACCAGCTCACACAGCAAGCGCTCGTAGCGGTACAGCGGCGGCGTAGTGTATTCCACATTGCGGCTGTCTGGCTCGCGCACAAACCCATCCAGATGCGCCACGATTTTGTCAGAAAACCCCACCACGTCTCCCTGGGGCGTACCGGTGTACATTTCAATTTCAAAGCCCTTCGACAGCATACGCATGCCCCTAGTTCGGTGGTGTGTTTCAGCCTGCGGTGTTGCCGATTTCATTTATAAATTTTTTTGAAAGGGGCGCTCCGCGCCCCTTTCAAAAAAATTTATATCCAGATTAAGCAATGCCCAGCCTGCCTAATTGATAAGCCTGTAGTCTAGTATCGGGGAAAGCGAGAAAGAAGTGGTGAGAATTGCTCCCATTCACCCGTTCGGGCTACCTACTGTCTCTGCGACTAAAAGCTGCTGATCTAGCCATTCCCAAAGCTGGGGTTCAGCAAAATCTTTGATGACCAAAGCAGTTCCTAGCGATCGCAGCTCCTCTGGGTCATGACCAGAGGCGATCGCCACAGTGGGAATGTGAGCAGCTAGTGCAGAGCGAATACCAGACGGAGAATCTTCAAAGGCAACCGCTTCGTAGGGAGCAACACCCAACTGGTTTAGAGCTGTCTGATACGGCAGGGGATCAGGCTTTCCCCTGGGTAACTCATCGCCCAAAATTACAGTGTCAAACGTGGTTGTTAGCCCTAGCGACTGCACCATAAATTGGGCATTTTCAACCGGAGCATTCGTCACAATTGCCCGTTTGAGCTGCTGGGTCTCCATCCAACTCAACACATCAAGCAGACCCGGCATGGGCGGAATTGATGCAGCGCGTTCTCGAAATTGCGCTTCTTTATGTCGTGCTAGCCACTCTCCTTCTGCTGTAGAAAAATGGGGCAGTAAGGCTGTAATGATCTGCTCGTTTAAGCGTCCACTAAAGTTGGCGGCGTAAAAGGTGGGATCAATTGGTAATCCATACCCTGCCATGATCTCCTTCCAGGTTTCGTAATGGACTGGGTCGGTATCTGCCAGTGTGCCATCCAGGTCAAACAAAAGTGCCTTCAGCATTCGGATGGTTCCTGCATTTTGTTGGAATTTGTTGGAAGTTTTGTTGGGATCAGTGTCTTCAATAGACCTCCTGCACGAATGCCTTTTTGAGGGCATGAATCGTTTCCCGGCCTCGCCAGGAAACGATTCATGCAGGCGGTCTAGTATCTAGAGTATGCCAAAGAATAGGGTCGGCTTAAAATCTGTCGATCGCCAGATCTTCAACATGCAAAATCATCACATCAATACTGCTAAGTAGATAGGCGTAATTAAATATAAAACCTTAAAAGTCTTTGCCGCCCGCGCAGCGGGCAGCGAAGACTTTTAAGAGGATGTTTTTATTTAGGTTGAACTACTTACCGAGAAATATGCTGAGCACGAGCGGTTTGAACTGGGAAGTATTAAGGTAGAACGACTAAACCTTAAACTCTAGGCTCTCTCTGCATGCCGTTAGAAATTGCCAGTACCCTGCTGCTAGGTGGGCTAGTCTTTTGGTGGGGAATTCGTTTCGGACGAATGCTGCTGCGCCGAGGAGCTACCGCAAACGACCTATTTAAGGGCAAAACATCAATTTCTCTGGCATTTTTAGGACTGTATGTGGGGATGTTGCTGCTGGCGCTCTACGTCCCTCAGTGGCAATGGCTGCCCTTGGAATGGCGGGCACTAGGAATGCGTGTCACTTGGACTGCCATGCGAGTCATGCTGCTGGGCGTTTGCGGCATTGCAGCCGTTGTGAGCTGGCAAACAGTAAGAATTCAGGTGCTAGCGGTCGCCTTGATTGGAATACTGGGACTGGGCAGTTTTGTGGCTGCTGAAGCCTACTTGCTTGCGCCAATTTACCCATCGTTAGAAGACAACTTGCGCGCCAATGGAGTATTTCAGCAAACCTCGGCTAGCAGTTGTGCACCGTCTGCCATGGCAACAGTGCTGCGACGATGGGGGATCGATGCCACCGAGTCAAGCGTGGCAAAGTTTGCTGGAACAAGCCGTTTAGGCACGTCTATGCCTCAGCTAATTGTGGCGGCTCGCAAACTGGGAATGGATGGTGTTGAATTAACCAATACAACTTGGGAGCAAATGCAGCGGATCAATCGCCCTGGCGTTTTGGCCAGTTGGCTATTTAGTGGTAATGGCAGAAAATTGCCCCATGCGATCGCCCTTCTAGAGCTAACCCACGATACTGCTACCATTGCTGATCCCGCCTTGGGTAAAATCTACCAACTGAATCGAAGTCAATTTGCCCGCATCTGGCGACGAGAATATGTTCCTTTTTTTCGTCCTGAAGAAACTATTTTATCGACGGCTCAAGCTAGAGAGTATCTGACCCGTTTGGGTTATCTTAAAACACCCCAAGACAGCTTCACCAGTGCTCTTCAGAGATTCCAGTCCATTGCCGGACTAAGTGCAACTGGCAAACTAGATAGGCAGACCGCTTTACTTTTAAGCGGCCCATTTTTGGTAGACGTGCCTACTCTAAATAAACGGGAAGGAACTTAAATACAGCACATTTCGATAGTCCTAAACAAGTCAGGATTTTTAGAGGGGTAGGCTTCGCCTACCCCTCTAAAAATCCTGACCTCAATACCACTACCGGGCAAAGCGCTGTAAAACTACGCTACACATGGCTGTAAGCGATTTCCCAGAATTACCCTGATGCTTCAGCTATCGGGATGTAGTAACAAAAAGAACTTCAATCACATTGGGCGTTTTGTAGACAGGTGGAGCACCAGTGGCAGATAGATGGCCTGCGGTCTACACGAGCCGCGCATTAATTCAGGTTTCAAGCAGGTTGTTCATATTTATATCAACTCAACGTGCAACATGAGCAGTGCTCTATCCTCAGCTACCCATCGCTAGAGATTAAGAGCAAATTTTAAGGTTCAAGCTTGATAAGTCCTAACCGGGTGTGAAGGTACTGACGATGACAACAATGAATAACTTAGATATGGCTGCATTTGATGATAATGATGTTGTATCGTTCCAAGACGGCACCGTCAGAATGGCAAGGCTCAAGCAGGCACTAGATCTGGCGATGAGTTCCAAACTGCCCGATGCGTTGATGGATTCTTTGGTAACCCAGAAACTCCACTTGAACGGCGATCGCCATTTTCGAGACAGTCACGCCTGGAATCGCAAAGACGTAAACTGGTTTCAAGAAGGCATTGATTGCGAAGTGCTGCAATTAGGAGAACCCACGTGGCGACGTGGCAAACTACGTCTCCGGGTAGCAGTGGAGTTTATCCCAGACGATGAGTTTGAACCAGACGAATTTGCTACGTTTGACACTGAACTCAGTGCAGAACACTCAAACGGTAAACCCAAAGGCTATCTGAACGGCAATTACTACGATTTAGAACACGATATTCACTAGCTAGCTCCTAGTCGGGTGAGAAACCTCCTACGGGTGGATGCTCCAAAACTCAATTTCCTGTTGTTCTAAGGTACCGTCAGGCATTGTAGTGTTAAACAGCTTGACTCCGTGTAACTCGCGTCCCTGAAGTTCTGCCCACTTGAGATCTGCGTTTTCTAAGTTAGCCCCAAAGAACTGAGCTTTCCATAGTTCTGCCCCTCGCAGGCTAGCTCCTTTTAAGTTAGCCCCTCGCAAATCGGCTCCAGTTAAGTCGGCATGAACCAAATTGGCTCCTTGTAGATTGGCTCCTTGCAGGTCAGCTCCTTTGAGATTGGCCTTTTCCAGATTTGATTCCTGCAAATTGGCTTGACTGAGGTTGACACGAGGCAAATAAGCGTCTCGCAAATCCGCGCCTGGTAAGTTTGATTCCATCAAAAGAGCATCAGGCAAGTGAATTCTGCTTAAGTTAGCCCTAGGAGCCTCCAATCCTCGCAGGGGCACACCATCCTTGTGGAGATCCTGTAGTGCTTGGAATCGAGCATAGCTAGTCGCAACTTTGGCCGCCGCCGCATTGTCAATAATGCTCCAAGCTTCGTAATGCTTTTGAGCTTTGCGATCGGGAGCGCTTTTGAAATATAAGATCACAGCAGCCACAATCGCGAAAGATTCTGCATTTTCAAAGAAAATTTTCAGAGCGTCCCGTTTAAATAGATCAAACGGAGAGTGGATCACGATATCTTCCTGTACCCAGATAGCGAGAGTGCCCAGACATAATACTGACACCAGCACCGCTAACCAAGTAGGGGTGCGTTGAGCTAGCTGCTCTAAACGCTGCACTAGCTTTAAAGACCTCCATCGCATCGGCTATTCTCCTAATGCTTTAAGCTTAAAAAACTGCAAAAAGCAGGATGGATGCAGAATTCTTCCACGTTTTCTAAATTGATAGTAGGCAATTCATAGTGCCCCAGATAAGCTGCTTTTGCAGTAGGTGATTGACCTACTTGTCGGGGAATCCTGGCCTTAACAAATCCAATGTGCCAAAGCAGCTTCTTCAGCTCTAGATAATCCATGTCAAGTACCCAATTTGCGGCGCGATCGACATCTAGCTCTCCACATACTGTAGCCAGCAAAAGATACTCAAACTCTTCCTTGCCAAAATGCGCCTTTCGTCCTCGAAACACTTCAAATATATCTAGCAAATGGGGGTACTGAAACCGATATTCTGAAGCCAGATCTTTTATTTTCTGTTCGGAAAATGCTTCTTCAGCAGCAAAGATTGTGCATTCATCAATGCGCTTACCGTCGCAATAGTACTCTAAACAAAGCTTACAAAATTGAAGCAGCTCTCGCGGGCGGAGCTGCGTGCGATCTAGAATATAATCTACCGACTCTTCCTGATAGCTAGGAATCTCTAATGCGAAGATAGAATTCCATCGACGTAGCCCGCTAAGGGCTTGCAAGTCAGGAAAGCTATGGGCAATTCGCAAACCAATTAATTCCAGCAATTCTGTCTTGCGCCAGCGAATTACTTCTACGTCTTCTCGGATCTTTTGAGCATCATCGTAAATCTGAGGAATATTATCAAATAGCTCTTGACGAATTGAGATGTAGATTCTCAAATTAGGACTAATCAAGTTTAGTTTTTGTGCGGCCTGAAAGAGTCCGGCTAGAAAATACTTAGCATCCTCTGAATTATCCCAGCCTTTGTCTAGTTCATCAACGAAGACTTTGATTCTAGTTTTTTCGAGTAGTCGCTTGAGGCTGGGAAGCAAATCTTTAATTTCTTCTAAGCTATAAAGTGCCTGTAGTTCATGAGTTTTTTGGATGCTTTCATGGCTCCCTAACTTAATCTCTTCTAGTCGTTTTAAGTATGAAAAAAGAATGCCAATAGAGTTGAGATTCTGATTTTGAAGCGTATTTTGAACGTAAGTAAAAATGTCTTTTTGAGCACCTAACAATAAGCCGCGTTTTTCTTCAACAATTCGTTTAAAGATTAGATTGTAGAGTAAATATTGCCAAGCCACAGAATAGGAGCTTTGTTTTCCCCAAGACCCTTCTTGCTCACTACGAAGATACTGAGAAAGCAGCTCATACGAGTATTCTTCTGGTGAGAGTTCTATCACCAAATTGCCCTTGCGACCTTCGACCGCTGCCATGTACTTAAAGATCGCACTCTTTCCAGCTCCGCGATTACCAACCAGAATGGTTTTACCGCTATTAAAAAACTTCTGGTACGTCGAGTTTTGATAAAAATATTCAGAAAGACCAACAGCTATATCGCGTTCCGCAGAATCTGAGCCGAGATTAAGAAGACGAATATCACGCGGCATCGGGTTAAAGGGGCACAGTAAGGACAGGGAGAAAAACGACGTATAGCGGTTCCTCGTAACATGAGGTACACATTAGACAGGCAGGGTAAGGGTTTCAGCTTGTTATTTGTACCGCACCAGATCAGTAACTGCTATAGCTTAATGAATTGAAGAATGAATTCTGAAAGCTGCTCTAAAGCACCAGTAAAATCTGACTTTGTGGCAGCTATCGGTGCAATTTTGGCGATGACGGTCTGTAAACACGTAGTCTAAAGCCAACGCTTCCTATTAGACGGTACCTTTGCGGGTAATCTTAATGGATAAATCCTCCAGAGTACAAATAAACTTTGGTAGTGGTATTGATGTAAGGATTTTTTGATGGGCGGGCTTCGCCCGCCCATCAAAAAATCCTTACCAATTTAGGACTACCTAAATTTTGATCGACTCTATCTCAGCAGTTCTCATTTTGAGAGTAAGCCCATCGTGAGAATTGCTGATACATTGTACAACCCACCCCTCTCTGCTCGCTGGGTTGTACAATGTATCGGTTGTGTTCTGCGGCACCTCCTTGATAGAACGGTATACCCTGCCCGAAATGGGCGATTTGTGGACAGAAACGTACAAGTTAAAGACCTGGTTACAGGTGGAAATTGCGGTCTGCGAAGCCCAAGCAGAGTTGGGTTACATTCCTGCTGAAGCGGTGGAGACCATCAAGGCAAAGGCTAGCTTTGACCCCAAGCGGGTACTGGAAATTGAGGCGGAAGTACGCCACGATATGATTGCCTTTTTGACGAATGTGAATGAGTACGTGGGCGACGCGGGACGCTACATCCATCTGGGTATGACCAGTTCTGACGTGTTAGACACTGCGCTGGCGCTGCAACTGGTGGCCAGTCTGGACGTGATTCAGTCTCATGTTGATAAACTGATTCAGGCAATTCGGTTTCAGGCGCAGCAGCACCGCGATACGGTGATGATTGGGCGATCGCATGGCATCCATGCTGAGCCAATTACCTTTGGCTTTAAGCTAGCGGGCTGGCTAGCTGAGGTGCTGCGACACCGCGATCGCCTCTGTCAATTGCATCGAGAGATCGCCGTCGGAAAAATTTCTGGAGCCGTTGGCACCTATGCCAATGTTGACCCGCGCATTGAAGCCATTACCTGTCAAAATTTAGGGCTAGAGCCAGATGCGGCCTCCACCCAGGTGATTTCGCGCGATCGCCACGCCCAGTTTTTTAATACCTTGGCGCTGCTAGCAGCTTCGATCGAGCGGTTTGCGGTCGAAATTCGCAACCTCCAGCGCACCGATGTATTGGAAGTTGAAGAATTTTTCTCAAAAGGGCAGAAAGGCTCCTCCGCCATGCCCCACAAGCGCAACCCAATTCGGTCGGAACGATTAACAGGGTTAGCCCGGTTGATTCGCGGCTACGCCATGACTGGCCTAGAAAACGTTGCTCTTTGGCATGAACGTGATATTTCGCACAGCGCGGTCGAGCGGGTTGCTCTACCTGATGCCTGCATTCTCACTCACTTCATGTTGGTAGAAATCACCGACCTAATCAAAAATCTGCTGGTCTACCCCGAAAACATGCGCCGCAACATGAATGTCTACGGCGGTGTTGTATTTAGCCAGCGGGTAATGCTGGCTTTAGTCGAAAAGGGTATGCAACGAGAAGATGCCTACGCGATCGTTCAATCGTGTGCCCACCAAGCATGGAACACCCCAGACGGCGATTTTCACGCGTTGATTGCCAGTAACCCAACAGTGGGCACTCATCTCTCTCCAGAAGATGTCGCCGCCTGCTTTGATCCTCGCTACCAACTGCGACATCTAGACGTGATCTACCAGCGATTGAACATTTAAACCATCCGTAGAGACGCGATTAATCGCGTCTCTACGGATTAATCGCGTCTCTACGGATTAATCGCGTCTCTACGGATTAATTTGCACCTGCTGCCCCTTCAGACATTTGCAGGTACGGCAGGTAGACCCAGCCACCGCCGAGCAGTTGTATCCAATTGCCTAGAATGACTTCACTCAGTTGGAGTGTCTGTCCGTTTGCCAAACTGTCAATGACGCCGTAACTGGCACCGGGTCCCGATCGCACTGTGAGGCGATCGCCATTCGGAGTTGCGACAGTTGCATTTACGCCTGACTCGTTCACGCCGGGTTCACTCACACCATCATTTATGCCTAGACTGGACATAGGCTGTGATCGATTTACTCCCCCCTCATTGCCTTCGGACGCAGACTGTTGAGCAACACTGGGTGTGATTAGAGCGAAGGTACCCAAAACTGCAATTAGTGCCGCGATCAGAAAAGATGGTTTTGTGCTGATGCTGGCACTAGTCGCCTTTCGAGAAAAATTGCTCAATTCCCCTTTGTCCTGTCTAACCATGTTGACAAAAGAGGAACTGGCTTTGAAGCCTCCATCTTTGAAGCAGTTGGGGAAGATTTCTAAGGGGCTGCTAGCTAGGCCATTAGATTTAACATTGGACATTTGTTGGAGCACTTAAAGATGTGAGCGTGAGTGAATATTAGGACTTGCGTAGTTGATCAGGGTTGAATCTCTGAAGAGGTTTTAGGGCGATCGCAGCATATTTCCATACTCTTTTAACCTTAAACAATTAAAACAATTAACCTGTAAGAAAAATTCATCCATTACTTTAGGACTTATCTCAGTGCGCCACATCATACTTCCATTGTTCACTATTGTTCCAGGTGTTGCAGGATTATTGATATTTGGCTATTTTGCCTGGATAGATTGGGACGCGTTACAGCTAGCTTATCAATACTTTTTAGAGGTTGCTCAGTCTTCACCTAGTTTAGAGAAGCTGTTTGCAGCAGAAGCAGCACAAAATATTCATCGCATCAATCTATTTGCCGAGGGGGTTTGGGCACTACTGAGTGCCATTCTTGCGTCGATTGGTCTTCATGGTTTACACATTAGCTCTCCCAGGAAGAAAGCAAAAATCTGAGGCTATATTTGAGGTGCCGTTTAAGCAGTTTTAAAAACTGAATTTCTTTTGAAAACAACATCATCCCGCAAACAACTGGGTAAATGGATGCTAGTTGCTGTTGGGCTATCGGTGGTTAGCATTTTTCCACTAATAGGCATTCCTGGAGCTTTTATCTATGAGGCTTGGCATTTCTTATTAAATACGCTCTGCCAACGTGAGGTAATTGCAAACCTTAGTCGCATAGGAGCAGGGGCATGGGTAATCGCGATTTATATGTCGATCTTGGCTCCTTTCGGCTTGCCCATTGGCTATGTTTTAACCCGTAAAGTTCCGCGCGTTTCGCAGGTTTCCATCGTATGTTAGTTCTCGCCTCGTCGGGTTGTGCTTGTTCGCTACGTTGTGGTCACTCATATTGACATTTTGCTTCAGCTTTTGGGTTAAACAAGCTGCTCCATAGGCATTGCACCGTTTCTGACCCATATTCCGATGGGTAATCCTAAATTGGTAAGGATTTTTTGATGGGCGGGCTAAGCCCGCCCATCAAAAAATCCTTACATCAATACCACTACCTTCCGATGATGTAACGCCTAATTTTCTCTAGAGTGGACTGCGTTAACAGATTATTTTCTGGAGAGTTATAAATAAAGGTAACAATAATGGTAGCCACAGCTATGTAGGCAACGGAGCTGGAAGGGGTTGCTGGAATAGAGATGTAGCAGCCTCTTAATATTTTGTAACTAACTATACGAACACAGACCTTTGAATTGCACAAAATTTGCACATTAAGGTTGCTTTAATCAAAACCAAGTTCATAAAAGCACAAAAGCCTAATGATTCTTAAGTGAATCAAGGTTTAACATTCTCAAAATTCATTACGCACCATTGCACTGGTTTAGTGGTCTAACTAAATCGATTTAATCGGTAGAAAAACCTTTAAGGTGCTCTCGAATCCTTTTGGGATTAGAGGAATACCTCAAATAGATCTGGGTAGACTGCTCATGAGTTTTGGGAGTCATGAGTTTTAGAAGACTGTCTTGAATAATCTCAGTATTGATTGACTAACCGTGGGTTGATTGCAGCTAGGTGGTTCTATTGAGCATAAGCACTCTTACTTTTTTCGAGTGTTCTTTGCTTCCTAATTTGGGCTGTTTATGCAATTAGTTTAAGCAGGTAATCGTTCAATTACAAACGATGTTTTTAAGCACAGTCAGGCTTTTGGAATTGTCTGTACTCACTGTCAAAAATACTAGGAGATGCTGGAATGCTCGACGCTTTTACAAAAGTAGTCTCTCAAGCAGATACCCGTGGTTCTTACGTTAGCGATTCCGAAATCGATGCGTTGAAAGCAATGGTGGATGCTGGCACCAAGCGCATGGATGTTGTTAACCGGATTACGAGCAACGGCTCCACGATTGTTGCCAATGCAGCACGGGCACTGTTTGTTGAGCAGCCTCAGTTGATTCAACCCGGCGGCAATGCTTACACCAACCGTCGCATGGCGGCTTGTCTGCGCGATATGGAAATCATCCTGCGCTACGTTACCTATGCCGTGTTCACAGGCGATGCTAGCGTTCTCAACGATCGCTGCCTCAATGGTCTACGGGAAACCTACCTGGCACTGGGCGTTCCTGGTGGTTCTGTAGCGACTGGTGTTCAGAAGATGAAAGAAGCTGCGATCGCGATCGCAAACGACCCCAACGGTGTTACCCGTGGCGATTGTAGCTCTCTAATGTCTGAAGTGGGCAGCTACTTTGATCAAGCAGCAGCAGCAGTGGGCTAAATCTAGCTCACTCTGAGATTTTCTTTTTTCTAGCTTCTCTGAATTACTGACCACTAAATTTGTACACGTTTTGGGAGAATAATTCGCATGAAAACCCCTTTAACAGAAGCCGTCGCAACCGCCGATTCTCAGGGACGGTTTCTTAGCTCTACCGAAATGCAGGTCGCATTCGGACGGTTTCGTCAGGCGGCAGCTAGCCTGGATGCAGCAAAAGCATTGAGCAGCAAAGCTCAAAGCTTGGCAGATGGTGCTGCAAACGCAGTGTACCAAAAGTTTCCGTACACCACCCAAATGCAGGGAAACAACTTTGCGTCTACTCCTCAAGGCAAGGCAAAGTGCGCTCGCGACATCAGCTACTACCTTCGGATCGTTACCTACTGCTTGATTGCTGGCGGTACGGGTCCTCTGGATGACTACTTGATTGGTGGATTGGCTGAAATCAACCGCACGTTTGACCTATCGCCGAGCTGGTACATTGAAGCCCTCAAGCACATCAAAGCAAACCACGGCCTCAGTGGTGACTCTGCTGTAGAAGCAAATTCCTACATCGACTACGCCATCAACGCCCTGAGCTAGGGAGTTCCATTGCCCAGAACAACGAAAGATTGTGAATGCTAGGGATTGCAAAATAATTAACCTGTAATCTTTTTTTGGAAGTGCCGCGCGGAGCGCGGCACTTCCAAAAAAAGATTAGGTTACCTGATGTGCAACTTTCAATCCGCCCACTGCTACGCAGAAGCAAGCTACATCCCCCAACCCCTTCTCCCAAGCGGGGAGAAGGGGAGCAAGAGTGGCTCAAAGTCCCTCTCCGCT
>Ga0335394_10003468_pt1 | contig 17880 bp, 15 predicted proteins | sample MAT03_FD_205741 | JGI IMG/M metagenome (GOLD analysis project Ga0335394, IMG submission 205741) | Freshwater microbial communities from Lake Fryxell liftoff mats and glacier meltwater in Antarctica - MAT-03 (spades assembly) (version 2) ... | reverse complement strand
TCGACGAGGGTGCCGCCGGACTCCTTCACCCGCCGGGCGAGCTCGGCCTCCAGCGCCGGGCCGGCGAGCATCCCGTCCTTGTCGTCGGCCAGCTTCTTGGCCCACGCCGGGTCGAGGTCTTGCCACGCCACCCACGCGCGGACGCCGCTGTACCACCCGGCCGCGGCGTACTCCTCGCCGCCGAGCGTCACCGCCGACTGCTTGTTCGGCTCGACCGCCGACGCTGACGGCGTGGTCGGGAAGGTGCCGGTGAAGGCGCCGTCCGGGGCGGTGAACTCGACCCACCCGACCGTGCCGCCGCGCCCCGACCGGAAGCCGAGGACCGCGACCGTGCCCGCGGCCACGACGACCATGCCGACGGCGACGAGCGCGACCAGCTTGATCGACCACCGCACCCGGGTAGCAGGCGACGCGAGTAGCGCCGGCGCGGCCGCGATCGGCTCGGCGTCGTCGAGCGAGAGGGGTTCGGGCGCGGGTCGCGGGCCGGCCGGGGTGTCGGTGGCGACGGGGAGGGCGGGCGTGGGTTCGCGGCACCACGGGCAGGTGACGTCCGTGCCGGCGGCGGCCGGCGGCACCTGGAAGAGTTTCCCGCACCGCATGCACGCGACCGGCACGAACATGAATGACCCCTGAGCGTGGCACGCCGGCCGTCGGAGCCGGGTAGCTCGTGTTCTTAGCCCGGAGGGCGCCTTCGCTAGCCCGGGGCGGAAGCCCCGGGCGGCGTCCGCGGTGCCCGGTAGTCGTTGCTCCCTGGCATCACCCCGTGGCCCGCCCGGGGCTTCCGCCCCGGGCTAGCGAAGGCGCCCTCCGGGCTAAGAACACGAGCCGCCGGCCAGCCCCGCCCGCTCGGCCGTCAGGTTCGCCCGCGCCTGCGCCTCGCCCTCCTGGAACGCCAGCTCCGTCCAGAACAGCCGCGGCCGCGCCAGGAAGCGGTCGAGCACCGCCGCCCGGCCGGCCCGGTACTCGGCCTCCGGCACCCACGCGTACTCCGCGCGGACCGCCCCGGCGTAGCGCGAGTAGCGTTCCGGCGCCGCGCCGAGGATCGCCAGGTCGGCATCGAGAAGGATCATCGTCTCGCGGTCGGGCGGCGGGCGGTCGCCCGTCAGGTGCGCGGTCGCGCGGATCAGCCGGCCGACGCGGTCGAGTTCCGCCCGCGGCACGCCCAGCGGGCCGAGCAGCAGGTCGGCCAGCTCGGCGCTGCGCTCCTCGTTGTCGGCGGCGCGCGGGTCGTACACGGCGTCGTGAAACCACACCGCGAGCTGCACCGGTGCCGGGTCGTCGGTAATGGCCGTGAGCCGGGCCGCGACGCGAAACATCTCGGCGAGGTGTTCCAGGTTGTGGTAGTGCCGTTCGGGTGCGGAGTACGCCGCGACCAGCACGTCGAACACCGGGTAGGCGGCGGCAGCGGACACCCGGTAGCCGTCGAGGAGCCTGGCCCAGCCCTGTTGAAGTGCGGCGTGGCGTTCGGGCGAGACCATGCGGGGCGCGTCCACGGGGGCGGGCCGGCCGCGGGCGCTTGCCCCGAACGCCCGGCCGACGTTATAGTTTAGGCACCACGTCCGCCCCCGGCGACTTCCCCGGAGCCCCCATGCCCGCGCCCCCGGGAGCCGCCCGCCGCACCGGCGTCGGGCTCGGCCTCCTCCTCGCGGTCGGGTTGTTCGCTGGCGGCGCCGAACTCGCCCGCCGCTCCGCCGGCTGGTTCCGCCCCGCCGCCGTCGTCCCGTTCCGCGTCGTCGTCCCGGCCGGCGACGCCGTCGTCCGCCGCGGCGACGCCGTCACCCTGTCCGCGTACCTGGACCCGACCGCCGCCGACGTGCCCCTCCCCGCCGTCGTGGAGTTGGAGACGCGCCCCGGCCCCGGTGAGCCCGAGACGCGCCGCCGGATGACGCCCGACCCCACCACCGGCGCCGCCGTGACCGTACTGCCGCCGCCCGCCGCCGACTTCGAGTACCGCGTGGTCGCCGGCCAGGCCGCAAGCGAGTGGTTCACCGTCCGCGTCGCCGACCCCGTCGAACTCGCGCCCGGCACGGCCGTCGAACTGACGCCGCCCGCCTACGCCGCCGCGACCGTGAAGCCGCGCACCCTTCCCGGCTTCGCCGACCTCGACGCGCTGGTCGGCAGCACCGCCGTGGTCCGCTTCCGCTTCACCCGCCCGGCCGCGACCGCGGCGCTGGAGTGGCGGCCTGACGCCCAGTCGGGCCTCCCCGAAACGCTTCCCGTGGCCCTCGACGCGGACGCCCTCGGCGGCACGGCGACGCTGCTGGTGCGCGAGCCCGGCGTCCTCCGACTCGTCCTGGCGAACGAGACCGGCGTGCGGAAGCTGCGGACCGAACGGCCCGTCCGCGTGCGGGCGCGGCCCGACGAGCCGCCGCGCTTCGCGGAACTCGCCGGCTTCCACGCCGGCCCCCGCGCCGTTCTTCCCGGCCAACTCGTCGTCGTGACCGTCACCGTCACCGACGACGTGGCCGTGACGGGGGCGGAGCTGGAGGTGGCCGGCGGGCCGGGGTTCGCCACGGTCACGCGGCTGCCGTTCCCGCTGACCGGCGCCGGCACCCCGACCGCGGAAGGCCGGCTCACCCTCGACCCGGCGGCGCTCGGCGGCGTGTTCCGCGTCCGCCTCCGCGCCGCCGACGCCCGGCCCAACAGTGCGACGTACCCGGCCGACGGCTGGGCCGAGTGGCGGGTGGCGCCGACCGCCCCGCCGGCGGACGAGCAGGAGGTCCGCGGCCCGGCCGGCGCGCTGGCCGCGCAGCTGATCGCCGGGAAGGCCCGCGTCCGCGAGGCCATCGACGCGCTGGCCCCGCTGGCGACCGGCCCCGGGGCGAAGGGGGTGCTTCCCGTCGACCACGCCGCCCGGCTGGCGACCGCCCGGGTGAAGGCGGGCGAGGCCGGCGCCGTCGTCCGCGACGCGGCGCGGGACGCCACCCGTTTCGCGGTCGTGCGGCCGTTCGCCGAATCGATCCGCACTCTGGCCGACGGAACCGTCAGCGAGGCGGACGATTTTCTCCGCCGCGCCGCGACCGACGACCCCGCCGACCGTCGCGCCGCACTCGACGGGGCGCAGACGCGGTTGCAACAGGCCGAACGCCGGGCCGACGAACTGTGCGACGCGATCGACCGCGCCGCTCAGGCGCGGCTGGACGCCGACCGCCTCGCCGCACTCGCCGCCGACTACACCACCCTCGCCGACCGCGCCGCGACGGGAGCCGACGTGGCCGCGGAACGCACCCGCCTCGCCGCCCGGTTCGACGCGATTCTGAGTGGAAGCCACCGGCTGCGCGACGCCGTCGCCGGCGCGGCGGGTGCGGAGCGGCGCGAACTGGCGCTCCGCGCCGAGGCGCTGGCCGCCGCCGCCCGCGACCTCGACGCCGTCGCCGACCGCCTCGCCGCCGACGTGCGAACCGCCGTCGGGACCGAACTCGCCGCGGCGCAGGCGTTGGTCTCCGACCGCGCCGCCGCGACGATCGAGAAGCTCGGCACCGCCGCCCGGCTGGCCCGGGTGACGCTTCCCGACCCGGCCGCGTTCCGCGCCGCCGGCGAGCACCTGGCCGGGGGCCGCGGCGCCGCGGCGCTCACCGAGCTGGAGAAGTCGGCCCAGGCGCTCGACCGCGCGGCCGAGGGCTTCGCCCGCCCCCCGTTCGACCCGGCCGACGGGAAGGCCGTCGCCCACTGGCTCGGCCTGTGGCAGGACGACATCCGCGGCCGGGCCGCCGGGTTTGCCGGGTTGCCGGACGCGGCGAAGGCCGCCGTCCGCGCCGAGCAGCGGGCGCTGCACGCCGCCGCCGGCCGGCTCAACCTCCCGGCCGACCCGATGCTGGCCGCGGTCCGCGACGAGGCGCGGGTTCACCTCGCCACCGCCACCGCCCGACTCGACACCGACCCGGCGGCGGCCGAGCAGCCGATGCGGCTGGCGGCCGATGCGCTGGCCCGCCTCGTCGCCGACGCCCCCGCCGCGGCCGACCGGCTGACGCGCACCCGGCCCGACTTCGACCGCCTCCGCGCCGACCACGACACCGCCGCCAGCGCGGTCGAAACGGTGCTCCGCAGTTATGACCGACAGGTGCCCGACGAAACGGTCCGGCGGGGTTTCGCGTCGCGGGTCGGCCTGTTGCTGGTGCGTTACGAGCCGCTCGCCGCCCGCCTCGCGGCGCTCGACCTGCCCGGGTTCGAGGCCCGCCGGCACGCCGCCGTCGCGGCGCTGCGCGCCGCCGCGGCCGACCTCCGCGCCGGCCTGCCGCTCGACGCCGCCGCGTCGCTCGCCGCCGCGCGGCGGGCGCTGGACCGCCTGCGCGACGCCCTCAACGGCCAGCCCCCGGCCGACGCGGTGGCGGACGAACTGGCCCGCCTTCAGGCCGATTTGGTGATCCGGCCGGACGCCGCGGCGCAGAAGCTGGTCGCGGACCGGCTGACGGGGCTGGCGGCGCCCGAGGCGGCCGCGCTCTTGCACGACGCCCGCGAGGCCGCGAAGGGGAAGGACGCCCGCCGCGCCGCCGACGTGCTGGCGGCGCTGGCCGACCGGCTGACGGGCCGGCGGTCGGACGCGGAACGACTGCTGACGTTCGTCGCCGCACGGACGCGGGCCGCGGCGGTGGCGCGGGCGAAGGCGGGTCAGCCGCGCAACCCGCCCGCGTCGAACGAGGAGCAGCGGCAACTCGGCCGCGAGGCGGAGGAGTTGGGGCACGTCCGCGTCGGCCCGGCGGGCCAGGTGCCGAAGCGTCGGGCGCTCGACGCCTACACCCGCCTCGCCGGCCAGGCCGAGCCCGACCGCGACGCCGCCGGTCAGGCGCAACTCGCGGACGTGCTGGCGGAGTTGGCGGCCGCCGCGGCCGGCGTCGCGGACGGGCTTCCGCCTCCGCACCCGGTCGAACCCGACCCCGCCGCGGGTTACCTGCCTTCGCCGCGGCTGGCGGCGGTGTTGAGCGGCCTGGCGGCGGAGCAGCGGGCCGTGCGCGACCGGGCGAAGGGTGCCGACAGGATGGTCGAGGACCGGTTGAAGCCGTCGGGCGAGAGGGCGTTCGACGACCTGGAGCGGCGGCTGCGGGAAGTGCCGGGGGCGCGGCCGGCGGCCGACCGGTTGCGCGCCGGCGACGCCCGCACCGCCGGTACGGCGCTGGCCGCGGCGCCGGGCGTCGAGGCCACTCTGCTGGCCGAGGTGCGGGCGCTGGCCGCGGACACGCGGGCGGCGGCGGCCCGGCAGGCGGCGCGGGCGCGGGAGCTGGCCGCCGACGCCGACGCCCTTGCGGCGGCGGTGGCCGCGGCCGACCAGCCGGCCGCCGTCCGCGCCGCGGCCGAGCTCGCCCGCCGGGCCGCGCGTTCGCTCGCCGCCGCGGCCGAGCGAACGGACGCGGCCGATCCCGTCGGTTCGGACCGACACCGGGGCGAGGCTTCTGCGGCGCTGGCGCGGCTGATTGAAGACGTTCGCGGTGAGATGACCGGAGGCGCGGGCGCGGGGCCGGGCCGGGCGCTGCGGGCGGCGGCGAGCGTGGTGCGGGCGGGCGACCTCCGCCGGGCCGCAGCCGCGCTCGCGGAGGCGGCGCGGGCGGCGGCGCCGTGACGCGCGCCGGTCACCACCACCCCCAGCGCACCGGCCACGCCGCCATCAGCGCCGCCGCCTTCCGCCACCGCGGCAGCCGCACCCGGCCGGCGAACACGTCGAACCCGCGCCGCTCGATCTCGTCCAGCAGGCCGCGGTACGTCGCGCACATCAGCCCGTAAATCGCCCGGCCGTCGGCCGTCAACGCGCGGTTCAGCCCGTCGGCCGCGCGGTAGTACGCCCGCGCCCGCTCCGCCTGGAACCGCATCATCGCCGCGAACGCCGGCGCCCGCGACGACCACGTCCGCGGGTCCACGCCCGCCGCCGCCAACTCGTCGGCCGGGAGGTAGACGCGGCCGCGGGCGGCGTCCTCGCCCACGTCGCGCAGGATGTTCGTCAGCTGGAACGCGATCCCCGCGGCCTCCGCCGGCGCGTCCGCGTCCGCCCACGTCGCGCCGGGCCGCAGCCCCCACACGCGGACGCACGCCAGTCCCACCGCCGACGCCACCCGGTAGCAGTACGGGTACAGGTCCGCGAACGTGCCCACCCGTACCGGCCCCACGTCGGCCGCGACGCCGTCGAGCACGTCGTACAGGAAGCGCGGGGGGACGGCGAAGCGTTCGACCGAGTGGTGCAGCGCCGGGTGGACGGGGTGCGTGTACCGACCGCCGAGCGCCGCGGTCAGCGCCGCGCGCCACGCGGGGAGCGCGGCGGCGTCGGCCCCGGGGTCGTCGGCCAGGTCGTCGGAGACGCGGAGGAAGGCGTACAGGGCGTCCATCGCGCGCCGCTTCGCCGGCGGCAGGAGGTGGAACGCGAGCGGGAAGGAGCTGTTCGCGGCACGGGTGAGGGCGCGGCAGTGCGCGTAGGACGCGGACAACGACTCGGGGAATGACGAAGGACCCACCAATGACCCACCAATGACGAAGGAAGACTGCGGGCGATTTTCCTTCGTCATTGGTGGGTCATACCAAACCGGGTTGATCCGTACCCGTCCCGGGGCGTTGCCCCGGGCTATGCTGTCCCAGCCCTTCGGGCTGAAGAGGGGCACTTGGTTTTCAGGCCAACGGCCTGGGACAGCATAGCCCGGGGCAACGCCCTCCCTATTACGCATAAGTCGGGGAACCTCTGGGAATGCTCGGGCACCGGTGTGGAAACCCTTTGCAAATCAAGGGGTTTCCAGGCCCGATCAACCCCAGAAAACCCGCCAGTCACCTGCTGCAACATGTTGCCAGTAAATATGTTGCAGACTTATGCGTAATAGGGAGGGCGACACCCCGGGGCGGGGCAACGGATCACGCCGATTCGGTATCATTCGTCATTCCGCCCGCTACGGGGCGAAGGTGACGCGCACTTCCTGCCCGACCCGCAGCGGCGGCCGGCCGGGCGGGGCGGCGTCGAGCACCTCCACCACCACCTCCAGCGAGCGCGTCTCGTTCTGCACGATCGCGCCCTCGTTGGAGCGGCGCGGCAGGAAGCTGCCCCCGAGGCCGCGGACGCGGCCCTGGTACGTCACCTTCGGGTCGGTGAAGTCCTGGACCGTCACCACCCGGCCGATCTGGTTCGTGCCGATCTTGGAGGCGAACTCGGCCTCCACCCGCGCCCGCACCACCCGCGGCCCGGACGGGATCAGCACCAGCGCCGGCGCCACCGAACTGATCCCCATCACGTCGCCGGGGCTCACCGACACGCGTTCCACCGTGCCGTCCCGGCGGGCGGTCACGGTACACATCTCGACGGCCGACCGGGCCTCCGTCGCCACCGCCTCGTACCGCCTCACCTCGGCCTCGGCGACCGCCACCACCCGGTCCAGCTGCTTGTCCTTGGCCGCCTTCACCGCCTCAAGCTTGGCCTTCGCCAGGTCGCGCTCGATCTCGGACTTGGCGTGATCGACGTACAGCTTGAACAGTTCGGGCTCGTTCTTCAGCAGCTCCTTCCACCGCGCCGGGTCGGTGCCCTGGAGCTTGTAGACCTCTGTCTTGTTCCACTCCCCGACCTCCCGGGCCTCCTTCGTAAGCTTGACGATCTGCTTGGCCGCGTCCACCGCCTGCTCCTGGAGGACGATGGTGGTGGCGTGGAGCTCGGCCGCGCCCTGGGCCTTGGCCAACTCCGCCCGAGCGATGGCGATCGCGGCCTCGGCCACGGCCAGCTTCTCCTCCAGCGGGCGGGCGTCGAACTTGTACAGCTTGTCGCCGGCCTTCACCTCGTCGCCCTGCTTCACGAACACGTCGGCGATCTGCCCCGACTGTAACACCGGCGGCAACCCGTACCGCGCCGGCGGCGGGTCGCTGTCGGCGGTGCCGATGGCCACGGTGCCGATCGTGTCCTTGCCGGCTGGGGCCGGCGACTTGCCGGCCGAGTCGGTGCCGCCGCCGCCGCCGGGGCCGAGCAGCCGGGCGCCGAGTAGGCTGCCGACGACGACCACCCCCGCGGCCGAGAGCAGCAGCGGGCGCATCATGCGAAGTCGGGTCATGGCACAATCCTCCCCATCGGGCGTCGGGCAGGTGCCGGCGGGCGTCAGTGCCCGGGCGGGGTCAGCGGCCGTTCTTCCAGAAGGCCGTCTTCCAAATGGTAATATACGTCCACGTAGGGCAACAGTCTGTGGTCGTGGCTCACGACCAGGATGCTCGCCCCGCGCTCGTGGGCGCCGTCGCGGAGCAGCTCCATCACCTTCTGGCCGTTCTCCCAGTCCAGGGCGCTGGTCGGCTCGTCGGCGAAGACGAAGCTCGGGTTCTTCACCAGCGCCCGGCCGATCGCCACGCGCTGCTTCTCGCCGCCGGACAGTTGCGCCGGCTTCTTGTGCTTGTTCGGCTGGAGCCCGAGGCGGTCGAGCATGTCGTCGGCCTGCCGGCGGGCGTCGCCGCCGCGGGCGTAGCCGCCCCAGTTCAACACGATCTCCAGCTGCTGCCGGGCGGTGAACGCGGGGAACAGGTTGAACCCCTGGAAGATGAACCCGGTGGTGCGCAGCCGGTACGCCTCGCGCTGCTTCGGCGTCATCGACCACACGTCGCGCAGCTCGCCGCCGTCGTCGGCGAGCACCTGTCCCTCGTCGGGTTCGAGCAGGCCGGACAGCACCGCGAGGAGGGTGGACTTGCCGCTGCCGCTCGGCCCCATCAGGAGCGCGATCTGGCCGGGGAACAGGTCGAGCGACACGTGCTTGAGCGCGGCGCGGCGCTTCGCCCCGTCGCCGTAGGTGCGGGTGAGGCGGATGCCCTTCAGGGTGGGTGTGGTGGCGATTGCGGGCATCTTGCTTCGCGTCTCGTGATTGACTCGGTCGTGTTTGGTGTTTGGTGTTTCGCGGAGGTGGTTGGTGGGGTGAAGCCCACCCGTTGCAACGGGTGGGCTTTCCGCGGGGACCACCTCCGCGAAACACCAAACACCAAACACCAAACACCAAACACCAAACACCAAACACTACCTCAGCAGCGCCATCGGCTCGATCTGGCGGACGCCGCGCAGCGCCAGGATGCCGGCGGCGGCGCACATCAGCGTCGTCACCGCGGCGGTGCCGGCCAGCACCTCCCAGCGGAGGTCCACGTCGGCCCCGCCCATCCGCGCCACCTCGCGCAGCGCCAGGCAGATCGGGTAGGCCAACCCCATGCCGATCACCGCCACCCAGAACGACTGCTGCAGCACCATCACCGAGATCCGCCAGCGCGGGATGCCGAGCGCCAGCAGGATGGCGAACTCGCGGGCGCTCGCCTCCGTGGCCGTTTTGAGCGTCTGGTAGGTGATGACGGCGCCGACCACGAGGCCGAGCAGGGCGGCGTACCCGATCGCCACGCCGGCCTTCGTGCGGAGCAGCCAGTACTCGCGGCTCGAGTACGAGAAGTCCTCGGCGACGTAGGCGGACATGTCCTCGGCGTACGCGGCCCGGAGGTCGGCCACGATCTGCTTGGCGCGGTCGTGCGTGTCGGCGCGGGCCAGCAGGTACGTCGTGTGGTCCGGCGGCAGGAGCGGCCCCATCAACTGGCGGGCGGTGTGCGTGCTGCAGAACACCCACGGCGCCGCCAGGCTCCGCAGCCCGCGCACCACGCCGACCACGCGGACCTCCTTGCCGTTGATCTTCGGCTTCCCCTCGGTGCTGTCGAGCTTCAGCCGGGCCACGTCCGACTGGTCCACGACGATGGTGAACGGCTCGGACAGGGCCGCCCGCAGCTCGGGGGTGAGCACGTCGGCGGGGGCCAGCGCCTCGTCGTCGAGGCGGGTGCCGAGGAGGAAGCACAGCTCGGTGCCGCCGACCGGCTTGGTGAAGTTGCCGAAGTTGGCGATGTACAGCTCCGGGGCCGACAGCCCCTCCCGGCCGGCGAGGCGGGAGAGGAACCCGACCGGGATCGGCTTGCCGAGGTCCACGCTCGGGGCGCCGGTCGAGCCGACCCAGATGACGCGGTCGCGGTCCCACGGGGTGGCGTGGTCGATCGGGATGGACGTGATCTTGAACAGCCCCAGGAGCAGCCCGCACTGCAGCGCGATGAGCATCGCCGAGAACGTGACGGCGAACACGCCGGACACGTACCGTTGACGCTCGTGCCAGAGGGTGAGGAGGGCGTAGGACATAGCAGAGGACAGAGGACAGAGGACAGACAGCAGGGACAGAAAACACCCGGAGGCCACCCGGGGCGTTGCCCCGGGCTATCCAATCCCAGGCCGTTGGCCTGAAAACCGAGCAGCCCTCTTCACCCCGAAGGGGTGGGACAACATAGCCCGGGGCAACGCCCCGGGTGCCGGTGGGGCTCATCCGGCCACCGCAAGCCCACCCGATACAACGGGGGGGCTTCGCGTCGGCAACTCGCACAGCCCGCCCCCCAAATACAGGTGGTGCCACACCTGCGTCGCGGTGACGGCCGTCAGGCCCATCTCCAGGCCGGTACGCGCCAGGCCGCGGCGCATCCGCGGCAGCTTCTCCCGCGCCGCCGCCACCGCGGCCGCGTCGAAGTAGCCGGCCTTCTTCAGGCTCTCCGGCGACAGCACCTGCTCGATCCAGCCGCCGGCGCCGTCCACGGCGCTCCAGCTGTCCATCGGGGCGCGGAACATCATCTTCCGCCGCCACGCCACGTCCGCCGGCAGCCACCGCTCGGCCACCTTCCGCTCCACGAACTTGTCCTTCATCACGCCGCGCAGCTTCCAGCGCGGGTGGAGCTTACTCATGTACCCGATTACGTCCTCGTCGAGGAAGGCGTATCGGGTTTCGACCGACGAGTGCATCGCCACCCGGTCGCCCTTCGACGACAGCAGGTGCCCCGGCAGCATGATGCGGCTGCCGAGGTACATCTGGCGGTTGAACGGGTGCCAGCGCTTCAGGTCGGGGTGTAGGTTGATCTCGTCCCACGGCGACCCGGCCATCGCCTTCTCGCGCAGCTCGGGGGTGAAGAAGCGGAGCTTGTTCAGGCTCATCATGCCGTACAGGTCGAGCCAGCCGTTCGGGCCGCCGATCTTCGCCAGCGTCTTCTTGTAGTTGGCGAACGGGAAGCTCGGCTGGCCGGTCGCCTTCAGGAACAGCGTCCGCAGCGCCCCGCCGACGGGGAAGATCGGCGTGCGGTCGAGGAAGCCGATCAGCTTGTTGATCTTGAACCACGAGTAGCCGCCGAGCCACTCGTCGGCCCCCTCGCCGGTCAGCGCCACCTTGTAGCCGTTCTCGTGGACCGACCGCGCCAGCTGCAGCAGCGCCAGGCACGACGTATCGACCACCGGGATTTCCGCGGCGCCGATCAGCTCGGGGTAGCGGGCGCGGAGGTCGTCGCGGCCCGACTTCACCACGATCGGCGTGCAGCCGAGGTGCTTGGCGACGCGGAGCGCCTCGCTCTCCTCGTTCATCCCGTCGCCCTGGATCGAGATGGTGAACGTCGGAATCGGCCGGCCGAGCGCCTTGTTCGCCATCGCCACCACCAGCGACGAATCGACGCCGCCGCTGAGGTACGACACGACCGGCACGTCGGCCCGGAGGCGGCGGTTGACGGCCGCGAGTAACACTTCCTCGAACCCGTCCACCGTCTTCTTCTCGTCGGCGCCGTAATCCTCCTGGCCGCGGTCGGGGTAACTGACGCGCCAGTAGTGCGTCTGCCGCTCGGCCTCGGCGGGCGTGGTGCTGCCGAGCTTCAGGTGGAGGTAGTGGCCGGGCTGGAGGATGGTGACGCCGTCGAAGACGGTGACCGGCCCCGGCAGCGCGAAGAACGTGAAGACGTGGTTGAGGCCGCGCCAGTCGGCCTTCGGCTGCACGAGCCCGGACGCGAACAGCGCCTTGGCCTCGGACGCGAACAGGAGCCAATCTGTGTCGGCGTGCCGGCGGACGGCGGTGAACAGCGGGCAGATGCCCGAGCGGTCGCGGCCGAGCACCACCTCGTTCGTCCGCTTGTCCCAGACGCAGACGGCGAACTGCCCCTTGAGGTGCTCGAACAGGCCGTGCCGGTGGTCTTCCCACAGGTGCGGGATGATCTCGGTGTCGGTGTGGGTGCGGAAGCGGTGGCCCTTCGCCTCCAGCGCCTGCCGCTTCTCGGGGTAGTCGAAGAACTCGCCGTTGAAGACGGTCCAGACGGTGCCGTCCTCGTTCGAGATGGGCTGACGGCCGTCGGCGAGGCCGACGATGGAGAGGCGGGTGTTGGCGAGTTCGAGGCCGGGTTCGTTGAGGAAGCCGTCCTCGTCGGGACCGCGGTGGTAGAGCGCCCGCGCCATCGCTGCGATGGCGCCGTGCGGGGCGGCCCGCTTGCCGCCGAGGTCGATCATCCCCGCGATTCCGCACATCAGGCGTCGTTCCTGAGAGAATAGTCAGAGCCGGCGAGCCGAGCCCCGTAAGGGGCCGGGTAACGCTTGACTCACCCGGCCCCTTACGGGGCTCGGCTCGCCGGCGCGACGCGCTCCCGCCGCGCGTAGTTCCACACCTTCCGCTGCATCACGAACCGCACCACCCGCGGGAACGCCCGCTTCCCCATCCACACCCACCACGACACGAACCCGACCGCCGCCTCCGTCCGGTTCCGCAGCAGGCTCCGCAGAACCCCGTCGGCCACCTCGTCGGACGGCTGCGCCCCCTCGAAGTCCAGGTGAATCTTCCCCTCGTTCCGCAGCAGGTGGCGGTTCAGGTCGTCGCTGCGGACCAGCCCCGGCAGCACCAGCAGCGCGTCGATGCCGAACCGCTCGAACTCGCCGCGGAACGCCTCGGTCATTGCCACGAAGGCGTGCTTGCTGGCGCAGTGCTCGGACATCGACGGAATGCCCCACCGGCCGCAGATGCTCGCCACGTTCACCACCGCCGGCCGCCACCCATCCGGGCCGCGCTCGTAGCTCGCCGTCAGGTGCGGCTGACACAGCCGCGTCAGCTCGATCGGGGCGAAGAAGTTCACTTCCAGCACCTGCCGCGCGATCTCCTCCGACGACGTGCTGAACTCGCCGAAACTGCACACGCCGGCGCAGTTCACCAGCACGTCGAGCGCCCCGAACCGCGCCGCCACCGCGTCCACCAGGCGCTGCCGGTCGGCGGCGTCGGTCAGGTCCGCGGGGAACGTGTCCGCGTCGGCCCCGGCGGCGCGCAACTCGCCGGCCAGCTTGGCGAGGTCGTCGGCGGAACGGGCCGTGAGGGCGAGCTTCGCCCCGAGCCGGACGAGCTTCCCGGCCAGCCGCTTGCCGATCCCCCGGGACGCCCCGGTGACCAGCACCACCCGCCCGCGCACGTCCCGCCGCATCGGCCCACATCCTCCGTCGGTTCGGGCGCCGCGTCGTATCCGGGAATTCTAGGAGAACCGCCCCACCCCACCAACCGCCGGCCCGGCCGCGACCGCCGAACCCGCCGGCACGACCGGCACAGTCGGCCGGGCTTCCGTACCTTACCGGGATGGGTGATGCTAAAGCCCGGGGACGGCCGTCCCCGGGCTTTCGGTCTGCGAATGAGGGGAGCCGATGGAGTACGCGATCGGGGCGGCGCTGGGGGCCGGGCTGGTGCTGTTTCTGGTGTTCGTCATTCTGACGGCCCGCGCCGGGAGCCTCGGCAACGCCCTGCGCGGCCTCACCGTCGCCGGCCGCGCCCACACCGACCCGGCGTTCCACGCCAAGCTCGTCACCCTCGAAGCCGGCGGCGACGTGAAGCCACCCGCCCCGCCCGCGCCGCCGAAGCCGTCCGGCGCCCCGCTGCGGATGCTCGCCGTCCTTCAGGCGGAGGCGCGGCTGGTGGACTTCCTGCTCGAAGACATCTCCGGGGCGTCCGACGAGCAGATCGGCCAGGCCGTGCGCGAGGTCCACAAGAAGTCCCAGGACGCGCTGCGGCGGCACGCCGTGATCGAGACCATCCTGCCGGGGAACGAGGGCGACGCGACGACGGTGCCGGCCGGGTTCGACCCGTCGGCGGTGCGGGTGGTGGGGAACGTGGCGGGGGCGCCGCCGTTTACCGGGTCGATCAACCACCCGGGCTGGAAGGTGCGCGAGCTGAAGGTGGCGCCGCCGCCGGCCGGGGCGGACGAGTTCGTCCTCCAGCCGGCCGAGGTGCAGGTGGCGTAGGTGCGGCGAAGCCCGGGGACGGCCGTCCCCGGGCTTTCACCTCAAGGAATCTCGTAGAATCCGAGCTCGGCGGCATCGCGGCCGGTGTCGGTGACGCCGAACGTGCTGTCGCCGTTGGCCTCGAAGAAGCCGTGGTCCAACAGCCAGTCGAAATGGGCCTGGTCGTGCCGGGTCATGTTCCGGGCGTCGTCGTAGCGGAACTTCTTCTTCTTGAGCACCCGACGCAGCATCCGCCACCGGCTCTCGCCGAGACTAATTGAAGCCATGGTCGGTGCCCCTCCGAGGCTGAGACGGGTGGTAGGGGGAAGGCCAAACAATCATGCGGCAGGAACCGAACCGATCCACCCCGCGGGCCAACTTCCGATCAATAGGCGCGGCCTCCCGCGCCCGACGATGCGGCCTGTGCCGGGGGTAAGGGTGCGACCCCGTCTCTTCGCGCCGCCGCCGGCCTGCCGACCTTGCAGCACGGCTCCCGGGTTGCCAACCTATCGGCCGGTTCGAACTGGGAGGCGTCGATGCACGGAACGGGGCCGGTGGCGGTGAACGGGTCGGTCGTGTACGGGTACTGGACCGACCACAGCGGGGCGTGCCGGCTCCGGCTCGGGCTGGACGACTGGGACCGGCTCGGACTCAACGCCGGCCAGCGGGTCCGGTTCGGCCGCCCGGACCAGCCCCCCGACGAGGTCCTGATCGCGGCCGCCGACCGCCACCCGCCGGTGGTGTGGCTCGACCTCGTCCCCGTCGCCCCCGGCCGCGTCACCCGGGTCGGGTAGCGTGTTCGGGGTGGCTTCTGTCGCGGATAGCGGGAGTCTAGCCAAGCCCGAACGATGGTGCAATTAGGAATCCGTGCGAAATGTCGGAAACAAATTGCGACCCGGCGAGCCGACCGCCGTCAGGCGGCGGGTGACGTTCCCATCACCCATCACCCGCCGCCTGACGGCGGTCGGCTCGCCGCCCTTCATTACACCGCCGCGACGACGGCCCCGAGCAGAGCCGCGAGGCGGTCGGCCGCCAGCCGGGCGTTCCTGACCACCTCGGCGTGGTCGAGCGGGGCGCCGCCGATCCCGGCCGCGTGATTCGTCACGCACGACACCGCCGCCGCCTCCAGCCCCAGCATCGTCGCCGCCTCCGCCTCCCGCGCCGTGGACATCCCCACCACGTCGGCGCCCATCACCTCTAGCGCCCGAATTTCGGCCGGCGTCTCGTAGGTCGGCCCCGTCAGCGCCGCGTACGTGCCGACCGGCAACTCGGGGTCGAACGTCGTCAGCACGTCGAGCAGCCGCGGCGAGTACGGGGCCGCGGGAACGGGCTTGCGCCAGGCCGCCGGCCCGACCAGGGTGAGGTGCCTTGCCACCGCGATCAGGCAGCCGGGGCCGAGCGCGGGACGGATCCCGCCGACGGCGTTCGTCTGGATGAACGCCCGCACCCCGAGCTCGGCCGCGACGCGGGCCGGGCCGCACACCACGTCCCACGGGTGGCCTTCGTAGAAGTGCAACCGGCCGAAGAAGACGAGCGCCGGCACCGCGCCCCACACGCCGACCGCGAGCCGCCCGCCGTGGCCGCTCACCGTCGGCGGCACCAACCCGGGGACGTCGCCGAACGGGACCGTGGCGTGTTCGCGGAACGCGGCGACGACGCCGCCGAGGCCGGAGCCCAGTACGACGGCCGCCCGCGGGGCGAGCCCGCGGGCGGCGGCGGCGAACGCGGCGAACCCGGGCATCAGGCGGCGTCCGGGTGGGTGGGGTCGGCCCGCAGCTCGGCGAACTGCTGCTTCACCCGCACCGCCCAGCCGACCAACTGCGCCGCGGCCTCCAGCCCGAGTCGGACCGGGTTCACCACCAGGTCGTAGCCGGACAGGTCGGCGGCGTCCAGGAACACGGTGCGCGACACGAACTCGGCCCGCCCGGCGTCGCGCCGCCGCACCTCGGCCGCGGCCTCGTCGCGCGTCATCCGCAGCGTCTGCGCGAGGTACGCGACGCGGGTGTCGAGCGGCGCCGCGACGCGGACGTGGAGCGTCGATTCGACCGGCAGGAGGTGCCCGGCGGCGCGGCCGACGAGGACCGCGTCGCCGCGGGCGGCCACGGCGAACAGCAGCCGGTACAGGCGGGCGGTGTCGTCGTCGGCCTCGACGCGGCGGGCCTGCCGGAGGCGGGCGAGGTGGGCGTCGGCCCAGTCCTTCGCCGACGCCGGGATGTCGGCGAGGAGCTGCTCGCGCTCGCCGTCGTTCATCTGGAGGTAGTCGAGGAGGTCCTGGTCGAACACCTGCCAGCCGAGGAGCTCGCCGACCTTGCGCGCCAGGGTGGTGCCGCGGGCGCCGGCCTCGCGGCTGACCGCGACCGTCAGCCCGCGCGGCCGCGCCGCCGGGCCGTCGTCGGGCGCGTCGCCGCGGAACCCGTGCACCGGCGCTTCGGGAGAGGCGACCATGAGTGACCCCTGTACCTGTTCGGACCGGAAAGCCCGGGGACGGCCGTCCCCGGGCTTCGCCGCCTTACACATCGTCCCGATACTCCGTTCGCCCGAACCGCCACGCGCCCAGCGCCAGGAGTGCGACCGTCGCCGCGCCCAGCACCGCCCACGCGGTCGCGGCCGACACCGCCTCCGGCACCTCCAGCATGGCGCCCGGGTAGCCGGCGTCAACCGCCTCATTATAGATGAGTGACCGGGCGTAAAAGCTCAAGCTGAGTAACTTCAAACTCCCCGGCAGCAGCGCGACCAGCGCCTCGAAAAAGAAGACATAAACCAACCCCACGACCACCGGCCGGCGGACCGTCGCCCCGACCAGGTGGAACAGCGCGGCGAACGCCACGGTGCCGCCGGCGGCCGCGGGCCAGAACGCACCGAACGCCTCGCGTCCGAGGGCGCCGCCGGCCAGGCACAGCGCCGCGAACCCGCCGACGCCGAACAAGAGGCACCACGGCAACGCCCCCAGGAACGTCGCCAGGTAGATCGCCGGCCGCGGCAGCGGGCGCGTCAGGAGCCACACCAGCGACCGGCTCTCGCGCTCGGTGCCGAGCGCCCCGCTGGCGAACGCGAGCGTGAACAGCGGCAGCACGAACCCGACGAACGCCCCGAGCGGCACGACGCCGGCGAAGTGCGTGAACGCCCAGTCGTGTCGGAACTTCTCCGAGCCCAGCACCGCCGCCGGCACCGACAGCATCAGCGACCGCAGGGCGTCGGCCGTGGGGTCGAATGGGGTCGGCGTCTCGCTCCAGTGCGTCAGCCGGGTGTTGGGGAGCGGCGGGTAGCTCTGGAGCGTCGCGGCGGCCTTGAGCTCCGCGCCCATCGTCTCGTACCGGGCGGTCGGCCGCAGCTGCTCGGCGTACTCGCGGTAGGTGGCGCCGAAGCGGCGGTTGCGGCGGTCTTCGAGCCGCCACCCGGCGGCGCTGAGGGTGACGGCCGCGACCCACGCCACGGTCAGCCCGAGGAGGCCGAGGCTGACCCAGCCCATCTGCCGGACGCGCCAGTGGCGATGAAACGAGTGGCCGACGAGGACGAGGAAGCCGACCAGCGGCGAGGGGCGAGGGGCGAGGGGCTCGGACTCGATCCCGGTCATGCCACCCACCCCCGCCCGCGGTTCCGATCCCCTCGCATCACGGCTGGTAGCCGCAGGCTTTAGCCTGCGCCTACGTAGGCGCAGGCTAAAGCCTGCGGCTACCAGCCTTTCACGATCCCGCCTTACGTCCGGCCGCTCCCGCCGAGCAGGTAGCCCAGAATCGCGTGCGCCGACTCGTCCAGCGGCTCCAGCCGGCGGACCTCGGCGTGCTCCTCGATCAGCACGCGGCCGACCGCGGGGAAGAACCGCTTCGGGTTCCGCGCCTTCACCACCAGCCCCGGGCCGTCGGGGCCGGATACGACTTCCACGCCCA
>Ga0335394_10003465_pt1 | contig 17887 bp, 16 predicted proteins | sample MAT03_FD_205741 | JGI IMG/M metagenome (GOLD analysis project Ga0335394, IMG submission 205741) | Freshwater microbial communities from Lake Fryxell liftoff mats and glacier meltwater in Antarctica - MAT-03 (spades assembly) (version 2) ... | reverse complement strand
TGGGAGATTGCCAAATACCATGCGAACTTACCGGTTGTCTTTGGATATTTCGAGAATCGTGCAATCCAGAGTCGGTCAGGCAAGAAGAGGTTGAGGTGGTCTCTCTCTACGTAGCCGCAATTTCCAACTAGCTCAGGCGTATTCATACGGCTGATGATCAAGCTGTCTCCGGTGACAGGACAGGCAACGCGGTCGAGTTCCGTCTCTAACACACGTTTATTTTCTCCGGGTTGAAATTTATTCCCGTAAACTGAGCTGGTTTTTAGGATAGCCGGAGAGTCATCCAATGAAGGCGAGTTGTCGGAATTTACGCTGACTCCAGAAAGCAATCTGGGGAAAATGAACTTAAGTCGTTTAACTTCCCAATGCTTCGGAATATCGCCGAGCCAGTCGAGGCCGGAGGGTTTGAGGGGCGGGTGTGCGGGGAGGCCGGCGGCGCGGGCGGCGGCGGGCGGCAGGCCGCGGGTGACGGTGCGGGAGATGAGCGCGGTGCGCTTTTCCTTCAGCCGCTCGATCAACTCCCGCTTCCGCCCCACCAACCGGTCCAACCGCCCTGTCTCCCGATCCAGATACGCCGCGATGGCTTGTTGCTCGGAAAGCGGTGGAAGAGGAATGCGCAGCCCGCGTACCATTTCGGCAGCGATGCCAGGTTGAGCGGCGGTGACCGAGTATTGGCCCAGATTCATGGCCCGCAACAACTCGCCCATCCAGACAACGGCGAACTCCTGCAAAGGGGACACAACGAGAGCGTGCTCCGAGGCCCAAAACTCCCCAGAGGCATAGTTGATGTTACCGCACAGCGCACCTTGGCGACCAATCAGGGCATAGTGTCCGCGATGAGTGAACTTGTGGTAATTCCCGCGCAGGCCGTTGCCTCCATAAACCGGATACGCACCGTCTTCGGCAATCATTTCCGAGGTGATGTTCTCTCCGCTCTTGAGCGTTGCCAGATAGCTCAACCGTTTCACCTCCCAATGCTCCGGCACGTCGCCGAGCCATTCGACGCCGCTGGTTTTGTATTTCGGATAGGCCGGAAATTTCATGAAAGCAGGCCCCTCAAAAACTCTCGAACCAGGTTTGCAGTTTGGCGGCCATGAGATGCCGCCGGGTTTCAAGAAAGGTATCGTAGTCGGGAATTTCGCCGTCGAGCAGTGACTCAGGGAGGGAGTTGGCACGGAAGTTGGCGCGCATTTCGGCCTCGTCCGTGATGCCGCCGTATTTCACTTTGCCACCGCGGCATTGTTCGCCCAGATCGGCTAAGTATTTTTCCGGAGCCTTGTCGCCGATGGCGATGTTGATCTCACTCTGGGCGATGACGAAGTTGGCGATCTGATTGTAGCGACCGCGATTGAGACCGTGCTCTTTTTTGAGGTAATTGCGGGGGAAGACGTGGTGAACGTCGCAGCGGTTGAGCAGGAGATCCCGGGCGGTGATGTCGCGGGAAAGGAATCCGAGGTCTCCGAGTTTCGCCTGGGCGGCGCGGTAACAATGGAAATACGGGCTGCTCGAAGAAGAGGTGTCCATTTGCTGGGGCAGGAGATTTTCCCAGAAGCTTTTGGTCAGACTGGAGTCGATGACGGCATTGGCGTGAGGAACGAGCCCCCGGGCCTCAATCTGGCGAATGTCGAAATCGAAGGTGGTTTCTGGATTGCCGGCATAACGGCCGGTGAGGAGGGACATGACATACCAGCGGCGCACGAGGCGTTCGAGTTCGGCCGGGGGCAGGCCATCGGCGCGGCCACGCAGGTAAACGATGTAGGCGAAATTGACGCCGTTCTGACCGCCGATGAGGCTGCTGTTCACGAACCCGGACGAGCGCAACGTCATGATGAGACGGTCGTAATGCGTCTTGTTCATGAAGTTGATGACCCCGCTTTTCAGCCGGGCGAAGGATTCTTCCGCGATGGACTCCTCGTATTGTTTCGTCTCGAAATTGCGACCGGAGAGGAGGGCAACGAGATCCTGGAGCTTGCCGCGTTTGAACTCCGAGGTGAAGGCGACCCGCAGCATGTCGGTGTAGGAGGGGTCGTAGAGGTCGTCGTTCACGTCCTTGAGCCAGGACAATCTGGGGAAGAACTCGGAGGCGGCAAATGCTTTGTCGCCATTCTGGATGCGGGCATGAAACTCGGGTGCGATGGCCAGATGACAGAAATAGTCGATGGCCTTGCGCAAAAGATTGCCGCCGTAGCTCTCGTTGGCGGCGATTTTGGACATGGCGAAATCCGCCTGGCTGAGGGAGGCTCCGGCGGAGTTCACCCGGATGAAGATCTCGGTCACCGTTTCGATATCAAGATCCTCAGCCAGTTCGATGATGCCGACGTGGTTGTTGATAATTTTGCGTAGCTTTTCGAGTGCGGCGAAAATGGCGTCCTCGTCAGCGCCTGTGTTGGCATCTATGTAAGTACGGGTGATCTGGAGGAGCTTGGCTTCGGGAGCAAAAAGGTCCGCCACATCGGGAATCCACGCGACATCCTTGGCGATGGCGGGATTGCTGACCTCGAAGCGTTCTTCGAGGGGATGGAAGGCAATGCGAATGCGGATCGTCTCGTAGTCTTTGGTGAGCACTTCCCGACCGAGCAAGGCGGCCATGAGGGCAGTGACACGCTGCTGACCGTCGATGAGGATGCGTTTCCCGGCGGATTTGGTGCCGTCTTTGAGCTTTACGGTGGGATTGCGCCAGGCAATGAGGTAGCCCACGGGATACCCTTGGTAGAGGGAATCGAGGAGATTGCGCACCTTGGTCGGCTCCCAGACAAAAGGCCGCTGAATCTCGGGAATGGCGATCTCGCCGGTTTTCACCCACGTGAGGAGGGTTTCGACTGGTTGCGGGGTGACGGAGTAGCGCTGGGTGGACATGAGAGATCAGGGAGAAGATTTTCCGGGCGGGACGACGGCGCGATATCGCTGCTGAGGGTGATTTGGTTGGTCGGGGATCGTCATTTTCAGCACGCCCGAGCGGAGCATTGGCGTGAGCAACCGGGTGGATATGTAGTCCCGATTGCGATCAAGCAGTATGGCAAGATCTTCTGCGGAAAGGTCGCGCCAGAGGCAGAGCTGAGAGACGAGCGCCTCCATCTCTGGCTGAGATACCCGCTGCTTGAGGTTTCGAAGTGACCCCTTCAGATCCGGCGGCAATTCAGCGAAATCCTCCAATCTGTGAGGTGGGTTCCCAGATTGCGCTCCGAGGTTCCCAGGTTGCGCCTCGGGGTTCCCAGACAACGGCGGCAGGTTCCCAGATTGTCGATCTGTTTCTAGGCTGGCGTCAGGCCCCTTACCCTGCCAGGGCGAGAGCAACTTTTCCGTGGGAAGGTAGTAGGTCTGGGCACCCTTACCTTTTTGCTGAAGAAGGCCATTCTGCCGGAGCCGCCGAAGATGCTGACTGGCGGTGAGTACGTCCACGTGGTTGATGGCACGAAAAGCGGCATTGGTAATGGCTCCAGCTTCCCGGACAAAAACGAGAGCGCGGGCGTCTTCATTGGCAAGCTGGAGGTCCTGAAATTGTCGGAGCCATTCCCAGTCCTCGGGTGAGAGAAAGTGGTGGAAGAGGAGAGTCACCACGAACTGGTTCCGTTCGCGGTCGGATTCGAACGTGGGAGGAGTGAGGCCCACATCGTCCATCAATTGGCGCATGACGCGAATACCGCTGCCTTTGGTTTCGGCAAGATTCGTGTCGTGAAGAATCGCGGCAATAACAGGGTTGCGTGTTTCCGAACCAGGCTCACCCAGGCGTTCCTCTGAGACCAGCGAGTGACCGGGATTGCGAATCTCCAACCTGTTCGCGTAACGGATGATCTGGATTGCTCCCTGCACGCGATAGCTGCGGTGCATGATGGCATTTACGACGGCCTCGCGAATCACCCGATCCGGTACAAGCGGGATATCGCGCCGGTGAAGTTGGCCGGGAGGTAAGGAAAAGGCTTTGGGCAAGTCGTCGAGAATGGCAGCCCGCGAGCGCCGGATGAGGGAAACGAGTGGGGCTCGCATTTCGACGGTCTCGAACCGGCGTTCTGGATCGGGCACCCATTCGCGACCGGGCACGCGGATGTAGTCCACTCGCATCATGGGAAACCAGCGGCGAAGCGCCTGGGGCGTGCCGAAGAGCAAAAGCCCGGCGATGGTCGGACGAAGCATGCCATTTTCCCGGGTTACGCACCGGAGGGCATCGAGCATTTCCTCGTCGTTCCAGCGGAGTTCCTCGGCAGAGGGGTTCGCCTCGCCACGTAGTTTTCGGTATTCGGCGATGACGACAGGATCGAGGGCGGAAAGGTCGGCATCGCGGAGAACGGTGCCATCGAAAGAATCTCCACGACGCTCCTGATAAAAAACCGCGAGATCGTCGTCCGTGCAGTGAACATCCGACGAACCAATCCGTCGCATCGCTGCCGCGGGAAGCGGGCGATTCTGAAAAAAGATCGGCTTCTCCGAAGGCTGGGCTTCAGGAACAAAGACCGAAAGCATAGTCTTTCCATTGACCTGACCTGCCTCGATTTGAACTCGCACAGGACGATTGAAACTCGTTCCGCACTGACTTCCGAGGTCGAGAGTCACCTTGTCCGGATCCGGCAGACCTGTGGCGGAATATTGGCGAAAGAGCGCATCTTCATCGAGCGTCGCCCCGAGAAGAAGCCAGCCCCCTCCCAAGCCGGGCTCATTGGCAAAGGCGCAGACGGTTTCGAGCGCAGACTTGCCGACCTCGCTCGATGCCTTTGCTTCGATGCGGGAATGCTCGTCGAGTTGATTGAGCTGTTCCAGCAATTCACGCGGGCTCATGCGGTGACCTCCTTGAGCAGATCGAGTATTTCCCCTTCCAACACCTTGATGTCCTTTTCAATCACTTCCAGCGGGCGAGGCGGCTCGTAGCGGTAGAAGTGGCGATTAAGGGGGATCTCGTAACCGATTTTGGTTTTGGTGGTGTCAATCCAGGCGTCGGGAACGTGGGGCAGGACCTCTCGCTTGAAGTAGGCGTCGATGCTTTCCTTGAGCGGGACCGTCTCGGTATCCCGCAGGTCCGTATCGGGTTCGGGCTGGCCTTCGCGGTCGCGGCAGATTTCGGCGGTTTCATCACGTTCGCCGAGAGCGGCAATCACGGCCTTGAGTTCAGGGGCGCTCAGGCGCACACCATGAGCCCGGTCCAGATCACGAAGCTCGGTGAGGAACGCTTTGCGGTCCTTGAAGATTTTATCCCCGGTGGCCTTGCCAAAGGCAATGAGAAGGGCACGAAGTGCCTCCTGTCGCTGCTGGCCAGCCTCGATTTCCGTCTGGCGTGCGGCAGGATCTTTTTTCGCGCTGGTGGCCAGGTTTTTGAAACCGCTCAGTTCATCGAGGAGGGCGATGCGCTCGGCGCTGGCCTGGAAGTTCAGCTTCAGCGGCCGCTCGACGGTGATCTTGTGGTAGCCAAAATCTTCGTTGTCGAAAACCTTGCTCACGACGCGCTGGCGTTTCACTTGCTGGTGGGTGATCGGATCCTCCTCGAAAAATGTGCGTGTCTGACCATCGCGGAACTCACCGAAGATTTTGGTGAGCTCGCCGATGTGGTCGGGGTCTTTTTCCTTGTCGGAGGGGTCACCGATGCGGCGTCGTTTGTTGCCGAGGCTTTTTTCCATTTGCACCCAAAAGGGGCGGGCGTCAATGAGTTGCACCTTGGCTTTCCGGGGCTTTTCCTTCCGGTTCGTGAGGACCCAGAGGTAGGTGGAAATGCCGGTATTGTAGAAGAGTTGCTCGGGGAGGGCGACGATGGCCTCCAGCCAGTCGTTCTCGATGATCCAGCGGCGGATTTCGCTTTCTCCGCCGCCAGCGTCGCCAGTAAAGAGAGGCGAGCCGTTGAAAACGATGGCGAGGCGGCTGCCACCGTCCTGCGGCGAGCGCATCTTGGCCAGCATGTGCTGGAGGAAGAGGAGAGCGCCATCATTCACGCGGGGTGTGCCCGCGCCGAAGCGTCCACTGAAACCAAGGGTGTCGCGTTCGTTATCGATATAACGCTGCTGCTGCTTCCACTCCACGCCGAATGGCGGGTTCGCGAGCATGTAGTCGAAGGTCCACTTCTTGCCATCGGATGTCCGGTCAAAGCCGTCCTTAGTAAATGTGTCGCCCATGACGATGTTGTCCGCGTCCTCGCCCTTGATGAGCATGTCGGATTTGCAGACGGCCCAGGCTTCGTCGTTCCAGTCCTGACCGAAAAGCTTGGGCTGGGCGTCGGCGTTGAGCGTGCGGATGTATTTCTCAGCGACGGACAGCATTCCGCCCGTGCCGCAGGTGGGATCGTAAATGGTCTTAACCACGTGGCTGCGGGCCAGGTCCTTCTCCGGGGACAGGAGCAGATTCACCATGAGCTTGATGACCTCCCGCGGAGTGAAGTGTTCCCCGGCCTCCTCGTTCGATTGTTCCGCGCCGATCCGAATCAGCTCCTCGAAGACGTAGCCCATTTGCATGGGATCCACCCGTTCGGGCGAGAGGTCGATGGCCGCGAACTTCTTGACGACGAGGAAGAGCAGGTCCTTCTCGGCCATCTTGGCGATTTGCACGTCAAATGCGAATCGCTCCATGATGGCCCGGACGTTGGGCGAAAATCCGTTGATGTAGCTGTTGAGATTCGGGGCGAGCTGGTTGGGGTCGTCGAGAAGACCATTGAGCCCGCTTCCGGCTTCGGGCGTTCCGATCACGAATTTGGAGAGGTTGTAGAAGGGCACCTTTGTGATCTGCGCAAGCCGGTGACGGATGATGTTTTCGCCTTTGGCCTTGATCGCGGAGTGTTCCGCAAGGACGGCAGCCTTCGTCGGCGCGAGGATGCAATCGAAGCGCCGGAGGACGGTGAGTGGGAGGATGACCTTTCGATATTCGTTCCGTTTGTAGGGGCCACGGAGCAGATTGCAGATGCTCCAAATGAAGCCGGCGATTTGGGAATGGGTTTCGGAGGACATTGAAAATCAACAAATTGAGCTCCCCCTTGGGACGGTCGGCGCCCGGAGTGCGGACCGCTGGCCAGGAAAGAAGGGGTAGGAACTAGCAGGATTACTGGTTGCGGTCACGCGAAACCCATGGCCATCCGGTTGGCTGACGCATTTCCGCGAAGTGCGATGAGGCTGGATCAATCCCCCCAAAATGGGGAGTAGATCTTTCGGGAAAAGATTGGTAATCTGACGATTGGCTATGAAATTTCTCCTTCTCGCCATGCTGATGGCGTTTCTTTCCGGATGTGCGACGAAAAACACTTCGTATTGGTCTGCAACCCGGGACGGACAGGGAGCCGCGCAACTCCCTCACGAAAAAGATAAAAATTTTTTCAAACGATTGAGGGTCATTGAGTTCGATGAGCAGGGCGACTATTGGAACCCAAAGCAGGTCCGCGCAGCCCAGGACATGATCGACCAGTGCGAGCGACCCTTGGTAGTCACCTACATTCACGGCTGGCAAAATAACGGAAGGCCGACGAATGGAGACCTCGAAAGCTTTAACAAATTCCTTCAGAAACTCGAGGGGGAGGGCATCGGCAAGAAGCGGCAGGTTTGCGGAGTCTTCATCGCTTGGCGCGGAGAAGGGGTGGAACCATTTTTAGCGCCTGTAAACATCCCGAGGCACCTGACATTCTGGTCGCGGAAATCAGCGACCGACCGGGTGGCGAGCATTCCGCTTTCGCGAACCTTGACACTCTTATGCGAGGAGACTCACCGAAACAACGGTAACATCATCCTCATGGGCCACTCATTCGGTGGCCGCGTCCTCGAGCGCACATTCGGGCAATGGCTGGCTGTCGAGGGGACTCGAAAAAAGGAAGTTGAGTCGATTGCTGATCTCGTCGTCCTGATCAATCCGGCCAGCGAATCGCTATACGCCTACAAGTTGAAGCAATCTCTGCATAAGATGCCAGAGAATGCGCGGCCTGTTATTGTATCGATCACCTCTAAGAGCGATACAGCGACGAAAAACCGATGGGCAGAGGCGGCAAACATACGAGCCTTCTTGAAGGGCGGTAATGAGTTCAGACCATATTATCGCACGAAGAAGCACGTTCAGGAGGATCAACAAACCTTCGTGAACCAAACTGCGGGCCACGATGATCGGCAGTGGACCCATTGGCTAAAAGAAGTGCCGCTCCGCGAGTACCTCAGACCGCGCAGCATGTTCTCTTGGAACGTCTCTCACGCAACGAAGGAATATTTTTTCATTCGAACCAAAAATGGCGGGCACAAGGCATATGCCCTTGTTCCGATTCCCAGGGACGCGGGGCCGGCAAAGGTCTGGCAAACGTCGGTCGGTGGATACTGGGTCTTCCAAGTGGAAGACGACGTTCTGCACGAACATGGCGGGATCACAGACACCGGTGGCTTGTTCAACCCCCAGATGGTTGATTTGCTCGGAGCGGTCGTTTCGATGACAAAAGCGAAAGATGCCGCCAGTCCGCCGACAATCTCGCTGGCCCCCGTCGATTCCGTGGCTCCGCTCGGGCGGTGATCTACAGGCGGTGGGCTGGCGAAATTCGCCCCCGACCTGCGTGCGAGAGAATGAATTTGCTGCCGGTATGGAATGAGATAGATGTTTGGGATGAGGTCTGCGCCTCCAGGAGAATTTTTAACTCAAATCGACATTCGTATTCGATCCCTCACGGTCGCTATCGCGGCCTTTGCGGTGGTGGTAACTGCAATTTTAGGTTTTTTCAATTATCAAGCTGAACAAAGATCTCAGGGTGATCGCCGGGATGCCGAAGAGCGCGACCGACAGAGGGAGCAGTTCGCGCTAAAGTCTCAGGCACTTCGGGAACTTTCTGACGCCTACGGTCGGTTTTTCGCCACCGCTCAGAGTCAGCACGCAGCCTATCTGGATTTTATAGTCGCGCAGGCCACCTCGAGCGTGCTTTTGGAACTTGAAATTGTGGCCTCACAAAATAACGCTGGTGAACAGGTGGCATTCAAAACGGCATCGGCGGAATTGTTGCATGCAAGCGTGAATTTTCGGTCCGCCGTGTTGGCTTGTTCACTCGCTTTTGGACTTGAGCCTCCCGATCCCAAATTCTTGCCAAAAGCCGACGTGCTTGGTGTCTCCATTGAAATATTCGCTCGGCATATGAAAATGATTCAAGATGCCATCCGGCCAGGCTTGGCAAAGGGAATCAAGGAGACGCAAAAAACGGGGAAAATTGGAAACCCAATAGACCCAATGCCGATGCTCAAGGACGTCTATCCGCGGATATGGACTGAGCTGACGGTACAAGACGAGAAGGTGGAGGCTGTCTTTGTGCCTCTTTTTGAGAAATGCTGGGCATCGCTCCGAAAATCTGGAACCAGCTCCACCGATTCTTCGATAAATAAGGCGAGCCAACAGTCGCCCTCTCCGTTGCCTCGCAGGGGCAACAAAAAATAATTCGGCTGGCGTCCTGGATTCAGGATCCGTGTGTGAATTTTTTTCAGTTGGCCTCACAGTTTTTCCGCCTGAGCCTCAGCGATAGTCTCGGGCACGGTCTCAACGAGACGGTTGAACTCATCTTCAGCGCGTTCGACGGCTGCCCGCTGCATGGATGGCTGAGGCGGCGGGTAGCGCGCCGTCCGATGGCGCGCGGGAGTCAGGGCCGAGACCGAGGGTTTTTAGGGCTTGGAAGCGATCTTCATGGCTGTCGAAGTAGAAATGGACATCAATCGGAATAATTTCTCCCGTATCTTCCTCAAGCACCACGTTGTCGGGCTTCACGTCGATCACATTGATTGGACCAGCCTGCTCATCGTGGAGGATGAAAACGCCAGTGTTTCCGGTTGGTGATTCGCTTTCGAGTCCCCGCTTTTCGAGTCTTTCCTTGAGAACGGGAACCTCGGGGTGCGTGCCATCCACCCAAGGCTGGGATAAGACGATGTGAAGAGCGTCTTTGTATTCGTAAAAACCGAGAATCTGCAAATCGTCTCCAAAGAAGAAATTCGAGAGTTCCAGATCGGTGAGGTAGTCAAAAATGGATTCCGTCGCGATGGCACGGGTAAGGGGCCGTGATGTCACGAACTGGAGGTTAGCCCCGCCAAGGTTGACAATTCCTTCCAAGCGGTTTCCGATATCAAAGACCTCGTTGGAGAGGAGCAGGGAGGCAAAGTATTCCTGCGTTCCCCCTTTGGCCCCCAAAGTGAAGTCCCCGATCAGGTCGTCGTGAGTCAGTTTGACTACCCGACCAGTCCGCTCGTCCGAGTAAATAGAGTGTTCAGCCCCCGCCTCGGCGAACTCCGTATTGGCGTTCGCGATGCGCTTGAAGAAGGGGGCAGGGATTCGAAGCCCGTTCTTATCGACGAAATCTAAGAGTCGAGCAAATCCTCTGGCCCTCGACTCGTTCGCTTGCCCTGCGCTTTTACTTCCTCCAGCGTCATCCGGGGCATCTGCGACATCTTCCGCAACGACTCGGAGTTCCTCTCTCGCATTTTTACGAGCTTCAGGAGATCGGGGTGCGGTTGTTTAGAGGAAAGGGATTTCTTCATGGCTGGCATTGGTCTCCAGGGTACGGTTGATTTGCGAATCGTCAATCGGGGTTCGGAGGCGGCGGGGCGAGTTTGTTGTTCGCCGAATACGACTTTCTGCAAATCACGGCGAAACGCCCGCCAGTCGGTGACGAGTTGTGCTTCCGTGTAACCCGGCACGCCACGCAGGGAATCCGCCAAGACATCGGAACGACCGATCCAGAAGGCGGGATCAACCATCGCGCTGGCGAAGATATTGGCGGCCACTTCCTGAATGGCGTCGGGGCCATACTTCTGTTCAGAGCTGCGCACCGCGTGGTCGAGAAGAGCCGGAGCGGTGTATTTTTCCATGACCACCGCGATTCTTGCGGCGGCATCGCCATCCTCGTGCCTTATGCTGTGCCACAACTCATGGGCCAAGCGGCCGCGGCGCTGTCTCACCGTCCTGCGCATTAAAGAAAATGTAACCCGGCTGGCTGGTGCGGAAGATTGCCCCGGGCGAAAGGGGCCCCTGGGGGAGGAACTCTATGGTTCGCCGTAGCCAGGGAGCAGCGAGAGATCGAGCGATTCGCCCTCCTGCGTCAAGATGTGATCTTTCGGCGGCAGCAGTCGCGATGCCGCCAAAGCTTTCTGAATTGGCCCCATTTCGCGCGGCGCGCTGGAAGGCTCGGAAAGCGTATTGGTTGGACTCGGAGTATTCATCACTTCCCTTGAGAATACTCTCCAGCGCGGCGGCAGCGGGGAGTATGCCCGCTTTGCCCTGCTCCGTGTCGGCATCGGCCATGAATTGATCAAACGCGGTCTGAATTACCGGATTACCAGCGGGATCACTTTGTTTTGCCAACTCGCTGGCAGCGTCTTTGGTGCGCCTCTCGACATAGAAACGTGCGATGTCCTCCAAGGGATACCCGGATCGGTGCCCAATGCTGAGTGGCGTTTTACCCGTGCCATCGGAATTGATGGAAGGGGATCCCATCGCTTTCCTCAGGGACCCCTTGCGAGCCAAGTCGGCGAACTCTTGAATCGAAATATCGTTGGCACGCGCGACGGTGCTGGGCCATGCAGCCGTCGTGTTGGAAGCGGGTTGCGCGGTCTGACCAGAATCAAAGAACATCGGCGCGGTCACGTCGCCGGAGAACCAAACATCAATCGGCACCATGTCCCCATCCACCTCAATGAAGTTGTCGGCTGCGGCGTCGGCCATTTCCACTCCGCTGGTGTGCTCCCACGCAAACTTTCCAACTTCGTCCAAGCCGTGATCTTGCAGCCACGTGTTGAGGGCTTCAACGGTGGGTTGCGTGCCTTGAATCTCGGCCATGCTGGCGACGATGCGCGGTGCTTTGCCTTTCGGCAGAGCTCCCTCCACGCGGATGTCGAGTTGCGGCACTGCAGCTTGCAACCGGCCAATGCGCATGAGGTATTCCAGCGGATCACCGCCAAGGGAATATCCCTTTCCGGGCTGGAGTACCTTCCAGATGCGGCCATCGCGGCGATAAACAAAATGCTCCTCGCCGCCGAGGTCCTCACTGGATGCCTGGAGATCCTTAATTGTGGAAGGCGGCAGAACGCGGCCCGTCTCGGTGGCAAACGCGAGGAACGTCCGCTCGGGGTCGGTTAGCCTTCGAGCTTCGGACGCGCTTTTTTGTCCAAGCCACGCGACATACGCATCAATTTCACGTTGTGGGCCATTTGCTGCGCCTTCTCCTGCTCGGTCATCAACGCCGCCTTGGCCTTCGAGCGAGTTATCGCCCGATCCCACACTTGCTGAACGGTCTTTGGCTGCGGCTGCATTAGCGGGTAGCATATCGCCCTGGGAGGGAACGTCAACCCTGCGCGCAGCGGAAGCAGCCGGCGCGACGGCGGCGATTTACTGACCGTTCATGGCGATGGCCGGCCTTGTTCGATCACGCGCGATATCACCTTTTCGTCAGGGATGAAGAGCCGCGACGTGTCTGTCCCCGCGATGCGAGCGGGACGGCCCTTGTAGATTATTACGGAGATCGTGAAACTACATGATAGCGATTGAGTAAAATATTTCCGGGGCTATGCTGTCGCAGATGGTTGGAAAAAATGGCAGGTGGGTGTCACAGAAGCGGCCAGATCACTTCAACTTCAGCGCAGATTCAAAAAACATGGCCAAACCAACTTCGAGCCGTAGCCGGAAAGTGATCCCGAAGAATCGGAATGAACGGCATTCCACGAAATCCCGCCTTCCATCAGTGAGGGTCGATTCCCCCAAGAGGGGCCGGCCCACAGTTTATAGCCAGGGTCTGGCACACAAAATCTGTTGGGCCTTGGTGGAAGGGAACAGTTTAAGATCAATTTGCGTGTCGCCGGATATGCCGGATGTGATGACAGTCATGGGGTGGGCAATGAACGCGCGCCACGATTTTTACCTACAATACAAGGAGGCCCGAATCAAACAGGCGGAATTGAAGGTGGATGACCTCGATGACCTCGCGAAATCCGCCATTTCATATGTGAAATCGACGCCGCTCGGTGACGTTGTGGATCCCGGAGCGGTTGCCGCAATCAAGCTCTTGATCGACACGCGAAAATGGGCGGCATCGAAAGTTTTTCCGAAGGTTTACGGCGACCGCCTTGAGATCGAGGAAAGGCAGCAATTTATACCGCTGGATGAATTGGCTGCCCTTGTAGCCGGCGAGCCGGATGACGAGTAAAAGGGCTTGAGGCAGGCGCTCAGTTCTGTGGATCTACGAATGGAGCATGGTTACTTCCCCTCGTATGCTCATCGTAGGTGGAAGTCCCGGAGATGGCTTTTTTGAGAAAATTTAGGTCTGCCTGCTGACGTTTGAACGCGTCGTGCATACTCTCTCTTGTCATCCTTTCTGGGATGAAAGCGAAAAAATTACGATCTCCCTTCGATTTGACGATCTGCGCGGTAACCGACTTGGAAACGTTCCTCTTGACGCCGGTCACTCACATGCTTTCGATCTGGGACACGGACTCGCGAGATTCCACGGAAACCATTCGGTTCGCGAAACTCTGTCGGCCTGAGCTTGAGGTTTTGGAATGCCAATTTGACGATCCACTTGGATACTCCGGTTCGGGAAAAGTCGCCACGGCGAAGGACATTCGGAAAATTTTGCAGTTCGTGAAGCCGTGTGGAGAACATCAGCGGCTTTTGGTCCATCATCGTGCCGGAGTTGCCCGCTCGCCTGCAGTCGCCTACGCGGCGCTATGCCAAGCCGTTGGCTCCGGTGGCGAGTATACATGCCTGCGGCACATTTTCGAACTGCGGCATATTGCAGAGCCCGACCGCGAAATCAACAGGATCGCCGACCGATTGCTTTAAAGGGGCGGGGCGATGGTGGACGCTTGTGAGCAATGGATGCGAAAGCGTCCTGCCTGAGTCTTCCAGTGGAATTGTGGGGGAACCGTCTCCCGAGGATTTTCTCCATCGATTGGCGTCCTCAAGCCATTTCATCTGCGCCGCAATGATTCGGACAGGCCTGGGGGAAAAAGCTCGATGAGCGGACATTTGAGGGCGCGTGCCAGGAAAACGAGTTCCGAATCCGCTACCCATCTGGACCGTCCCTCAATTTTGGCGACAGCGTCGCGACCGATGTCCCAGCCCAGGCGCTGACAGATGCCGGCCAGGGCGGGCTGCGACAATTTGGCGTCGCAGCGCAAACGGCGCACCTGCGGACCGACCAAATTACGTGGCTGCGTGTTCATCGTGCTGAATCCAGCACTTGACGCTAAGGGATCATCAAATCACGATTGTGCCGTATTCAGCACGGTTTCAAGTCATCCGAACAAAAATGCGGCCCACCTGTTGACGAAAAAAACCGTCTTCATACTCTATAACGTGAACGCTGAACTTTTTTCGAAATCGTCGGGAACATCTGTCGCACCAAGCCCTTTACCATTTTGCAGTCCAGCTACAGAGAATCCCCTGCAAACAATAGTTTCCGGGGGCCAGACTGGAGCGGATCGCGCGGCCTTGGATGTCGCGATTCGATTCGGGTTCCCGAGTAACGCGCACACCGTAGCGATTCGCAAAAAAAACCCGATATGAGCCGAACTTTTACCAACGTCGATGACAACGTACTTTGCGAGGTCATCGCACAAGCCCGCCAACGACTGGTTTTTGTCGCTCCAGGGATTCGTCCTCAGGTGGCGAATGCGCTCGCTTCCGCCATGCCGCTCGTTCCAGCCTCCGCCATCCATCTCGTGCTTGATGTGGATGCCGAGGTCTGCCGCCTTGGCTACGGTGACAAGGATTTCAAGGGGATGGAGCTTTTGCAGGCAGCGGCCTCCCTGCACAACCTCACAGTCAATCATCACCCCGGCATCCGCATCGGTCTGCTCATTGCCGATGACACGACCCTCATCTACAGCCCAACCCCCGAGTTGATCGAAGCGGAGTCGCACCAACCGGACAAACCCAATGCGATCATCCTCGTCAATGCGCTTCCGCCTCAGCTCGCGAATGCATGTGCTGTCGGCGGCGAGGGATTCGCGACGGTCGAAATAGGAAAGGACGCGATTGACGCTAAGACGGTCGAGGCGGTGAAAACTGCTTTGCAGGATCGCCCACCCAAGCCTTTCAACGTCGCACGCATCGAGCGCGTTTTCAGCTCCATGCTGCAATATGTGGAATTGAAAATTGAAGATTACAAACTCACTAGCCGGTCGCTGCGGCTTGATGCGCAATTGTTCGGTGTCAACGACAAGGAGTTGGTGCGGCGGCTAACCAACCGCTATCACCTGTTTTCCGAAACTGATGCTCTCACCGTCGAAATTCCGCATGTCGGCGACGACGCCATGCCCGACGCCAGCAAACCCAAGGAAAAGTTTGGCCCACTGAGCATCGACAAAGAACGCAACCGCATAAAAGAGCGGTTTGTGATCAAAGCAGATCGATTTGGCACGCTCATTCTTCGGCGCGATGTCCCCGAATTTGAAAAGAAAATCAAAGTGCTTGAGGCCAAAATTGACGCATATCGGCTGGCCGTGCAGAAGCAAATTGCGATCCGAATTGAAGAGATCGTGAAGGAACTACTGGGTGCCTTGCTCGAACGATTGAAGGCCGCACCGCCGGAACGCTGGCAGTCTCGCTTTCTCGGCAAGAATCTCACAAATGAGGAAATTGAGCGCCTCTTCCTTGAAGATGTTCAGAACGAGGTCAAACGTGTCAAAACTGATTTCGATCCGAAAGTAATGACCTCCTACAAGGAAGTTACTTACCAGACTTTCAAAGATAAATCTTTTCGGAGCCTGATGGAGAAGCGCTTCGGAAAAAAAGCCATCGACCAGATCTTCAATGAGCACGACGCGGCACCAGAGCAAGGTTTGTGCGAGCCGCAAAAGGAACCAATCAAATGAACCTATCACCAAGATTCGACCAAGCCCTGCAATACGCCGTGCTCATCCATGCGGGCCAGATTCGCAAGGGCGCAAACATCCCCTACATCTCCCATTTACTCGGAGTCGCCAGCATTGCCCTGGAATATGGTGCCGATGAAGACGAAACCATCGGTGCGCTCTTGCACGATGCTGGCGAAGATGCAGGCGGAGAGGGCCGCATCGAAGACATTCGCCTTCGATTTGGAGACGCAGTGGCGGATATTGTGCGGGGCTGTACAGATGCAGTCATAATTCCCAAGCCAGCATGGCAGAAGCGGAAAGAAGATTACATCGCGCACGTTCCCGGCGCGTCACCATCTGTGAGGCTGGTGTCTGCGGCTGATAAATTGCACAATGCGAGGGCTATTCTTCGAGACCTCCGCATCCATGGAGACACTGTCTGGCAACGTTTTAAGGGCGGAAAGGACGGAACGCTCTGGTACTATCGAGAGCTGATCACGGCTTTTCGTCAGGCAAACAACAGCGAACTGATCGAAGAGCTTGATCGTGTCGTATCTGAAATTGAGCGGCTTGCTGTCAAGGACTGAGGACTCAAAGCCATGAACGCCGAATTGCGTGATGGGTTGAAGATTGTCATCGGCCTCGTCCTGATCGGTGTAGGCTTCGGCACCGTCCGCTCCTGCACGGATTCCCAAAACTTCTTCAGGGTGCAGAAAAATTATGCTGAACCTGGTGAGAAAATTGATCTCAATCGCGCCAGTTCAAAGGAACTTCGCCGACTTCCTGGCATTGGCCCTGTGTATGCAGATCGAATCATACAGAATCGCCCGTACCGGTCCAAAGAGGAGGTGATGCGCAAGGTTCCGGAATTTGGCCGGGATCGTTGGCTTCAAATAGCTGACTTCGTGAAGCCGTTTCAGGCTCAGGAATATCGGTCGCCTGTTGTGCCGACGCGGTGGCCTCCCACCGTCACAATTAAGAATGGAACCTCCAGGAAACTTCGTTTCCTTTTTATGAATGCCAACACAGGAGCATTGATACTCGAACTTCAACTCTCGCCTTGGGAAAAAATCGAACAGGAACCAATTCAACAGCCAACCGCTAGGATTTCAGTCATGGATCGAAATACGGAAATTTGCTCTGGAGACTACACGTCCGCCTCGATGGGATTTACAATCAATGAGATCAATGGGAAAGTATATTGCAACGATTACTGAGCCGTACTTGCGCTCGGAAGCAGCTCCAATATGGCTCCCGGCTGTGGCCTGCTTAGGCATTCGTCACTCGCGGCAAATTCGCTCCACAGCCTCTTCGGCATACTTGATCCCTGAAAATCGGGATTCCTCCGCTGGCTGAATGGAAACGCTGTCCCCAAAGTCGAGATACCGGTCGAAACCCTCCGCCGCGTCTGTTAAATTTTTGCTTTGGCCTCGCTCCTATCTCAAAGACTTCTCGATCAATTTTTTCGCGGTCGTGAGGGCCTCGGCGTAGGTCCCTTAGGCTCCGGTGGAGTCCACATCAGATTCGTCGTAGGGGTGAACTTTGTCACTGGTGATCACGCGATATCACGGCAGGACTTTATCCGGCTCTGCCCGTGGGGGCTCCTCGAAATCCCAAAGCATATCGGCGATCACGAAGGAATGGGCGAGGCAGCCCCACTCCTCCCGGAGATCCTCTTTTCGTTCGTCCGAAATACCGGGTTCTTCAAGGTCGGCCTTAATCAGGGAAATCGTGCGTTTGACTGATTCTTCCCACTCCAAATGCTCTGGTGTTTTTTCCATACTTTCTATTTCTCCCTATAAAGATACCGGCGCTGAGCCCATCGTCATGAGGCTTTTTCGGGTTTTTTCATCACCGGTCGGAAAAGTTGCCGACCACCGGCGCACGGTGTCCGTAATCTGAAATTCCTCGATTCATTCGGTTTACTCCGGCACAAATCGTGAGACGCAGAGATTGTCCTCGCCGGATTGTGTAGCGGCCGAAGAATGTCGGCGGACTATCCGACGGGGTGTGATTAAAAGTGGGTGAGGTAGGGAAAGGAAAAAGCGAGGCAGGTCATTCTATTGAGATTCGTTCTCAATGTACCTTTGAAAAGAGAGGTGCTTTAAGCTTGGGATGAGCAAGAAAAAAAT
>Ga0335394_10003455_pt1 | contig 17926 bp, 6 predicted proteins | sample MAT03_FD_205741 | JGI IMG/M metagenome (GOLD analysis project Ga0335394, IMG submission 205741) | Freshwater microbial communities from Lake Fryxell liftoff mats and glacier meltwater in Antarctica - MAT-03 (spades assembly) (version 2) ... | reverse complement strand
TTTCCATGGACGCGGCAGACCCGATTCAACTAGATCCAATTCAACTAGACCCTTTTCAACTAGAACCCATTCAGCCCTTACCCGTTCAACCCGATGGCATCAGAAGCCCGATTGCCTCCTCGGTATCTCTAGAGACTAGGGTGGCCGCGTTGAATTTTGTAGAAATGGCTCCGCCGACTCCCTTAAGCTGGCAGGCGATCGCCATTGATATTCCGACCTTGCCTCAAGCCGACAAACGCTACGCCATTGACCTGTTTTTTCAACCTGCTGTCACCCGTAACCATGCTGGAGTTCAGGGGATCGGGCTGTTGTTTATTGAGAATGCGATCGCCTTCGATTCGTCTAGTGCGGCCAGCTTTGCTAACGACGCTGCCCAAAACAATAAGGATTTCGATACGTTAATGCAGGTTCTACTGACCTGGGCGATCGACGCTTACTATGTGCAAACGGCGAGTGCAAACAGCAACCGCACGGTTACCCCTGATACCTACACGGCGATCGCGATCGCCGAACTAGAGACTCTATACACGATGTTTGTCCAGGGAATTCAGGATAGCACCGCTGCCTTTACGTTTGAGCAACTGATGGCGTTCTTAGGGCGTAACTTTACCTTCCGCATCGCCGCCGCTGACTCTAAAACCAGCGGCACTCTGTTTCCCATGCTGCCCCAACTGCGAATGCAGGCAGGCTCAACGGATGTGAGCTTTAACAGCGAAAACTTCCATCTGGATAGAGGCGATCGGCAAGCGTTTGCCCAGTATTTTAATCAACTCAAAGGCAAACACGGCAACACAGTTGAGCGCAACTCTACAGAGGCAACCAACGGTTCCACTCATTCCACTGGCTCCACTCATTCCACTGGCTCCACTCATTCCACTGGCTCCACTCATTCCACTGGCTCCACTCATTCCACTGCAAGCAGCCCCGCGACTCCATCGGTTGCTACGTTTATCTTTGTGGATTACTTTGCGTTGTTAGTGCGATCGACCATTCAAAGCGCAATTGAATACACCACTGCTTACCTCAAACAAAATCCTGACCAGCAAACGATTTCGTTGGCAACCCTACTAGATGGATTAAACACAGGAGGACAGTTTAATCACATTGCTGCCATGTCATCTCGGTTCTTGCTGCACGGTTTGCGCCTGCCCGAATGGAGAGATAACCTGCTGGCGGACTTGCCGAGGGGTGCCATCCGCCCGACGCTTCCCCTCTATGAAGGCACTGGCCAACAATTTCCCCTACCTGAAACGGTTAGCACCAGTTTCAGCATTATGCTGAGCAAACCCGATGTTCCTCCTAGAACTCCCGATCCACTGGCGTGGATTACCCTACAACGCTCCTATCCGCTGTCAGACGGTCTGGTGAACTTAATTGGGGCATTGAACGGGCAAGAAACGCGATCGCAACTTCAGGCAGGCAATTTTCTACCCCTTAGCCCAACATTGCTACCCCTCTACACGGATGAACCCCGGCGCTTTAACCTGCGGCGGAGCACCGATTGGAGGGTGCAATCACGCTCAAACCCGCCGCGTCAGTACACCATTCTAGATCTACCCGATGATCTGCGAGGGTTTCAGGCGGTTAAATATTTACCCGTTCGGAGGGCAAATCGCAATTCTACGGCGCATCAGGCAGACCCCGGTGTAACGGTGGCGCTGAAGCACGGTACACTCCCCACAAAACAGAGCGCAACGTCTGGTAGAACAGAGTTTGAGCGTACCGAATTAAAGCCTGAAGATATCCATTCGGTTACGGATTATTTCTGGGCAACCCAGGTCAAGCTCACGCTGCGCCGGGTGCCCTCTGCTGACGGCACCGCGCTGTTAGACAAAACCTATCTGATGGCTGGCACCGACGAAGACGGCAAAGACCTGCTGGAAGATCTCTGGCGTTATCTGCGCGGTTCCCAAACTACCAGCCCCAATGTTACGGCGAAACTCTACCTGCTCCATGCTGAAAACGGTAAAGACAGCGACGGGGAGCGAGTTCCAGCCCTGATCAACCCAATTCCAGCCGAAACTCTGTTGCTGAAAACGAATCTTTCTACCTACAGCACTCGCCCCATCGATCTAGATAGCACTCGGCAGAACAGCCTCTACAGCGCCACTCTAAACGACGGCACCAATTTCATTCAACTCCTTTGGGAAGGCAGTACCGTTAACACGGGCGGCTATCATCTGCACATTGCTGTAGATGCCATTGAGAACGGACAAACGGTTCGTAGGGGCTTGCCCAATAGCCTGTTTGCCGATGGTCTGAATGCGTCGCTGGTGCTGCTAGTGGAGCTAAGCACCACAGACAACCGGAGATTGCCGCTCTATCACTTCCAGAATTGCCTCGTCGTGCAGCGGGAGCTGGATCTGGGAAACAGCGTGCTCTATGCCGAAAGCACCGCTCCAACCGATGTCGTTAAAGCATTGAGCATTCCACCGGGAAGTATTGGCTTTGAGCAAACTCGTCAGATTCCCCTTGTGCTTGACGATAACAGCGGCGTAGACGAACTAGAGAACCTATACCAGATGCTGGGCTACCGTCTGCAAGATACGAATGATTTCTCTGCCAGTAACGAAGGGTTGCCTGTAGGGCCAGTGGAATCTTCTGTGCCTGAGAATCTCACTATTGCTGCTGATGATACGCTACAAACGATCGAGTGGCACTATGAACGGGTTATTCCCATTTATGGTTTAGCCAAACGCCGCCAGACCCCCAACACCTCGACCTTACCTCAACGGTTGCGATCGCTCCCTGCGGCAGAGCGCGATCCCTACGCTGGAATTGATGCTGATGCCCAGATAGCGCTAGAGTTCCACTGGCAGGATGTGTACGGCAACCGCCTAACCCGCAATGGCGGTACCCAGATCACCGCTGATGTACGCTATTTTGATCGGCTATTGGGCATTAATCAATGGTCTTCGGTGGCAGAAAGCTACCAGTTCAAGCCAAGTCCTAGCAATGCGAAACAGGTCGAGCTGATTGTTGAACTGGTGTTTGATCAATCACCGTTTATGCCAACGCCAGGACATCCCTTTGTCGAGACTCAGCAAAAGACGCATACCGCCCGTGCTATCTATGAGCAAGTTTATTACCAGATTCATCAACCTGATGTGACATTGACGGTTCACACGTCAATGCTGCGCGATCCCAACCAGGTGCAACACGTTCAGACCAAGCTGCTAACCGATAGACAGAAAAAACATTTCACCGATTTTGTCGAGTCTGCCTATCTCTATTTGGTGACTCTAGAACAGTTGCAACCTCAGAAACACACGGTTCAGCCGGATAACACGCTGGCTAACATCAGCGATCGCTATCACGTTACGCTTAGAGCGCTGGCCAACGCCAATGCAGACATTGCCAATTTGTTTACGACCAATCAACAACTGGCATTAGACTACGCGATCGCCGCCGATGACACCTTGGGCAGCATTGCCCAATCGCTGGTCAAACTTGACGGTGTGTTAGAACCACAATCACAACAGGTATCGACTAAGCTTGACCAGATTGCCCAAGCCAATGCAGACACTCCTAATTTGTTGCAAGTGGGGGCAGTGATTCTGCTGGAGGATGCTACGCTCTACACGGTTCAAACGGATGACAGCTTCACAACAATTGCTGGAGCAACCCAAAAAACCGTGCAGCAGATTGTGCAGGCAGTAAAAGATGTCGCCAATTTACTAGAACCTAACGCTCTGTTGCGCGTAAATTACACAATTCAGGCTAATGACAGTCTGCGATCGCTAGAGCAAAAAGCACAGCTCATCTCACCCCATTTGAATCTGACTCTGGCAGACATTGCCGAGCAAAACAGCAGCGTTCCACTCAGAGCCGGAATTCCCCTAGTGATTCCCGAACGGGTCACGATCGCCAGTGGCTTACCCTACACCGAAACGATTTCAGAAAACGCAACACTAAGCACGATGACCGCGACTGTGCTAGCCAATCGCAATGCCGATGGAGAGTTGGGAACGTTTACCGTAGCGGATGTGGCGATCGCCAATCAGAGCAGTGTCGGATTGCTCCATGCCAACGTTCCTGTACTATTGGGCAACGCAACACCCGAACGTCTGAATCAAGCCAGTTCGCCCAATCTCGATGCAAATGACTGGAAAAACATCATTAATGCAGCCATCACGACACGCTCCAATGAAACGCTGTATACGTTGGCGGTTCAGTTTGCAGATGTTGTAAAACGGAAAAAACCGAATGCACAGGTTACGGTTGCTGATGTAGCAGTGGCGATCGCCAACACACCCAATCTTTGGGTTGCGGGAAAGCCATTTATAATTCCGCCCGCATCTCTTGTTTATACCGGAAACACGGCGACTACCAGCCATTTATCTATTCAGTTTGATCGAACTACAAACGATAATAGATTGCTTTACCCTACAGATGAGTTCATCTTTCCGGTCACTGTGCAGATTGACATCGCTCGCAATGCAACCTTTGTGATTGACGATGCAGCCATTAAACGAGACATCCCAGAAATTCAGCAGGTTACTGCGTTTCTCTCTCCTAAAACCACGCCTTTGTCTGCTGCTGTCGCAGGCACCGACGAACAAATTAACTCACTGAGCACCTTTGCTAAAGATTTCCAGAATGCTTTCCCAAATCTGCATCTCGCGGTCGGCAATGAGATGTCCCATAAGCACTCCAACACTGCTAGCGACGATGACCTGATTTTCCGTCCCCTATGGGCAGTACACATCGGCCCCAAGGGGATTCACTACGATATTAAGGAATCGCAGCCGTTTTTCTTCTCGCCCATCCCGTTGGCAAATACTCTACTGGCAGGCGAAGCCCAAATTAGTGTGTATTCGAGCAGTACGGGATTAGGAACGAAGCAAGCAACACAAGTGGAGGCGATTGATCTAAACGTTTTAGCTCGCGACTTTCTAATCGCGGTTGAAGATTTCCTCGACCCAGCCGTTTCAGTTGCAGCAGCATTACACAATCAATCAGACAAGGTGACAGAAGTTCTAAGGCATAAAGAAACGCTGGCAGATGCCATTCACACCCAGGTCAAAAATGTTCTGGCGCAGACTGATGATGCAGATATTGCCCAGCGGCGTACCATTGCTGCCGATGCGCTACGGCAACAACTACTGGTCAATCTGGTTGAAGCGTTTGATATTGAAACTATCATTCAATACAACGTTGATGTGACGATTGCTGGAGTCAACATCAGCGATCCTAGCTGGAAGCAGCAGCATCCTAATTGGACGCGTGAACGCGCTCCACGGCTGGCGGGTCAGCCCGTTGTGTTGAGCCTGAAGCAGATCGACGCAGATGGTTCGGTTACCGTACTCGATCGCGACCAGCCTAACTCCAGCGTCAACTTCACGCTTTCCTCTACCAAAATTCCTTTGAGTCCAGAGAGTTCTTATCTCACCTTCTTTTTTGATACCAAGTCGCCAGAAAAACTGGAGAATCTGCGATTAGAACTGGCCTACCGCTCCAATGAGGTGGAATACGATATTACGGATGTGGAGGGTATCAGTGACTATCAAGCGTCGTCCTGGCTCACGTTTATTTTGCCAATGGGCACTACCGAGAGCGATCGCTGCGACCCCAAGACAGAACCGAACTGCATTGGCGATGTCGATATTCCCATTCCACTGCGCGCTTATCCCATTTCGCCCTCGCTGGTGCTGCATCGAGCAGAACCCGATGACGATAGCCTGCAACGCCTTCAAGATATCCGGCAATGGAATTATCAGTTTGTCTATGAGCATTTAGATGTGGCTCAAGATTCGATCGAAAGTCGGATTGAGTACAATGCCATCCCACCGACGGCTAATGGCGTTAATGCTCAAGTAAGTGCAAGCACCAACGTCCGTTCTGAGCAGCAGAATCTCTTCTCTAAACTGGTGAACTTTGCCACGATTTACCCACAGCTTTTGCCCACTCTCAAAGAACTGGCCAACGAGCAAACTCAACTTAATGCAGAGGTGATCGATCGCGCCATTGATGACTTTACGACCCTGGTGAGAGAGGTGGCGATCGCTTGGCAAAACTGGCGTCAACACAACTCCCAAACTCCAGTTCAAACAACTGTGGCCGATTACACAATCGATGAATTTATTGCCAATGACACGAATCAGATGACGATTCACCGCAGGGAAACCAGCCTTGCGTTTCCTACGGTGATCGTGCCACGCTATCAACTTGAGACAGCACCCATTCCAAATAGTCAGGCATTAGAAGGTATTTATCGGTTCAAGCAAAAGACAGATGAAGATGCTGCGTTGGATGCTGTTTTTGGAGAATCGGACATTCCCGATCGTGTTCTCACTATTCCTAACCTCGATATTGTTCAGCATCAAAATGCTTGGGCTTCTATCTGGCTAACGCGCAACAAAAAGCTGGTGCGACAACGGCAACCAGATGGAACACCCACGAATGCCTTCATGACCACCAATCCTGACTTCGTGTTTCAAACACCTGAAGTCCGGTTTAGCAATCTCATGGCACCTCTGTTGGTCAACACTCAACGGTGGGATATTGCTACTATTGGCTCGGTTGACAATACTCCTCAAGCTCACCCTCTGGAAACGCATCTCGAACACCTATTCGCCACGCTGCTGCCCCTACTTCCGGTTCCTCCACAGTCACCGCTGAAAGCGTATGGTTTTCGGGTTGCTTGCCGCTATGCCTTTGCCTTATCAGTTGGGACAGGGATCACGGCAGATCTGCTCTCAGCCCTGCCTGTTGTGCTCAGTCCTCGTTTTTCTGTTGCCGCAGGCCAAGACCCCCTGTCCGCAACAGCCGAGCTACGCAACAGCCTTGCCAGCGAAATTAAGCACTGGTTTCAGTTGAACGAGCCTAATGCAACAAACGCACTGTTTGTTTTCAGCATCAGTCTCTTCTCTAACCCAGAGGAAACGAGCACTAGCGACGCGGTACATTTACCGTTGCTGCGCGTTGACCATCTAAAGCTGGGGTTAGAACACATTATGGATTTGAGAGGATAAGTAGATAGGCTTAATTAAATATAAGATCCTAAAACCCTGCGCCGCCCGCTGTGCGGGCGACGCAGGGTTTTAGAATTTGGTTTTATAGCCATAGACGGATTGGTTAGGACGGGGTGCAGGGGTGGAACCCCTGGCTGGGGGCAAAGCCCCCACACCCCCTTTGATCCCAGTGTCCTAACCTTTGTGGCGACAGCTATATGTATAGCGGTAGCCATGATCAATAGGACGCCTCCCTGTCATTCCCGCGTAGGCGGGAATCCATCTGCTCGATCGGTACGGGGGTGGATTCCCGCCTGCGCGGGAATGACGCTGGCATGTCCTAAGCGTTATGACTATGGCTATAGGTTGAACTACTTCACGTTTTCCAGATCGGTGTACTACCATTTTTGTGTGACGCTGCGTGAATCGTTTCCCGGCTTCGCCAGGAAACGATTCACGCAGGAGGTCTACTACACAAGAGCTAGTAGGGTTGCAATTGCGGGTAGCAACTTAGCGCACTCTCCGATTAATTTTGTCGTTTCTGAAAGACCAGAAACAGTTCCTTTCAGAATCTTCATTGCAGTTTTTGCTGCCTTTTGCAGACCACTGTCTTCTGGTTTTTGTCCAGCCTCTGCTAAAGTTTTGACCTGCTCTAGTGCTTCAGCTTTATCTTCAACGGGCAACCCAGCTTCTGCCTCAATGAAGGCTTGAAGCTGAGTTAATAGCTCCTTTAGACTGGGTTGACTTGCACTAGACTGATCAGGTAATTGATTGATAGCATTCGTGACACTACCGCTAATGGTGCCTAGATTAATTACACCATTAATGTCACGTCCAGCGATTCCACTGACATTACCAATGTCACCACCTGCTTGAATATTAATTGAGCTTTTTTCAGACACGGTATCCCCCACGTTGTAATAGGTTTCAACATAAAAACGCTGATTGTTGCCGAGTGCAGTTTCTACTATTTTTTCCAAACTGCGAATTCGATCATCTTTTTCGGCAATCCCTGCCAGGAGGGATTGCAAATCCGCATAGGGCAATGCCTTAATCGACTGATATTGATCAAAATAGGCAGCACTAAGAGCGGAACGGTCGGAGGAGCCTGTTACTTTTGCCTGAAGCCGAATTTTCTCATCTCCCCGACCTTCTAAGGCAACCAGTTCTAGTTCAGCTTCTGGATGCTCTTTCGCCAATTGATTGAAGGCGATCGCCACTGCGCTAGGATCAATCCCTTCATGATGATAAAGATCGAGGGTCTTGAACGTTTGGGCAAACGCTCTTGGATCAATATTTTGGGTGCGGTATAGGTCGAGTGTTTTGATAATAGGGGCAATGAAATCCGTAAAATCTCCGTCACTAAAGCTCTCATCTCGGTTATCGGGTTTACGGCAAGCATCAGGATCGTCTGCGGTAGGCAACCGCATATAAATATACTTGCACCTTACTTGATCCAGCACAGTATCTGTAGAAATGCCCCAGTCTTCAATATAGGCTCCCGTGAGGCAAGCGCCAGACAAATTGGCTGCATATAGCTGAGCGCGAACCAGTTTTGTTCCTGTTAGATCGGCATTTTCAAAAGAAGCTGCCATCAGCTTTGTGCTGATAAAACTTGACTCTGCAACGTCTGCTTCGGCAAGATTTACCCCTTGCAAATTCATGTCATCAAAGTTTTGAGCTTGTCCATGTTTGCTAACAACTAGCTGACAAATTTTGCGATCGCTCAAATAACTAGCTCCAACCCGTGCTTTTCTAATTAGCTTGACCTGATGCCAACAAGTCCGGGTGATGATGGCATTGCGAAAATCGGTATTGGGCACAACCGCCCGACTGAAATCAGCATCCGTCAAATCTGCACCACAAAACCGGGTGCCGCCAAAGCTGCCTAGCGCGATCGCCATCTGCCTGATCAAGGTAAATTTGGGACTTTCTGCGATCGCCTGATAGCCGATGTATAGACTGGTGGCGATCGCTAAACTGACCAACGGTATTGCCAGCCCAACCAAAAATCCCCAGTTTTCAGTTAATTGTGGATCTGAAAACCCAGCCACGAAACCCAGCACAAGGCCAAAGCCTGACATGACACCGAATAAACTGATGCCAAATTTCCCTCCAATCACCTGCGCCAGAGTGAGGGCTAGGGCACTGACGATAATCCCTGCACTTTCAATTGCAATTGCAACAGACTGAACCCAAATTTCTCCTCTTGTGTCATCAATACCCGGTAACGCCAGCATGATGGCAATAATTGCCGCTACTGTTACTAAAAGCACTCCCAAACTATGTCCTAACCCCGATAAAAGGGTTACTACGACAAAGGTGCCAAACAACAGCAATGCGACGCATCTAGAAATGACATAACCAATGACAAAATTTTCTTGAAAGGGAGGGCTGCCAATAAACCCGCTAGCATAGGCAATAATCATAGCGCCTAGGAACGAGAGCACTGTCATCACTAGCCCAATCATGCCTAGCCACGGGAGGCTCAAACCAGCCTTGATGCCTGAAAAGTTGGCTCTAGTTAAGACTGCCCCCGTAAAGTTGGCACTCCGCAGATCTGCACCCCTGAAATCAGCACCCCTGAGGTTTTGCCCTTTGAAATTTTGGCCTAATAGACGTTGCCCTTGAAAATCTAGTGGCATAGACGTAGGTTAAGGTTGCTTCACTAGACTCATCGTCTCCGTCGATTTTGCCACCAACTGATCCATTGTCTACCACCCCCTCCACCCCCTCCACCCTCAGGCCTTAAACAGACTTCACTAATAGTTGGAGCCTTAACCTCAATAAGAGCGAGAATACTATAGGCATCTTCTACTGTCGATGTACTATAACCGGCTTCGTCACATTGCTTATCTATGGAAGACTTCTCTACCCCAGTAGACTTTTTCTCAATCTCTTGCTGGAGCGCGTCCATGTCTTGCAGATAGCTCAAAAGCGGGGTTTTTAATGCCGTTTTTTCGGACGCTTCTAAACTTCCTGAAGCTAGGGTTTTCAATCGCATCATCCTGGGAATCAATCATCACCTCTAAATCATCCGTGAGCCGCCATCGGGTGATGTCACTCAGGTTGTCTCGGTCTAGAGTCTTTAACAGTGAAATTAACCGGGGCTGCATTAGCAATTGGGCAGTCTGAAACCCCACGATACCATCTGATGAGATTTCGTGATATCGCTGAAACTGCCTAACAGCTAGGTCAGTTGCTTGATCAAATGTGCCACTGATCTGAAGCGGAGTCTCTGGCTCTGAAGGGAAGCCCCAATTTTTGAGCTGGGTTTGAAGATATCGAACATCTTGATTGCGATCGCCCAGACGCAGGGTTCGTGTGAGCCGCTTAGATGGTGTTGAGGTAGTGGAACAGCCTTGTGATTGGGCGATCGCCTTATACGTTTGGTTCCCCACAACCCCATCGACAGCCAGCCCCTGACTGCGCTGAAGGCGCTCGACAGCGCTTTTTGTAATCGTCCCAAAATATCCAGTGCTGCGAACGCCCTTGGGAAAGCAACCCAACTCTTTTAATTGATTCTGGAATGCTACAACATCTGAGCCAAAGCTATCATACCGGATGGTTCTAGCCGCCTGACTAGGAGAAACACCCGTGCATAATGCGATTAATACCACGCCCGTCACAGCCGCATAAGTGGTAAAAAATTCAGGAGGATAGGAGGAAGCTCCTCCTAAAGCATCGCTCTCTGCCTCTTCCTGAAGCGTGCATAGATAGTTATATCCAATTGTTTCCATTCTAGAAAAATTGTCCGAACTAACAATTTTAAGTGGGCATAATTAAATATATAACCTCAATATCGAAAATATCGAATCACACTGAAATAAACTGAATCAATCAGCCAGTTTTACTCTGAAAACAGCGCGAGATAACTCGCGCTCGGTTTCCAGCATTTCACGGTAGAGCTGATCCAAGTTAGAAAGAGCGCTGTTGTAAGCATTTTCCTTGGTTCGCATGGTTTCGATCAGCATGGAGAAGGGTTGCTAGAATTACAGGCGTTGTGGTGCGTGAGCGGGTTCCCGATCGCGTCATTGAAAGTGCAGATGAACGTGTGGTGGTGGAGGTAACACCATCGAAACGGATGATTAAAACCTTAGGGATCAGCAAACAAAAATCATCCCGGTGTCATTCCCGCGCAGGCAGGAATCCATGATAAGCCTTCTGCTTGAGCCGGTATCTTATTTCAACGCAGTTCCCTTAGGATTGCGTACAAAATAAAACCTAATCTTTTTTTGAAAGTGCCGCGCGGAGCGCGGCACTTTCAAAAAAAGATTACAGGTTAATTAATTGGTAATCCTTAGAGGGTGTTTTAAAAGTGATCGGTTGTGATTTTAGGTACATAGTGATCCCCCCTAGCCCCCCTTGAAAAAGGGGGAACTGGATTCAAAGTCCCCCTTTTTAAGGGGGATTTAGGGGGATCGATACCGCTTTTATACCAGCGACGGGACTTTTAAAACATCCTCTTAGCTATACTAGGTACTTTTGGTTACGTTGCTATGTGCCAATCTTTCCCATCGCGATCGCTCTTTATTTCTTTTTTTCTATTGATCCTTCAATTACCATCCCGTCCTGCAACTGCTCAAGCACCACAGCAGATTTGTCCGGCTCAGTTTGGCGATCGCGTTGCAGCAATTGTCAGTCGTCCTGAGTTTGCTCGATTGCGCTGGGGCATCTTGATTCAAACTCAATCTTTCAGCCAACCGCCCACAACTCTGGCAGCTCACGATGCCGAGCGGTATTTTATTCCCGCTTCTAATGCCAAGTTGTTGACGACTGCCGCTGCGCTCACTCAGCTTGGATCTCGGTTTCGCATTCGTACGTCGATCTACCAGGTCGATACCACAGCAAGCGGTGTTGTCTTGACAATTGTAGGACGGGGCGATCCGAGCCTGACCGATGCCGAACTGCGTCAACTGGCACAACAATTAAGCGATCGCGGCATTACCACCATTGATCAACTAATTGCCGATGATCGTTACATCCGTGGCGAAACTACGAACCCAACGTGGGAATGGGAAGATATTCAGGCGGGGTATGGCGCACCTGCCAGTAGTTTTATTCTGAATCAGAACCGAATCAACCTAACGCTGGTACCGCAAGCAATAGGACAACCCCTACGAGTAGAGTGGGAAACCCCAACTGAACAACAAGGCTGGCGCATTGACAACCAGACGCAAACGGTAGACGCTACCGCACCAGAATTTTTACAGGTTGGGCGAGATTTAAGCCGTCCTGTGTTGATGGTGAGGGGACAACTGCGGGTTGATGCCGATCCTGAGCCTGTGGGAATTGCTGTAACTCAGCCCACCCAAAATTTTTTAGAACGGTTTCGTCAGGTTTTAACGGCTCAGCAGATTCGGGTTAATCGGGTGGGGTTGGTGGAGTCCCTCCGCAGGAGAATCACCCCTACTACTTTACCTGCCAATTTCCCAGAGGTAGCAGCGGTTGAATCTCCTCCCTTAGCAACCTTAATTAGTGTTGCTAATCAACGCAGCAACAACATTTATGCCGAAGCCATTTTGCGATCGCTCGGTGCTACGAACCCAGATACAACGAGCAATTTAGAGGCTGGAATTGCAGCGATGAACATGACGTTAACCCAGCTCAACGTTACCCCCAATAGTTACCGGCTCGTCGATGGCTCTGGTCTGTCGCGACATGATCTGGTCAGCCCGGTTGTACTCGTGCAAACGTTGCAAGCAATGACGCGATCGCCCTATGCCACTGTTTTTCGAGATTCGTTAGCGATCGCGGGTGAGAGCGGCACCTTGAGAAACAGTTTTCGCAATACCCCCATTCAGGGACGATTGCGCGGTAAAACTGGCTCATTAAACGGAGTCACTACATTATCCGGTTACTTTGCCCCCGCCCACTATTCTCCCCTAGTATTTAGTATTCTGGTCAACCAGGCACATACTGCTATTGATGATGCAACCCAGGCGATCGATGAAATCTTATTGTTGATGGCTCAGTTACAGGATTGTTGAGTAGCTATATTTATTGATAAGCATAGTTTTGGTGAGCTAATTAAGTAGTTCAACCTAAATAAAAACCAAATCCTAAAACCCTGCGCCGCTCGCTGCGCGGGCAGCGCAGGGTTTTAGGATCTTATATTTATTTAAGCCCACCTACTTAATAGACTTGGGCATTGCTTAATCTGGGTACGATTTTTTTTGAAAGGAACGCGGAGTGCCCCTTGCAAAAAAAATCATACATCATATAGCCATAGTCATAAAGCTTAGGACATGCCAGCGTAATTTCCGCGCAGGCGGGAATGACGCTGGCACCTATCGAGCAGATGGATTCCCGCCTGCGCGGGAATGACAGGGAGGCGTCCTATTGATCATGGCTACCGCTATAAAATCAGCAACACCTTTTATTCTTAGGCTATTTCATTTTTGGAAAGCTTTGTATTCCTACCTGGCTGCTGCTAATTTCCATCTCACCAATATTACCTATATGAATTTTTTCCTCTCCTGGGTTGCGCCTCTGCTGGCCAGTCAGCCACTCACAAATGGGATTATTAAGCCTCTAGGACACCATGAGTTACTCTTGGTACTTCTCCAACTGGCGGTGTTGCTATTAGTCTCTCGCAGCTTAGGCGAGTTGATGCGCCGTATTGACTTGCCTCTGGTAGTCGGTGAGTTACTTGCAGGAGTTTTGCTGGGTCCCTCTCTGCTCGGCTGGGTATTTCCGGCACTGCAAACCGCTATTTTTCCTAAAAGTCAAATGCAGTCAGATTTACTTGCTGTGGTGTCTTGGTTAGGTGTACTCTTTCTACTCATCGTCACTGGGTTAGAAACAGATCTCAACTTAATTCTCCGCAAAGGTAAAACGGCACTACTGGTTTCGATCGGCGGCATTATTGTGCCATTTGTAACAGGCTTCGCGATGGGTGAGCTATTGCCAGAACGTTTCTTGGCTAATCCAGATGAGCGGTTAATTTTTAGCCTGTTTATTGCCACGGCCATGAGTATCTCGGCAGTTCCCGTCATTGCTAAGGTGCTGATGGATTTGAATTTGATTCGTCGCGATATTGGTCAAATTACGCTGGCAGCCGGCATGACCGATGACACCATCGGCTGGATTCTGCTGTCGGTGGTGGCGGGTTTAGCCACTAGCGGCACGTTTGATGTCGTTGCCGTCTTCAAGTCGGTCTTGGGTGCTGTGCTGTTTTTGGCGATCGCCTTCACCATTGGCCGCACCGTCGTCGATCAAATTTTGCGGTGGGTAGACGATCATATCGGCGGAGCAACTGCCAGCTTATCGATTGTTTTGGTAATTGCCCTGTTTGCCTCTGCATTAACCCACGCGTTAGGGATTGAGGCCGCCCTCGGAGCGTTTGTATTCGGCATTCTTGCGGGGCAGTCGCGGCGATTTAGCCAGGAGGCAGGACATACGCTAGAAATGATCACAGCCGGGTTCTTAGCCCCTATTTTCTTTGCGGCGGCGGGTTTAAAGGTCAATTTGCTGCAATTACTGGTGCCTCAAACCTTCATGGTCGGTTTGCTGGTTCTAGCCGTTGCCTGTATTGGCAAGTTCAGTGGAGCTTACCTGGGAGCAAGATGCAGTAGGTTGTCCCATTGGGAAGCTCTAGCACTGGGGGTAGGGATGAATGCTAGAGGTGCAATGGAAATCATTGTTGCCACAATTGGGCTATCGCTGGGCGTTTTAAATCAGGAGATATATTCCATTATTGTGATGGTGGCGATCGTCACATCCCTAATGGCACCTCCCTTGCTGCGCTGGACTCTCTCGAAGGTGGCGATCGGCACCGAGGAAGCCGAGCGGTTAAAACAAGAAGACCAAGACAGCCGCAGCTTCATCAAAAACATTAATCGGATTTTGATCCCGACCAGTGGCGGGCCAAACATTCAGTTGGCAGCCCAGCTTGTAGGCTATTTAGCTCACCAAAATTCGGTTGAAATTACCGCCCTATATGCCCTGAGCGATAAGAAGGCACCTCGTCCAGTTGCTGCTGCCAGTACCTCGGTGAAAAACATAGCGGCTGATACCGCTCTAACTGCGGTTGCCAAAGCTATGACACTACCCGAAAAAATGACGCTAAAGACCAAGGTTGAGTCTGGGCGCAATAAGGCAGCCGTCATCTTAAAAGAAGCCGTCAAAGGGTATGACCTAATTGTGTTGGGAGCAAGTGAAGCAAAGCATTCAACTAGCACGTTGTTCAATCCTTTAGTGGATCGCGTAGTCCAAGAAGCACTGTGTGCCACGCTTGTTGTCAAGTCACATTTACCAATTCAAAGCGGTGAAATCGGCTCGATTACCCCTGTCTCAATTCGCCATATTTTAGTTCCCACGCTGGGATCAGAATATAGCAACAAAGCGGTGGAAGTAGCCAGTACACTTGCCGCTCAGACAAACGCGCTCCTAACTCTAGTGCATGTGATCAATTTACCCCAAGTAGAATATATTCACTATAATCAGGAAACCCTAGACCCAGTGAACGATATTGCGCTCCAAATTGTTGAGCATCAGGAAAAGGTCGCTCAGAGTTTAGGGGCAAACGTTCAATCTTGTATTCTTAAAGGAGCCAGCGCGGTGCGGGAAATTCTCAAATTTGCCAACCACGAACAGGTAGATTTAATTGTGTTGGGCAGCAATATTCGGATGATTACTGGACGGGTGTTTTTTGGTCATGGAGTGGATGCCATTTTGAATCAGGCAAACTGTCCTGTTGCAGTGCTGAGTTCCTAAGTCTATCTCAACCTCTTGATCAGCATTAAGGATTACCAATTAATCTGTAATCTTTTTTTGAAAGTGCCGCGCGGAGCGCGGCACTTTCAAAAAAAGATTAGGTTTTATTTTGTACGCAATCATAAGTAGTTCAACCTATATAAAAACCAAATCCTAAAATCCTGCGCCGCCCGCACAGCGGGCAGCGCAGGGTTTTAGGATCTTATATTTAATTAAGCCCACCTACTTAGGAGAAAACAATGCCACGCAAGTTTGGAGAAATTGCATTTACCCCTGAAGTTCAGGCTGCCCAGACCCAGCGCGGATCGCGGCAGACCTACGAGCGCTACATCGCCAATGGGCCGGCTAGTGATGTCGTTACTCCACAACTGGAAGAATTTATTGCCCAACTGGATGGGTTTTATCTAGGCACTGTTGGTTCCAATGGATATCCCTACATTCAGTTTCGAGGAGGATTGCCAGGTTTTCTCAAGGTTTTAGATCAGAAAATGCTGGGGTTTGCCGACTTTTCAGGCAATGTGCAGTACATTACAGTGGGCAACTTGTCAGGCAGTGGCAAAGCATTCCTGTTTCTGATGGACTATCGGCACCGCAAACGCATCAAGATCTGGGGCAGCGCTGAATATGTGGAAGACGATGCTGCCCTAATTGAACGCCTCCGCGTGCCGAACTACCCAGGCGAAATTGAACGAGCTGTGCTGTTTCACATTGAAGCAATTAGCGAGAACTGTCCTCAACACATTCCTCTTCGCTATTCAGAAACAGAAGTGCAAGCCCTAATCTCGCCCCTTCAGGATCGCATCGCTGATTTAGAGCGGCAATTAAGCGATCGCCAATTTCCTTCAACTTAATCTTCAATTTAATTATGTTACTTAGGCGTTGCTGAATCTAGAATATTTTGGAACGAATATTTTGGAACGTGGAACAGAAGGTTCCACGTTCCAAAATATTCCTAAACCATTTCCTAGTTAGCAGTACCGTCCCATAACTAATCGTGGAAGAAGACCTTGTAGTGCCCCTCTCTCACAATCATTCATCCATAAAAGCAGAGATGTCTCTAATGATAGATGATGTGATCCAACTCAATCGCCTACGTTTAAGATGGATCTAATCATCCATGCGAATATTCATTTCCCTGTAGCATCTACTATATTTTTTGTAGGCGCTACAGTTTCTTGTTTTCGCTCTACAAAAAAGCCTCTGCTAGTTAACTAGATCAGAGGCTTTTTATTTCAAACATTTCACAAACGTTGAAGATCCGTTTAACTGTTAAGCGCGAGTAGCTAACTAGATAGCGCGACGATTAGAAAGTGAGTAGTAAATAAACAGGGCAACAATAGCACCCAAAACTGCAACAACGACACCACCGATGCTCAGGCTAGCTGCTGCACCAAGAGCTATAGTCCCTGTTGTCAAAAGGTTGTAAAGGCTGCCTCCAACGAAAGCACCAATTACACCTAAGATTAATGTGCCCAAAATTCCGCCACCCTGGCTACCGGGATAAATCGCTTTGGCGATCGCGCCTGCCAACAAACCTAATACAATCCAAGCTAGAATATTCATGTTTACTTTCCATTAAAGGTGAAAGGTCAAAAGAGCTTTTTAATCAACCTGCTCTCTACTTTCATAACAATAGCAGCGGTAATAATGATTAACCGACTACCTAAAGAGAGAACGCTACTCCCTCTATAGAGATACATCGATACATCATGCAATGTGCAACTTTCCCCAACTAACCACTGCTGCCCAGAAGCAAGCTTCTCCCTTGGGAAGAAGGGGAGCCAGACTTCTGGCTACCTCTCCTGTGGGAGAGGGTTGGGGATGAGGGTCGATCGCTACTGGATACACTTACCAGGAGTGGAGCGCCCGGAGTTGGGGGGTCTTCTTCAATTGATGTTCCTGCATCCGCGTCAAGACATCATCCAGAATCGTCACGGCTTCAGCGACAAACGCACCCTTGTTGAGCATGACGCACTCAGCTCGTTCTGCCATTGCCGCATCCGTCATTTCTGCCCGTGAGGGAATCCCCTTTTTCACCAGGTTCTCTAGCACTTGAGTTGCCCAAATCACTGGGATATGAGCTGCCTCACAGAGCCAGAGAATTTCTTCTTGGATTTCAGCCAGTCGTTGATACCCGATCGCGATCGCCAAATCACCTCTGGCAATCATCACGGCAAAGGGCTGTTGCCCCGCCACTTGCACCATTAATTCCGGTAAATTACTGACTGCTTGGGGCGTTTCAATCTTCGCCATAA
>Ga0335394_10003452_pt1 | contig 17938 bp, 11 predicted proteins | sample MAT03_FD_205741 | JGI IMG/M metagenome (GOLD analysis project Ga0335394, IMG submission 205741) | Freshwater microbial communities from Lake Fryxell liftoff mats and glacier meltwater in Antarctica - MAT-03 (spades assembly) (version 2) ... | reverse complement strand
ATCGGGAACGCGCCCGCGAAGCAATTCGGATCTATTACGGCAGGGTGGAGAACGCCAACCGCCATTTCACCGCCGAGGTAGAAGGGTGGCGCACCGATCGTGGCTTGGTGCATATCATCTTCGGCACTCCCACATCCATCTACCGAACGGATGCCCAAGAGACATGGGTATATGGTGAAGAGAACAACCTGATGAGTCTCACGTTCACCTTCAATCGACGTAAAACCCCATACAGTGACAACGACCTGGTGTTGCAACGCGATGCCTTGTTGAAAGGGGCATGGTACCGCAACGTGGAAAGCTGGCGCAACGGAAGGGTTTATCAGAATTGATCGGTAAGGGTAGAAGGCTTCTACCGCCGTATCCGACTCCGCAAAAAGAACTCAGAAGAATGGCAACCAACGATATGGTTTGTGGCGTATGGCCGGTAATAGAGGCGTTACGTGCGGGGAAGAACGTGGAGAAACTGCTGATCCGCAGGGAGGCCGGTGGCGATGGAGTGAAGGAGATCCGGCAACTGGCCTTGGACCGCGATATTCCATGGCAACCCGTTCCCGTTGAGAAATTGGACCGGTTGACAAAGACCGAGCACCAAGGCGTGATCGCCTTCTTGAGCCAGGTGGAAGAGCAGGACCTGAACGAGGTGATCACCATGGCCTATGAACGTGGCGAAACACCGTTCATCCTTGCGTTGGACAGCGTTACCGACGTTCGTAACATGGGTGCCATTGCGCGCAGTGCGGAATGTTTCGGGGTACATGCGATGCTCGTTCCCAAAGTGGGCACCGCTCGTTTGGGGCCGGATGCGGTCAAGAGCAGCGCGGGTGCATTGTTGCGCAAGCCGGTCTGTCGGGTCTCGCGTTTTACGGATGCGCTACGTGCCGCTCGGGAGCAAGGTTTGCGCATCGTGGCCTGCACGGAGAAGGGCACATTGACGTTGGATGATGCCGATCTGAAAGGTCCCTTGGTACTCGTTATGGGATCGGAGGATGAAGGGATCAGCGATGCGGTGATCCGCATGGCGGATGATCTGGTGAACATCCCCATGGCGGGGTCCATCGGCTCGTTGAACGTTTCGGTGGCCACGGGGATCGTGTTGCATGCCGCTCTACGTCAGCGGAAAGCGAAGGCATAACGACCCTTACTTGTGGACCACTTCCTCAGGGAAGAGGGTCCAATGAAACAATTCCTTCGTGGACCGGGTATAACGTTCTCGGATCCCTGCCTAGCGGTGATCATATTCGCAGGGCACCGAACCATGAGGACATACTCCCGACCAGAGCCTTTCATTCCAAGGTGCATTAGAGCAGTTCTCCTTGCAGCCCTTATTTGTCAATACGGGTTCGCCTCCGCAATTGGTGGTGGCTCGGTCGGTTCTGTTTCGCCTGGCGGATTGGCGCTTTCCGCGACACCACTTACGTACGTCGGTGGGAACAATGTGAGTTGCTTCAATGCGGCTGATGGCGCGATCGATCTGGAGATCAATGGCGGCATTGCACCATTCACCGTGCAATGGACCGGACCCGATGGATACGCCGATACGAATGAGGATATCAGCGGATTGGTGATCGGAACGTACACGGTCCTTGTCGTGGATGACCTTGGTGCAACGGCCTCGATCGCCGTAGTGCTTGACGGTCCTGAACTGCTTACACTGGATCAACAAGCTTTCATCTACAACGGCGGTTACAACGTTTCTTGCGCCGGTGCTTCGGATGGGTCTGTGGACATGACCATTTCAGGTGGCAGTGCGCCATTCAACACAACTTGGACCGATGGACTTGGATACAGCGCAATTACGGAGGACGTTAGTGGGATAGCTGCAGGGTTCTATCAAGCTGTTGTGATCGATGCGAACGGGTGCTTTGCTACACGTACAATAGAGTTGCAGGCTCCAGCCGTATTGGAGATCACCGCGACACTCTCTGATGTGAACGGGTTCAACCTCACTTGTGCAGATGGTACAGATGGGCGGATAGAACTACAGGTGCAAGGCGGAGTTGCTGCGTACACGTATGCATGGAGCAATGGAACCACGGACCAGGTCGCTGATGGGTTGGCCGCAGGAGAGTACACAGTGGTAGTAACCGACGTTGTTGATTGTTCGGCAAGTGCGTCCTATACGCTAACGGCACCGGCCCCGATCACGGCAACGGCCAACGCGTTCATATACGCCAATGGCGGAAACACTACATGCATCGGTGCCTCGGACGGTGCTATCGCAGCGAATGTTTCCGGTGGCACAACCCCGTACGAATTGGTTTGGAGCGGTCCGGATGGATATACATCCACGGAAGGAACGATCAATGGACTGGCCGCAGGAAGCTACGAACTGATCGTAACGGACGGGAATGGTTGCGAGCGATCGGTAACAATGATCCTGATCGATCCCGAGCCGATCGCCATAACGCTTGAACCGACCATCTTCCAAGGTGGCTACAAGATCCCGTGTGCAGGAAGTGCTTCCGGCGCGATCAACACAACGGTGACCGGTGGCACGCATGACTACATCTACAGTTGGAGCGGCCCGGGGTCGTTCACCAGTGATCTTGCGGATATTGATTCTCTCCAAGCCGGGATCTACGTGCTGGAAGTGCTTGATGGCAAAGGATGTCCTGCATGGGCTTCGATAGAGCTTAACGCACCCGATCCGCTCACTATCACGCTTGGGATCTCTGATCATAATGGATTTGCGATCAGTTGCGCCGGCGATGATGGATCCATTGATGTTACCATAAGTGGTGGCACTGTGGACCATGGTTACGCATGGTCATCAACCAACGGCTTCAGTAGCAATTTGCCGGACATCGGTGGGCTTGGCATCGGGTCATATACATTGATCGTGACCGATGCGAACGGTTGCCAATTGGACACGACAATAGCGCTGCATGCACCTGATCCCTTGCAAGCGCAGATCAATGTGCAGGCCAGTGCATGTGCGAACGATCCTTCGGGCAGTATCGACCTCACCGTTACAGGTGGTGGATGGGGCTATGCTTACAGCTGGACCGGTCCCGACGGCTTCGCTTCCACGGCTGAGGACCTTTCGGGATTGGCCAGTGGAACCTATGCGGTCACTGTGTTGGACGACGTGGGATGCATAGGTGAATTCACCGCAACCGTGACTGCGCCAACGGCGATAACGAGCGGTGCCCTTGTTTCGTTCTTCGGCCATTTCGAATTGCAATGTGCGAACGACAGTTCCGGTTCCTTCGAACTGAACCCACAAGGCGGTACGGGTCCCTTCGAAGTATCGATCTCAGGGCCGAACGGGTTCACTTCCACCAGCATGTACAACACGGAGCTGATCGCCGGGACCTACTTGATATTGATCAGCGATAGTGTGGGATGCCTTCTGGATACGACAGTTACACTGACACAGCCGCAGGACGTGATGAACGTGGATCTCGTTCCGTTCGTGTATCCGAGCGGAACGAACATCAGTTGTTTTGGTGTTGCCGATGGAAGCATCGATGCCATGGTCCTCGGTGGAGTGGCACCATACACGATCGCTTGGAGCGGGCCCAACGGATTTGCTTCAACACAGGAGGATGTTGGCGCACTTGCGGCCAGTGATCAGCCGTATGTGTTGGTCCTAACGGACGACAATCATTGCACGTTCTCCACCAGCGTGATCTTGACCGGACCAGCTTCTGGACTGCACGCTGATGTGGAAGTAGCCGTGTATCCAGGTGGTGCGAACATCAGTTGTTCGTCTGCGCAAGATGGAAGCATCGGTCTTTCCGTTGATGGCGGGAATGGTGGTTACACGTACATGTGGACTGGGCCCAACGGGTTCACATCCACTGAAGAAGACGTGAGCGGACTTGGAGCCGGGACCTACACAGCAACGATCACGGATATGAACGGGTGTTCGTTGCAAGAAGTGGTAACACTTATTTCCCCCGCTCCGTTCACATCAACATTGCAGGCGAGCACCTATCCGGGTGGAACCACTATCTCTTGCAGTGGCATGGAGGACGGATCGATCACTTCGACCATTCAAGGAGGCGTGGCACCGATGGCCAATACTTGGTCCGGTCCGAATGGCTTCACTTCAACAAGTGGAATGATATCCAACATTGGCGAAGGGATCTATTGCTTGCTGGTTATCGATGCGAATGGCTGCACTACGGAGCGCTGCCTTGAATTGGTTGCGCCTCCCGCGTTGTCGATCCAGTCCGCTGTAACGGATGCTTCGTGCGGCGCGGCAGTGGGGGCGGTCGATCTCGGCGTATCGGGTGGTACATCACCCTTCACATTCGCATGGAGCAACGGGGCGACCACACAAGATATTTCTGAACTGCAGCCGGGTACGTACAACGTGTCCGTTACGGATGCGAACGGCTGCAGTGTCGAAGGACTTGCAACGGTGAACGGCACGCCCGGTGTTGTGGCGGAAGGGATCGTTGGCGCAGCAACATGCGTAGGCAACACCGATGGCTCCATCGACCTGTCCGTGTTGCAAGGCGCTGCACCATTCAACTTTGCATGGAGCAACGGCACCACTGCGGAAGATCTCGGATCCCTTGCAGCAGGCACGTATGGCGTTACTGTTACAGATGATGCTGGTTGTATTTTTCAAGAAAGCTGGACCGTGTTCGGCAGCACGCCGATCGCCATTGATACCATCGTTTCCGGATACGCCGGTGGGTACAACGTGAGTGCCTACGGTGCTTCTGACGGCAGTGTGATCACGGCGGTAAGTGGCGGCACATCGCCATACTCTTTCCTCTGGTCGAACGGTGCCACTACAGAAAGTATTTCAAACGTACAGGCCGGGACCTATGTGCTCGTGGTAACGGATGCCAACGGATGTAATGCGGAACTTCAAGTGGAACTCACCCAAGCGAACGAATTGGAAATGCCCAATGCCTTCAGCCCGAACGGCGATGGAGATAATGATGCGTTCGTGGTACACGGGATCGAGGCGTGGCCGAAGAATTTGTTCAGCGTTGTGAATCGCTGGGGCAACCGGGTCTATGAGCAACCGAACTACAAGAACCAATGGGAAGGTGATAACAGCCAAGGTGAACAATTGCCCAACGGCACCTACTTCGTCATCCTTAACCTGAACAATGGCCAGCGTACCCTGCAGGGGTACGTTGATCTACGCCGATGAACGCACAACGGATGAACGCTTCGGACCAAGTTCGCAACATCCTGCTCGCAGCCGCATTTAGCAGTTGTGCAGTAGTCGGTTGGGCACAACAGGAAGTGATGGTGAGCCAGTACATGTTCAACCAACTCTTCCTCAACCCCGCCTATGCCGGAACGCACAACTATATGAGCAGCAGCATCCTCCATCGATCGCAATGGTTGCGCATGGATGGAGCACCGACCACCAGCATGATGGCGGTGGATGCACCCTTGCTGAACGGAAAAGCAGGAGCGGGATTTTCCGTGGTCCACGATCGGATCGGGGTAAGCCGTGATCTGGACATGGCGGGCCATTTCTCCTACCACGTACGCACCGGCGCAGCAAGCACCTTGTCGTTCGGTTTGCGCGCAGGACTCTCCATCTACTCGGCACGCTTGGCGGACCTCACCTACTGGGATACCAACGACCAGGTCTTCCAAGGCAACATCAACAACAAGCCAGTGGGCAAGTTCGGTTTTGGACTTTACTGGTACAATGCCACCACCTACGTTGGCTTGGCGATCCCCACGATCTACGCGGCAGATGGTCGCATTTCGATGGATCCAGGCAATGCACTGGGCCACTATTTCACACAACACTACTATTTCAATGCGGGCAAGGTGTTCCAACTCTCGGAAGACTTCGACATCAAGCCTAGCACCATGGTGCGCTTCACCCCGGATGCACCCTTGCAGGCCGATGTGAATTGCAATATCCTCTATCGCGATCGTTTCTGGTTCGGGGCCGGATACCGGAGCGGTGCTGCGTTCGTGGGCATGGTCGAGTACCAGGTCGAAAGCAGATTGCGTATCGGTTATGCCTACGACATGGCTACGTCCAAACTTCGGAACTACGCCGGTGGCAGTCATGAGCTGATGATCGGCCTGGACTTCGGCAAGGAGCCCATCCGCATCAAATCCCCACGCTATTTCTGATGACCATGGTCCGCAAAGCAAAATTCTTGTTGATCGTGGTCGCACTCGCTTCCGGTTGTACGACCGTGCGCATGCAGAAGGCGGACAAGGCCTATGGCCTCATGCAGTATCCGAAAAGTGAACGGCTCTACGAAAAGGCTTTGGCTAACAGAGAGGATCGCGGTGCGCGTTCCCGCCTGGCGAATGCGTATCGGCAACACAATGCGTTCGCCCAAGCACGCATCCACTATTCCCAACTTGAGGCCGGTCGTCTGCTTTCGGGTGATACGGCGTTGGCCTTCGGGGAGGTGTTGCTGGCACTAGGCGAGCATCAAGCGGCAGCGATGCAATTCGAACGAGTGTTGGCCAGTACGCCGAACAACGCACGCGTTGCGGATCTTTTGGAAAGCACGCGATCCTATGCGGAATTCTATTCGGACACCATGCGTTTCCGAGTGGATGTATTGGCCATACCGGGAGTGGTCTCGGCCTTTGGTGCCGTACCGTACAAGAATGGTTTGTTGATCACCGGCGAACGGGAAATGGATCCTGCCAAGGCAAATCCGTGGAACGATCGATCATTCTTGGACTTGTACTACACCGAACCCAACGGAGCGACCGAGTGGAGGGAAGTTGTACAAATTCCGGGCGGTGTGAATGGGGCCTACCACGACGGTCCCGGGGTATTGGGCGGCGACAGGAGAGCGTTGTACTTCACGCGAAGCAACTATGTGCAGCGGCGGATCCAAAAGGATGAAGGGAACACGAGCCATTTGAAATTGTTCCGTGCGACATTGGACGAGGAAGGCAAGTGGGGCGATCTGCACGAGTTCGCGTTCAACGAAGAGAAATGGTCAACGGGGCATCCTGCTCTTTCCGAAGATGGGCGTACGCTCTACTTCGCGAGTGACCGGCCCGGTGGATCGGGTGGTTCGGATATTTGGATGAGCGCCGACAATGGCACCGGTTGGGGACAACCCGTGAATTTGGGACCCACGGTGAACACCGCCGGCAACGAACTCTTTCCAACCGTGAACGGCGATGCGTTGTATTTCAGTAGCACAGGCCACCATAACATGGGTGGCTTGGATATTTTCGAAACGCATCTGCAGAACGGAGAATGGACGACACCGAACAACATGAAGGCGCCCATCAACACCTCCAAGGATGATCATTCCTTCGTGCTCGATAGCACAAAGCAAGCGGGTTACCTGAGCAGCGACCGCAGCGGTATCGATCATGTTTACGCTTTCAATATGGTCGATCTACGGTTCACCTTGGATGCCGTTGTTGAAGACGCGGAAGGGGGCTACCTGCTGCCATCGGAGTTCGTGTTGACGAACGTGGAAACGGGTGAGGACATTGTTCTGGAGGCGGGAGCTGATGGGCGGTTCCATGCGCCCTTGGAACGGAACACGGCCTACGAGCTACGCGCCAGGAAAGAAGGATGGATCACGGGAAATAGTACAGTAAGCACCAAGGGTTTGACACGCAGTGATGAGATCCATGCAGTAGTACGATTGGATCCCATCAAGATCGGGTCACCTATTGCGGTGAACAACATCTACTATGATTATGACAAGTGGGAGATACGTCCCGATGCCGCAGTTGAACTGGACCGCTTGGCGAAGATCTTCATCGACAATCCCACGTTGCGGTTCGAACTCGGATCACATACCGACTGCCGTGGAACGGAGGAATACAACTTGGTGCTCAGTGATGCGCGTGCCAATTCGGCGGTGGACTATTTGATCCGTAAGGGTGTTGACCCCGGCCGGATCACCGCGAAGGGCTATGGGGAATCCGTATTGGTGAACCAGTGTACTGAGGACACGGAGTGCTCAGAGGTCGGCCACCAAGGCAACCGGCGCACGGAGTTCACCGTGATCGGAGTGGACGGTCTTGCGACGATGCCGAAGTGATCCTGTTCACTCCTTTACTGAGCGGCGCACCACATCGCTGAAGGGGATGCCTTCCACGTGCGAATCGACCCAGGCCATCACGTCGAAGTATTTCAGTACGAGGCTTTCGCCGGGATCCTTCATCAGTGGTTTGAATTGGTCCTGCATGGACTTGAAGAGGTCACGTTTAAGTGAAGGTTCCTTGGCGCGTGCGAGCTTCTTGATGTGTTCGATCAAGCTGGTTTCCATCAGGTCCGCGGGGTACCGTTTGTTCAGGAACCGTTGGGTACTACGAACGATATATTCAAGCAGGTCGAAATTCCCCAGCTCATAGTGGATCACCAAATTGAACAAGCGTGCATAAGTGAAAATGTCCTGCCTTAAGGTGGGTTCATTGTCGTTCAGCACCTTGTTCAGGAAGAAGAGCGCCTTGTTCATTTCGTTACCGCCGAAATGGACGCGTGCCAATGCAAAATTGAATTCCAGTTCGTGCTCCTTGTGCAGGCGTTCGCCCATTTCCTCCATGCCCTGCAGGATCTGATCTGAAAGCGCCATGGCCTTTACATGATCACCTGCGCGATCCAGTAGTCTTAGCTCGCTCACGAAGCTCGCCACGAATACCTGTGCCTCAATGCTACGTCCTTGGAACCCGGTTTGGTCCGGCAGTCCACGCATCAGCTTGATGTTCGACCGCGCACTCTTCAGGTCGAGTAGCTCGATCTGTGCGTTGATGATGTAGTGCAACGTTTTGATGTACCGCTTCGGCAGGTCGGACTTGATCAACGGGTTCTCATCCAGGATCTCCTTCACCCGTTCAAACTTCACCAGGCTTGTTTTCCAATCGCGTTTGGCCCATTGGCAGAACCCTTGCGTGTAATAGCAAATGGTGGCGGCACGGCGCGAAAGGGCGGTGTTCTTTCCCTTGATCAACGGGTGGTCGCTGATCTCTTCCACCATGGCGTGCTCATCATCCGTGCGCACATAGCCCCCACTGCGAAAAACGTAATTGATCTTGCTGTACAGGATGTGGTAGGCTGCCAAGTTCCTCAACTTCTCGATCACGGCGCGTTCCTCTTCGATCAGTGCATCGAGGTCCTTGGTGAATTCGCCGGACTCATAGGCTTCCTCCAACAACATCTTCTCCCAGTTCAACAGCTCGAACCAGTAGTAGAATCGTTCGTTCTCCCGGGCCACTTTCTTGGCGCGGTGCAGCAGTTTATTGCATTCCACGTAAAGCGCTTTCTGGTACAGGATCTCAATGTTCTTGATCTCCTGCTTCAGCACGCCTGATATCGAACTCTCGGCATGGTACGCGCGCAGTGCTTTCAGGATCAACTTGTACAAGTGGTTCTTTTCAGAAGGCAGGTGTTTGATGAATGTTTCCTTGGCGAAGGTCTTTTTCACCGCTTCTTCGTCGTACACCTTCTGCTTGTCCACCACATCGAAAATGCGCAAGTAGTTCTTGTCTCCTGACTGTAGGGAGGAGTGCAATTTGAAAAAGCGCTTCTCAGATTTCGTGAGTGAGCGGATCAGGTCGTGTAGTTCGGTACTGGGCTTCATCGGAGCAAGGGGTCGGGCTGTTGGGATCCCAACAGCATTGTTCAAAGTTAGGGTTCCTAGCCATATCCCTGTCCCTGCACGATCGTGTTGAAAAGGACAAAGTTAGCGTGCTACATTTGGGCATGAACCGTTCAGAACGACCCTTGTTACCGTTTATCAGTGCTTTCTTAATGCTGCTCCAAGTGGTTGGATCGACGGTGTCGGCCCAGACCGACTGCCACTCCACCAAGCATGGTAGAGCGAATGGTAGGGAGGGGCGCTCACGTGAATTGGCGCCGATGGACATCCTGCACCAGCGGATCACGTTGGACCTCACGCTGGGCGACATCATTCAGGGCAACTGCGCGATCCGTGCGGTGCCCCGTGGTGAAGGTGTTTCAACCTTCCTACTGGACTTGGAGGCGTTGACTGTTGATTCCGTGTTGGAGGGCAACGTCCAGCTTGCCTTTGTACAAAGCGGACTGGAATTGGAGATCACCTTCCAGCAAGCGATCGGGACAGCGGACACCGTGGAATTCACGGTTTACTATGGTGGTGATCCGGTCACGGATGCCAGCGGATTCGGCGGTTTCTACACCGGAAATTCGTTGATCTACAACTTGGGTGTCGCCTTCACTTCGGTCCCTCATTCCTATGGCCGGACCTGGTTCCCGTGCTTGGATAATTTCACGGAACGCAACACGTATGAATTCCTGATCAAGACCGCAGGAGGAAAGAAGGCATGGTGCAACGGTGCGCTGGTGGAACGCACTGCCTTGGGTGGTGATACGGTGATCAGTCATTGGCGAATTGAAGAGTCGATGCCCTCCTATTTGGCCAGTGTCGCTGCGGCTAATTTTGTAGAGGCGCGTGATACGTTCGCAAACGTGTCGGGCGGGCAAACGCCAGTGGCGCTGATCGCAGCAGCGAGCGACACGGCGGGCATGAAGAGCTCCTTCACCCATTTGCCTAACGCCTTTGCGCATTTCGAGGAGCTTTTCGGTCCATACCGCTGGAACAAGGTGGGCTACGTACTGACCACCCTAGGTGCCATGGAACACGCCACGAGTATCCACTATCCGCGGGTTATCGCCTTGGGCAATTTGCAGTACGAGAGCACCATGGCGCATGAATTGGCGCACCACTGGTTCGGTGATCTGGTGACCTGTGAGCGGGCCGAGGAGATGTACATCAACGAGGGCTTTGCCGAGTATTTGAGCTATCTGTTCCTTGAGGACGTTTACGGGCGGGACCGTTACATGAGCACGGTGCGCAGCAACCACCGGGACATGGTACACCGTGCGCACTTGTTGGATGAGGGCTGGTGGGCATTGAGCGAGATGCCACAGGCTTGGACCTACGGTGAACACTCGTACAACAAGGGTGCGGACGTGTTGCACACCTTGCGCAGCTACTTGGGTGATGAAGCCTTCAGCACCGGTCTCACGAGTTTCTTGGATACCTACGCTTTCCAACCGGTGAATACGCTTCAACTACGCGATCATTTGGCCCAGGAAACAGGAATGGACCTGACCGATTTCTTTGCTGATTGGATCCAGCAACCGGGCTGGGCGGCCTTTGAGATCGATGAGCAATCGATATTGCCGGTCAACGGTGTCTGGGAAGTGGACCTTACCGTGCAACAGAAAGTGCGCGGGCCGGCTGCCTTCTACCACAACGTTCCCGTGACCATTGCGGTCCTCGGAATGCATGCTAACGAAGTACATCGCGATACGTTCATGTTGGGCGGCGAATTCACGGACCTTCAGTTCCAATTCCCATTCGAACCCGCATTTGTTTGGATCAATGATGACGATCGGATCTCCCTTGCGATCACGGGTGTCACGGACACGATCGTCAACACTGCGACGGTATCCTCCTCCATCGCGAACATGGATCTGATCCCGCACGCAGGCGACACCGCGCTGATCCGTATGGAGCAGTATTGGGTGGCCGCGGATGTGGGCACTTTTGCAGAGCCTGACATGTATGTTGTTTCACCGGATCGGTACTGGAGAGTGACCGGCAATTGGACGGATGCATCACGGTTCGAAGCACGGTTCAATTTCGACTCGCGTAACACGGATAGTGGAAATCTGGATACTGGTCTTGCCGCACTTGTTCCGAATTTTCGGGAGGATAGCCTTGTGGTGCTGCACCGTTCCGGCCCTGCCGCCCCATGGGTCCTATGGTCCAACGAGGTGAACACCTTGGGCAGCGCAACGAATGGAAATTGCAGGATGAATTTGGACAGTTTGGCCACGGGGGAATACACCTTCGCCATTCGTACGGGAAGTGTCGGCATCTCCGTGCCTGATGCCTTCACTTCGCAATGGTCGATCGTGCCGAACCCAGCGCATGAAGACGTAACTGTAAAACTCAGCGGCGATCTGGCCCACGGAGAATTACATGTTTTGGACGCATCTGGTCGGGTCGTATCAGTTACCACACGGACAGGCCGCTCCACACACTTGTCCATGCGCGGCAATGCTGCTGGCATGTACACGGTGTATCATGTAATGCGCAACGGCACACGCCAGGTGGTGGGTTCGTTGGTGAAGGAGAGGTAGGGCGTTGAAGATTGAAAAGTTGTTGAGAGGTTGGTAAGGTTGAGGGCTGCAGGACCAACCCCTCAACCTTTCAGCGCTCGATCACTGTTCACCCCCTCTCCGTTGGCCTGTACTGGATAATTCTCCGGGTCGAGGCCTTTCCCCCTCTCCTTGGGAGAGGGGCAGGGGTGAGGCCAACCTCTCAACCTTCAACTTTTCAACCCACTTTCTTCACCCCACGTACCGCAAACTCCGGCCCGGATACTTCGCCGCACCGCCCAATTGTTCCTCGATCCGCAACAATTGGTTGTACTTGGCGACCCTGTCACTGCGTGAAGCGCTACCGGTCTTTATCATTCCGCAGTTCAGCGCTACGGCCAAGTCGGCAATGGTGCTGTCTTCGGTTTCCCCACTGCGGTGGCTCATAATGCTGGTGTAACCTGCACGGTGCGCCATTTCAACGGCTTCGATCGTTTCGGTCAATGTGCCGATCTGGTTCACCTTTACAAGGATGCTGTTCGCGATGTCCTTCTCGATCCCTTCGGCCAAGCGCTTGGTGTTCGTCACGAAGAGATCATCGCCCACGAGTTGCACCTTGTCCCCGAGCCGTTCGGTCAATGTTTTCCAACCATCCCAATCATCCTCTGACATGCCATCCTCAATGCTTACGATGGGGTATCGCTTGGCCCAATCGGCCCACATGTCCACCATTTCGTTGCTGGTGAGCACATCACCGGTACTTTCCAAAGTGTAGCGCTTCTTTTTGCTGTCGTAGAATTCCGTGCTGGCGCAATCCAGTGCGAGCACCACATCTTCACCGGGTTTGTAGCCGGCCTCTTCAATGGCCTGCATTACCAGCTTCAGGGCATCTTCGTTGCTGGGCAGATCAGGTGCGAAACCACCTTCATCGCCCACATTGGTGCTTAGTCCCTTCTTCTTCAGCACTTTCTTCAATTGGTGGAAGATCTCAGCCCCCATTCGCAGACCATCGGCGAAATGGTTCGCGCCCACGGGCATGATCATGAATTCCTGCACATCCACCTTATTGTCGGCGTGTGCACCACCGTTGAGGATGTTCATCAACGGCACCGGCAAGGTGTTCGCGTTCACTCCGCCCACGTAACGGTACAGCGGCATGCTGGCCTCACTGGCCGCAGCTTTTGCAACGGCAAGGCTCACCCCCAAGATGGCATTGGCACCGAGGTTCGCCTTGTTCGGCGTTCCGTCCAGCGCGATCAGGGCACGGTCGATCATGCCCTGTTCGGTTACCAAGGCCCCGTTCAATTCGGTATTCAGCGTATTGTTCACGTGCTCTACGGCCTTCAAAACACCTTTGCCCATGTACCGTTTCGCATCGCCATCGCGGAGTTCGGCGGCTTCATGCGCACCAGTGCTGGCGCCGCTGGGTACTGCTGCACGTCCACTGTGGCCCATATCGGTCCATACTTCAACTTCAATGGTGGGGTTGCCACGCGAGTCGAGGATCTCGCGGGCCTGGATCTTTGCGATCACGCTCATAGTTATGTATCAGTTAAGCTTTTTGGTGAAGGGGGTGTTGTACGGCGATATGGGCCTGCATGTTCGCCACGAACCGATCAAAGAGGTACCTGCTATCGTATGGCCCTGGTCCGGCTTCAGGGTGATATTGCACGGCGAACACCGGTTTGTCCTTCATCCGGAAACCCGCCACACTACCATCATTCAGGTGTACATGCGTGATCTCCACGGCACTGTTCGCTTCGGCATCGGCGCGGCGCACCACAAAACCGTGGTTCTGGGAGGTCACTTCATCATGCCCCGTGGTCAGGTCCTTCACCGGGTGATTGATCCCGCGGTGCCCATGGTGCATCTTTTCAGTTGCCATGCCCAGGCTTTCCGCCAAGAGCTGATGGCCCAAACAGATCCCGAAGACCGGTAACCCGGCGTTCACCACCTCTTTGACAAATTCAACGCTGTTAGGCATTGCACCGGGGTCTCCTGGGCCATTGCTCAGCAGAATTCCATTGGGTTTCCATGCCAGCACATCTGTCATGGGCGTGTTCATGGGGAATACCTTCACCAGGCAATCTCGTTCGGTGAGGCAACGTTCCATGTTCCGTTTTACGCCGAAGTCGATCAACGCCACCCGGTAGCTCGCATCGGGTGCGCCAACTTCGTATGCTTCGCTGGTGGAAACCTTGCTCGAAAGTTCCAGACCTTCCATGGACGGCGCGGACTGCAGCAGTGCCATCAATTTCGTGGGATCCAATTCAACACTGCTGATGATGGCGTTCTGCGCACCATGGTCGCGGATATGACGGACGAGTTTGCGCGTATCCACGTCACTGATCCCCGTAACTCCTTGCTCAACCAACTGTTCGCTGAGGGACCCATCGCCACCGGGCCTGCTCCACACTTCACTGAATTTCTTCACCACCAAGCCGGCAATGCTGTATTTGCCGCTTTCTTCCTCGCCGACCTTTACACCGTAGTTGCCCACATGGGGTGTGGCAAGGACCATGATCTGTCCGGTATAGCTGGGGTCGGTGAAGATCTCTTGGTAACCGGTCATCCCGGTATTGAAACAGATCTCCCCGGTGGTAGTGCCCGGAGCACCGATCGCGCGACCGCGGAAGAGGGTTCCGTCGGCGAGCAGGAGCATGGCCTCTGGGCGTTTGCTTACGAGCATATAGGCGATTTGGCTTCTGCCGCAAAGATACCCTAGCCTCCGGAAGAGCAAGGAACGGATCGTCCACAGGTGTTGATAATCCCTTTTCACAGTTCAAATTCGTCCGAAGGTGCGACCCTACTTTTGGTCATCGACCAGCCTTCCAAAGCCTTCGCACTACTTGCACGCCCTGCTGCCCGTTGGGTCATCGTTGGGTTGCACCTGTTCTTGTTGCTGGCCTTGGTCCTGCATTTGGGGGTTCTTGTGGACAAGGAGGCACTCAAGTATGTGGGGTGCGCGCAGGAAGTGCTGGAAGGGGACTTCGTGGACCTGACCGGCAACTATTTGAAATACGGGAGTTACGTTCTTTTCCTGGTCCCGTTCGTGGCCATCGGGGCACCTTGGTTGGCCTTTTTCGCGCAGTTGGCCATTGGGGTCCTTGCCGCACTGGCCATGGGCAAAATGGTGCGGCGCGTCTCAGGTTCCAAACGGGTGGGGAACTTGGCCATGGCGGTGTTATTGCTCTGCTGGCCGGTCCAGTTCTGGGTGCTGGCCTTGTACACCGAATCGTTCTTCACCAGTATGGTCATCCTGTTCATGGAACGGGTCACCAGAGAAGGGAAGGCCGGTCCGTTGGTGTACTTGCTGGGGCTGATCACGGTATTTGCGCGTCCCGTGGGCTTGCTTTTCGTTGGGCCCGCCTTGTTATGGAGCTGGACGAAGGACCTCTCGCCCGTGGTTCGGCGGTCTGTGCGCGTTGGCGGGTCTTTTGCCATATTGCTCGCCGCGATCACGATCCCGCATATCGAGCGTGCCCAATTGGCCCCGATCGTGGAAGGGCAAGTGATCGCGGGTTTGCCGGAGGGGTCGGTCGCCATGGCGGAATTCACAGGCACGACCATTGCAAGTGCACAACTCTATTTCATTCGGAACCACACTGTTGGACAGACGTTGGTGCTGGCTGTTCGACGTGTGCTTTCATTGTACAGTTTCCATCGATCCTGGTATTCCATTTTGCACAATCTGGCATCCAGCGTTTGGTACCTGCTGTACCCCATCGCGTTGTTCGGACTTTGGCGCGGTCGTAAGGAGAGCACGCTACGATTGGTAACAATGGTACTGCTATTGAACACCATCCTCATTGGCCTAACGCACGATGAATGGAGTGGCCGCTTCCTAGTGCCCTTGATGCCATGGGTCATTTATTTGGCCGCGAATACCTTCCCCCGGAAACAGGTTGAAGTGGATCCAACCCGTGCTGCGTAAATAAAAGGGCTTCAAATTGTGAAGGCGCTACCCCAAGAACGCGGGTATGCCCGGCGCCAAAGGCTATGGTGCCAGGGCACATCTATGATCGTGCGGTCGTTTCCAGAGGACCTTTCAGTATTTCTGGATCCGGAAGATCGTGTGTGGACGTGGATAAAGATGGATCATATTTCCGTCCATTTCCGTTCATTAACGGTTCCCTTCCTTACGAGTATGACGCGATAGCCTGCACCCGGTCAGTCACCGATACGTGAACGAAATATCCTGCGCCAGATCGGGGTGCAAGCTCCTGGCCACCGGGCACGTACGAGCGGCGGCCTCCAGAATGGTCCGTTCACGTGTGCCAAGACCCTCGCCGTCCATGACCAATTGCACTTCGATACGTTCCACCTTTCGCGGCGCGGCGGACATGTGCTTGAAGACCTTGGCGCTAAGTCCGTTCAATGGAATGTCCTTTTCCCGGGCGGCGATCCCCATGAGCGTCATCATGCAGCAAGCCAATGAGGTCGAAAGCAGGTCGGTAGGCGAGAAGGCCTCTCCACGGCCTTGATTGTCCGGTGGTGCATCGGTGATCAACTTTTCTCCGCTGCGTGTGTGCAATGCTTGGGTACGCAATTCACCGAGGTAGATAACGGACGCGGTTTCCATGGTTACAGGTTGAAGTGGGCAAAAGTAGGGGGTCAGGACAGTGGCGATGGATCCTTGCACAGGGTCATCGGGACTGAAACTGCCACCAAAAGGGTTTACGGCTACTTTTGAATTGACAGATCCAAAGCGATGATCCCGAAAGACCGGGCCTCACGTAGACTGCACCAGCAATGGGTTGTGTTTGTCTCGCCACTATTGGGCGCGGTGATCTATCTGTGTTCATCTGTGTTATCCAAATTATCTGTGGCTCCCTTATTCGGTCAGCCGTAAGGCTGCCGCGGGTCGCAGAACCGATGGCCCTGATCCTTGCACGAGACTTTCAGGTCTGAACTTACCATCAAGACGGGCTGGTCGCTTCCTTGAATTTCTTCAACAAGGTCTCACATGGTGCTGTATGAGGTCGTGAGTAAACGTGGGTATAGGACGGTCTAATTCACGTTCTCCCGCAGCCTCATGCTGGACACGTCCTCCCGCAGCCTCATGCGGGACACGGTTCCTTCTTTACGAGTATGACGGGACAACCCGGTTCATCAGCTATCCCAAAGCCGTTGGCGTATCGTAGCTTTGCATTCCTGTGCGGAACATGCGTCCCATACTGATCATCCTCTCCGTTTTCCTTGTCGGCGGTGCGTTGCATGCCCAGGAGACCATCTATGAGGAAACTCGTGTGCCTTACAAGAAGGAGATCCTCGGCGGCATATTGGTGCATGGCGATGGTTGGGGTCTTCAATTCTACCATGCCAAATACCGCACGGCACGTGATCGGAGATTGTTGGGTTTTGAAGTGGTTTCCATGAAGCACCCCAAGGAGGTGAAGAGCTTCAATCCGTACTACGAGGATTCGCGCGGCTATTTCTACGGAAAAGTGAATACACTGATCGTTGCACGCCCCTCCTATGGCCGCAAATGGCAGATAACGGACAAGATCCGGAGGTCAGGGGTTGAATTGAATTTGATCTGGAGCGTAGGCGCGTCTTTGGGTCTATTGAAGCCGGTATACCTGCAGATCGGCACTCCGGACCGGATCCCTTACGAGAACATCATCGTGGAACGCTATGATCCCATCAAGCACGATGTGCAGAACATTTATGGGAGGGCGAGCTTCGTGAATGGTATTGGCGAGATCGCTGTTTTCCCGGGGGCATTCGGTCGCGTTGCGTTGGATTTCGAATACTCAGGGAACGTTACTGGTATCAAAGGCATTGAGATCGGTGCCACCCTTGATGCCTACGCACGAAAGGTCCCCATCATGTATGAGGTGGAGGGCGTCCAGAACAAACAGTTCTTCTTCGAATTCTACGTGGCCCTTCAATTTGGAAAGAAGTTCACTACAT
>Ga0335394_10003448_pt1 | contig 17943 bp, 20 predicted proteins | sample MAT03_FD_205741 | JGI IMG/M metagenome (GOLD analysis project Ga0335394, IMG submission 205741) | Freshwater microbial communities from Lake Fryxell liftoff mats and glacier meltwater in Antarctica - MAT-03 (spades assembly) (version 2) ... | reverse complement strand
CCACTACACCCCAAAACATGCCTCATGGCTGAACATGGTCGAGATCGAGCTGTCGGTACTGGTTCACCAGTGTCTCAAACGGCGTATCCCCGACATGGAGACGCTCAGTCGAGAGGTAGCCGCGTGGGCGGCGGCACGCAACGCCCAGCGCGCCACCATCCGTTGGATGTTCGATGTCGCCCAAGCCCGCACCAAGCTTGCCCACCTCTACCCTGTGGTATCTTGAACTACTTTGCTGGCGGACTACTAGAGCAATACTTTCATTATCAAGTACAATATCATACACTTCAATGATTCGCACCATTTTTTTGCTCAGTGGAACCTTTAGGGGAAGCGGATCTTCAATCTCACCAGCTAAACCCCTCTGTAAATATTCCTCGATTGTTCCCTCGGTTAGGCCGATTTGTTTAAGGCGTTGAGTAGTTAGTTCTAAAATTTTATTGTCAAGTTTCTCAAATAACTCCCTATTTTGACGAAGTTCAGCTATTAATTTAATAACTCCTGAAGCAACTGCCATATCATATGCGTGTTCGTACCAAAATTGGTGAGCAAGATAATTTCGTTTTTCAAGCGCCTGATCTAATTTAGTTTGTAAACTTATAGATATAAGCGGCTTTACTTTACCGATTACAACGCCTAGTGTAAGAGATTGAGCCTCAACGAGCTTCTCCTCTAAACGTGGTCTTGTTGCGTCGTTTATATTTTTGAAGCTCATTAATGCGTAAAAAATGCCAAGACCTTGACATAGAACCTCACTAAAATAATAGGTGAGGCCAAATTCAGTATACATGTCCTTTATTAGTTCATTAGAGGGCAGAGTGACCATATTCAACCTTCAAATTACCAATCAGTATTTCCTACAATTTTAGCAAAGTTTATACTCACAAAAACGGTTGTTTTAGATACGGCTCGGTATCCAGCCCCATCATTAGTACCAAAGAAAGGCAGAAGATCAAGCGGCGGGTGATTACGCTCGTGTAACCAAGTTGTCTATCCCCTTTAACATTATGCGGAAAATCGACAATTCACTAGAAGCACCTCTAACAGCAGTTCGTGTTTTCTGGTAGCATCACCATTTTAACCTGATGCGACAAACATACGCATGACTGATAAGAAAACATCCCTTCACTTTGTGGCAACCGCGTTTTATGCGCTGCTGGCGTTCATCACGCTCCATGCCATTATTTTCCACAACGGCACACACGCTGCCGGATACGATTATTTTAACTACAACTGGAACTTCTGGTGGATTCGCCACGCCCTGACCACGCCCGGTTTAAGCGTCTACGAGTCGAATTTCGTCTTTTATCCGATCACAAGCAACCTCGGCTATCACGCGCTGACGGCATTTTGGTTTCCGGTGTGGGCGATTTTAGAACCCCTCGTCGGGACGCTGACGGCGATCAATGTCATTATTTTCATCGGCTGCTTTTTAAATGGCTATCTCTTGTTCGTGCTGCTGCGCTCGGAAGGAGTCGCGCCGTCGCTGGCATTGCTCGGCGGGGCAGCGCTGCAAGTCGCGCCGCTCGTGCGCTATTTTTACTACAACACCCACTTGAATCTGATGGATTGGTTCTGGATTCCAGCGCATTTGCTTTTATGGAAGCAAATTTTTCTCGCGCTGGAAAACGGCAAACTGCGGTTGGCGCTGCTTTGGGCGATGATTCAGGGGGTAGGCATCTGGGGACTTGGCCTGACGGATTTACAATTTCCGATTTTCGTCGGATTCCTGCTTGTGCCGTATGGCGTATGGACGTTGTGGCAGTCACAAAAGCGCGGTCAATTGATTTTCGCGGGGATAATTGTGCTGATGATCGCGCTGCCGCTGTTGTGGTTCGCGGGGCCGCTGCCCTACATGCGCCAATTCAGCGGGACACTGATTCCCGGCCCGGCGGAAGATCGCCCCGGAATCCCATTCCCCAGCGGCTATCTTTCCACGTATAAAGTCTGGTGGTGGTGGAATACGCCTACGCTCGGCGCGAATGTGGTGCTGATGGTGCTGGCGGCGCTGGTTGTGAGCCTATTTTGGAAACCCCACCCCCCGACCCCCTCCCCGAACTCAAGGAGGGGGAGAAATGTTCTCAGTATTGCTCCCTCCCTGTGTACGGGGAGGGCTGGGGTGGGGTTCCCCGCGTTGCACAGGGGGCTGAGGGGTGGGGTTTGGGGCTTGCGGCCTTCCCGCTGGTTCTGGTTTGTGTTCATGATTCCGCCGCTGCTGCTCTCGATGGGCGCGACGATTACGCTTTTCGGCGTTCATATTCCGATGCCGTACCGCATCATGCACACGCTCACGGGCGGCATGTTCCGTATGCCCTGGCGACTCGCGCCGATTTACATCATCGCGGCAATGCTGTTCGTCGGCAAAACATGGACACCGCTTTTACCGAAAATGGGCAAGGCGCGTCCGCTGATCTTCGCGGCGATTTTTGTGCTAATTGGGCTGGATGTGCGTGTTTATGAAACCGCCCCGCTGGAAAAAGTGCTGCCCAATTATGCTTTTTACGACACGATGCGTCAGGAACCCTATCCTGATTACGTCATCATCGACGCGCCGACAGGACGCGGTACGGGCGAAGCGCTGCTCGGTAATCCGCAGGCCATCCAATTTCAATATTATGGGATACGACATCAACGGCGCATAGTGAACGGCTTTATCTCTCGCGCTCCGCTGGAAGAGACATATCCCATCGTAGTCGATGATCCGCTTTTAAGCTGGCTAGGACAGCGGCGCTTGCTTGATCCGGCGTTAGTCGAGCCGCAGTTGCGCGACATCATCTTTAATTGGCCTGTCGGTTACATCGTCATCCATGAGGACTTTATCGAGCGCAACGCGCCGACGTTGCAGGAAATTTACGGCTATTTTAACAGCCTGCCGGATTTGCTCTGTCCGGTTTTTATCGAACCGGGCGCAGTGGCTTATCGCACGGCATGGCATCCTGATGGCTGTCCGGCGCGGATTCCGCCCGAAATCGAACCCGATGTGTATCAGATCGACATCGGCACACGCGGCGATGAACGCTATATCGGTTGGGGCTGGCATTGGCCTGAATCTGTCGCAGGGTTAACGCTGCGCTGGACGGGCGAGTATCCGCAGACGCGGCTTTATTTTGATTTGCCGCCGGGAGATTACGAACTAACTCTTTCGGTGCAAGCCTTTTGGGAAGGGCGGCAAGTGCGCCTGCTGGTGAATGAGGTGCCGTTAGGTGAGATGCAGCCCGTCGCGCCGGATAATTTGCAAACGCTGACCTTCGCGCTTCCGGCGGATGTCGTCGGGGATGGGCAGCATTTGACGCTGACGCTCGATTACGATGGCTGGATTGTCCCGGCGGAAGTGGGGCAGAGCGCCGACCCGCGCAAACTCGCAATCGCTGTCGATTGGGTGCGGTTCCAGCAGATGCGATGATTTTAAGCCAAAATTTAAAGCAAAATAGCGACTATCCGTTGTTATATTGGCGTATTTCCACTATAGTGCATCCTTCTATATTCGGTCTATACATGGTAAAGCGCAAAAAATGAGAAAGCCACAAGAATTTCAGCCCGATCAATCCAGAGTCGCGCACGGCAGAGCCATCCTCAACCTTATCAAAGCCCAAGATAATGCTTGGATTTCCCGCGCTGCTCTTGCCCAAGTGATCGGCAGCCCGGATGCAAAAATTGGCTCCAACAACGCCCATCAGATCAACCGCCTCGTCGCGCTCAAATTGATCGAAGTGCGTGAAGTCAAGAATGGTGAAGATAACACCACCATCGAATATCGCTATATCGCGCAAAAATAAGCAGCGGGCATTTTAAATATTCTCGCCTGCCATGATAGGAAATGTCAGTCGATTCTCCGGCGGTGAAAGCGGACACACCCAGCGCGGGTTGTACGCACAGGACGGGTTATAGGCGTAATTAAAATCCAGCACGATTTCTTCCGAAGTCGTGCCGAGATCAGCGCCTTTGATCGTATCGTAAAGATAACGTCCGCCGCCGTAGGTCGTCTGATTGTTGGTCGAATCGCCAAAGGGCAAAAACACCCCGCCGCCGTAACCCGTAATCCAGAATAGACTCAGCGCACCTTTCCCCGTCGGCAGTTCAAACGTCGCCCGTCCGATGCGGCGATAAGCGAAATTCCCGTCCTCGCCCAATTCGACATACAGCGTTTCTGGCTCAACATCGCTATTCACACGGGCGATTACGCGATATGCCGGATCATAAGCGTAGTAGGGCAGTCCGGTAAAAGCCGCTTTTTGCGCTGTATCAAGTGCGGATTGGCTGTGGGTGTGGAAAAGGTCATCCCGCTCTGACCGAAAAGCAGCACAGGCCGTCGGGTCGCCATTGGCTTCGCGCACAGTCTGATAAAGTTGGCTCATGCGGCGGCGGTAATCGAGTAAATCCAGCATTAATCTGATCCTTCTGTCAACAGGCCATTTTGCGTGATGTAATCCTGAATCAACTGCGCCAAAAGGCGGTTGCCAGAGTCGTTGAGATGGAAATCCAGCGCGTAGTAAATCGTCTCGTCGTCACGAATAGCCTCTTGAAACGCAGGCAGCGCATCCAGACAATGCCAACCGCGTTCTTCACAAGTATTCAGCAGCATCCGGCGGCTTTCCCCAATTGCGTCGATATATTCCTGATCGTACTGCTCGACTAAAAATTCCGCGTAGGCTTCTTCTTTGGGCGGGATGAGGACGATCAGCATCTCCGCGCCGATCTCGTCCGCTAAGGCTTCGCCCGTTTCGTGGGCTTCGAGATTGCGTTCCCAGCCGTAAGCGACGGCGGGGTAGGTGGGGTTGAAGGAATGAGTATATTCATTCGTTGGCAAAAGCATTTGCCGCCGATTGACCGGAATCACCTGATTATGTTGGTACGGTGAGGTCGATTGTGGCGGATTTAGTGCCACTTCTACCATACGGGCGATAGCCGAAAATTGGGCGATCCCTTGCGGTGAGGTCGCGGCATCGGGGCCGGGTGCGCCTTCAAGCGGGGGTGTCTCGTCGTTCAGCCACGACAGCACATAATCGTCAAACAAATCGTTACCGTACCACTGCCAGATGATGAGCTTGGGCTGCATCGGCGGCGCGATTTCCTGGATGAAGTGAAGCTGTCCGGTTGAACCTGTCCCCGGAATACCGGCATTCGTCGCGCTCCAGCCGTAATCGCTGCCCAATAGCTGCACCCAGCAATCGTCTACCGCCGTCCAGCAAAAGGTGAACGAATCGCCAAACGCCAGAATATCCAGCGGATAAACCGGGCCGGTTGTTCTTAAACCGATGGGGTGATCTTCCCAAACTGTGCCTGTATCAAAGGTAAAACGGGCATCATGCCAACGGACGGGATAATTGTGCAGCCCCGGCTCCAACCGTGCTTGCAAGCGGCGATCTGTGATGAACGGGACGGGCGGGACGATGGCTTCATCCGACCAGGGGACGCGCCGCACCTGCTGAATATTGGCTTGAACACTGGCGGGGAGCGCATCAAAACCAACCCTCATCAGGATTTCCAGCAGCAGCAGCATAAACACCACGCCAAACAGCATCAGCAAAATGCTGCCGAGGATCATTTTGAGGCGGCTGGTGGGTTGGGGGGGGACAGAAACAGTTTCTTGGGTCATGGGTTGGTCTACAATCTCAAGTATGCAAATTAGGATTATCGGTTAAAAAGCCTTCGCTTGCAGCAGCGTTGAGCAGGTTATTATCTCCGGAAACAAACGTTATAGCTTCTCTTAGGAGATTAGCCGCCTCAATAGCACTTGCAAGTTGAATCGCATCTAATGAGCGAAGGGGATAGCGAGTTATCAATAAACGCGCTTGATCCAATATCGCTTTTTCCAAAGAGACAGATAGATACTCACGCTCGGAATGTATTTAGGACTTTCGCTCACGCATTTACCCCACCCCTAAATCCCCTCCCCATTGCATGGAGAGGGGACTTCAAGATGCGTTTTTCTCCCCCTCTCCAAGTATTGGAAAGGGGGCCGGGGGGTGAGGTAAGCGAAAGTCCTGGTATTAAAAAGCTATTCTGTAAAACAAGTGCGGCAGTAGGTGTTAGTGTTCCTTCTCATTGGCGGCGGCCTAATGTCGAGAAAAACTCTACAGCGGTTAGGTCAGAAATAATGATAATGTTACCTGCGGAAGGAAAATTTAACCCACGTATCCACGTTGAACCAACTTCCACAAGATACCGTTTCACAAGCGCACTTGTATCTTGATAAAGTACCGTCATCGCTCATCCCGGTCTTCGTTGATAAGTTCTTCCGAAGGACGTGCGCCGGGTGGCAAAATTCCTGCCCTCAACATTTCCTCCTCAGTCGGTGGTATTACACCATCAGGAAGACGATGAGCATGACTCAACATCCCTGCTGCCGCGAATTTGGCACGGGCGGCTTCCAGCGCGAGATTAATGACCTCAGAAGATGATGTTTCTAATAGTCGGATAACCAATTCCACTGGCCCCGCCGGAATATTTTCTGGTACTTGGACGATCAATTGGCGATCTTCGGTAATGATTGCGGATAGACGTATCGCTGCCATTTTATGACTCCTTTTTATCATTTATCCATCTGAACGGGCGCAGCGGAAGCCGATGAACCAGTCGCGGTGATCGGGCGTAAATTGAAAACGGGTGGTGCTGCCTGTGCCGAAATCAATATAGCTGTTGATCCCGCCGCGATAGACACGAGCGCTGGTTGTATCGGTTAAGTCTTCACGCCCATCTGTCGCATCATAAGGATAAGGCTGATAGAGTGAACTGACCCATTCCCATACATTGCCGCTCATATCGAGTGCGCCCACCCACGACCCGCCCTCCGGCTTACTGCCCACATCCGCCGTTAGTCCGGGGGAGTTGCGATCAAAAATCAATAGGTCTTCATCTAATTCGTTGCCCCAAGGATACATTAAATTATCAGGCCCTCGCGCCGCGTATTCCCATTCCGCTTCGGTTGGCAACCTTCCACCGCGACTCGCGCAAAAATCACGCGCTTCCGTCCACGTCAGATTTTCACGCGGTTGATTGGGATTCTGCCCGTTGCCATTTGACCCAAACTGCGCGTTAGTCACTTCGGTGCGGTCAATCCAGAAGGGCGCATCAAAGCAAATTTCGTGCGGCGGACGCTCATCGCGGCGGCCTTCTTCGTTGCCTATCATAAAACAGCCCGACGGCACTTTGACCATTTCCACGCCGTCGAAGGTCTGAATCACGGGTGTCCAGTCGGCGTTACTCGTCACGGGTGCAGTCGTGGGTAGGGGAGTCGGGGTAGAATCGGTGCTGTCACAAGCTGCCAACACACAGATTAAAAGTGCAATCGTCAAAATTTTCGCAGTCATAAGTTCTCGAATCGTCTTTGACTTCATACGCACGAATTATGAGGCGTGAAGATGTGCGATGCAAGAGAGGGTTTGCTAAAGGAAAAATTGCTGCTTGACTTTGAAGTTACTTCAAAGTGTACAGTAAAGACATCTTCGAAGATCAACCTAAGCGAAATGAACATGTTCAAAATTGGTGAATTTTCCAAACTTTGTCGGGTGCCAGCCTCCGCGCTGCGCTACTACGCCAACATCGGTTTGCTTGAACCCGATCATACCGATCACTTTACGGGCTATCGTTATTATTCGTTCAGCCAACTGCCGCGCCTCAACCGTATCTTAGCGCTGAAAGATTTGGGCTTGTCTTTAGATCAAATTGCTCGATTGCTGGATGAATCCGTTTCGCCTGCTGAAATTCGAGGGATGCTTCGCATGAGACATGCAGAAATTCAACAGGTCTTGGATGAAGAGTAGGCACGGTTAACACGAGTTGCGGCACGGCTTATCCAAATTGAACAGGAGGGCAAAATGCCTACCCAAGAAGTTGTACTCAAAGCGATTGAAAAACAGCACGTTATCGCCGTCCGCCAAATCCTTCCCGTCCCATCTGATGTCGGGACGTTGTTAGGGGAAGCCTACATGGCGGTTTCAAGCAAGGGGATCCAACCCATCGCGCCGCCGATTGCGATTTACCACGATCCTGAATTTAAAGAAAGCAACATGGATACTGAAATTGCGCTCCCGGTGGGTTCTTCGGTCAAGGACGATATTGCGCTGGATGGTGGGCGCTGGCTTAAGGTGCGCGAACTGCCTGCGCTGCCTCTGGTCGCCAGCATCATCCATGCTGGAGATTACAGCACTTTTGACCAGACCTACGCTGTAATTGGTCAATGGATTGCCTCTAATGGGTATCGCATCGCGGGTTCGCCACAAGAAATTTACCTCAGCCCGCCGACTGATGCAGCGGGCGCAGTAACGGAAATTCAATTTCCGGTGGAAAAAGCCTAACTGCTCCATCCGGTAAATTCTTTTAATCACAGGACTTTCGCTTACCTCACCCCCCGGCTCCCTCTCCAATACTTGGAGAGGGGGAGAAAAACGCATCTTGAAGTCCCCTCTCCATGCAATGGGGAGGGGATTTAGGGGTGGGGTAAATGCGTGAGCGAAAGTCCTAAATCATAGAGGACACAGAGCGCACCGAGTATGTGATTTAATCTCCCTCTGTGTTCTCCGTGATCTCTGTGGTTCAATCTTGAAGTATTTATCGGACGACTTGATAGGACAGGAAACATCGGTCACTCCCTACAACTTACCCCAAAATCCGCTACAATGCCCTGCACTTAATGGTAAAGATGCAGGTTGTAACGATGCGAAAACTGACTTTATTGTTTGTTGTATGTGGTTTGATTTTGTCAGGCGGGATTAGTCAAGCGCAAGATACGCCGCCTGTGATTACGCCCAATCCCACGTTGTATCAATGGGCGGATTTCCTCGTTGATGAGTTCGATAACCCCGTTTATCTGACTAACGCCGGAGATGGCTCAGATCGGTTGTTTGTGATGGAGCAGACGGGCTATATTCTGGTCGTCGAAAACGGCGAGATATTGCCGCAGCCGTTCCTTGATGTTTCCCTCAACCTCACGCCCGACGTTTTTCAAGGCGGCTATACCGAGCGCGGATTGCTAGGGCTGGTGTTCCATCCAGAGTATGAGGAAAACGGCCTGTTTTTTATCCACTATATCAATCAAGCAGGCAGCGCGGTGGTCGTCCGTTATCAGGTGATGGCGGATAACCCGAACCTCGCCGATACATCAAGCGCGGTCACACTGATCGAAGTCGAAGACCCTTTCCCCAATCACAACGGCGGACAATTGGCCTTTGGGCCAGATGGCTATCTCTATATCGGCATTGGTGATGGCGGCGACTTAGGCGATCCTCTGGGCTATGGACAAAATACGGGTGTGCTGTTCGGCAAGATTCTGCGGATTGATGTCGATACGGATGCGACGACATATACGGTTCCCGCAGATAATCCTTTCGTGGCGGACGATGCTTACATGCCAGAAATTTGGGCGCTCGGTTTACGTAATCCTTGGCGCTTTAGCTTTGACCGTCTGACGGGCGACCTATATATCGGCGACGTGGGGGAGAGCAGTTGGGAAGAAATCAACTTCCAACCTGTTGATTTTCCCGGCGGCGCGAATTATGGCTGGAATGCGTTTGAGGCCAACTATCCCTTTAATCTCGATACGCCTGTGCCGCGTGGGATGATTCTGCCGATTGCCGATTATTCGCATGAAGAAGGCTGTTCGGTGACGGCGGGTTACGTTTATCGTGGTGAGGCGCTGCCAGATTTGCAAGGCGTGTTCTTCTTCGGCGATTATTGCAGCGGTAAAATCTGGACGACGTTTCAGGATGCCGACGGCAGTTGGCAGACGGCGCTTTTTGCCGAACTGGGCGTACAGATCACGTCGTTTGGCGAGGATGAAGCAGGGGAGTTGTATCTGGTAGATTACAAAGGCAGCATCTTCAAGCTGGCAGCAGCGGAGTAATTTTTCGCTTTTGCGGCAATCAAATAACCTCAATCCTAGAGCAGAAAGTCATCTGCTCTAATTTTTTGCAAATATCTTTTATTATACTTATAATATGAGTATACTTAGTTTAAAAATATACTAAAAGGTTTTGCGTGAAATGACACCTAATAACCTAATTAATAGAAGTAATATTCGTAAAGAATGGTACAACGCAGAATGGTATTACTGCGTGATTGATATTATTGCGGAGTTAGTTGGGACAGATAAAAAACATGCCCAAAACTATTATCATGTTTTAAGAAAACGCCTTAGAAAAAATAAAATGCCATTTTGTAAGACACAGCGGATAAAAACATTATCATCAGATAATAAAAGATATTTTACTGATTTTGTTAACTTGGAAAGTGTTCAAGGGCTTGAAAATTATTTAGCGCCAAATATAAGAAATCTCAAAAGCAGAAGAGATTGGCGGATGAATGATGAAGTAATCAACTTTCATCCCAAAGTGAACTCTTTCCTCGAAAATTCAGGGTTTATTACGGAACATCACGTCAGGCTGCCTTCAAAAAACGTCATTGATCTTGTAGGTTTCCACAAAAACAAAGTCTATATTGTCGAATGTAAACCCTATTTAAGTAACGCTCGTTTGTACAGCGCTATTGGGCAGGTTTTAGCCTATCGGACAGAATATAACCCTCTAGCGATTGCTTCAATTGCTTGCTATGCTTCAAACAAGAACACTTACCCACGTAAGATTTGCAACGCTTTAAATATTGAACTTATAGAGATTGAAAATGACAGAGTTGACAGCCAAGAATTTGATTGACGGGAGCGAAATTCGGCGTATATGGCATGAAGGGCAATGGTACTATGGCGCAATAGATATTGTTGTTGAACTCCTTGAAGTTGATCTGAAAACATCCAGAAATTATTATCATGTTTTAAAGCGTCGTTTGAAAAGAGAAGGGGTCGAAATTGACCACCAACATATGAAATTAACGGCAAACGATGGTAAAAAATACTTAACTGAGGTTGTCACAACACGTCAAGCGCTGCGCCTAGTCTTATCAATATCCTCTCCCAAGGCCGAAGTGATAAAGGAATGGCTTAGTATAGTCGGTGAAAAATATTTAGAAGAACCCAAAAACGAGCTAAACCTCTTTGGTTCAATCTAGCAAATAGGGCGCAGATATAGGGACAAAATAAACTATGGATGTCTTTGAGGATTTGCCATTCTACCAACCCCATTTGCCTCATCAGAACATTTAATCATCTCTAAGATTAGGGTAATTTTGCCCATTCGTTAGAGATGCTCAATCAGGAGTAAACACTGTGCAAATCAAACAAAATAGTGCAGCCTATGAACTCTTCGTTGAATTGTACGCAGCACATACAGGCAAAAGTGAAGGGGTCGTAGAGGCCGAAATTACACCTGAGCAATTTGAAGCGCGTTTGAATACGCTTTATCAGCAATATATGAATCGTGAGTTCACCATTGGCAAATTTGCGGATTTGTTGCAAGTGCCGACACTCAATCTCTACGATCTTCTTGAAGAAATGGGTTTGCCTGTGCGCTACAGCTAAATCTAAAGATAAATCGTCTTTTTGCCAATCCTAACGAACTAATGTCTATAACATTTCTCCCCTCAGAACATTTAATTAATTTTAAGGTCAGTGTAATTTTTTCCATATAAGATAAGAGGGAGAAAATACAAAGAAGCCAAAAGAGAGACAACTATGCCGATTGTCATGGACTGGGGCAACGCAGACGACACCTTCATCATCTGGCGCTTTGATGGGACGTGGAAATGGAACGAATTGTATTCTGTTTTAGTGGAATTGCAGGAAATTACAGCGCCCAAGCCTGTTTTTGATATTCTGCTGGATTTGCGCGGCTGTAACGACGCGCAGCCGAATTTACTTTCTCACTTGATCCGTATCATCAAAATGCTGCCAGAAAATCATCGGGATACGGTTATCGTTGGCGACAGCCATTTTTTAACATCGATGCACCGCATGATGCAGCCGCATGTGACGCTACCCGGCGCAGTACATTTCGCTAAGACGATGGACGAAGCCTATGCGTTGATTAAGTTTGATTAAAGCCGTTACATCAGCCCGAATAAACCCGCGAACACCCGCAGTGATTGTCCCACTTCTGGCAGAGCAAACCACACCCATCCCAACACGACGAAATGAAACATCAGCAGCCACCCAAAGAAAGTCCATGCGCGTTTTTGCAGGGGCTTTCCCTTAAGGCTGAGAACCCATTTTCGCGTGCGATCACTCCACTGCTTATGGACGAATAAACCCAAGCCATGCCATACGCCCCAGATGAAAAAATTGACTGTGACTCCATGCCACAGGCCGATAATTGTCATCGTCGCTATTTGTGTCGTCAGCACGATAACGGTAGATGATGGCTTAGGATCCCGCGAAAGCAGCATCCGCGACAAAGGCGTAAACACATAAAACCGCGCCCATGTCCCCAGCGTGATATGCCAGCTTTGCCAGAACGAGGCGATGTCGCTTTTAAGGTAGGGACGATCAAAATTTTCCGGCAGTTTAATCCCGAACAGAATGCCGATGCCGATAGCGATGTCGGAATAGCCGCTGAAATCGAAAAACAGCCGCAGCGCATAGCCATAAATCAACAGCCACAACGCCCCCGCTGACGTGGCTTGTTCGGCGTTGGTCACGTTGAGGGCTAATCCGAGCGCGAGGCTATCCGCAACGACAAATTTTTTGAAGATTCCGACGGTGATGCGTGTCCCGCCTTCCACAAGACGCGGTGCGGCGAGACCCATGATCTCTGGCAAGGCGCGAAAGTCTTTGGCAAAACGCTCGGCGCGGTCAATTGGCCCTGCGATGATCGACGGGAAGAAAATTATGTATGTGACATATTCACGCAGCGAGAGGGCAGGCAGCTTGCCGGATTGACGATCTCGCAGCGTGTGAATCAGCCGAAAGGCGATATACGAAAAACCGAGCCACCCCGCCACATCTGTAATGTTGGCGAGATCGGGATTTTGTCCGGTCTGGATGCGCCAGAGGCGGCTGAGTCCGGCGGCGAGGGGTTCGGTTTTGAGTACGATAAACAGCGCGACAATTAGCAAAATCAGCGCGGTCAACAGCGGAAAACGGGTGCGTTTTTGCCTGATAAACGTCAACAGTCCGATGATACCGCCCAAAATGCCCAACACTAACGCTATATGGAGCGGATTCGGTGGACGCGAGGTCAGGCGCAGTTCAGGCGCGAGATAGCGGGTGAACGCGATTCCCGTAACCAGCGCGACGATTAGGCCGAAGGTGAAAAGATCATCCCGTTTAAAAGCACGCCCTGCGGCAGCGTCTTTCGGTAAAGTGAACCACCAGCAGATGACAGTGAGCATAAGTGTCGCCGTCGGAAAGACGAAATCGGAAAAGCGGATAAACGGCGGCTTGGGCTGGAGCCAATACAGCGCCAATACACTGCCGATCAACAGCGCCCACCCACGCCGTTTGACAGGCAGTAAGGCGCTGTAGATCAGAGCGGCAGCCGCAAACAGCAAAATGGTGCGAAGATCGAAGGTCATTGAAGGCTATTTCTGTGTTAAAGCATCCCTATGTGCTTTATGGGAAATTATTTGAGCAAAACTTGAAGAATATGAACCACCAAGACACCAAGTTTTTATCTAATGGGCATGTCGCCTGAATAATGAGGTCTTATGTAACCTCAGTTTTGGATAGCGCACTTTGATTAACTTTTATAATGTCCTCATCCCCCGACCCCTTCTCCATTGCATGGAGAAGGGGAGAAAAACGGTTCACAATGGTTCTTTAAGTCCCCTCTCTACGAAGTGGGGAGGGGATTTAGGGATGGGGATAGAATGAAAACACTGTCCGAAACTCAGGTTATCTAGGTATTTGTGGATAGAATCTCTCATCAATACACTCTTCCTACTCATCACTCCCTAGAAGCCCTGATAAATCCACTGCGGTGCGCTATCGGTTGTCACGATGATGACCGCTAGGACGATCAAGCACAAAGCCAGCGCGAAGGCATTTTCCCGCGTGAAAAGATGCCGCCGTATCCACTGCCACAACATCATTTAATTTCCTGCGGGTGCAGACTCGCCGCACCATTTCCATGCGCCGTCTTCCTGTACAAGTTGCGAGGTGCCGAGCGGGAATTCTCTGGTTTCTGTGCCGTAAAGCGCGATGATTTTGCCTTCGCACGTCACAATCGTAAAGTCGCCATTCTCGCCGTCGGCTTCGCAGGCCATATCCTGGATTTCGGCATCGACTGAGGCGTAAGAAATCGCCTGCATCTCGACATCAGCTTCCATCGCTGAACACATCACGCCGCGCAGTGCATCGGCATCCCCCGCGATTTTGGCATTCCAGAACGCTTCGACTGCCGCCGCTGGATCGCTTTCTTCGCTGTTTCCCGCGCAGGCCGTTAGTATCAGCAAAAGTGCGCTAAAGCCGACTAAAAGAAATCGGTTCATGTTCTACTCCACATAGTGTTTAACCACAGAGAACACGAAGTACACAGAGGATTAAATTCAATTCTTGGTGTTCTTGGTGTCTTGGTGGTTAGGTTTTTAAAGTTCTTTCGTGATTCTACTTCTGTTTTGTGGTTCCAATTTTGGTGCTATTCGCCGCTGCGGATGTCGCTTAGGATGCCTTCTCGATAGCTGATCTCCGAGAAAACGGCTGTACACTGCTGCCCGGTGGGCGCTTGCGATGAAAAGCCAACTTGCAGATTCGCCAATGCGCCGAGCGTAAAATAACGGACGAGCGACCAAAAACTGCCATCCTCTGAATAATGAATAGCAAACGTCTGTCCGTTACGTGCCACGCGCAGATAGATACTGCTGCCTTCGATGACGACTGAATTACAATCATCGGAAAAGTCGCGTGTGACCACCGAGACAATCATGGGCTTGCCCTGCGGGGAATATTCAAAGCAGGCTTTTGCCCACACTGTATCGCTCTCATGCAGGCGCAGCACACCCGCATCATAGGTTGATTTAAAATCGACGGTGATTTTAGTGCTCAACATAAAATTTTCATCAGGCGGCGTAAACAGGGCAGACGGCGCGCTACTTTTGGTGAAGTTCCCATTGGGATCAATAAACCAGTCAGTGCTTTCGCCAGCGGTGATGGTCAAGTTATCGGCTGGCTCGTTTTTCCAATTCAACGGTAGATTTTGCCAGTGAAGTTCGCCGGGAATATTGGGTAAGGTAAATGTCGTCATCGTATGAACTCCTGTTTTAGTGGAAAAAACGGATTGCCTAATTTATCCGATAAATACTTGAAGATTGAACCACAGAGATCACGGAGAACACAGAGGGGAATTCAATCAAATCTCTGTGCGCTCTGTGGTTAAAAGCATTTAGCGGATGGATCACTGAGCGAATCACGTTCAAAATCCTTTGCGGCACTTTGCGTTCTTCGCGCCTTTGCGTCAAATCTTCTATGTTGGTTGTGACGCTGATTCAGCATCTTACTCCATGCCCACAGCGCGGCGGATTTCGTCCAGTGTCACCAAAACAAGTAAATTTTGCAGGCTGACACCGTAATAGGCTTCCTGTCCGGCGGTAAAATCAATGCGTCCGCCGCTGACTGTCATGTGAACGCCGTCGCCGCCGATGCCATAATTGGGCAATGCCCGCGCCGCCGCCCACAGATTAATCAGCGGCACTTGATAGGTATTGGCGACCTCGATCAAAATCAAATTAAAGCGTAGCGCTTGAACGCGCAAATCTTCATCGGCTTCGTTACTGCTGAAGGTCGTCAAAACTGGGATGATCCCAGCATCAACCGATTCCTGTACGAGTCGTTCCATCTGCTCACGATAGCGCTCGGAATTCAGGGCGCGGATGTCATTGGGACCGAACATCACAATAGCGATGGCTGGTTGACGGATGCGATATTCACACGTCAACGGTGTTTCGCGTGGTTCGCATTGGGCGGGGTCTGCCCAAGCGGGATCAAATAGCGAATAGGCATTCAAGCCGACGCGGGCGGCAATACTTTCCGTTTGAATAAATGGAGCGAAAAAGTTCACTGTCGTTTGCAAAAAATCATAAGCACCCAAATCGACAGGCTGTGTGTTGAGGGGCGTAAGATAATACGTATTGGCGCTGTTGCTGTCGCCAATTTTGACAACCGTTGCGATGTTCCCCATCATTTGCCCGCGATTATAAAGCACCTGCATCGCCTCGCTGATGTGCGGGATGATCGGGGCAGCATAAAGCCGCGCTAAGTTGGGGTCGGAAAGGGCGGTCACATCAGCAGTGGCGACATCCCATGCGGGGACAAGGCTCAGTTGTAATCCACCCGTATTGATGAAGCCCGTCATCACCCAGCCCGTGACATCCTCACCATTCTCGCCGCCGCTCTCGGCGAAGATCATCACCCAATTTCCGGCTGGGTTACGCGCCATCACATTGACTGCGGTTTGTGCCGCCAGCCAGCCCACCGCCGCATACGTATCGCCGGGGCCGGAACGGGCTTCGATGCGTTCCAAAAGGGTGGTTGGGATGGCGACCCGAGGCGACTGCACCGTCGCACGCGGAATCCGTGCTTCAGAGGTCGCTTCCGGCGTTGCCTCTTGAGCGCGGGTGGCGGCAATAAAACCCGCTGCCAGCACAATCGGCAGGGCGATCAAAATTAAAACGCGCAGATAAGGACGGTTAGACATCATAAGCACTTCGGTCTTTTAGACACGTAAGGGTGTAAGGATGTTGAAAGGCGATTGACCGATTATAGAGCATCACCGTATTTTTTCGAGGTTGATACTTTTTCGCATTGATATTAGGGCGCGTAATCTTTTTTGAACCTCCAAATTCCTATGAAATATCATCGAAATAACATCACATCCAGCAATGAAAATAAAGTCTTTTTAGAGCAAAGGGTGAAGATTAAACGCAAAGGCGCAATGAACGCCAAGAATCGCAAAGTATTTTCAGAGCAGGAAAATAGATCATCCCTTTCTCTTTGTGATCTTTGTGCCTTTGCGGTTTGATCCGACCCTAATTGCCTAACGTTTATGCCCGACCAAGAGCGCACCGGGGATGCTGAACGAATAATCCGGCTGCACATCCATCGCCACGCGGATTTCGGCGGGTGCGCCGTCAAACAAGGTCTTGAGCATAGCAACGGAGGCGGACGGTGTCGCCATCCGTGTCACCCACGCATCAAAATTTAGCGGCAGTTCCCATGTAAAGATGATTTCCGCCGTAAAATGTGTTTCCGCCAGCATCGCCGACCATTGTTTAGCGGTATGATCGCGGACATGCGAGGGGTCGCGTAGGAGTTCGATAGTCTGCAAAAAGGTATCCAGCGCGGGGGCATCCCACGCCACAATGTCGCTTAAGAGGAAACGCCCACCCGGTTTGAGGACACGATGGAATTCACTCAACGCAGCCGTCGGTTGAGGCCAATGATGGGCACTGTAACGGGAGACAACTAGATCAAACGAAGACTCTTCAAACGGCAGCGCTTCAACATCACCCTGACGAGTGACGACGTTGGTGATTCCACGCTCTGCCGCCAGCCGATCCACTTGATCGAGCATGGCAGGCGTGAGGTCATACGCGACGACTTCCGCCGCGTGGGGCGCAAAGGCTAAAGCGGTATGTCCTGCGCCACAGCCGGCATCAAGGACGCGCTCACTGCCGCGTAACTGGGCTGATTCCACCATGCGCGTCAAGTCTTCACCGCTGGCATGGACGACACTAGTGCTGTAATTGGCGGCGACATTCCCAAACTGCTGCTGAACAGAGGCTTTTACGTCGGTCATAAAAGACGCTTTCGATTGAATAAAGGGCATAATGCGATTATAAGCGTCATTATCTGTGCTGTGGACTGGTTTGGTCTAGGATATGTCCTCTTTTGAATTTAACACACTATAATTATCATATTTCAAATTGCCAATTTCAGATTGGAAATTAGCTATTTCGCTAATTAGTGTATTTTTGTATTTGACAAAAAGCGTTTAAAGCGCTAGACTGTAGAAAGTAGAGTCCGATGCGAAGGTTGAAGATACGACTCAACGAACTCATTAAGGAAAAAGAACAAGAGTGGGGGAGGTCGATCAAACAATATGAGATTGCACAGGAGATCAATGT
>Ga0335394_10003438_pt1 | contig 17975 bp, 17 predicted proteins | sample MAT03_FD_205741 | JGI IMG/M metagenome (GOLD analysis project Ga0335394, IMG submission 205741) | Freshwater microbial communities from Lake Fryxell liftoff mats and glacier meltwater in Antarctica - MAT-03 (spades assembly) (version 2) ... | reverse complement strand
GTGAAACTCGACTGTCGTGTCATCTTGGTAATCGACGGAATTGAAGATGCGCTCCAGCCAAGCCCTGGACAGGCGCTGCCAGATCGTCAGCGCAAGCTTTTGCGCGGCCTCCTTCAAGATTTGACCACACGGATTCGAGAGCTCAATTCCACATACTTGGGCATTGTTACTTTCGTGCGCCGTGATTTTGCCATGGAGGCTGTCGCACAGAATTTTCGCCAGTTCGAGGCGCTTCATAGAGACTTCGCTATTCATTGGTCACCGACGGACACCTTGCGACTGCCCGTGTGGCTTTGTGAACAAGTCGGCTGGTACCTGCTGCCACCGGGCACGACCCCGTCCACTGCATCGATCGATGAACTGAGCGCTGCGCTACATCCTTTCTGGGGTGAGCGACTGGGCGGAAGCCGAGAGGCCTATACGAATGAATGGGTTATAGCCGCCCTGTCAGACCTCCAAGGGCGTATTCAGGCCCGTGATCTCGTGCGGCTCATTCGTTTCGCCACGATGAATGGCGGTGCTACCGCCAACTGGCCGTTGCCAGCCTCAAAGATTCGTGACGCGCTTAAGCCATGTGCGGAACTCAAAATCAGCGAGTTGGAGGCGGAGGTTAGGCAATTGGGACCTATCCTTGGCAAACTCCGAAACGCCCCGGCGAGCCAGCGATCTATCCCATTTAATCCTAGTAGTCTGAAGCTTAACGCGACCGAGACCGGCTTTTTGGAGGACCAAGGCTTGATCACAAAGCTCGGCGAAAAAGACGAGTACTACATGCCCGAGATCATTCGCCAAGGTCTTGGTTTCGACCTTCAGGGCGGCCGACGAGCAAAGGTGCTGGCGCTCTACCGTGCCGCCATGCGTAAGGCTCGAGGGTGAGCGCATACCGTTCGTTCGCCATCAATGCACAGATTCGGTGAGTGTAACCTGGTCATCGGGACAGATGGGTGGGGAGCAGGTGCCCGCGCCGCAGGAACCCGTCGGCCCGCTCCCCGGCTCATGTAAGCCTTGCCCCGCGTCTTCCGGACTCGCAGAGCGCCGCCGCGATCCCGTATCTCTCGGACTCGAGAAGTGCCGCCGCGATCCCGTATTTCTCGAACGCGCGTGCCTGCCGCCGATCTTCGGAAATGGAAAAGGGCCCCGACGAGGGGCCCTCACTGGTCACGCCGGGGTCGGGAGCTACAGCGATCGCTTGACCCACTCCTCGAGCTTGCCTTTGCTGCCGGGGTTGCCGACCAGCTTATCGACGACCTCGCCGTTCTTGAACACGAGCAGGGTCGGGAGGTTCTGGATGCCGAACTTGATCGCGGTCTTTTGGTTGCGGTCGACGTCGACCTTGACGATGCGGACCTTGCCCTCGTACTCGTTGGCGAGGGTCTCGAGGTGGGGCGCCATCGAGCGGCAGGGGCCGCACCAGGTGGCCCAGAAGTCGACGACCACGAGCTGGTCCGTGGAGGAGTCGAGGACATCCTGCTGGAATTCGGAGTCGGAGGAGATTTTGACTTTGTCGGATGCCATGGTCGTGTGTTCCGGGATGCGGGTTTGTGGCCGGGGGTCACCAATGGCCCCCACGCGGCAGGCCGGCATGATGGGGCCGGTGGCGGGGTCGCGCAAGGTGTTGTCTGCGGGGGGCCGGGAGGACTACCCTGACGGGCCATGCCACGGATCTTCGTCGCCCAGACCCTCGCCGACTCGTGGCTCTCTGCGGGCCGCGTGCAGCTCGAGCGCGATCTCCTCAGGATCGCGGCGAGCGGCGGTGGGATCGACCTCTTCATTAACCCCGCGGTGTTCTTCGAGCGCATCGATGGCACCGAGTCCGACGTACACGAGGTCGTCGGGCGGGTGAAGACGGCGCAGGAGCTGGCGCAGATGGGGGCCGACCACTACGAGTCGTCGGTGGTGATGGGGGACTACGCGTACACGGTGGTCCCGGGGTATCTGGCGATCCCGGTCGACAGCAAGGGGACCGAGCTGCGCCTCGATGGGCGAGCGTGGGGCCGGATCGTCGAGCAGGTGGAGTCGCTCGGGAGCTGAGGCATGCACATCTTCTTCATCCTCGCGGCGCTGACCTACGGGGCGGCCTCGTTCGCGTACGGGCTCGACCCGGACGCGCCGGACAGCGCGAGCCGCTCGCAGGTGGCGCGGCAGACCTCGGCGCGGCAGCGTCGCGCGCACCTGCTGCTGGGGCTCGCGGGGGTGCTGCACTTTTGTACGATCGGTGCGCAGTGCGTCCGCGGTGAGCACCCCTTCGAGTCGGTGTTCCTGGCGACGAGCCTGGGCGCCCTGATCGCGATCGTGGGCTATTGTTTGTTGACGATCGCGCGGCCGATGCACGCGCTCGGGGCGGTGCTGGCACCGGCCGGGCTGCTCGGGCTGGCGGTCGGCGTGATGTTCGGGGCGACCAGCGTGCAGGACCCGCTGCCGGCGCCGGTGAGCAGCCTGGCGACCGCACACATTGGTCTGGCGACGGTGGGGCTGGCTGGCTTCACGCTGGCGGCCGCGGTCGCGGGGCTGTACCTGGTGATGGAGCGGCGGCTGCGGCTGCGGCAGTTCAAGCTGCGGCCGGGCTCGATGTCCCTCGCGGGGCTCGAGCGGCTGCATTATCAGATCGTATTGCTGGTCACGCCGGTGTTCACGCTGGCGATCGTGACGGGCGTGCTGTGGACGGTGCGGGCCGGCGGGGTCGAGAGCATCGGCGCGCGCTGGGTGGAGATCGGGATGGCGGTCGCGGCCTGGCTGGCGAGCATGTGCGTGCTGGTGCTGCGCGCGGCGATCGGGATCCGCGGGCGCAAGCTGGCGGCGCTGACGTTGCTGGCGTTCGTGCTGACGCTGCTGGTCATCGTCTGGTACGGGGTGCGTTCATGACGGACCTGCTGGCGGTCGGTCTCAACCACAAGACCGCGCCGATCGAGATGCGTGAGCGCCTGGCCTTCGGGACAGATGAGCTGCGCGGGGTGCTGGAGACGCTGCGGGCCCGCGCGGAGCTCGGCGAACTGATGATGGTGTCGACCTGTAACCGCGTCGAGGTGTACGCGGCGGGGCCGAGCTGGGCGCGCTGCGGCGAGCGGATCTTGCACGTGCTGGCGGAGCTGCGGCAGATCCCGCTGGCGGAGCTGCAGGCGCATACCTTCGTGCACGGCGAACAGGAGGCCGCGAGCCACATCTTTCGGGTGGCGTCGTCGCTCGAGAGCATGGTGGTCGGTGAGCCGCAGATCCTGGGGCAGGTCAAGGACGCGTTCGACCTGGCGCAGCGCGAGGGCACGGTCGGCAGCCTGCTGGATCGGTGCCTGTCGTCGGCGTTTCGCGCGGCCAAGCGGGTGCGTACGGAGACGGACGTCGCGCGCGGAGCGGCGAGCGTGCCGTCAGTGGCGGTCGACCTGGCGCGCAGCATCTTCGGCGAGCTGCGCGGCTCGGGGGCGCTGCTGGTCGGCGCCGGAGAGATGGCGCAGCAAGCCGGGCTGCACCTCAAGGCGGCGGGCGTGGCGGAGCTGACGGTGGTCAACCGCAGCGAGGCGCGCGGCGAGGCGCTGGCGCGCGAGGTGGAGGGGCGCTACGCGGCGTGGGACCAGCTCGAGCTCGAGCTGCGGCGCGCCGACATCGTGGTGACGAGCACTGGCTCGCAGTTGCCGGTCATCGACCGCGATCTGCTCAAGCGGGTGATGAAGGCGAGGCGCGGCGCGCCGATCTTCCTGGTCGACATCGCGGTGCCGCGTGACGTCGACCCGGAGGTGACGCGGCTCGAGCAGGTGTTCCTGTACAACATCGACGATCTTCAGGGGATCGTGCACGACAACCTGCGCAGCCGCAGCGCGGAGGCGGAGCGCGCGGGGGTGCTGGTCGCGTACGAGGTGGCCGAGTTCGTGCGCTGGCAGCGGTCGCGGGGCGTCGGGCCGCTGATCAAGGCGCTGCAGAGCCAGGGCCGCGAGGTGGTCGAGGGCGAGCTGGCGCGGCTGCGAGGCAAGTTGCAGGGGCTGACGCCGGAGCAGGTGAAGGCGATCGAGACGCTGGCCAATGGCATCGCCCAGAAGCTGCTACACAGGCCGATGACGGCGCTGCGCCAGTCGGCCAGCGCGACGCCCGGTGAAGCACCGGAGGTCCACGACCTGGCGACCGCGGTGCAGGCGCTGTTCGGGATCGAGACCGAGGGCGAGGCAGCGATGGTGCCGGCGACCGAGGGCGTGCCGGCGCGGGCGACGACGACTTGAAGGACATGAACTTGAAGACAGGTACTCAGGGACAGATCAATCTCGAGCGGCCGCTGCGGATCGGCACGCGGAGCTCGGAGCTGGCGCTGTGGCAGGCGCACCACGTGCGCGACGAGCTGCGCCGACACTGGGGCGAGGGGCTGACGATCGAGCTGGTGCCGATCTCGACGGAGGGCGACCGGATCCTCGATCGGCCGCTCAACCAGATCGGCGGCAAGGGGCTGTTCGTCAACGAGATCGAGGACCGCCTGCTGACGAACGCGGTCGACCTCGCGGTCCACAGCATGAAGGACCTGCCGGGACACCTGGCGCCGGGGCTGGCGATCGTGTGCACGCCGCCGCGCGAGGACCCGCGCGACGCGCTGGTGCTCGCGCCGCGGCTGCGCGCGCTGCTCGGCGCCGAGGTGACGCTGGCCGACCTGCCGGCGGGCAGCGTGCTCGGCACGACCAGCCTGCGGCGCACGGCGCTGGCGCGCCGGCAGAACATCGGGCTCGAGATCCGAAATCTCCGGGGCAATGTGCCGACGCGGCTGAGGAAACTTGTGGCAGGGGAGTACGACGCGATCCTGCTGGCGACGGCGGGGCTGGTGCGGCTGGGGCTCGCGGATCAGATCGCGGCGCGACTCGACCCGGAAGGCTTCTGTCCGGCGGCGTGCCAGGGGATCCTCGCGCTCGAGTGCCGCGAGGACGACGAGTGGGTGCGGGCATTGGTGGCGCCGATGAATGACGCGGACGCGGCGACGATGGCGGCCGGCGAGCGGGCATTTTTGGCGCGGCTCGACGGCGGCTGTCAGGTACCGATGGGCTGTAACGCGACGCTGGTCGGGGAGGACAGCGTGCACCTGCGCGGCGTGGTGGCCGATCCCGCGGGGCGGCCGGTGTTCTCCGGTACGCGTGAGGGGCCACGCATTGAGGCGGCGAAGCTCGGGCGCGAGCTGGCGGAGATGTTGTTGCAGGTCGGCGCCGATGTCGTGCTCAAGGCGCTCGCGCACGGCGGGGCGGGCTGACAGGAGTCAGCCGCGGGGAGTAGGGCAGTCGGGTAGCGGCTGCGGGCGTCGCTCGGGGTGGCGCCAGCCCGGCTGCTGGGGCTGACAACTGCTGGGGAACAACCAGCTTCGGCCCGTGGGGTCGATCGCGTGGGTCATGCTGTCGGAGCAGCCCTCGGCGCGCGTGCAGCCGGCGAGCTCGCGCGGCCCCATGCAGGCGCCCGCGGGATCCCGGGGCTGGCCGTGCACGCTGTTGCAGAACGCGTGCTGCGGGCACTGATCGATCCGCAGGCGCTCGCACGCGCAAAAATCTTTGTCCTCCTCGGCGCAACTGACCGTGACGTGGGCGACCTCCGACATCGCCATCGCGCCGCGAACGGCACGGTGCGGCGCGATGACCCGCACCGACGAGGCCTTGCTGTCGAGGATCTGGCTGGCGCCGTCGGCCCGCAGGCGCTCGACCACCCGCTGGCGACGCGCGAGCAGCGTGTGCTGTGAATACGCGACGCCGTTGCCGTGCTTGTCGTGGCCGTACTCGTCCCAGTACAGGATCCAGAAGAAGGGGACATCGGGGTGCGCGCGGGCTTGCAGACAGCGCGCCCGCGCCGGGCCGTCGTCGGTGCACTTCGCCTCGGGGTCACCGGCTTCCAGCCGCGCATACGTCAGGACCTCCGGACCCACGCCGTACGAAATATCGGTCGGCGGCGGGGGCTGTGGAGGCGTCGGGTCATGACGGACCGGGGGCGGTGGTCGCGGTGGTTGCGGGGCGGGCGTCGGGCGCGTGCACGCGAGCGCCGTGGCGAACAGGGCGGCCAGACGCGGAGAGAGCATGTTCGACAACTACTACCCTCGAGGTTGCGCGCGTGAGACGGCGATCGGACCGGGCACGCGCGGGGTGCTACTTCGCGGGCGGCGCGGGCTTGCCGGCGGCGCCTGACACTGGCGTGGTCGGCCGCGCAGGCGAAGAAGCCGTGGCGCGCCGGGCAGGCGTACCCGCAGCGGGCTTGGAGGCCGCATCTGTGGCGGGCCTGGCAGGCTCGGGTGTGGTCGGCGTGGCGGCGGCACCTGTGGGGGGCTTGGTTTCGGCGCCCGCGCCGGGCTTGGCGGCGGCGTCGGTGGCCGACGATCTCGCGGGGAGGCTCGCGGGCTGCGTCGGATCCGTGGCCGTGGGATCGCCTGGTTCACGGGGAGTGACGGGGTCGAGCGAGGTCCCGAGCGTGCCGGCGGCGGGCGGCTCGGTCTCCGGGGCCTCGAGTGGAGCGGGCGGAGGCGGCGGCGGCGGGGCGACGTAGGGCGGAGGGACGACGCCGAAGGTCTTGCTCTCGGCGCCGAGCACTTGCTCGAGGATGAGGGGCTCGCCGCTCACACGTGTGGCGCGCAGGACGACGACGATGCGCTGGTCCTGCTGCAACTTCGGGAGGTTCTGGACGCGGTTGCGGATCCCGGGCTTGAGGCGGACCTTCTGCCGGATCGTGCGCACGCCCTCGGCGGTCTGCGTGAACACCAGCAGGTCCGGGCCGAAGTTCTCGACCGTGGCGGGGCGCCCGGGGATCTGCGAGGCGAGCGATCCTACTTGCAGGTCGGCGGCGACCTCGAGGTCGAGGGTGCCGGCGGCGGTGTCGTAGTGCAGCTCGGGCCAGGTCGGCCACATCCAGTCGATCAGCGAGCGCGAGGCCTCGACGGCGCGGGGCACCAGTTGGGCGAACTGCTCGCGGTAGACGGCCTCGTCGATGAAGGTGCGCACGCGGCCGAGGTCGTCGGTGTCGAAGGCGGCGAGCGGCCGGCCGGTGACGGTCTTGACGTAGCCGCGCTCCGCGGGCCACGGGCTGAGCACGGCGCCCTTGATCTCGGTGGCGTCGAGGTCGGCGTCGGCGAGCAGGCGGGCGGCGGCCTGTTGCGCGTCGAGGGTCGGCTCGATGAAGACCGGCGCGGGGACGCTGTGCTCCGAGAGGAAGCGGCGGCCGGTGAACACGGCGAGGCCCTCGTAGGCGGCGTCGCCGAGGAAGTGCCCGCGCAGACCGGCGGCGAGGCCGAGGCCGCGAGCCTCGCTGATGGATTCGCTGGCGCGGCGGCCGGGCAGGGCGTGGCGGCCGAACGACAGCCGGGCGATCTCGGAGAAGGGCAGGCCGCGGTCGCCGGGTACGCTCGAGAGCGCGGAGAAGAAGGCGGTGACGTCGCCGCGGGCGTGGGCCGGGACCGACATGTCCTGAAGGACATGTAGCAGGGCGCCGAGGCCGATCAGCGCCATGGCGAGGTGGTGGTCGCGCGCGCGCGGCTCGGGGTGGGTCGAGGCGAGCTCGAGGTGGCGGAAGGTCCGGGGCGGCGCGAGCGGGTCGGCGTCGTCGGCGAGCCAGGCGATCGCGGAGGGGCCGGTGCCGGCGAAGCTGGATCCCGTGACGTAGCCGGCCAGTGGGGCGCCGTTGTGGCGAAACTGACGCGAGCGCAGGACCAGCGGGCGCTGCTGAGGGTCGTTGAATTCGGGGCGCGAGGGGTCGTCGCGGTCGACGAAGTGGTGCACGGCGCGGGCAGAGGGGATCAGCTCGGCGACGACGCCGAGGTGCAGCCAGTGTACGGCGGGCATCTCCCACACGTCGCCCTCGACGCAGAACAACTGGGTGGCCGGCGGGGCCTTGGCGCCCGGGCACGCCCCGGGTCCGCCGAGCGGCAGGACGCCAGCGCCGCTGTGGCCGTGGGTCAGCGCGGCGCCGAGGAAGCGCCGCTCGCTCGCGGACAGACGGGCAGGGTCGACGCGCAGCGGCGAGAACAGGCCGCGTTGCAGCTCGGTGCTGGCCATCCAGCGCAGGTGCAGGGCGCTCTCGAGGACGGCGCGGTCGACCATGCCGAGGTGGGTGGTCGAGGGGTCCCAGGCGCTCGCGGTCTGCGGGGTGGTCGCGCCGAGCGCGAGGGTGAGGGCGACGGCCGCGGTGGTCAGGCCATCACGCAGGCGGGCGCGCAGGCTGGTCTTTGGGACAGGTGAGCGGGGCGCGGGGGTCATGGGCGGCCTCGCTTCGCGCCGGTGCCGGTCGGGGTCTTCGCGGTGCCGGGTGTCGGGGTGGCCGCGCCGGCGGGGGTGCGGCCTGCGGGGCCTTGGGGGGCGAGCGGCTCACCGGGCTTGGCGGGGGCGGGCTTGGCCGCGGGGACCGCCTTGAGGCGGTCGAGGTTTCGGTAGAGGCTCTTTGCGAGGATGATCGCGGTCTCGAGATCGACGCACTGCTCATCGCCGCAGCTCAGGAGGACGCCGACTTGTTGCTCGCGGTCGACGAAGGCGACCGCGTGCACGCCCTCGGCGGAGAGCAGCCAGGTCTCGGGGGTGATCTCGGCGCTCGGCTTGACGCTGCCCATGGTCTCCTGGATCGTGGCGACCACCGGGTCCATGCCGCCGGGCGGGGCGCGCCAGACGCGATAGGCGATGTCCCAGGGCTCCTCGCGGCCCTGCGCTCGGAGATGCACGCCGTGATAGAAGTCGGTGCGCGCGAGGTCTGGCAGGTCCTCGACGAGGAAGGGTTCGCTGTAGTTTGTGCGCGTGCGGACCTCGTCGGGGGTCAGCACGGCGGTGGCGTCGAGCCACAGGGCGTCGGCCGGGCCAGCCGAGCCAGCCCCGGCGCCAGGCGCAGCGGGTCCGCCGGCGCCGCCGTGCTGGCGGAACAGATCGAGGTTGGCGAGGTCTTGCTCCCACAGGGTGCTCTTGCGCAGGACCTTCGGCGCGGCGAGGAACAGCAGGTGCTCGGCGTGCGAGTCGTTCTCTCGCCACTTGCGCAGCTCGACCCGGTTGTGCCGCACGGCGAAGTCGGTGCGTGGGCCGCCCTCGGCGCGGGCATCGGACCGATAGCCGAGGTAGCCGCGCTTGTAGACGACGATGTGGAACGAGACGAGGCGCAGGGCGGACGCGCGGACGCCAAGCTTGGTCGGAGGGATCCGGTAGCGGCCGGCCTGATCGGTGGTCGTGTTGTACGTTTCCGAGCCGTACGGACCGATGAAGCCGTCGCCGCGGTCGTAGGCCCAGACCCCGACGACGACGGCGTCGCCGACCGGCTCGCCGGTGGCGACATCGACGACCTGGCCGTCGAAGGGGCCGACCAGGGTGGCATCGGTGATCTGGTCGCGTGCACCCACGAAGGTCGCGGGCCGTACGAGTGGGGCGCAGCCGACGAGCGGGCCGCAGCCGATCAGGAGGGCCGCGCCGATCCACAGGGCCTGCCCGCGGAGGATCGATCCCGGACCGGACGGTCCGTCTGCCGGAGGTCGGTCCGGAAGGTGGTCCGGAGGCTGTGCGGGAGGGGCGCTCAATTGACGGCGTGCAGCGCGGCCGATAGGCTCTTGAGGCCGGTGCGAGCGCGGGTCTATCCCAGGCGGTTCACCCTGGCAAGCCTTTCTCAGCGGATCTGCGAGGGACCCCAGGTCGATCGATGTCGGAACGGATCCCCTGTCCGGTGTGTGGCAGCGAAAGCGGCCCAGAAGCCGCGGCCTGCGTCGTGTGCGGCTATCGCATGGACGTCGAGACCCGCGACTCGGGCAAGTGTGCCCGCTGCGGCTCAGGCCTCGGCGCGGGCTTCGAGTTCTGCCAGATCTGCGGGCTGCGGGTGCAGTCGCGGCGCGTGCGACCGGTGACCCAGAGCTTGCGGGTGATCGGACCGCGACGCGGCGAGGCGAGCACGCCCATGAGTACGCCGTCGCCGGGCTTCGTCGTGCAACCCTCGCCGGTGGTGCCGGTCGCGGAAGGGATCGTCGCGGCGAGCGAGCCGGTGGCGGCGGTGTTCGTGCCAGCGCCGGTGTTCGAGCCGGCGCCGGAGCGCGGTGGCTCCCGGCCCGGGCCCGTGTCCGGCGAGATCGGGCGGTCGGAGCCAGCCACGCTGGAGACGCCGCAGACCGGATGGTTGCCCCCGGCGGCGCCCCGGATCTCGCAAGCGGGCAGCAGCAGCCCGGCGCCGGCGCCGAGGCGCGCGCCGGGAGCCAGCCGGCTGCGCCTGGTGTTGGTCCAGCGCGACGGCTCGGAGGGCGAGGTCATCCCGATGGGCGACGCACCGCTGACGATCGGTCGCTTCCAGGGCGACCTGCGCTTCCCGGCGGACGAGTTCCTGGGCCCCGCCCACGCGCGCGTCGAGCCGCTGGCGACCGGCGTGCGGATCTCCGACCTGGGGACGCGTAACGGGATCTTCGTGCGGATCTCGAGGCCCGAGCCGGTGTTCCCCGGCGACCTGTTCCTGTTCGGACATCATTTGCTGCGCCTCGAGAACATCCCGGCGGAGGGTCGCGAGCTGGATCCCGGCCCCGACGGGGTGCGCGGGTTCGGTACGCCGCTGCAGGCCGCGTGGGGACGACTGGTGCTGCTGGGGCCCGGCGGGGTCGAGGCGGAGACCCACTACCTCCGTCACCCGCAGGTGGTGTTTGGACGCGAGCTCGGCGACATCGTGTTTCCTGCCGACCCCTTTGTCAGTTGGCAGCACGCGCAGCTCGGCGTGGAGGTGACGAGCGAGGCGATGGGCGTGACGTTGACCGACCTGCGCTCGGCCAACGGGACCTACCTTCGCGCCCGCGGGGATGTCATCCTCGATCCCGGCGACATGTTCCGCATCGGTGACCAGATCTTTCGCGTGAGGATGCACTAAGTTGGCGCAAGTCGAGGTCTTCGCGCGCACGGAGATTGGCTGCGTCCGCAAGCGCAACGAGGACCACTTCGTGGTCGCCAATCTGGCTTCACGCGAGCTCGGGCTGCAGCCGTCGGCGCGGGTCCAGCCGCTGACGCTGGCGGGCACGTTGATCGCGGTGTGCGACGGGATGGGCGGGGCGGCGGCCGGCGATGTCGCGTCGAACATCGCGGCGGAGACGGTGGCCAGGATGCTCCAGACCCGCAGCCCCTTCGCCGACATGGCGGCGGCGGAGCAGGCGATGCAAGCGGCGGTGACGGCGGTGAACAACGCGATCCGCGGGGCGGCGGCGGACGACCCGATGCGCCACGGGATGGGCACGACGATGACCGCCGCGCTGGCGCTCGGGGCCGAGTTGCTGATCGGTCACGTCGGCGACTCGCGGGCCTACCTGCGGCGCGGTCGGGCGCTGACGCAACTGACCACCGACCACAGCATCGTCGGCCAGTTGATCGCGGCCGGTCGCCTGTTACCGGAGCAGGCCCGCAACTACGAGCACCGCAACGTGCTGCTGCAGGCGCTCGGGGTCCAGCCGAGAGTAGGACCGGAGATCGTCCAGGCCCAACTGCGCGCGGGGGACGTGCTGCTGCTGTGCAGCGACGGTCTCACCGGTCCGATCGCGGACGACATGATCCTCGAGCTGATGCTGCGTTATCAGGATCCGGTGCGCTGCTGCCGGGCGCTGACAGAGGCGGCCTGCGCGGCCGGTGGGCCCGACAACGTGACCGTGGCGATCGCCCGCTTCACCGGCGACGGCCTCGAGCTGCCGCAAGGGCGCGAGGAGGTCGCGGTGGTCCGGGTGCAACATTCGATCTGAGCCGAGAGTGATGCGCAGCGCCGAGACCGTGCTCGTGACCGGCGGCGCCGGCTTCATCGGCTCGCACGTGGTCGATCGCCTGCTGGCGCAGGGCCGCGATGTGGTGGTGCTCGACGACCTGTCGACGGGCAAGCATGAGAACCTGGCGCGCCACGCGAATGACCGCCGGCTGCGCCTGATCGTGGCCGACCTGCGCGAGGACTTCGCGGCGGCGCTGGCAGGGGTGCGCCCGGCGGCGGTGGTCCACCTGGCGGCGCAGGTGTCGGTGGCGCGGTCGCTGGAGGACCCGATCGCGGACCTCGACCTCAACCTGCGCGCGAGCGTGCGGGTCCTGCAATGGGCGGCCGGCGCCGGGGCGCGCCGGATGGTGCTGGCGTCGTCGGCGGCGGTGTACGGCGAGCCGACCCGGGTGCCTGTCTCCGAGGACATGTGCGATCGGCCGGTGTCGCCGTATGGCGCGAGCAAGCGGGCGGCCGAGCTGTACCTGGGGTGCCTGGGGCCGACGCTCGGGGTCGCGACGGCGGCCCTGCGACCGTTCAACGTGTACGGGCCGCGCCAGGACCCGCACAGCAGCTACAGCGGGGTGGTCCCGCAATTCCTGGCGCGGGCGCGCGCGGGCGAGGAATTGGTGGTGCTCGGCGACGGCCAGCAGACGCGAGACTTCGTGTACGTCGAGGACGTCGCCCGCGCCTTCGTGGCGGCGATCGAGGCGGTGCAGGTCGACGGCTTGATCGCAAACCTGGGTAGCGGACACAGTTGCACGATCGCCGCGCTCGCGCGGGAGGTGGTCGCGGTGACCGGCAGCGCGAGCACTGTGATGACGGGACCGGCCCGCGCGGGGGACATCAAGCACTCGCTCGCGGAGTGCTCGCGCGCGGCGGACCGGCTCCACTGGCGGGCGGAGGTCAGCCTGAGCGAGGGCCTGCGCCGCACGCTCGCGTGGCTCGGCTGAAGCTCGAGGGCGCACGGATCGCGTCGATGTGCGAGCGAGGGCGTATGCGTCGCGTCGATGGGCGAGCGAGTCAGCGGCCGGCGAGCAGGGGCTTGAGGCGCGTGACCAGGTTGGCGGCCGCGCCGGCGCCCTTGACCCCGCCTTCCATCTGCAGACCGCTGGCTCGACCGTCGGGGCCCGGGACCGCGAACAGCGGGACGTAACGCGAGCTGTAACCGTCGGCGACCAGGCGCGGCCGGTCGCGGTCGAGGTCGAACTCGAGGAAGCGCACCCCCGGGAGATCGGCGTCGAGCTGGCCGGCGGTGAGGGCGTCGTGGAAGGCGACGCAGGGCTCGCACCAACTGGCGCCGACGTAGACGACGAGCCGGTCAGCCCCGGCCACGGCGAGCTCAGCGGTGACGACCTCGGCCACGCTGCCGCCCGCGGGGGCGGCGACGATCCGCGGCTTGCCGGTCGGCGCGGGGGGCGGTGGCGCGGGCGTCGCCGCGGGCATCGGCGCCGGATCGGCGTTGCAGGCGAGGAGCAGCGGGAGAGCCCAGGCGGCGCGCATGCGCGGCATGCTAGCAAGTCCCGGAGTCGACAAGTGGTGCGCGCTTTGGCACCCTCGCGCTCGCCGTGAAGCTCCTGCTGTCCGCCATCTTCTGGCTGTACCTCGCGCTGAGCCTGACGGTGTTTTGGTTCGCGGTGGTGCCGGTGTGGCTGCTGACGCTGCCCTTCGACGGTCGGCGCCGGTTCTCGCACTGGTACGCGTGGACCTGGGCCAACCACTACGTGGCGCTGTCGCCGTTTTGGCGGATCCACGTCGAGCACGGCGAGCGCATCGCTGCGGACGGCACCTATGTGTTGGTGGCCAACCATCAGAGCATCGGCGACATCTTCGTGCTGTACGCGCTGCGCAAGCAGTTCAAGTGGGTCGCCAAGGACTCGGTGTTCCTGGTGCCGTTCCTCGGCTGGATGATGTGGATGGCCGACTACGTGCCGATCCGCCGGGGCAGCCACCGGAGCCGCGAACGCATGTTACAGGCCTGCCTGGGCCACCTGCGCCGCAGGACCTCGATCCTGATGTTCCCGGAGGGCACGCGATCGCGTGATGGCGAGCTCCAACAATTTCGCCGCGGGGCGTTTGCGATGGCGATGAAGGCGGGCGTGCCGGTGGTGCCGATCGTGATCGACGGGACCCTGCACGCGCTGCCGCAGGGGACCTGGGTGTTCCAACAGGAGGGCGTGCTCGACATCCGCGTGCGGGTGCTGCCGGCGATCGATCCGCGTGGCCTGAACGAGGCGGAGTTGACGGCGCGGGTGCGCGAGGAGATGGCCGTCGCGCTCGCAGCGATGCGCGCGTGAGGGCTCACCGAGGGCCCACGGCGTTGTTGGGCAACTGCGGACGATCTGGAGCGCCGCCGCGGGCGTCTTACTTGAAGACCCGCGCGAGCCAGCCGGTCAGGCCCGCGAAGGAAGGGCCCGCCGCGTCGAAGAGGCCTTCCTGCAGGGCATGATGCGCAGCGCGTCCCGGATCTTTTTGCCAGGCGAGCCATGTCGCCAACTCGGCCTTGCCGACGTGTGTCGCGCTAAACTTGGGGCCAGGGAGCGCCTTGACTGCGGCCCTGGCCCGTTGAAACAGCGATTGCTCGCCCGGGCTGATACATCCGTGCAGGAAGTCCTCGAGCGAGCCCTCGCTCTTGTTGTTCGGCATGATCCACGCGCCGATATCGGCGAGACCGTCGGGGTTACGGAAGATCAAGCCACTGTGCTGGGGAGGATTCTTGGCGCAGGCGAAGCCGCTGCCATTGAGCGCAGTCTCGATCTTGCTGAGGGTCCTGGCGAATCCCAGGCCTGAATGGGCGAGGTAATCGGCGTCCACGACGATCGCCAGGCGCTTCAGGGACCCGTCCGCGAGCTGACCGAGGATCGTCGGGAGCAGATCGATGAGGCCTTGCTTGTTGTTGCCGCGACCGTCGACCTCGCGGGGCGGAGCGACACGAACCGACGCCCGGAGCTTCAGCAGCGGGCACACTTTCTCGAAGAAGCGCTGGTCGGACTCTCCCTCCACCAACAGCAGGTTCTCGCTGCTGCGCATCAACGCACCTCCACGTCGGTCTGCGTGATGCCAAAGAGCTGCTCCTCGTCGAATACCGTGGCGATCGTGCGTCCGCGGTCGCTGTTGCGGACGCTCTTACCCACGCGAAAGAGGAGTCCCTCGACGTCCGTGTTGGCCCGTGCGGCGCGCGCGAAGCTCTCGATGCAATCCCAACTGTGTGTGGTAGCGAACACCTGAATGTCGAGCCTGGCGGCCATGCGAAACAATAGCTCCCAGATCTTCTCCTGGACGCTAAAGTGCAGGCCGTTCTCGAATTCGTCGATCAGGAAGAAGCCGCCCCTGGCGGGGAACAGCTTCAAGACCAACTGCAGGGTCCGCACGACGCCATCACCGAGGCTATTGAGCGGGACAGGCCGCCCGGAGGTCGCCAGCTTCACCCTCGCGGTCCGTTGGAGCCCCCGCGAATGGGTCTCGCGAACGAAGGTCAGGCCCTCGAATTCGGGGGCGATGATCCGGAGCGCCTCCTTGATCACCTCCTGATCGTCGGTCAGCGCGACTTTGTCCCATTCGTCGGCGAGCTCGTCGATCGACACGAATTGCGTGGGTATCACGCTGCACGGTATTGCGAGCGCGTGCGAGCGCATGTTAGCGCGGGCCCGGAGTGGCAGCTCTTGGTTGACTCGGATAATGAATGTGCGCCCCGACTTGGTCACGCGCAGGCATGGTACCCCGCTGTCGTCATTCCAGTCGGGTTTTGTGATGAAGCGGGTGCGAGGCTTCATCACGTCGTCTTCAGACGCATGGACCTCCGCTTCCTCCGTGACGAGAAAGCCGTACGTGACCGACAGTACGTTCGGATCCGGCGCCATCTCTCCGATCGTGATCGTGTTCTCGCGTCCCTGAGCAAACTGCCGTCCAGAGAAGAATGCTTCGAATGGAAGCAGGTCGTCGGCCGTGGCGTTCGCCTCCGCTTCCTCGCCCAGCGCGCTCTCATTGTGAGAGGTGGCGATTCGTTGGAGAACCCCGCGCTCGGCGTTACCCGCGTAAATTCGCAGCGCCTCGAGGACGGTGCTCTTGCCCGAGTTGTTCTTGCCGACGATCAGGTTGACGCGCCCGAGCTTGCGGACCTCGAAGTGCTCGAGCAGCCGGAAGTTCGTGATTGCCAACGATCTGAGCATGATGTCTCGCGCGTGGATGGACGGCGGCTCTGATAAACCCGAAATCCGGCAGACGCGCAAGAAATTTGCTGTCGGCGGCGTGGTGCGAGCGACTAGGTGGCGAGCGCGTCGGCGAGGGCCTTGGCGAGGGCGGGGTCGCCGGGTTCGATGAGGCCGTCGCGGCGCCAGACCATGGCGCCGTCGCGGTCGATGAGGATGCTGGTCGGGTAGCCGACGACCTTGAAGTTGACGCCGATGGTGTTGCGGCCGTCGTGCACGTTGGGGTAGGTGAGGCCGAATTTTTCGACCATGTCGCGGACCTCGGGGGCGAGGCGCGCGGCGTCGACGCTGACGCCGATCACGGTGAAGCCCTGGGCCCGGTGGCGGATGTGCAGGGCTTGCAGCTCGGGCATCTCCTGGCGGCAGGGCTCGCACCAGGTCGCCCAAACGTTGAGCAGGACGACCTGGCCGCGCAGGCTGACGAGCTCGAAGGGTTCCCCGTCGAGGGTGCGGCCGAGGAAGGCCGGGGCGGGCGGGCCCTTGGCGGTCGTGTCGGCGCCGGGGGCCGGCTGCTGCGGCTTGCCCTCGCAGGCGGTCGTGAGGAGACCTGTCCCGAGGGCCAGGCACAGCAGGATCTGCGGGAGGCGAGGCATAGGACCGGGCCAGTCTAGTGGGTCGGCGGGCGCGTGGCGGCGGGGGGCCGCGGCTTCGGGCGTGCAGTGGGTCACCTCGATCGGTCGATCAGGCTGAGGCGGCTGCGAGGCCGCACTCGCGGGCGTAGTCGGTGAGCTGGTCGCGCAAGAGGCGGCGGGCGCGGTGGAGGCGGCTCATGACGGTGCCGAGAGGACAGCGCATTTGATCGGCGGCGTCGCGGTAGGGGAGGCCCTGGAGGTCGACGAGCTCGACGACCTCGCGGTAGTGGGCGGGCAAGGCGGCGAGGGCGTGGAGGACCTCGTCGGAGAGGCCCTGGCCGTGCCAGGCCTGTTCGGGGTCCTGGGCCTCGTCGAGGCGGCCGCCGTCAAAGAGGTGGCCGAGCAGGTCGGAGCGCGCGGCGGTCACGTCGACGACGCGCTGGTGGCGGTGGCGGGAGATGAAGGTGTTGACGAGGATCCGCGACAGCCAGGCGCCGAGGCTGCCACCCGGGTGGTAGCGGTCCCAGTTCGACCACGCCTTCATCAGCGACTCTTGCACGAGGTCCTGGGCCTCGCTGGGCTGGTGGGTCAGGCGCATGCCGACGCGGAACAGACGCGAGAGGTGCGGCGTGGTCTGGGCCAGGAAGTCATCGCAGGCGGTGGTCATGCCTGGTCTTTAGCAATTCGAGAACCGTGAAAAATATGCTGTGATCTCGAATGGTTAATGATCTCGCGCGGGGCCTGGGCCAGGCGTGGATAGCAAAAAACGTGGCGATGACACGATTCGTGGCGATGCCGACGGGGCGGGCCGACGGGCCGATCAAGCGCCGGTGTTCGGGAGGACCGTGGCCGGCTCAGTGCCAGGGAGGACCAGCCAGCGGCGGGTGCCGACCGGCAGGACCGGGAGGCGCAGGGGCTGGCCGCGCCACAGTAGATCGACCCAGCCGGGGCCGAGGCCGTCGCTGGCGGAGGCCCCGGCGAGGTCGACCCGTTGCATGCGGCAGCGATCGATCCGGGGCGGGCGAGTGAGGGCGGCCCGCGCGGCCCGGGTGACGCCAGGGTGCGGGTCGGCGTGCGCGAGGCGGGCGAGCTCGGCGTGGGTGTCGCGGGGGATCTCGATCGGGCAGGCGGCGAGCGTGAAGCTGGCGAGGGCGCGGACCCGGGGCGAGGGATCGTGCAGCAGGCCGGCGAGGGTGGGGGCGTCGCGGGTGGTCGTGGCGGCGCAACCCCGCATGGTCGGGTCGCGGTCGGAGGCTGCGGCTGCGTGGGTCTCGTCGCGCAGGTCAGCGTGGGCCCGGTCGACGCGGCCGAGGCCGGCGAGCGCGAGGCAGCGATCGATCGGCGCGAGGCCGGGGTCGGTGACCCAGCCGGCGAGGTGGGCCGGGGTGACGGCGTCGTCGGCGGGCAGGTACACGGTGCTGGCGGCGAGGGCCAACAGCCAGGCCCGGCGCTGCGCCGGGCCGTGCGGGAGCGCGAGGGCTCCCGCCGCGGCGGCGCCGAGCCAGGCGGGCGAGGCGTCGGCGAGGGCTGCGGCGGCGGCCAGAGC